>Ga0265780_10002420_pt1 | contig 25301 bp, 22 predicted proteins | sample P1T30metagenome_FD_192432 | JGI IMG/M metagenome (GOLD analysis project Ga0265780, IMG submission 192432) | Plant litter microbial communities from East Loma Ridge, Irvine, California - P1 T30 | ecosystem: Environmental > Terrestrial > Plant litter > Unclassified | place: USA: California... | reverse complement strand
CTCCCCAAGACTTGTCTTCAGTCCAGGCGAGTGAGAAGAGCAGAACGGCTTGGGAAGCTCTGCAGTGCAGGCTGTTTGGGCTGTTCTGTATTTCCAAAGCTCCAGTTCAACAAAGAGGTCTGGCGATCGCATCGCGCGGTGAAGGTGATCCCCTATCACTTCCAGTTCTGCAATTTCCCAGCAGGAAGAAGCCTAAAGTCAAAATTGACTGGGATCTTTGGGTCAGCAAAGGCAAGTCTTACCTGGCAATGCTGCATTGCGGTGATCTCAAAGACAGCAAATGGAAGTCTTACAATGACTTGACGGACAACGGCTGGAGGCTGGTGCAAGAGCACAATCCGGTGAAGATCTATGAAGGCGGTGGCATGCGTAAGGCCATGGACTTCCTCAAGGTCTCTTCCAAGCCTGAAGACCAGTGGTCTGTCGCGCAACAGCATCTCATAAGAAAGACGGTCAATGGCAAGACCTACTATCCGACAGGAGCTATGTATGACAACAAGTACAACATGGAGCTCATCACTGCCAACAACAACTTCGGTCCTCGATACAAAGGCCCGCGGCAGTCTGACCCTCCGGTTACTGGCGATCCGAATCCTTTCCCAGAACTCCAGCAACTGAGCGATGTCATGTATCTAGAGTTCGCTCGTCTGATGAAGCAAAGCAAAACCCCACTGGATACGCTGAAAGGTGTATTACGGGGCCATGTCATCAACGCAGAGACTCGGGCCATTGCTGCTAAGGCCGTGGGCCTCTCTGCAACGAAGCTGCACGACAAATCACTCAGTTGGCCTGGCCGAAACTTCGATGCCGAATCGGACGAGTTCGCCGCATCGATTGCAAGCCCCAATGGAAGAGCCGTTGTGTGGTTGCTTGCAACACATTCTGACCTTGGTCCGAAAACGATTTCAAGCGTCAAGGTCTACGATGACGAGGGCTTGTGGATTCTTTACATCTTCAAAGACAGAGAGACTAAGATGGGAGACATTACAGATGACAACGACAAACCTCTGGTCCGCAGAGGCCTTATCGCTGCCGCCCAAGAGTCTTCGAAGACGAACTTCACAAGCGAACGTCGAGACTCAGTCTTCTCCATCGCCCCCAGGGATTTCCGTGATGATCTCACTGAAGCCTTGAGTCCTCGAGGGCTTGAGCAAAGCACGTACGACAAGCTTGTCGAGAAGGGCCAAATTCTTGTCTCCGCCTTGCTATCGCCTCAAGATTATATGGTCCAGAGCGAATGGACAGACTACGACGCACTCACCACCTGGGGTTGGTACAAAATGAGGAAACCTGGAATCGGCCCTGTCTCCTTCTTCGATGCCACGAAAGTTGTCTACGAGTTTGTTGGTGCATCCATGGAGAAGGAGAAGAATCACCGTGCGTACGACAGCCACTCTGACAAGAAGGAGATCAACGGCGTCACGTATTATCCGACCGGTGCCGAATTCGACAATCGATACAACCCTTCGATGATCATTGCAGAGGGCATCTACGGCGCTGAATACATGGGCAAAGACCAGAGGCCGCCTGTGACAGGTGATCCGACTCCCTACCCAAAGCTGAAGTCTTGGTCGGACGTTACATTCCTGGAATATCAGAAGTTCATGCAAGACACTAAAGAGGCGGTCGATTCCCTGAAGGCTGTGTGGCACCGCGCAATCATCAACCCTACAACACGCGACCTCGCGGCACGCTTCTTTGACGTCGACGATTGGCTCGACATTCCGGATTGGCCAGGTAAGGACTTCACGCCCGACTCGGAGGAGTTCATTGCTCTCATCGGATCCGACAACGGCAAAGGTGTTGTATTCCTGCTACTCCAGCATCAGAAGCAATTTGGAAACAAGGCTATTACCAAGGCACGCGTTTGGAAAGACCACACTCTTCACATCTTGTACATCTTCGAGGATGCCTGCAGCGAAGGTGAGGGTGGCACTTCAGGGACGCCAGACCAGTCTTTGGCGCGCAGAGTGGACGAGCCCGAGTCTCAAAAAGTCGTCGATGCCAGAAGCTCAGGCAGATATCTGGTCATGGCCCAAGACTCCTCCACAGAGATTCTCGAGAGCTGTCTGAATATCAAACAGAGCAGCTTCATACAGAGCGAGCAACTAGCCGACTCAGGATGGAAGCTTCTGGGCGACAAGGTGACCACCTTCGACGAAGAATCTGACGCTGCCATGTTCAAGTCTTGGCATGGCTTGAACTTGGACCTTTCTGCCAGTGCCAATCACGCGATCGAGTACCAGCATCTTGAGAAGACGACAGGCGCCGATGGTACTGTCTACTACCCTTCCGGTGCGTACTACAAGAATGTTTTCTCCGAAGGTGGTGTCGCCGCAATGGACAACGCCAGTCCGTGGAAGACTGGTGCAGACTAGAGACCTCCGGTGGACGGCAAGAACAGGCCATTCCCGCCTCTCAAACAGTGGAGCGATGCAGTCTTCCTTGCCTACAAGGATTTCTGCAAGAGTGACCCTCTGAAGATGAAGAAGCTCAAGGGTTGTCTCAGGCACAACGTCATCAACATCGCGGCCAGACAGATCCTCACCAAATACATGGGCAAGCACGGCGAACTTGAGTCTGGTCGGCCCAAGCCTTGGCCAGGCACCATGTACAAGCTGGATGAGGATGGTTTCAATGTTGCCCTTGGTGTGCCCAATGGCAAGGGTGTGGCGTTTGCTTGCCACACATCGCGAGAGCCTTGGATGGAAGGAAATATACCAGATCCGCATCTTCAGCGTCGGCTGGGACTCTTCGTACAACATTCTATACTACATCCGGGATCGCAAGGAAGATACCAAGGAAGATTTGCAGCGGAGACACGCATTGAGCGGGGTCGCTTTCCCGAGAACCATACAATCCAGGGCCTTGAGCGACGAAGCATACGAGAAAGCCCGAAACAAGGGCTCCAGCCTACTTTGCCAACTATATGCCTCAGCGTCGACTGTCAAGGGCAGTATCTGGACGGATCCCAAGTCGCTGGAAGACTACGGCTGGGTGGCGTCCGATCCGGAGTACAAATGGGAGTACAACGCCCCCGACAACGACATCGGCCCAGCACTCAAAGACCTCGGAGTCTCCACCGACGCATTCGACAACGTCAAATACGGCTACTGGCATCAGCAAGAGTCCAAGCACGACGACCACACCTACCCCGCCACCTTCGGATTCTACCAGAATGTCTTCAACGTCAAGGGTGGTGTCATCATAGCCGACAACAACTTCGGACCAGACTACGAAAAGAGGTTTGGAACGACGGCAGAGACCGTGCCTCTGAAACAGTACTCGGACGTCGTGTTCCTCGCGTGGCAGAAGCACGCCGGCGACAACATCAAGAACCTGAAGTACATTTTCAGACACAAGATCGTCAACCCGGCGACCCAGACCCTTGTGACAGCCGTTCTCGACAAACGCGGCGAGAAGCTGAAGGCGTGGCCCGGAACGAAGCTCAGCATGATCGAGAGCGACGCGCGAGCCATTCTGGGCACTTCCAACGGCCATGGTGTTGCGTACCTACTGGCTCAGCACAAAGAACAGCTCGGCGTCAAGGTCATCGACTCGGTGACGGTTTTCGACTCGGATCATTTGATGTCGTTGTGCTTCTGGATTGTGGATGAAGATGACGGAGGCGCGTCGTTGCAGCCCTCGACTGGGCCTGCGGTTGGGTCTCGGGAATTGCACCGGAGCTCGTTGCTGTCGGAGTCTTGGTCAGACTCCAGTTTCTTGCCTCAAAAGGCTTACTCGGCGTGGATGGAAGTGATTGCAAAGCGCTTTAGCAAGGTTGCGGGGACATGCTGGGCGGCGTTCAGGGTTCTCTGAGCGATTTCCTGTGAGACACTCAAGGCAACCGGCGAACTACGTATCAACGGGACAGGACCGACGAGTGATGTGAGCAAGTAATGATAGAAATGTGGACCACGGATACATACATACATACCATCATGCTTATAGATAGATACCTGTTTGGTTGGAGGCACGACATGTCAGAGACACGTCAATTGAAGCTATCCATCATCAAACCACATGGACAATTCGATTATAGTCACGCAGGAGAAATTCGGATTGAAGTAGAAACCCAATATCATAATTAACATCCTTCTTTAGAATCAAAAGGGTATATACCTAAAAACTTATAACAAACAAAAAGCAAAAACAAAACAGGCAAAAAGGTATACCTATGTAGTCGGAAACTCTCCTCCCTTCCCTTCCTCAAGACTCTCATTTTCCCCCTTTTCCTGGTACAAAAGACAAAAAATCATCAGTTTCTCCCTCAATCGCGCTGTCTGGCAAAAATTTCCCTCCCTCCGTTGGTCTTTCTTCTCGTATCCCATAATTCCTAGCGGCGCTGGTACTTTTTGGGGGCCCCCGAGAGAAAGGCGTTGGTCGTAAAGGGTCTTGATAAAGAAGTGAAATGGTGAGGCCCCTCAAATGGCAAGCCTTGAGCATAAAAGTGCAGTCTTACACTTTCTCCGCGCCGCCCTTAGACGTCAAACTCGGTCCTTGCGCTGTGGTCGGTCGGCTGTTCTCGTCGTCGTCATCGAGATCAAGGCCCCTGCGCCAGTTTGCCAGGCTCTCAGATGTGTTCGCAGGGCCTGCGTTGAGTTGCTGCTGTTGTTGCTGCTCAAAATCGAACTTTTCGCTGAGACGGTAGTTCTTGTTTGTGGTTTCCCAGTGCGAGCGCAGAGTTTCGAGTTCGGACGCGAGGCTGTCAAGCGCGAGACTGTTGCGGCCGTCGGCGTTGGAAGTCGCGTTGGAAGCGACGCTCATGGAGCCGAGAGACGTGGACCTCGCATGGCCACCGCCGCCGATGTTGTTGTGGTGCTGAAGACCTGTAGGCGTGTCGTGCTCGACTGTGGTAGCCACAGAGACGGCCGAGGGGGTTCGGGAGTGCGACGATGTGCCGTTGGGGACCGGAGTGGCCATGTCGGACATGCGAGACTGGCGGCGGTAGTTGTCAACGCTGTGTTCAACCTGGTCGAGGAGGAGCTGGACTTTGTTCTCGGCGTCCCTCGCACGCTCTTCAAGCATGCTGTTCTCCTTTTGCATGCGCTCAATGTCAGAGCGAGTCTGGGTGTGGGTTGCCTGGAGCGTGGCCAAATCAGCCCTCGAGGTCGCATGTGTTGTCTTTGCTTGCTCGAGTTCGGATTCGGTGGATCGCAGTCTGGCCTGCATCACCGCCAACTTCTCTTCGAATCCAGAGACCGAACTCTTGAGACTTGCTTGCGTTTGCTCGACCTCTTTCTTGAGGGTTTCGCGTTCAGACTCCCACTCCGCTGGTACTTCGGGTGTACCACGTGCACTACCCTCACCATCGCCGCGAATCTTGTCGACTTTCTTGCGCAGATCGCCATTCTCGTTCTTAACGCGTTGCAGCTCCTGTTTCATCTTCGAAAGCATCTTCTCTGTACCGCGAAGATACTTTACGGCGGCTTGGTGGTCGCTATCAAGTGCCGTGAGCTTCTCCTCGTACTCGCGCTTCATCTTTTCATCACGTTCCGAGACATCCTCGAATTGCGCCTTCATTTCGTCGTGGCTCTTGAGGCTGGCTTCCAGTTGTTGCTCAAGCTCCCTGACGCGGTAGAGGTCGGGCGTGCTGAAGCGTGAGATGCTGCTGGGCGAGTCAATGGCCCTTGAACGCCTGACGTCTGCAGGGTTGATTCCGCGCTCCGCCAAGATGTCCTTCAGTGCACCGTGTTGCACAGCGAGAGCGTTGGTCTCGAGAAGCTGACCTTGCAACTTCTGCTCCAGCTCGGCCTTCTCATTGGTCATGGTTTGGACGTCACGCAGATGGGTCTGAAGCTGCTTGCGAATAGCCAGACCTTCACGACTGGCCTGCTCTTGGTACGCTTCAAGGCCTGCGATGCGCTCCTCTGCTCGCCTGAGCTTCTCGAATGCAGAGTCGGCGGCTGCCTGATTCTGTCGTACGAGGGTGTTGGCAGACTCGAGCTGCTGCTGCAAAATCGCAACACGCTCGTCAGCCATGTCCTGTCGGTCACTTCGACCTGTCACTTTGCCGAGTCCGGCCATGACGACAGCGCGATGTGTATCGGCCTCCTTTGCGTGCTTGTCGGCCAACTCTTCTGCGTCTTGCAGGCGTCGTGTTACACCGTCAAGCTCAGCAGTTCGCTCCTCGTGTTCAGAGCGCAATTGTCTAAGCCTTTCTTCCGCCTCTTTACGGGCCGATCTTTCGCCCTCAAGCTTCGATTCGAGAGACTGTGCCTTGTCGGTAGACGCTGCAACCGCTGCCTGCAGACTTAGCAAAATAGCAGAGTGGTTCTCAGTCTCAGTCATGCTGTTCGTATACTTATCATGAAGCTCATCCTTGTCGACTGAAAGGAGCCTGTGTTGAGTAAGCATTTCCGAGTGGTTCGCAGAGATATCGCGGTGTTGAGTTTGCGTTTCGTGCAGCTCAGAACGAAGTTCCTCTAACTCGGCCGAGAGATGCTGGTGGCGCACATCGAGCTCGGTGACACGTTTCTGTGCTGCATCGGCGGTTCCCTCCGCCAGCTGCCTTGCCTGACGCTCAAGCTCGATCTCGCGAAGTAAGCCCTCGTGCTTGGTATTGAGGCTGGCTTGGGAAGCAATCGAGGCCGCGAGTCGCTTGTTGAGGTCGTTGTCGCGCCCCTGATCGGGCGTACCACGTCGACCTTCTTTATCAGGAGTAGGGGATCCGTGGCCTGCGAGCCTTGCTTTGGCGAAAACAGCTTCATTGATAGCAGCGTCGCGTTGCTTTTCCATCTCAGAAACACGAGCGGAAGCACTCTTGTTTTGCGCGTCGATGGTGCTCTGCACACGTGCAAGCTCTGCACGCATCTTCAAGAGCGCCTCGATGAGTGGCTTATCGTTCTCGCCAAAGACATCCGCCGACCTCTCATCGACGATCGGTTCATCCGAGGCCCGTGCCTGATATCCAGATTTGCGTGCGATTGCGAGTTCCGAGGCGTACCACGCGTTCTTCTGCTTCACCTTGTCGAGCTCCTTTTGAAGCTCATCATAGTGTTGAGTAATAGCTGGCGACGAACCAAGACCCGAGTCTTGAGGCGGCTTGGCGTCTTGCTGACGCACATCCCTCACTGCAGGCGCTGCCATAGGCGCTGCCATTGTAGCCTGATCGATCGATTGGCGTGGTGTTTCCTCGAAGCGATCCACGTTGCTCAGAGCAGAAACTTGAGTCGTCGATGATGATCGGGACATGGGCACGCCAGATTGATCCTGTGATGGTTGATATGTTTCGGGCTTCTGTCGTCCAAGGTCCATGGGGTTCTGGTAACTCTCATCAAAGGTGGGCGACATGGGCAGGCGGGTTTCCTGGGCAATCGCAGTCATGTTTGTTGGAGATTTTGTCACGTTGCGATCTTCGAAGTTCCGAGCGCGGTCGGTTTCAATTGTCGGGCTAAGCGCGCGATCTGGCCGGGAAGGCTGTCGTGTGGTGGCCATGCCGTTCGGCCTGGGCTGAGGCGGTTGCGTCTGCGGAGGGGGCCCAGACGGCGCAGGCAACTGACTCTGATGACCAGGTCTTGGAAGTCGAGAATTGCTTTCGCTTCTTGCGCGTGCATCCGCACTAGCTGTCCGTTCGCGCTCCATAAGTTGTGGGGTGTTTCCTCGTGAACCAGCAATCACTGGTACAACGCTCTTTTCTCCGCTAGGGCGTCTGTAGCCCTGTATGCGCTCATTGGTTGGAGTCTGGCTCGCGCTGTCGGGTGGATACCTGATCTTGCTCGTGTCCAAGAGGTATGCCATACCCAGCTCGACGGGATCTCTGGGAGCACTGCTGGGCTCACCAGCTAGGATGACAATTTGTTTGCCCACGGTAGTCATGCTGTGACCAGAGCGCGGACTGGGGCTGGGACCCATGTTTTGGAAGGTATACCACCTACGCGATGTGATTCGGAAAGCCGCGAGATCGCCGAGATCGGTACCTTCTTCAGTTCGGCCACCGAAGATGTACATTACATCGCCAACCAGAGCTGCCGCGTGCCCTTCGCGGGCTGACGGGATGTATCCAATGCACTCCAGCTGGGTCCAAGAGTTCGTGTGAGGGTAGTATGACCAGACATCGTTGAACCATGTGACGCCGTCAGTGCCGCCAAACCTATTTGAAGATTAGCCAGTGTCATATACGTGTCAAACAATTGCAGTCCTCACAGGTAAAGGCGGTCGCCCCACGTGATCATGGTATGGTTCGTTCGCGCTGGTGGGATCTGGCCATGAGGTGGCCCGCCGTCAATCGTATTCTGAATGAGCACCTCCCATCTGTTACTAGCTTGCTGGAGGGCGTTCAGATCAAATGCGACAAGATCGTTAAAGAAGTAGCCTTCCACTTGGCCTCCGAAGATGTATAGCTTGCTACCGAGAATGTTAAGGGTGTGACCATAACGTCCTGGAGGGCGAGGCCCTGCAGGGAGCGCACGAGACCATTGCTTGGTTGCTGTCGACTGTCAGTATTATGCCGATTGGTATGCAACTCGCGGTTGTATCTCACATGTGTTGAGCAGATACAATGTGTCGTCCAGGACGTCTCCTTCGTCCATCTTCGTATCACCACCAAAGACGATGAAAGCATTGCCCACCAGCAAACTAGCATGGCCGACTCTGGGACCTGGACCTTCGGAAGTTGTCGCAACTGGATAGCAAGACATTTCGCCCGGACCCGTCTCGCACATCCAAAGATCGCCCTTGACTGTGCTTCCATTGATAAGTCCACCCATGAGATAGACCGAACCATCTCTGCTTGAGGTAGCGTTGACAGCAGCGCCATATCTGGGGAACGGATTCGTGTGCGACACAGTGAAGTTCAATTTGCGCTGCGACCAAGGATATGGAGACGAGTTGTCGAGCGACTTGTCTGGAGGCGGTGTCCGGCCCTGCAAGGATCCGAGTCGGGGTGTCTGCAACAGCTGAGTGTCAGTCGTGTATTCCTTGCGATAATGTTCCGCCTTGTTCTTGTCGTCAACTTACATCGTCCTGGCTCAGATTGCGCGCCCTTTGCTCTGAAGCCGGCACCATTTGTCCACTGGTCAGGTCTCCGGGCGCTGCCCTGGGATCACCGGGTGGTGGACTCCTCATGCCAAGTTTCTCTGAGGCCAGCGAGTTCAGGCTACCACTTGCGCTCGCGACTGGCGGCGGTGACCCGGGTTTCGCGCCGTTCGGTGCACCATTGAAGGTAGGGATCTGGCTCTGCGGGCCGTCTGAAGAGCGAATGTCGCGCGTCACGGGCGGGAGGGTGTTTGTGGTTTGCGAAGAGCCCTTTTTGCTGGACTTGAAGAGGAAAGACATTATTATTTGGAGCGGTCGGGGTGGTACAGAGCGCCTCTAGGCGCGGCCGAGGCAGGGGGACGCAAGCGGTTATGCGGGCGCGATCATAGGCTGCGGAGGGATGGGTTGCGATGAGAGGAGGATAAAGGAGCTGTGGAGGGATGTAGGAGAAATGTCGGAGGCCCTGGGCGATGATGGCGGATGGAACTGAAGTGGTCCTGCAGAGTGGTAGTCGCAAGAATGCCCGTGGCCTGCCACCAGTGGTGTTTCCTAAGTCGGGGGCAAGGGTTCCCGGCACCCGCAATCTACTAGGTAACCTTGGAAGGTACCTAAGGCAATCAGGGAGGATTGCTACAATGATAATAAGTTACATATGAGTGGCATGGTCTACGCAGGCACGCCATCTCATGTTGATTGGTCGATTGATTGGATCGGATTGGTTGAATGCATCGACAATTGTTCAAGGACGTCCACGTCGTTTGCCAGGGCGATTTTCAGAAGGCCTGCGTTCCAAAAGTAGGTTAGGGTTCGCATCTCCCCATCCCACTCGATTGGCATGTCCTCCTCCCTGCAGACTGCAGCATCCACTCTGCCTCTCTTTAGTCTCTATTTACAATTGGCCGACGTGCTGCGGTGGCTGGGGAACAAGTCCCATGGAGCAGCACATCGACCAGGTACACACGGGTGTCAGCCAGGAAGGAACACAAGATGAATGAATGTGTGGACTGCATGCAGCGCATATGTGAGGCATCCGCGATAATCACAGGGTGAATAATAATGGTAGGGTAGAGGAGTGGGTGATGATTCCTGAAACAACAGCGCCAAAATCGCTCCCGCGCCGATCATCCCGCTCTAGTTTGCCTGGATGAGGGAGGGTGCAGCTCGGAGATCTGTATGGGTGACCAGTCTCGACTACTTTTCTCTTGTAAAAGGATCTCTGCTCGGAGGTCGTACGACCGATTCCTCATGCAGACCTCATGCACCCCGTCACCGAGGTACGTCGAATCGGACGCGCATGTCTGCATGGCACAAGCCATCGTGTACTGTAATAGGCTGCGACTTGGCCACCAACGCCTGGCCAACCGGCTCACTCGCTTGTTCGATGTGAGGATTAGGTTGAGATCAGAGTGCCAGCAACAACAGCGGTCGTATTCCGGGCTGTTAAAGTGCTGGCGATAACGTCAATGCAACGATGACATTGATGTGAGTGTCCCTATGGATATCTCTGCCAGACGGATGTCAAGGAGAGGGTGAGTAGGCGAGACTCCATTCTGGACTTCAGCTGAATACCTCCTTCGAATCTGCCTCACTGGCAAGGATGTCACGTTACCTTCGCTGCAGCGTTGAACGACTTCACTCCTATGCTTGCGGATCAGGTAAAATGTCGAAAATATGTGTTTACTCATCAGCAGCAGCGGTGTGTTCCAACATGCAATCATCCTCGTGACACTAGGGATCGGGTTGGGGCTCAAGCGCGGGTTGCCGCCGCCGCTTTCACTCTTCCATCTCAAGGCAACTGAGCTTCAAACGCTGTGCCTAGCACAGCACCCGACAACTGTCACACGACCGTCACCCTCTCGGCCAATCGAACCACCAAAGAGATCTTCAGCCTGCGTTCGATGCATACGCAAAATGCACTCGTGCGCCGCCCTCACCTCCATCATCTGAACCGCCTCCGAATATGACGCGCGGAGCGACCACCGGCATGTTGCCGGACTACGAAACCAAGGATGGCCACCGCTCCAAGCACCCGCAGCCAGTACTGGAGAATCTGCTTCCGTCTGGCCTAGAAGAAGGCACATACTCTTCACAGACATCATCACCACGCCGCCCTGTAACATCGCATAGCAGCTCCCTACACAACGGCGACAGCGCCTCTGACGACGATGAAGACGGCCTGCTCTTGCCTTGGGCAAACGGGCGCAACCATACCAGACCGAACTACTCTCGTGCGGCGAGCGAAGCCTCGCGCAGGTCTCTAGCCACAAGGGACAGCAGGACAACCGAGGATGGTCGGGACAAGGATAGCAAGTTTCGCATGCGCCACGGCTGGGAAGCGCAGCTCATTAGCCCTGAGCAGGCCAACCTGTTGAGCCAGACGTTCTTCATGTACTTTGAGGACAAACGACACGAGACCGCGGGTAATCCACCGCCCGGCTTCGACCCCAAGAACATCGTTTCAGAGTGGAGGATGAAGGATCGCCTGAAGACAGTGTCTGCGATCCTCGCTGTGTGTCTGAACGTTGGCGTTGATCCACCAGATGTGATCAAGACAAACCCTTGCGCGCGTTTGCAGTGCTGGGTCGAGCCCATCCCGCCTGATAGCACGAATCAAAGCTCGACAAACAACAGCAATGCACAGATCGGCAAGAACTTGCAGTCACAGTACGAAAGTCTCTCACTTCGAACGCGATACAAAGTTGTCCTCGACCCAACGATCGAAGAGCTGAGGAAATACACAACGTCTTTGCGACGTACCGCGCACGCAGAGCGTCTCTTGTTCCATTACAACGGCCACGGCGTTCCTAAGCCGACGCAGAGTGGAGAAGTGTGGTGTTTTAACAGGAGCTACACTCAATACATACCCATAAGTCTGTATGATCTCCAAGACTGGGTGGGCGCGCCGGGTCTGTGGGTTTGGGATTGCAGTGCGGCCGGAGGGGTGATCAATGGGTTCCTCGAGGGCGCACAGAAACACATCGTCAATCAGCAAGAAGCCCTGAAGAGGGACCCAAATCGTGCGCAACAGCAGCCTTTGATCCGATGGGAAGACAGTATTCACCTTGCAGCTTGCCGCGAGAACGAAAACCTACCTACCAACCCAAACTTGCCAGCCGACATCTTCACCAGCTGTCTTACGACTCCCATCACAATGGCTGTCCGCTTCTTCATGCTGCAAAATCCATTGCCTTCGACCTCTGGCATTACGCTAGCTCAGGCCAGGGACATTCCAGGCAAAGTCAGCGAGCGGAGAACGCCACTTGGCGAGCTTAACTGGATCTTTACCGCCATCACCGACACTATCGCCTGGAATTGCCTTGATAAGCCGCTGTTCAAGAAGCTCTTCAGGCAGGACCTCATGGTGGCTGCCTTGTTCAGAAACTTTCTGCTCGCTCAGAGGATTATGCGCATATATCACTGCCACCCCCAGTCACATCCTGTGATCCCCGATACACATACACACCCACTGTGGCAGAGTTGGGACTTGGCTGTTGAGATGATCCTAGCGCAATTGCCAAAACTGATTGAGCAACAAAAGGCCAACGATGCTGCGATGGAAGCAGCACCTGCCGGCACCATGCCACAACCACCACAGGAGCTTGAATACGTTCACTCCGACTTTTTCGCTGACCAGTTGAGCGCCTTTGAAGTATATCTTTCCTCGGCACCTGCAAATGCAGGCGCAGCAGGATACGCAAAACCCCCCGAGCAACTCCCTATTGTGCTTCAGGTCCTCTTGTCGCAGGTGCACAGGCTTCGTGCACTGATTCTCTTGTCGAAGTTCCTCGACCTTGGACCATGGGCCGTGAATCTTGCCCTTAGTATCGGCATTTTCCCTTACGTGCTCAAACTTCTGCAGTCGCAGGCTATCGAGCTCAAACCACCGATGGTATTCATTTGGGCACGCATACTTGCAGTCGACCAGAGCTGCCAAGGCGACCTACTCAAGGACTCGGGATATACATATTTCACAGCAATACTCAACAACGCCATTGGCATGCCAATTGGAAACGTTGCAGAGCACCGTGCAATGTGCGCGTTCGTCATTGCAATGTTTTGCAAAGACTTCCGTCCGGGCAAAGCTGCGGTGTTGGAAAGCAACCCGGAAATCATTGAGAGCTGCCTTGGGCACATCTTGGATATGGAAAACCCTCTTCTGAGGCAGTTTGCATGTCTGTGCTTGAGCCATCTGTGGCGAGATTTCCCTGCTGCAAAAGCTGCAGGTATGGCGCAACAAGCACATGCCAGAGTTCGCGACAGGAGCCACGATCCCGTACCAGAGGTACGCGCGGCTTGTCTGGATGCTCTGACCAGTTTCGTTGCGACTGGCGATATCGATGCTGCGACTATGCTGGAAGAAGAGACTCTTGCAAGTGTGGTGGTGGCGATGGGCATGGATGGCTCGATCATGGTCCGCAAGGAACTGGTGGTCTTCTACTCCACGTTTATCAAGAGGTACGAACCTCGTTTCATCGTCGCTGCGTGGGAGCAGCTTACCGAGGATCGCGAAAAGAAGGTAGGCAGTGACAAGGAAGACGCGCCTGTGCCGAGTGACACCACAAGCGAGCGCAACGGCCATGAAAGCGCCAATGGCACCAACGGCTCTCGCTCGATGCACAGCCGCACTGCATCAATGGCAGCCTCGGAAGCATCTCTCGCGTCCGAGAGCGTATCGAAAGCAGCCGACGTGTCAAAGAACACCATCTACCGTGCTGTTTGGCGCCAAACCTTGAGCATGTCGACAGACCCTCACCCGGAAGTCGCGCAAAACGCTAGCATAATCGTCGATTACGTCGTCAGTGCGTTGCTCGAGTCTCCTCTGGGCGGTTACGCCAACAAGGTCCTTGACGAGATGATCCTGGAAGGATTAAAGGGCGATCAGCTGGCTTTGTCCGGCATGGATGTCCTTGCGCGCCAGCGTTCTCGAGACTTGGGACGTCCCCAAACACCGCCGAGCCCATCAACTTCGACTGCATCTAACAAAGACGGCTACTTCGGTCTGTCGCGTACTGCCAGCGTTGCTGCAGCCATGAAGACGCTCGTCGGATGGGGCTCGGGCTCGAAGAACCACAACGACTCCAACACCCCCCCTTCGCCGTCAACCCATCGTGGTTCAGTATCATCTCACGACCACCCAGACATACATTCATATAGATCCCGCCCCTTGACTCCTGCGGACGCTGCACTCCTACCTCCTGATGCGCTTGACAACGTGAACGGACCACCACATCAACCAATGGCAAAACTTCCGCCTTCTCCGCATATGGTCCCACGCGACACCAGCAAGCCGGCTTCCATTCCTTTGAAATCGAACTTCTTCACATGGTCTGCGTCTTACTTCCGTGAACCGCAAATGAGACCTTCTGAAGAGGATGAACCTGGTTCGTTAGACTACAACGAGCGGCTCTGGAGACGGAATCGTAATGACAAGATAATATCTGGCACACAACCGATGAAAGAGGCCGCAGGTATGCAAAGATGGGACGTTCCATGCGGGTACTTCGGAATAGGTGCCGCGCCGATGAAGATGCTCTTCCACCAATTCGAGCATCATCTCGTCACCAGCGATGATCGAGACAGCATTGCCGTGTGGGACTGGAAAGAGGCGCGCCAACTATGTCGATTCAGCAACGGCAACCCGGCTCGCAGTCGTGTGACTGAGCTCCGATTCATCAATGAAGACGACCAGGCAATGCTCATGACTGGTTCCAGCGACGGTGTCATCAAGATCTACAAACACTACGAAGACATGGCCAAGATCGAACTAGCGTCCAGCTTCCGCGCTCTCTCTGACCTCGTTACTAGCGATAGTCAGAACGCAGGTCTCGTCTTCGACTGGCAACAAGGCCAAGGACGTATTCTCGTCGCTGGTGACGATCGCGTGATCCGTGTCTGGCAAGCCGGGCATGAGCTTTGTATCTCCGACATTCCTGCCCGTTCTGGCTCGTGCATCACTTCACTCACGTCAGATCAAGTCGAAGGCAACGTGTTTGTCGCAGGCTTTGGCAATGGCAGCGTTCGCGCTTACGACCAACGTCTAGGGCCCCGTGACTCCATGATAATGGACTGGGTGAACCGCGGCACCGATCACCGCAGCTGGATCGTCGGCGTCCATCTTCAACGTGGCGGCATGCGCGAACTCATCTCGGCCGAAAGCAATGGCGGCGTACGACTCTGGGACATTCGAATGCGTGGTGCGGTCGCCTCTTTGCCTGGCAACCCGCGCAAGCCGCGCAACCTACGCGCCCTATCTGTACATGAGCACGCGCCTGTGTTTGCCACAGGAGGCGCAGATCACACCATCCGTGTCTACAACACCAGCCTCAAGCATTTGTCCAGCTTCGAGCCTTATATGAGTTATCTGCGCATGAGCAACACGCCACGCACGGCCCCGATCACAGCAACTGCATTCCACCCTCACCGAATGATGCTCGCGTGCGGCGCTATCAACGACGGCCACGTCAACTTGTTCAAGTGCGAGGCTGTTGCCAGCGAAGACGCCAAGGGCACCAGAGACGGCGGCGGCAGCATCGTCGAGGAGTGGCGAGAGTGAACAGGAAATTTAGACTTGGGCGTGGTGTGATTTCGATTATTCTTTATCTCTCTCTCTTTGTTTGGGCTTTAGCAGGGCGTTGGGGTCTTGCCTTTAATGTGTGGTCGGGTGCTGGTGTGTGGTGTCGTAATATCTTTGCCGGTTTAATGGGAGGATCGTGTACTTTGGTCTGTTCGCGCATTCGTTCGTGGGTGGAGTTGTATCGTTCCTTTTCTTTGGCTCGCACTATGTATCCTATCTTAGGCTGGCTCGAGGGCCGTGTAATACGAAGGCGACGCAGGAGTTGGTCTTAATTTCGCCATACAAGGTCGGGTTTGTATATTTACATGATATCATAGCGTCTATATGTATCAGTATGAGACTCGGAGGACCTGTTAGTAGGTAATCCTCTTGTTCTTTGTCTTGACAGGGGAAACCCATCGCCCAACAGCCTATGACGCGGGCGCTCCACCAAGCGAACTGAACCTCTTTCACTTCAGCTGCTACCGCCGCTCTGAACATGTGACACCTTCTCCATCGACCAAAACACACCGATTATTCGATCGCCTCACCCCGTGGGATGTGCGATCTGCTGGAAGACATTTCTAGAAAGGCCATGTTGGAATGTGCTATCGAACAACAGCGTCATTCTGCAGTCTGGTTTGGATCGGTACCCACGCGTGCTTGCGGTTGATTATTGCCACCTTCACTGGGACTCTCACATTACTGGCGCATACAATACGCTTCGCCAACCACGCTACAGGCAGCATCTTGCATCCCATCGACCGCGACAAATCGAAATTCGCAACCATGGGCGACGCCACCGAACCCAACATGTCGATCCAGGACTCCCCCTTCTTGGCCCTTGCCGAAGAACTCGTGCTCTCCATCACCTCTCACATCCCACGCAAAGACCTGTGCGCACTCGCCCTGGTCTCCAAGAAGTGCCACCGCCTCGCCACGCCCTTGATATGGAAGGAGGTTGAGTTGATAGACTGCCGCTCGAACACCGATGGGGCTACTGGCAACCGCGTTGTTACTTATGGACCCATCACTGCGGCTCATCGTGGACGCAATATTCTGGCCGGCGTCCAGCTAGGTAGCGATGAGCATGACGATACCCCTCTGATCAAGATCCTGTTGACCCTGGCAACGTGAGATTCTACACACCTTTTGTGTCAAATTCGAGAACTAATTCTTTTCAGAAATCCTCCCATCGCGGCGCTCGTTGAGTCTGTCACGCACCGCTGCCATCTGACCCCACCAGACATCTTCAATGAGCTCCCGCATCGGCCGTTCACTGCACAAACACTTTCGGTAGACCCGAGAACGATATGTCTGGTCCACTTGGCTGTCCGCAACATGACCCGCGTTAGCACATTGCGGGTGATATTCGGCCACCCTAGGTTGACTGAAGCCTTATTGCGGTGTTTCTTTGACGCAAATCGACAAGCAGAAAATCGTGTGAAGCGACTCTGGCTGGACAATGTTAATATTGTCGCCGGGACCCAGCAATCTTTGACTTTCGAAAAGTACGGACTGCCTTCGAAACTAGATTTCGGAGGGGTCGAAGCTTTGAGGTTGAGGAGGTTGCCTTTGTGGGCTGCGAACATGTACGACCCGAATAGGCTCACGGTACGTTCGTATGTTGTCTATTCAAGGAGCGGACGTGCCAGTGAGCTGTCAGACGGCTTGGGAGGCAACTACCTCACGAGTACTAATTTTGCAGGCGCTGAGATAGTACCCGGCCTTGAGCAGGCAGAGCAAGCTGGACAAGATTCGGATAACTCCGGACAATTATCACCACTGGAAGTCCTCATGCATCCCGTGATGATGTTCGACGATGCCATCTACGAGGCCCTTTCTCTGCAGTACAAGTTTCCCCCTGAAATGGTAGCCGCTCATATCCCATCGCACTACCATCGAAGTATCCACATGTTCATGGATCATTGGGCTACCCCCGTCGGCCAGCAACCTGAACAACACGAGGCATTTATGCAACTTTTCAGGACTGAAAACCCATCCCCGGCGGCATGTGCAGGCTCGATGCTCACGGATATGGCGAAGACGCTTGTCTCGCTCAACATCGACTGGGCTATCAAGGCGCCGCCACTTCACACGCATATTGTTGGCGGAATGAAGTTGGTCGACTATGTCAAGTACATCAAATGGTACTCAGATTTATTCAGCTTGCGGTTTCCCAACTTGCGCGCGTTCCAATACAGGAATGCCGTAACAGGTAATACCCACCTACCACATGGGCTATATCTTTTCGATCAGTCATCCATTCCGACAGAACATCACTTCGAGCAGGCACTGGCAGACGGGGACTTGCAACCTAAATTCACGATCGGCCTAAAACCGCTGGAGTTCATGGAAGCGCACGCCGACAAATTGAACTGTCTTGCCTGGCCTGTGGCTTCATTTTTCTCGAACGAGCACAACCCGGTGATATCTGCCCGTGCACGAAATGTTATTGAAAAGCTTGGTAGGTCGCTTGTTGACTTGCGAGTGGATGAATGGTACTATCGCCGACCGGAAATCAACAGTGAGGAAGACGTCGTCTTCTTAAATCCAGACGTGCGACGAGGTGAGTTTCCTGTCTGTATCGATCTTGTTCTACAGTCGCTGACCTTTTTACAAAAGTGCATGTCTCACGCCGGCGCTTCATTGTCGAATTTGCAGCCGAGATGCGAGCATTGAGAAGCATCAAAGTAGAGGGCGGCATACCGCGAGACGAACGCAGAGAGACTATCGCCGCACTGCGACACTGTCCGATCGAAAAGCTGGTCTTCATCGGTATTGGTTCTATCATCGGCAATACCTGGGGACCTCGTGCCGAATATTACGGCGAGGAGATGTCATGGGAAGACACCACAAGCCTCGAGGAAGTAGATGAGGGAGCCATATGCCGATTAGGCATGAGTTCACCCTCGCGTGTTCCCGCGGAAAGCGTTTTCGTGCCCTCCTATGGCTGGCGGGGAAGAGAGCCAATGCTACACACCATTGTCTCACGCCACGGGGATACACTGCGCGAACTCAAAATGTGTGGCTACAAGGGCGCCATCGCTTTGTACAACCCAAGCTTTATCGTATGGCCGATGCTCGCAGCACTCAAACATTGCCACGCCCTCGAGTCACTGATGCTGAGCTTCTGGCTGCCGACCCTGTTCGAAGACGACCTCCGAGACGCCGAGGTAGTTGCCTACTGGCTCAATCAGCGCGACTCGACTTCAACAGGCCTCGTCAGTCTCTCTACCGAACCGCCGCCAGCGGGCAGCTGGGCGTACGAACTCGAAACCAAGTTCAAACCAGAAGCTCTCGCCGCTCGCGTTACAAGCCTCTTGGGCAACTCTTTGAGCTCGACGGCGAAGCGGCAGCCCGGCGGCTTACACGTTCGTGCCAGCTTTTCTATGCAAGAAGCTGCTATCTTCGACCTCGACCTGTGGCTGGGAGAGAATTCCGATGGCGAGGTTGATCTGATCCGGTGGGAGGGGCCTAGTGATGAGACTGAGCAGCGAAGGCGCGATCAGAAGCTGAAAAACAGACGCTGGTTCTGAGTTGAGAACGCGCGACCGATGAAAGAAGCTAAAATGTGAAACTCCTTTTCCGATCGCATGCCCTCCGATGCAAAGCCACCCGAGACTGTCACATCTTCAGATTTCACATCGAAAGAGAATTGCTACTCTAGCTTCGAGAACTGCAGACTCAGGCTGCCAATCTTCTACCAGAAGCGAGAGTCAAACCCGCCGATCGGCAAATGTTGAAAGCCGGACTACAAAGAGAAGCTGAGATTCCATTTGACTTGATGCTACTACCAACTACTTGCGACAAAGGCAGATGACAATGGTAACGAATCTGCCACGCGAGTTCTTGGAGACGCGGTCTACATTCCAGTTTCCAGCCTCACCGGTAATCACCACCGCGCCATGTGGCGCCACGCACTCCTATGACTGACAGTGCAAATGTTATGTCATACTGAGTTCATCTTCCGCCAGGCTGGTATAACAATAGGAACGTAAGCTCTCGTCAACGAGTTCATCTTTAATTGGAGTTTCTCAAGATCAGTCATCGCTATGAAGTGCCTGAGACTGCTACCCATTGAGACTCTAACTAAGCCATCCTTGTCTGACCGAGACACTTTCGACTGATCACATTTGGCAAGTGTGTTCTTAGAGACAGAGACACTACAAATACTTTACGATTGTCTGCTGCGATCTTAAAAACGAGGGTGGTCAATGCTACAAGCCTTGATCATTGATCCAAGGCATCGAACAATTGAGTCTCTCGGATAAGACCTCAAAAACAAGTATCTGAGATCAGATTCGCAATATGCACCACGAAGAACACCAGACTCCACGCCGTGTCTTTGTGCAAGTTTCCGCAACCAGACTGGATTTTATAATGTTACGTACCGCCCACCGACAACACTTGGCTCCACCGCTATCCAACCACTGTCTCTATCGTCCGATACACCGAGGATCCTCGTGTTCTCGACAGCTCCGTAGCAAACATGCAGTTCTCACTCAACGTCTTGGCGATCCTCGCCGCCTCTGCCTCCCTAGTCACGGCCACGCCTCCCAGGCGCTACGCTCCGCAGGCCTACCAGCCGGTCCAGTATGGCAACACGGTGCCGTGGACTTCTTCCACTTGCTCTGCCGTGTACTCCACGATCATGTAGACGTCGACAAAGGCCAGTCACCAGCGTAACAACGACCACGGGCTACAAGCCGAGTACCTGGACGAGTACAAAACCCACTGTCATCACTTCCGTTTATACCACATTTAAGCCAGCTACGACCACGCTGATTAGCACGGTTACTAGTGTTGTTGCTGGTAAGTGAACTACCTAGAAATCATCCGGCATTATGGCTCAAGATACTAATCCGCCTCTAGTGACCAGCACCAAGACAAGCACTTCTGTCGTCACCTCATCGACCGTCGTTTGCAAGACAATGCCCATCGTGACCCCCGTGTATTGCACATCAACCAACATCGTCACCAGCTCGATCCCCTACGTGACTCCCTGCACCGGTAAGCCATATCTTCCACTTCCACCCCAAGAAAAAAAAACGCAGATTGCTGACTTTTTCCAAACTAGAAACCACCACATACGCCACAACAGTCCCTTCGGTCTACGAGAGCCCCTGCCCGGCGACCGAGTCTACAACTTCGTTCTTCACCACCACCGGTGTTACTTCGACCCTTTGTCCCACGACGATCACTACGACCAAGCAGAGCACATACACGACTTCTTCGATCAGCACGAGCACGAAGTGTGCTACTTCTTCGGGGGTTAGCACGATGCCTTCTTACTAAGCATCGAGCTTCGGGAGGAAACGAGATGAAGTCTATGGAGAGGCGCGTAGGTCAGTGTTGATGCGCAGGCGGACTTGTAGTAGTTGTAGTTTTACTTGTGTATAATGGACATACTGTAATTTCTTTCGGGAAATGCCAAGCCTCGAGGTGTATTCATGTGTAGAGATCATCACGATATGCAGATTCTATTTCGTAGCCGTGGTGTTGCGTTGTCGCTGCTAGAGGGTCGTGGTACAAGTTGTGTGATGTTCCTGATTGAGTCGCGTTGCCGGTGAGTGACCTGTCGACAGTGTCTTACGAAATAGGCTGCCCGAGAGACGTAGTCCTTCTTGTCACGTATAATGTACCTAAAGACTGGAAGTTGCGCTGTAGCGCAGTTCTAATTCTAATTGGATGTGTATATGTTATGACTAGCTGCTGGTTTGCGAGCTTGCCTGTATATGTATAGACATATGCATGTTTTGTAAACCTGTATAACGTTTCAATCGTCTCCAAGACGTTCCCACGCTTTCACCTAGCTGCTCGTTGGCGCTCAAGCCCTCCACCCAGCATCCTTCAGCGCCCACCTAACCGCCTCGCCCACATCCTTGCTGATAACATCCGGCCTCGCGCCCTCGGGCGGCTCACCACCAGCATAAACACCAGTCTCGACAAGACAGCTGCGCCACACGCTGCCATACGGACTCTGGTAGTTATTCGCGCCTCGAATATCACTCTCGGGGTTATCGCCAATCATGTATACACGCCGCAGCGGATCGTTCAACCCGACCGAGCTGTACAAATTCTTCCGGTACTTCCTCAACAGGCGCTCCGCGAACTCGTACGTCGGCTGGTACGGTTTGCCCATGACGGTCTTGTGATGGTCCAGCTTTGCGTTTCCCGTGCTGGCTGCCCAGAGCCCGGCGAAGGCTTCGCGGAAACCACCCTGGCCTAGGCGCGGTAGGTGGTAGGAGGCGGCCCACCAGAGGTCTGGGTTGCTGTAGTAGAGGTGCGGTTGCGAGTCTTGCAGGTAGCCGTTGTTGGGGAGGGAGGAGTCGCCGTTTTTGGCGGAGAGGGTGCCTAAAATTCCGCGCTCCGAGAGTAAGAGGTCGAGGATGATTGAAGCGTCGAGACCCCAGTCGCGCGGGTCGTTGTAGACGAACATGGCGTCAATTTTGAGACTGTCCGCTTTGTTGGCTGGGTCGATGGGTTTGGGCAGCGGGTTCGCGAAGGACTGGTAGTAGTCCTTGAAGACTTTGGCAAACGGCCAGATTTCCGGGTGGGCTGTCACGATGTCGGCAGGTGTTACGACGTGCTTGAAGCCGTAGCCGCGCGCGACGGAGGCGCATTTGTCGCCGTCGCCGCCGGCTACTAGGATCGTTTTGTCGTGGAGGTCGGTCATTTCGGCAAAGGGCGTGTGCGATTGTACGAACATGCTCTTGTCCATGGGGATCTGTAGCTTGTCCGAGACTTCGGCAACGCGCTCTTCTTCTGATTTGCCGCCGCCATTGGTCAGGAGTATGAAAGGTATGCGTTGTTCTTGGAGGTAAGTGAGGGCCTCGCGGGCGGCTGGAATGGGCGTGGAGGAACGGAGAAGGACACCGTCAATGCTGGATAGTATGGTTAGCTCGACCGTCCCGTCGTATGTAGGAGAGAGTTGTCATTACTCAAAGGCAAAAGCGAAGTCGGGAACTGTCTTGTTGTTGGGTGGTGCAGTCTGGAAGCCTCGCCGTTGCCATTGCGGTGTTGTTGAGGCCAGAGGCCGAACTGTGGATGTTTTAAGGCATGTTGATGGCAGTCTGGAGCGAGTCGCAGCGCCAAAGGCTGATCTTGTTACACCGAGAGTAGCCATAAGAGGTCGAGAGAGAAGATGTAACAAAGTGTCGCTATAGCCACATGCATGCACGTGTATTGGTCCTGCCTGTGACGCAGGTTACGTGGAGCCGATAATCGGACTTGAGGGAGCACGACCAACGGCCTTTAGCGCCTGAGCATTGTTTGGGGAACACAGGACACTGACACGAGCTCTTGAATGCCATAACAAGTCAAATGTTTACATGAATTATATAGAAATATGAACAAGATCACACAAAACTAAGGCGTGAACATCTAAAATGGGGCTTCCCATCCCTAACCCTTTTCCCTTCTTCTATTGGTCAGTATTTGTACACCAAACCCAATCACCGTGTACCGCCAGCGCCATCGTGGTATCGAGAAGAAAAGAACAGCTGAAAGTAGAAGGGAAAATTTATGAACATGGTCGGACGCCGTCGGTCGCCTCCGTTGTTCATGCTTGTCGGTCTAAGTCCACGACCGGATGACACGCGTCAATGATATCAACGTGTTGCTGCAGCACAATGTGATGCAGGCTTGAAGTAGACAACTTAGATAACGTACTGTGTACAAGTGTTAGCAAGATTCGCATTGTATCAGCATCAGAACGTAAATGACTTACCGGGATGAAGAGGTACGGCACTCTCCTCTCGTACTCCTTCCACGCCTCACCATACTTCTCCCTGCACCTCTGGATATCTCTGTAGGCACGATGGATGATCATCAGGCAGAAGAAGACGGGGTAGAACCAGGGGAAAGGGCTCTTGAAGCCGGTGATAAGACCCCAGCACAGCGCAAAGTAAAGGTCGGCAGTATACTGCACCTTACGTGCGTACTTGTACCAACCGTCGCAGAGCAGGTTGTCACCAGACTCGGTTGGGATGAATTCGGGGTTCTCGACATACTTCCAGGGAAGTTGCGGGAAGGTCTTGCGGTGGACGTGGTAGCCGCGTTGCATGCTGCGGAACATGCACTTCTGGCTGTTGCCGGTGTCCCAAACCCAATAGGCGAAGAGGTAGCTGACGTACATCCAGACCAGGAAAGGCTTGGACCATGCGTACTCGCTAGGGTCGTGGTTGGCGAGGTAGATGGTGCAGTGGCAGTAAGAGAGTGGTACACCTGCAAGGTTCCAGAAGATGAGCATGAAGCCCCACTTCTCGTAGTACATGTCCCAGGTGGTGACGATCATCTCCTCGCCCTTGGAGCAGGCGTTGGCATACAGGAAGTGGGCCATGACCAAGAAAGAGACCTCAGCGGTCACGTAGCCGTAGGTCTCGTATTGGCGAGCAGCGGCGGAGAGCGAGATGAGGTAGAGGATGTACCAAGGAAGGCGAACTTCGAAGAACATCTTAAAGTCGAGCCAGCCGAACATACGGGGGTTGAGCTCGGCGCCCATGAAGAAGTCGTAGATGTGGTGGCCGGTCATGCGGTGCTGTGCGCCACGAGCGAAGGCGGAAATGTAGGCCACGATAGCAACGATGAAACCGGAGCAGATCGCAACACTCATGAGAGGGCCGAACTCGTCGATCAAAGTGTAGAGCGGGAAGAGACCAGTCACGTGGAGCACAACAGCCATCACGTTTGTCGCGTAGAAACTCCAGACACCGCTGCAGTAGTAGCGCAGCTGCTTGCCGCCAGCGAAAGGCAAGGGCTTGCCAGTCGAGTAGACACCCGGCATGAGGCAGTACATGGCACCCTGGACAATGAGGAAAGTCCAGTAGATGATCCAGGCCTTCATGTGAGGGAATGCGCCGGTGTAGGCAAGACGGGCAATGTGACGACCGTACTGCTCCCAGCTCATGCTAGGCTCAGAAGGAAACTTGCCGTCGTAGTAGATGGCGCCAACCCACATGTACCACATGAGTGCCGGGAAACCGATCATCATGGCGATGACACCGGGCGTGCCTCCAAAGTCGAAGTGAGGAGCGGCGTCAATCTTGGGATCCGAGCCCTCCCTCCAGCCGTCGATAATCCTGCCCTCCTTGGGAGCACCGTTGGCAGTGCCATTAGGCTTGCCATTGGGAATGCCATTGGACGCGCCATTGATAGCGATCTTGATTTCGTTGTCCTCCACCTTGTCCTCCTCTCTCGGGATCTTTTCAAAGTCGAGATCGTCTTCGGCGGACGAGTCGGCGGCGGCAGCGACAGACTTGCGCGTGTTACGGCGCCTGGTGGGAGTCTCGACGAAACCTTCGGGCACGCCCGATTTCCTGCAGGTCATATGTCAGCATGAAGCGCGTGCATGTGTGTTTTGACGGTGTTGATGCGGGCATTGGCTTACTTTGGGGTCTTGCCCGTTTGGGAGCGCGTAACCCTCGACATGTTTCTGCACCAGAATGGTCGATTGATGTCAGAGAGAGGGAACTTACTGAGACAACAAAGGCCCAGCGAGCGGTGGGGGTGGGATGTTGTTGACACGGTGTCGCGCTAACCTGGGTAGATTTTCCCTACTAAACTCCCGAGTCGTTGTCTAATTTGTCGGCATGTCGTCTTCCGAGCAAGCCCCCTTCTCTTCTTCGAGAACAGTGTGTCCGTGCCTGCCAAGCAACATAACCTTTTCACTTACTTTATTGCCTAATGCGGTAATGTTGGTGAGGTTCAATGATATATACTGTTCTCTTGTATTTGTCGTATAGCGTGCGAGTAAATATCAGCGTCGAGT
>Ga0265780_10002419_pt1 | contig 25302 bp, 14 predicted proteins | sample P1T30metagenome_FD_192432 | JGI IMG/M metagenome (GOLD analysis project Ga0265780, IMG submission 192432) | Plant litter microbial communities from East Loma Ridge, Irvine, California - P1 T30 | ecosystem: Environmental > Terrestrial > Plant litter > Unclassified | place: USA: California... | reverse complement strand
TCCCGACGCGCTGACCATCACCGGCCAGCCTCTCGTGGACTACCTCGACGACGCCACTGTCTGGGACGCGGACGTGATCATGCCCCGCGACGCCCCGCTGATCCCGCGCGCGGGCATCTCGGTCCTGCGCGGGAGCCTCGCGCCTGGAGGCGCCATCATCAAACCCGCCGCCGCCTCCCCCCACCTGCTGAAGCACCGTGGTCCCGCGGTCGTGTTCCACAGCATCGAGGACTTCCACGCTCGCATCGACGACCCGGATCTCGACATCGACGAGAACTCGATCATGGTGCTCCGCGGCTGCGGCCCGAAGGGCTACCCCGGGATGCCCGAGGTGTCGAACATGCCGCTGCCGAAGAAGCTGCTCGAGCGCGGTGTCCGCGACATGGTCCGCATCTGCGACGGCCGGATGAGCGGCACCGCGTACGGCACCGTCGTCCTCCACGTCACGCCGGAGGCCGCCGCGGGTGGTCCGCTGGCACTGGTGCGCACCGGGGACAGCATCCTCCTCGATGTCCGCGCCGGGCGCCTCGACCTCGAGGTGCCGACGGAGGAGCTCGCCGCCCGGACCCCCGACGAGCAGACCGTGCAGGCGTATGCGAACCCGCGCAGCGGCTGGGAGCGCCTCTACGTCGACCACGTCCTCCAGGCCGACACCGGCGCCGACCTCGACTTCCTGCGCGGCTCGCGCGGATCGGACGTGTCCCGTGAGTCGCACTGAGCGCTCCACCACACTCGCGCCGGTCCCCGACGCGCTCGTCGCGGAGCTCGAGGCCGCCGCGCCCGGAGGAGTCGCCGTCCGAGCGACAGACCGACTCGCCTCCGCCCACGACGCCTCGCACTACCAGCTGACCCCGCAGGCGGTCGTCACCCCCTCCTCCGCCCGCCAGGTGGCGGACGTGCTGGCCGCCTCCCGCCGCCGCGGCGTGCCCGTGACCTTCCGCTCCGGAGGGACGAGCCTCAGCGGGCAGGCCGGCTCCTCGGGCGTCCTCCTCGACACCCGTCGGCACTTCCGCTCCATCGAGGTCCTCGAGGGAGGAGCTCTGGTCCGCTCCGGCCCGGGAGCGACCGTCCGCGCCGTGAACACCCGACTCGCGCGCTACAAGCGCAAGCTCGGCCCCGACCCCGCGAGCGAGATCGCCTGCACCATCGGCGGCGTCATCGCCAACAACTCCAGCGGCATGGCCTGCGGGATCACCGGCAACACCTACCGCACCCTCGCGTCCGCGGTCCTCGTCCTGCCGAGCGGCACGATCGTCAACACCGCCGCTGCGGGGGCCGATGAGCAGCTGCACCGCGACGAGCCCGCTCTCGCGCAGGGACTCCTGGGCCTGCGGGACCGGGTCCGCGCGGACCCCGCCTCCATCGACACCATCCGTGCGCTCTACTCGATCAAGAACACGATGGGGTACGGCCTCAACTCCTTCCTCGACCACGACAGCGCGATCGACCTCCTCACCCACCTTGTGATCGGGAGCGAGGGCACACTGGCCTTCGTCGCGGAAGCCGTCTTCCGGACGGTGCCCGTCCACTCCTCCGTCGCCACCGGCCTTCTCGTGTTTCCGGATCTCGCGGCCGCGACCACCTCTCTCCCCGCACTCGTCGCAGCGGGCTTCGCCACGATCGAGCTGCTCGACGCCACCAGCCTCCGAGTCGCCCAGCGCGACCCCGAGGCGACCGCCGACCTCCTCGAGCTGCGCGTCGTCGACCAGGCCGCGCTGCTCGTCGAGTACCAGGAGGACTCCGCGGAGTCGCTCGCCGTCCGCCTGGCTCAGGCGGTGGAGGTCTTCGCGACTCTGCCGCTCGCCGGGGAGGCGGTCCTCAGTACCGATCCCGTCCGCCGGGCGCAGCTGTGGCACATCCGGAAGGGCCTGTACACGCTCGTCGCCGGAGCGCGACCGTCGGGGACGACGGCGCTCCTCGAGGACATCGCGGTACCGGTCGAGAAGCTGTACGGCACCTGCACCGAGCTCATCCGGCTCTTCGACCGGCACGGCTACGAGGACAGCGTGATCTTCGGTCACGCCAAGGACGGCAACATCCACTTCATGCTCAACGAGCGCTTCGACGACCCCGTCTCGCTCCGGCGCTACGAGGCGTTCACGGAGGAGATGGTCGCCCTCGTCCTCTCGCAGGGAGGGACCCTGAAGGCCGAGCACGGGACGGGCCGGATCATGGCTCCCTTCGTGCGCCGCCAGTACGGGGACGAGCTCTACGACGTGATGCTCGGCGTGAAGGCGCTCGTCGACCCCGACGGCCTGCTGAACCCCGGCGTGCTCCTGAACGAGGATCCCGATTCGCACATCCGCGACCTCAAGACCACTCCCACGGTCGAGGAGGAGGTCGACCGCTGCGTCGAGTGCGGGTACTGCGAACCGGTCTGCCCGAGCAAGGACATCACCACCACCCCGCGCGAGCGGATCGTGCTGCGCCGCGAGATCGCGCGGGCGAAGGAGGCCGGTGACACCGTCCTGCTGCGGACGCTCGAGAAGGAGTACGAGTACGACGCCGTCGAGACCTGCGCCGTCGACGGGATGTGCCAGACCGCGTGCCCGGTGCTGATCAACACCGGCGATCTCACCCGTCGGCTCCGTGCTGAGAGCGCCGACGCCCTCAGCCAGGGAGGCTGGAAGGCTCTCGCGAAGAACTGGGACGCCGTCAGTCGCGGGGGCGGCGTCGCGCTGTCGATCGCCAAGAAGGTGCCGTCGGTCCTGCCGGCGCTCGCGACCACCGCAGCACGCGCGGTGATCAGCCACGACGTCATGCCGCAGTACTCGAGCGAGCTCCCCGGCGGCGGTCGCCGGCGGCCCGTGCTCACGGCTGATGAGCCCGTCGCCGTGTACTTCTCGAGCTGCACGACGACCATGTTCGGCTCGGAGGGAGGCGGAGGCGTGGGCGAGTCCTTCGTCCGGCTCTGCGAGCGCGCCGGGGTCGCGATCTCGACCCCCGACGATCTGCCCTCACTCTGCTGCGGGACTCCGTGGAAGTCGAAGGGACTGACACAGGGGTACGCGGTGATGAAGGACCGGGTCGCCGCGTCGCTGCTCCGGGCGACCCGGGGAGGCGCACTGCCGGTCGTCTGCGATGCGTCGTCCTGCACCGAGGGGCTTCACGTCCTCCTCGAGAGCGCCGGCGAGCTCGGCATCCGGGTCGTCGACGCGGTGGCGTTCGTGGACGAGACCGTCCTGCCCCGGCTCCCCGAGGCGTCGAAGGTCTCCTCCCTCGCCCTCCACCCCACCTGCTCCTCGAAGAGGCTAGGGATCGACGGTGCGCTGTCGCGGGTGGCCGCGGCCGCCGCGGACGACGTGCTGATCCCCGAGGACTGGGGCTGCTGCGCCTTCGCGGGCGACCGCGGCATGCTGCACCCCGAGCTCACGGCCTCGGCGACCGGGCCGGAGGCGGAGGAGGTGCGGCGCGCGGATGCCGCCGTGCACGCCTCCGTGAATCGCACGTGCGAGCTCGGCATGACGCGGGCGACGGGCGAGCCGTACCGTCACGTCCTCCAAGTGCTGGACGACGTGACCCGCTCCTGAACGGGGAGGCGCTGAGTGCCTCCCCGTATCACGAGCGGGCGTGCCGTTCGAGGTAGCTGTAGATCTCGGCCTCGTCCACGCCCGGGAACCGCCCGGTCGGCAGCGAGGCGAGGATCTGCGCGTGCAGTCGGGCGCTCGGCCACGCCTTGCCCGCCCACCGCGCCTCGAGGTCGCTCGGTGGACGTCGGCAGCACGACGGGTCGGGACAGGTGGACGTCTGCCGGTGCGTGGTCTCCCTGCCGCGGAACCATCGAGCGTCGTCGAACGGCACGCCGAAGGTGATCGCGAACGGCCCCTGGGTGGATTGGCCCGTCTGCACGGACGCCCAGTAGGTGCCGACGGGGGTGTCGGTGTACTGCCGGTACTCGGTCGTGCGGTGCGCCATCTCCGCGGCTTTGCGCGCTCCCCACTTCCGGCAGACGATCTGCCCCTCCACCGCGCCGGTGACGTCGACGGGCAGTGGGAGGTCGTCGTTCTCGTAGGCCTTCAGCACCTCGCCGTCCGCTCCGACCCGGAGGAAATGGACGCGGATGCCGAAGTGCTCGGTCATGAGATTCGTCATCCGCAGCGCCGCGGCCTCGTGGGTCACGCCGAACGCGTCGCGGAAGTCCTCCACTGCCAGATCGCGCACCTTCTTCCGGTTCGCGAGGAACTCGACCGACTGACGCTGCGGCATCAGGCAGGCGGCGGCGAAGTAGTTGATCTCGAGCCGCTGATGGAGGAAGTCGGCATAGGACTCGGGCGGCGTGTGCCCGAGGAGCTGGTGGGCGACCGCCTGGAGCGCGATCGACCGCAGGCCGTGCCCGCCCGGGATCGACGCCGGCGGGAGGTAGATGCGCCCGTTCTCCACGTCCGTGATGCTCCGAGTGGAGCGCGGCAGGTCGTCCACGTAGACGACCTCGAGTCCGAGCTGCTCGACCATCAGGTGCACCTCGCGATGGGTGAGCGCGCCCGAGACGTGCCCGACCGCGCGGAGGCGCTCCTCGGCAAGGCCCTCGATCTCGGACAGGTGGTTGTTCCGAGCGCGCATCGCGGCGCGCTGCTGGGTGTTCCGCAGGCGCGCCTCCTCCGGCGTCGCCGACGCCGTCCGCACGCGGCGCTCGAGCTCGCGGTGCAGCCCGACGAGGACCTCGAGCACGTCGTCCGAGATGCCGCGCCCTACCTTCACCGCGGGCAGACCCAGTCCTGAGAACGAGGGCGAGTCCTGGAAGCGCCGCAGCTCCAGCTCGAGGCCCGAGCGGTCGTTCGGGGCCTCGAGCCTGATGAGCTCCTCGACGGACACTCCGAGCACGCGGGCGAACGCCGGCAGCTCGGACGGACGCGGCTCCCGATGCCCGTTCTCGATCAAGGAGATCCGGCTGGCGCTCGTGCCCAGCGCGGCGGCGAGGTCGTCCAGGGTCATCCCCGCGCCGGTGCGGTAGTGGCGGAGACGAGCGCCGAGCACCAGGGCGTGGTCGTCGTCGGCGGGGAGGGGTCGGACGGGAGGCACGAGAAGCGCTCCTTCACACGGTGCGTCGGGCGGAGCACGATCCGGGGTGGGTCGGCGTCACGGGCAAGAACGGCCCGTCCGTCCGGCCGCGTCGCCGCGGATCGGAGGGAGGACTCGGGCTCGCGATCGTCTCGCTTGACGAAAGCGCAAGAACCGGAGTTCTTCACGCCAGCCGATCGGGTCGACGGCCCGAGTAACGGACCACCATCAGTTTGACCGACGTTCCACCAAACGAAAAGGGCCACGCCAATGACGCTGCTCCACGACCTCGAGGTCACGCACCGCACAGTCCTTCCGTTCACCGCCGTGCGCCTGACCGATCTGCCGGAGGTGGGCGGCAAGAACGCGTCCCTCGGCGAGCTGATTGCGACATTGAGCGCGGCCGGCGTCCGGGTGCCCGGCGGCTTCGCCACCACCGCCTCCGCCTTTCGTCGGCACTTCGCCGCCTCCGGCCTGGCGGACTGGATCGCCGAGAAGCTCATCGGCCTCGACGTCGAGGACGTGACCGCTCTCGCCGAGACCGGCGCCCGCATCCGGGCCCAGATCGAGAGCGTCCCGCTCGAGGCCGAGCTGGCCGACGCGATCCGCGAGGCGTACCGCGATCTCGAAGCGGACTCGCGCGGAACGAGCTTCGCGGTGCGCTCCAGCGCGACCGCCGAGGACCTCCCCGACGCCTCCTTCGCCGGCCAGCAGGAGACCTTCCTGAACATCCGCGGGATCGACAACATCCTCGACGCGACCCGCCGCGTCTTCGCCTCGCTCTTCACCGACCGGGCCATCGCCTACCGGGTGCACCAGGGCTTCGGCGAGACCGACATCGCCATCTCCGTCGGAGTGCAGCGGATGGTCCGCTCCGACCAGGCCGCCTCCGGCGTCATGTTCACCCTCGACACCGAGTCGGGCCACGACGGCGCGGTCTTCATCACCAGCGCCTACGGCCTGGGAGAGGGCGTCGTCCAGGGCGCGGTCGACCCGGACGAGTTCACCGTGCATAAGACCACTCTGCGCCGCGGTCGCCCGGCCGTCCTCTCGCGCCGCGTCGGCTCGAAGGCGATCAAGATGGTCTTCACCGACGACACCGCTGTCGGACGCACGACCGCCTTCGTGGACACCGAGCCCGCCGATCGCCGGCGCTTCTCGCTCACCGACGCCGAGGTGACCGAGCTCGCCCGGTCCGCCCTCGCCATTGAGCGCCACTACGGGCGCCCGATGGACATCGAGTGGGGCAAGGATGCTCTCGACGGGAAGCTCTACATCCTGCAGGCGCGCCCCGAGACCGTGGTGTCGCGCCGTTCGGCCGGCACCATCGAACGGCACCGGCTCGAGAGCACCGGACCCCTCCTCCTCGAGGGCAGGGCGATCGGACAGCGCATCGGCTCGGGCGCGGTCCGCGTGCTGACCTCGCCTGACCAGATGGCCGACTTCCAGGCAGGAGAGGTTCTCGTCGCCGACATGACGGATCCGGACTGGGAGCCGATCATGAAGCGCGCCTCGGCCATCGTGACGAACCGCGGCGGCCGCACCTGCCATGCTGCGATCATCGCCCGCGAGCTAGGCGTCCCCGCCGTCGTCGGTACCGGGAACGCCACCGAGGTCCTCCGCGACGGCCAGGACGTGACCGCGTCCTGCGCCGAGGGCGAGACCGGAGTCGTTCTCTCCGGCATCCAGGAGGTGCGGATCGAGCGGATCGAGCTCGACTCTCTGCCTGTGCTCCCCGGGAAGATCATGCTGAACGTCGGTAATCCGGAGTCCGCCTTCGCGCTCTCGGCTCTGCCCAACGACGGCGTGGGCCTTGCGCGCATGGAGTTCGTCATCTCGCGGCAGATCGGGGTTCATCCCTGCGCCCTGCTCGAGCTCGAGGACCAGCCGGCCGATATCCGGGCGGAGATCGAGGAACGGATCGCGGCATACGACAGCCCCGCCGATTTCTTCGTCCGCCGGCTTGCCGAGGGCGTCGCCACTCTCGCCGCGGCCTTCGATCCCAAGCCCGTCATCATCCGCCTCTCCGACTTCAAGTCGAACGAGTACGCGGGTCTGCTCGGCGGCAGCCGCTACGAGCCGATCGAGGAGAACCCGATGATCGGGTTCCGCGGGGCGGCGCGCTACCTCTCCAAGGAGTTCTCGGCCGCGTTCGCACTCGAGTGCGAGGCGATCCGCTACGTCTACGACGAGATGGGACTGCGCAACATCAAGGTGATGATCCCGTTCGTCCGCACCGTCGAGGAGGCGCGCGCGGTCGTGAAGAAGCTCGCCTGGAACGGCCTGCGCCGGGGCGAGAACGGGCTCGAGCTGATCATGATGTGCGAGGTACCCTCCAACGCGCTTCTCGCCGACCAGTTCCTCGATCACGTCGACGGTTTCTCGATCGGATCCAACGACCTCACGCAGCTCACCCTCGGCATCGATCGCGACTCCGCGCTCGTCGCCGAGAGCTTCGACGAGCGGAACCCCGCGGTCATGCAGCTGATCGAGCTCGCGATCGACGCCTGCCGCGCTCGCGGACGCTACGTCGGCATCTGCGGCCAGGCTCCGAGTGACCACCCCGAACTCGCCCGATACCTCTTCGACCGGGGGATCTCGTCCCTCTCCCTCAACCCCGATACCGTCGTGGAGACCTGGAGCAGCCTCGCATGAGCCGCATCGTCATCATGGGCCCGCCCGGCGCGGGCAAGGGCACCCAGGGAGCGCTGCTCTCCACAGCCCTCGGCGTCCCGCACGTCACGACAGGCGGACTGTTCCGCGACGAGGTCGACCGCGGCACCGTGCTCGGGCTTCAGGTCGCCGACGCCCTGCGGAACGGCCAGTACGTCGACGACTCCCTCACGACCGCCATGCTGCGCGGGCGGCTCCGGCGCGACGACGCCGCGACCGGGTTCGTCCTCGACGGCTATCCCCGGACGATCGACCAGGTCGCGGCACTCGACGACCTCCTCGAGGAGGACGCTGAGGAGATCGACGCCGTGATCCTGCTCCACGTCGACGAGAGGACGCTGCTGGACCGCCTCTCGAACCGATCAGAGGACCGTGCGGACGATCGACCCGATGTCGTCCGGGAGCGGCTCGCGCGCTACCAGGAACTCACCCACCCCATCGCGCGGGAGTACGAGGAGCGCGGCCTGCTGCGACGCATCAACGGCGCTTACCCGGTCGAGCTCGTGGTCGAGGCCGTCGTGGCGGCCGCCCGTACCGTCCGGCATCCGCTCTCGATGCACGGCGAGCCGCTGCGGTGACACCGCCACGACCCCCGAGAGCCGCCACTGCGGACGCCGACCCCCAGGAGCAACGAATGAACCTCACCGAGCACCACCTCCGAGCGGCGAGCTGGGAGGATCGCGAGGCCTGCGCCGAGACTATGATCCCGCTCATCGGCGACCTCTACCGCCGGCACGGAGTCATCACCTCGCTGCACGGCACGAGCCTGATCAACAGATCGACGATCGAGCTCCTCAAAGCTCACCGCTTCACACGCCACCTCGACGAGACGGAGCTCCCTCTCCACGAGACTCTGGCGATCCTCCGCGCGCTCTCGGTGCTCGATCTCGCTCCCGCGTCGCTCGACCTCGCCCAGCTCGCCCGACTCCACCGAGCGGGCGGGGGCGAGGTCACCCTCGAGGAGTTCCTGCGTCGGGAGCTCGCCCCGGTCTTGGGGATGGAGCGTCGGATCCCCGAGCGCCCCCGCGACGTCGTCCTCTACGGCTTCGGCCGCATCGGCCGGCTGGTGGCCCGGCTGCTCATCGAGCACGGCGGCCGGAGCCTGCGCCTGCGTGCCGTCGTCGTGAGGCGCGGTTCCGCCGACGACGTGCGCAAGCGGGCGAGCCTGCTCCGCCGCGACAGCGTGCACGGCCCCTTCGCCGGGACCCTCTCGGTCGACGAGGAGCGCGACACGATCCTCGCCAACGGCACGCTCCTCCAGTTCCTCTACTCGGACGACCCGGCGACGATCGACTACAGCCTGTACGGCATCGAGGACGCGATCATCGTCGACAACACCGGTCGGTGGCGCGACCAGGCGGGCCTCGAACGCCACCTCCTATCGACGGGTGCCAAGCAGGTCCTGCTCACCGCGCCCGCCTCCGGTCAGGTGAAGAACATCGTCCACGGCATCAACCACGAGGGTCTCTCCCCGGCCGACCGCGTCGTCTCAGCCGCGTCGTGCACGACCAACGCCATCACGCCCGTGCTCAAGGTGATCGACGACTTCGCAGGGGTCGTCAGCGGTCACGTCGAGACCGTCCACTCCTTCACCAACGATCAGAACCTGATCGACAACTTCCACGCCGGTGACCGGCGCGGCCGATCCGCGGCCCTGAACATGGTCATCACCGAGACCGGTGCGGCGAAGGCGGTCGCGAAGGCGCTTCCGGAGATGGCGGGAAGGCTCACGGGGAGCTCGATCCGGGTTCCGACCCCGAACGTCTCGCTCGCGATCCTGAACCTCCGCACCAGCAGGCCGGTGACGAAGGAGACGGTCAACGAGCATCTCCGCCGGGCCTCGCTCGACTCGCCGCTGCGCCGGCAGATCGACTACGTCGAATCCCCGGAGATCGTCTCGACCGACATCCTGGGCTCCCGGCACGCGGGAGTCGTGGACGGCCTCGCCACCATCGAGACGCCGGACGGGGTGGTGCTCTACGTCTGGTACGACAACGAGTCCGGCTACAGCGCGCAGGTCGTCCGCGTCCTCGAGACGCTCGCAGGCGGCCGGCTGCCCAAGCTCCCTCTCGCCGTCGCCGCCCGGACTCTCGACGCCGTCCCCGCCTGACCCTCCGGGTCCCCCAGCCTCCCGCCCTCGGCGGGAACCGACTGGTGCCGCATCCCCCTGTCGCCGGCACCGGAGAAGGGGGCCGGGGCCCGCAAGGGCCTCGGCCTTCTGACGCCCTCCTGCACCGGCGGGGACGGGCCTGCGTGTCAGGGCGCAAAGGCGCGAGGACCGCGCGTGATCCGCGGCGATCCGGCCGTCGCTGCTCCTGTTCGGTGACCGGGCGAGCAGACCGAGTCCTCCTGGATCGTCTCGATCTCCTGCCTCCGTGATTCCGCTCGATAAAGCTAGACTCTGTCTAGAATTAGACTTAGTGTGATGACCACATCGCCCCCCGAACGGAAGACGCCCATGACATCGCATCCGCGTACCAGCACCCCCTCGACCCGAGGCCGAGCCGGTCGCCGCACTCGGGGCCTCCGGACCGCTGCGGCGATCGTCGCGGCGATCCTCGGCGGTCTCGTCCTCGTCCTGGCGCTGGGCAACGCGTTCCCGCCCGCCGCGAACTACGTGACCCTGGCAGCGGCGGTCGTCTGGGCGTGGGTCGGACCGCAGCTCGTCGTCGTCAGCGCACTGGCGGTGATCCTCAGCGTCCCGCTGTGGCTCGCGGGCCGCCGGAAGGTGCTCCGAGGTGTCGCGTCCGGGTTGGCCGTCGCCGCCCTGGTCGCCTCGACGATCATCACCGGCGTGCTGGTGAACGCCGGTAGCACGCTCGGCGGCTCCGTCGACCTCGCTGGTGCCGTGGCGCTGTCGGCGTCGGAGGAGGGACCCGATGAGGTCACGAGCTACACCACGGTCGACGGCGAGGCGCAGGAGGCGCGCGTCTACGAACCGGAGGACCCCGAGGGCGCGCCGGTGATGATGTACATCCACGGAGGAGCCTGGGCCATCGGCACCGCTGCGGAATCCGACGCCAGCGCCCGCTGGTACGCCGACCAGGGCTGGTACGTCGTCAACGTCGACTACCGGCTCTCGACGGCGGAGGATCCCACGTGGGACAAGGCGCCGGCCGACGTCGGCTGCGCGCTCAGCTGGGCCGCACAGCGAGCCGGCGCGGCTGGAGCGGATCCCGAGCGCCTGACCGTGACCGGCGACTCCGCCGGCGGGCACCTCGCCCTGCTCCTGAGCTGGTCCGCCGCCGCGGACCGGGCGACGACGTCCTGCCCCGACCTCGGCGAGGTCCCCGTGCCGGAGGCCGTCGTGGCCTCGTACCCGGTCGGAGACATCCAGTACACCTACGACTACGGGAACGCGGCACTGGGCCTCGAGCCGAAGGACTTCATCAGCGATTTCCTCGGCGGCGAGCCGTCGGAGGTCCCCGACCGCCTGGCGGCGGTCTCCCCCTCGACCTACTTCTCGGAGGCGGCACCCGCGACCTTCGTCCTGCAGCCCGAGCGCGACGACTTCATCCCCGCCGAGGGCAACCATCGCCTCGTCGAGCAGGCGCAGAGCGCCGGAGTCGACGCGAGTATCGCCTCGATCCCCTTCTCCCACCACGGCTTCGACATCATCCCCGGCTCGCTCGGCGATCAGATCAAGAGGACGGTCACCGTCGCCTGGCTCCAGGAGCAGGGCCTCGCGCCCTAGTCGACGGGGATCGCACGGGCGGTGAGCGCGCGCCGCCGCCCGTGAGTCCGCGGCCGACCGCGGGACCCCGGACGACGAGCAGACGCGCCGCCGGGGACGTCCGGCTACTGCACGGCGGCAGTGAGCCGTGCCACGGTGTCGAGGATCTGCGCGGCGGCGGGCCGGGTCAACCACTGGTCGAGGGTGACCTCCCTCGACATCGCCCGGTAGTCGTCCTCGATCGCGCGCAGCCGCTCGACGAACTCCGCGCCGTGGATCATGACGGACACCTCGAGGTTGAGGCTGAACGAGCGCATGTCCATGTTGCTGGACCCGACGACCGCGATGTCGTCGTCCACCGTGAAGTGCTTGGAGTGCAGGACGGTCGGCTCCTCGTACAGGAAGATCCGAACTCCCGCCCGCAGCAGGGTCTCGTAGTAGGAGCGCTGCGCGTGGTAGACGACGTACTGATCGGCCACGGCGCAGGCGAAGAGCTGCACGTCGACACCGCGCTCGGCGGCCGTCGTGATCGCGTAGAGCATCGAGTCGTCGGGAACGAAGTACGGGCTGGCGATGATCAGGCGCTCTTGAGCGCCGTAGACCAGGGCGTTGAACAACCGCAGGTTGTTCTCCCCTTCGAAGCCCGGCCCGCTCGGGACGATCTGGCAGGCCACGGCGGTGGAGGAGGTCCGCTCGGCGGGCAGCTCCTCGGCTGTCGGGAGGAAGTCGCCGGTCTCCGAGAACCAGTCGGTGAGGAACAGCGCGTCCAGCGCCAGAGCGGAGGGCCCCTCGAGCCGGATCATCAGGTCCTTCCAGTGCAGCCCGCGGCGGATGTTGTCCGGCTTGTTGTAGCTGTCGTCGACCATGTTCTGCGAGCCGGTGAAGGCGAGGCCTCCGTCCACGACGACGATCTTCCGGTGGTTGCGCAGGTCGGGGCGGCGCCACGAGCCGCGGAATGGACGGAACGGCAGCATCTCCTGGAAGGGGATCCCGTTCTCCTCGAGCCACCGCCGGGTGGCGGGTCCGAGCGGATTGCGGATCGTCGCCCAGTGGTCGTAGAGGACGCGGACGTCCACGCCGCGATTGTGCGCGGCCAGGAGGGCGTCGAAGAAGGGCCCGGTGGTCTCGTCGCGCGCCAGGATGTAGAACTCCACGTGCACGAACCGCTTGGCCGCGCCGACGGCGTCGGCCATCGCCCTGACGGAGGCGAGGTAGTCGGGGAGCAGTGTCACGTCGTTGCCCCCCAGCAACGGCATCGAGCCCAGACGGCGATTGAGGTGCACCACGGACGGCAGCCAGCTGGGCGCCGGGTCGGTCGAGGAAGCAGTGTCGAGGGACGGGACGTCCTCGGTCACCTGGACGAAGAGGGCGTTGACGTCGCGCTGCTTGTCGCGACGATCCTGCGGGAGCCGGGTGCTGCCGAGCACCGCGTAGAGGATGCTGCCGGGGATCGGCGCGACGAAGATCGCCATCAGCCAGGCCATCGCCGAGCTCGGGCGCGTGTTGCGGGGCACGGTGACGACGGCCGTCAGCCGGATCAGGACATCCACGACGAGGACGACGGCAGGAACGGTCTTGAGCAGCGCACGCCAGTTCATCGGACGAGTATGCCGGTCGGTCCAGCGCGTCAGGAGAAGACGAGCTCGGTCGAGACGCTGCCGTGGCGCCGAGAGGTCGCCGTCAGCGTGACGACACCCGCCTGCCGGGTCGCGCGGAGGACCGCCAGCGCGCGACCGTAGTAGGTGCGGTGCCGATCGTCGGCGAAGGACTCCTCGGTCGCGGGCACTCCACTGCCGAAGCCGGCGAGCGTGGCGGGACCGTCGACCGCGAGGGTGACGAGATCGTCCGCGAGGGACTCGACCACGCCGTCGGCGTCGGCGATCTCGACGTTCACGTAGGCCAGGTCGCCGCCGTCGGCGGAGAAGTCCGTGCGTTCGGGTCGCAGCACCAGGCGCAGCGGTCCGCGAGCGGATCGCAGTCGGCCCTCGAGGGGGCGCGCCCCGGTGCTCCGCCCCACCGCGACCAGCTCGCCCGGACGGTACGGGACCTGGAAGCGCGCGAGGAATCCGTGCGCCGCACCCGCCTTGCGCGTGCCGATCCTCCTCCCGTTCAGGAGCAGATCGACCTCCTCTGAGGAGGAGTAGACCTCGACGTGGGCCCGCTCGCCGTCCCGACCCCGCCACGACCAGCTGCTGATCGCGTCGCTCGCACGCCAGGCCGCCTTCGCCACGGGCTTCCCGGAGACGTCGAGCGGGCGGACCGCGATCTGCGGCCGCTGCTCCGTCCCCCACGCGGCCTGCGAGAGCAGGGCGCCGGCGCCGGGGATCCCGGTGATGTCGAGAGAGCCGGATCCGCTCGTGAGGTGCGGATACGCCTTCATCAGCCACGCGAGCCGTGTTCCGTAGGTCCAGTGGCCGATGCCGACCTCGCCGAGATAGTCCCAGCCGGCCCAGACGAAGTCGCCGATCACGTTCGGCAGGCTCTCGACGAGAGGCCAGACCGCCGCGATGTCGCCCGGCTTCTCCTCGGTCCCGAGCACGATGCGGGAGGGATGCGCCTCGGCGTCCTTGCGCCACCGGTTGGCACCGTAGTTGTATCCCGCGACGTCGAGGACGTCGAAGACACCCCTGGTCGCGCGATCGGCGAAGGGCGTCACGGCGACGGTCTTCATGATCGGGCCCGCGAACTGCATCGAGATGTTGAAGGCGGTGCTGCTCATCGGGGCCTGCGCGCTCTCGCCCTCCCGGGGCGGCGCGGCATCCTTCTTGCCGAGTGCGTTGAGCGTCAGGTTGACACCCGCGGTCACCGGCCGCGTCCCGTCCAGGGAGTGGACGAGGTCCCGCATCGAACGGGCGAGCTCGATGCCGGCGCGCGACATGGTCTCACTGTTCTCGTTGCTGATCGAGAGCATGATGACGCTCGCCCGGTTCCGGTCGCGAAGAGTCAGCGCCTCGAGGTCCGCCTGCCAGTCCTCCATGAACCGGCGCGAGTCGTCGAAGGGGGTCTTCGGATTCCACCAGACGTCGGTCGTCTCGTCGATAGCGTAGAGGCCGACCTCGTCGCAGGCGTCGATCATCGCGCGCGACAGAGGATTGTGCGCGCTGCGGATCGCGTTGAAGCCGTTCTCCTTCAGGAGCCCGGCTCGGCGGAGTTCGGCGGCGGGAAGCGCCACGGAGCCGATGACCCCGTTGTCGTGGTGCACGTTCGCTCCGCGCAGCAGGACGGGCTCGTCGTTGACCAGGAGCCCGCGCTGCGCATCGAGGGCGATGATGCGCAGCCCGATCCGGTGCTCCTGCGCGTCGACGACCGCCTCGCCGACGCGCAGCACGACTCGGCAGACGTACAGATGCGGATCCTCCGCCGACCAGAGCCGTGAGTCGGGGATCGCGAGAGCGAGGCGGGACGAGGTGCCGTCGGTCGTGGCGTGCGCACGGGCGACCACGGCACCCGCGTCGGCGATCTCGACGTCGACGCGCACGCCGGCGCGATCGGCGTTCGCGAAGGCGACATCGATGTCGACGGTCGCCGTGTCGGCGATCCCGGTGGTGCGGATCCGCACTCCGTGCGGGCCGAGGGTGATCGGTCCGCGCACCTGCAGGGCGACCGCGCGGTGCAGGCCGGAACCGACGTACCAGCGACTGCTCGGCTGCTCGCTGGTGTCCGCCACGACCTCGATCTCGTTCTCCTCGCCGGGGCGCAGCACGTCGGTGACGTCGACCTCGAGCTCGCGGTAGGCGTTGGAGGAACCGCCGACGCGAACGCCGTTGACCGCGATGGTGGAGACGCGGGCGATCCCCTCGAAACGCAGGAGCACGCGCTCCTCCCGCTCGACACCGCTCAGAGTCCAGCGCTTGCGGTAGACGTACCGGCCTCCGGGGAAGTACGCCCCGTTGAAACCGCTCGGAGCGTCCGGGCGACGGGTCTCCGAGATCATCGCGTCGTGAGGGACTTCCACGGCCATCGGCGCGGCCCCCGCCCGCTCCACGCTCCAGCCGCCGGTGAAGGGGTGCCAGGCGAACCGCCCGGTGCCGTTCTCGTCACGGGAGGTGAGGTCGTACTCGACGGCGGAGCGCACGTCACCGGACTCGGGGGTCACGCCGCCACCTCCGGATCGCGCTCGGCCGATCGCCCCGTGACCGGGACAGGCCGCCCCGTGCTCCTGCGGATCATGCGCAACTCCTTCGTCGTCGACAGCTCGGCGGTCTCCGGCCACGTGCGCGGAGACAGCTCTTCAGAATTTCAGAGCAGAGCTAATATTTCAAGTGACTGCACGCCGTGCCGATTGATGAAACGCGGCGCTCCGACGCCTCAGGGTCGGAGCCCCTTGTCCGCCAGCCAGTTCTCCACGATCGTGTTGCGGATCTGCCCGCCCAACGAGTCGGGGTCCTGCCCGAAGCCGTGGTAGGCGAACGGGATCTCCGCCAGCGTCGCGTCGACGCCGGCCTGCAGCGCTCGGGCGATCAGGCCCCGATTGCCCTCCGCCGGAACGACGTCGTCGCGCTCGGGCTGGACGATCAGGGTCGGGGGCGTCTTTGCCGAGAGATAGGTCCAGGGCGAGACGACGACCAGCCGGTCGCGCATCGCCTCCGGTGCGCCGCCGAGGAAGTCGCGCACGAACTGCTGCGGGCTGCTCCCGAGCGGAACGGCGCCGTGGGCGTCCGCGTGGGAGAGGTCCCCGATCGGAGAGGCGGTCGCGACGGCGTCCGGCACCGGGACGGATCCGAGCGCGGGGCACGACGTGGTCGCGGAGTCGACGGCCGAGGACCATCCGAGCAGCAGCGCGAGATGACCGCCGGCGGAGTCGCCCAGCACAGCCAAGCGGCGGGGATCGGCTCCGGCCTCACTGGCGCGACGAGCGGTCCAGCTCAGGGCGCAGCCGACATCGGCGGGAGCGTCGTCCCAGGCGGGGTCCGAGGAGTCGCCCCGGCGATGGTCGACGGTCACGACGAACCAGCCCCTGCTCGCATACCAGCGAGCGGTCGCATCGGAGGACTCCGCCGACGCGCCCATCAGCTCTCCACCCGCGATCTGCATCAGCACCGGCGCATCGGCTGCGGCGGCGGGCTCGAAGACCCGAGCCTCCAGCGACCGACCCTCGACCGTGGCGTAGGCGGTGATCTCGTCCGGGCCGCGCGAGGGCGCCGCCCCCGCCACCGCACGGGCCAGATCCACCGAGCCGCCCGACGGCCCCGCCGATCCGACGAGAGCACCGGTGATCGCCGTCGAGAGGACCAGGGCGACAGCGACGATCGCGGTGGACAGTCCCGTGACCACGGGGCGATGGCCGGCGCACCAGATCGGTATGCAGAGGATCGCCGCGACGACGGAGACGAGGACCAGCTGCGGTCCGACGGATGCCCAGACGAGAGCCGCGGTCATCGTGACGACGTTCGTCCGGGGCGGGAGCCCGTTGCCCAGTGCGAGAACCGCGACGAGCGCGCCGAGCGCGAAGGCGACGATCGCCGCGGCTGTGCGCCATCCGAGGAGACGGCGCGAGCGCAGGAGTCGTCTCGAGCGGAGCCTCGTCACGGACGTCCGCGTCGACTCGGTCTCGGAGGCGCCCTGCAGCCCGCTCGCGTTCATGATGCCCTTCGGTCAAGGAGTGCCGCATCACGATACTTATGAGACGACGTCTAAATTTAGACTAACTCCACGATCTGGGCCGGGGCTGGGAGAGGCGCGCCTCGAGCCGGACGCGCCGCCGCACACACCCCCGGCCCGCCCTCCGACTTCCGCGGTCGAAGAGCGGGCCGAGAGGGTCAGGTCCGCTGCAGCGGCCGCTCGGCCGCTTCGGTGTCGAACTCGTTGTGCTGGTCGCGCGTCTTGAACACCGCGTAGGCGGTCACGACCCCGATCGCGGCGAAGAGCGCGAGCAGAGCGTAGAGCAGGGAGGGTCCCCCCGCGCCGGCGATCGACGGAGTGAAGGCGGCGAGGATCGCGGCGAACAGCCGCGCGACCGCGATGATCGCGCCCTGCGCCGTCGTGCGGAGGAGTGTCGGGAACTGCTCCTGGGTCCAGATCTTCATGATCGCCTCGAACGCGAAGATGGAGCCGCCGAGGACCACGATCCCCGCGATGAACGAAGTGAGGAAGGAGTAGCCGAAGACGACGGGGATCAGCAGTCCGACGATCCAGAGGACGCCTCCCGCGGTGAAGTAGGTGAACCGCTTGGGCGAGTCCGCGATCTTCATGAACCAGAGGATCCCGATCACCGCCAGCGGGAGGACGGGGAGACCGATCAGGGCGGCGGTCGCGATGTCGACGTCGGTGAAGTTGACCAGGAGATAGGTGCCGAACTGGCCGCCCGTGTTGGCGGCGAGGTTCGTGAAGGCGTAGAAGACGACCAGACCGAGGAACGGCGTCAGATAGGGCTGCCGGAGCAGCTCGCGCACTCCGGACCGAGCCGCGCGGACCGTGGAGACGCCGGCACGGCGCTCGTCTCGAGCAGCCCTCCAGCTGTCCGATTCGGGCACGCCCAGCCGCGCGACCATGACGACGGTCGCCACCACGGCGATGTGGCCGAAGAGCATCTGGCCACCGAAACGACCCAGCCCGGCCGCCAGCACTCCGAGGCCGCCGGCGACGATGGATCCGACCAGCCACAGCAGGTTGGAGAGACTGAGGATCTTCCCTCGGTTCGAGTCGTCCGCCGCCTCGGAGATCGTCGAGAGGGACACGGGGAGGTCGGCCCCGGTCGCGAGACCGAGGAGGATCGCACCGATGATCACCAGTGGGAAGGAATCGGCGAGCACGAGGACGACGGCTCCGACGATGATCGCGAGCATTGTGACCGTGAAGACGGGGCGGCGTCCGAAGCGGTCCCCGAGGCGTCCACCGGTGACCGCGCCCACCGCGATGCCGAGCGTCAGGGCGCCCGACGCGAGACCGATCTGCTCCGGAGTGATCCCGAGCGCCTGCTGGTAGATCACCATCGCGGTGCTGAAGCTCACGATGGCGGCGGCGTCGATGTACGAGGCCATCCCCGCGATCACACCCACTCGCCAGGGACCCGGCGCGCGCCGACTCGTCTTCTCGTTCATGTCTTCTCCTTCGAAGCGACCGGGATCCCGGCGATGGTGGTGGGGTGGTTCAGGTGATGTGGATGGTGTCGATCGGGACGAGGGAGTGCGGGTGCCGCAGGAGCCGCTCCTGCGGCACCCGCACTCAGCGGGACGCGTCGTTGCCGGCGTCGAGCGCGGCCTGGAGCGCGTCCTCCGCGCCGGGCAGGCCGGCGGGCAGGACCTTCAGCATGTCCGCGATCGAGAGGCCGTCGAACTGGGAGCCGGCCGCCGCGACGGGGATGCCGGGGTAGTGGATCCGCATGACCTCGAGGATCGCGTCCCAGACCTGCGGGGCGTCCTTCCTGAGGCGTCCGAGAGGGGTGTCCGTGGTGAGCAGGGGGCGTCCGCCGTAGCCGGTCGGGTCCGAGTACCGCCACGAGTGCGATCCGGGACCGACCTCCTCGGTCAGGCCGTCGGGATGCAGCGGCAGCACGACCGTCGCGCTGGTGCCCTGGGGAACCGTCAGCTCGACGGAGACCTCGCCGCCCTCCGCCCTCCATACGATCTCCGCCCGTCCGTGCGGAGTCTCGTGCGCCGTTCGCGCCCAGGTGAGCTCGCCCCCGGGCTGGGGTGCGACCCGGAAGCGCCGCCAGCCGGGCTCGGTCCGCTGGAGCCCCCCGACGACGCGGTGGAGCCAGTCCGCGACGGCGCCGAGGGCGTAGTGGTTGAGCGAGGTCATCCCGGTGGAATTGAGCGAGCCGTCGGGCAGGACCGCGTCCCAGCGCTCCCAGATCGTGGTAGCTCCCATGGTGAGGGGGTAGAGGAACGACGGCGCCTCGGTCTGCTGCAGCAGCGCGTACGCCTCCTTCAGGTGACCCGTGAGGGTCAGCGCGTCGGTGAGCAGAGGGGTGCCGGCGAAGCCGGTCGAGATCCGGTAGCCGGCTTTGGCCACGATCGCGGCGAGCTGCTCACCGGCACGCCGCTTCTGCTCTCCGTCGAGGATCTCGAAGGTGATGGCGAGGGCATAGGCCGTGGCTGTCTCGTTCACCAGTCGCCCCGACTCCGCGACGTACTCGCGGCGGAACGCCGTCGTCACCCGCTCGTGGAGTGCGCGGAAGCGCTTCTCGTCCTCCACCTCGCCGAGCAGCCCCGCGGTGTCCGCCATCTCACGAGTCGTCTTGACCAGGTAGGCCGAGGCGACCAGGTACCGGTCGGTCTTGCCGTCGGACGGGTTGGTGGACGGCGCGTCGGGGTCGAGCCAGTCCCCGAACTGGAAGCCGGAGCTCCAGAGACCGCCCTCGTCGAGCTGCCCCTCGACCTCGACGACGAAGCTCGTCATCGACTCGTAGCTCGAGCGCAGGATCTCCAGGTCGCCGTACTCCTGGAAGAGGACCCAGGGCAGGCTCACCGCGACGTCGCTCCACAGCGCGGTCGCCGTCGAGGGAGCGGCCAGAACGGTCGGGACGATCCAGGGGACCGTCCCGGCCTGCTTCTGCTCGATCGCCAGGTCCTTCAACCACGATCCGAGAACGCCGCGGACGTCGTAGAGGTACGCGGCGGTGGGGGCGAAAGCGTTGATGTCGCCGGTCCAGCCCAGCCGCTCGTCGCGCTGGGGGCAATCGGTGGGGATGCCGACGAAGTTGCCCCGCATCGACCAGACCGTGTTCTGGTGGAGCTTGGTGACGAGAGGATCGGAGGTCTCGAACCAGCCTGTGCGCGCCATGTCGCTGTGGACGACGACAGCTCTCAGCGCGTCCTCGGTGAGCGTCCCGGGCCAGCCCTCGACCTGCACGTAGCGGAATCCGTGGAAGGTGAATTCGGGCTGCCACGACTCCTCCGCCCCGCCGCGCAGCGTGTAGCGGTCGGTGGCTTCCGCGAGCCGGAGCGTCTCGAACTCGGGCTCCCCCTGAGGGGTGAGGAGCTCCACATGGCGGAGGGTGACTGTCCTGCCCGCCTCCCCGGTCACAGTGAGCCGAACCCATCCCGAGATGATCTGCCCGAAGTCGACGATGGTCGCGCCGGCGGGACTGGTCGTGATCGAGACGGGTGCGATCTCCTCGATGCGGCGGATGGGCGGAGGCACGTCCTCCTCGAGCGAGGCGAGGTCCCATTCGAACGACTGTGCGGGCGCCCACGCCGCATCGTCGAAACCGGGTGAGTCCCAGCCGTCGGTCTCGAGGCGGGCGTCGTAGTCCTCGCCCGCGTAGACGCCGTTGGCGCGGACCGCTCCGCTCCCCACGCGGAACGAGTCGTCGGAGCCGACGACCTCGATGCGGTCGGCGTAGGCCAGCTCGAGACGGACCCAGAGGGCGGGGCGGTCGGCCCAGATCGCGCGGTTCAGCTCCCACGTGAGGGGTCCCACCGCCCAGCCCTCGCCGACGACGGCGCCGAGGGCGTTGGGCCCGGTGCGGACCGACCCGCTCACGTCGTAGCTGCTCACCAGGACGCGATTCGCGTACGACGTCCAGCCGGGTGCCAGCACCTCGTCGCCGACACGAGCCCCGTTGAGCGAGGGCACGACGATCCCGAGGGCGGTGATCTTGAGCGTGGCGCTGAGCAGTCCGGGCTCGACCACGAACTCCTTGCGGAAGTACACCGCGGGCGTGTCGGACGTGGACGGCTCACCCGCACTGATGAAGGCGGGGTGGTCGACCTGCGACGCCCTGGTCGTTTCCGTCATGATCGCGGATCTCCTTGTCTGGATGGCGTGCCTCGCGGCACAGAGCAGAATCCGCTCGTGCGGCTCCGCTATCCCAATAATCGGGATGCTATACGCATCATTGGAATAACTCCAACACTCAATCGTCATGCTGGAGAGTCGCCGAGAAGCGTGGAATACGTCCAGATTTAGACCTAGTCTAAATCGCATCGCACCCCCTCACTTCCAGGAGACCCTCTTGACCACGCACGAGCAGCCCGCTGCTTCTTCCTCTTCTCCGAGCTCCGGAACCGCTCCGACTCGCCGACCCGAACGACTCCGTCGCACTCGCACCGCGGCGGCCGTCGTCGCGGCGATCATCGGCGGAGTGATCACCTACCTGGCACTGGGCAATGTGATCCCTGGAGGAGGCTCCCTGCTCACCCTCGCCCCGGCGCACGTCTGGGCGCACTACGGGCCGCAGATCGTGCTGGCGAGCGTGGCGGCCGTCCTCCTCTGCATCCCGCTGTGGCGTGCCGGCCGCCGTCGGGTGCTGCGGAGCGTCGCCGTCGGACTCGCCGCTGTCGCCCTCATCGCCTCGACGACGATCACGGGCATGATCGTGCAGTCCGCCTACGCCGCGGGAGGATCGATCGACCTCGTTCGGGCCGTGACGATGTCGACCTCGACCGAGGGCCCCGACGACGTCACCAGCTACGTCACCGTCGACGGCGAGGCGCAGCAGGCGCGGATCTACGAGCCGGAGGGCGGCGCCGAGGGCGCCCCGGTGATGATGTTCATCCACGGAGGCGGGTGGTACATGGGAGCAGCCGCGGACGTCGACAGCATCGTCCGCTCCTACGCGACTCAGGGCTTCTACGTCATCAGCGTCGACTACCGGCTCGCGGACGCCGACACCGCGACGTGGGACACGGCCCCTGCCGACGTCGCCTGCGCGCTGAGCTGGACCGTCCAGCGCGCCGCCGCCGCCGGGGCCGACACCGAGAGGCTCACCGTGCTCGGGGACTCCGCCGGCGGGCACCTCTCGCTGCTGCTGGGATGGTCCGCCGCGGAAGGGGCGGCCGCGTCGTCCTGCGGCGCCCAGGCCGAGGTACCGGTGCCGGACGCCGTGATCGCCTCCTACCCCGTCGGAGACCTGACCTACACCTACGAGAACGGCGCCGCACCCCTGGGCGTCGACCCGCGGGAGTTCACCCGGTTCTTCCTCGGCGGCGAGCCGACGGCGTTCCCCGAGCGCCTGCGCGCCGTGTCGCCCGCGACCTACCTCTCGGCCGACGTGCCTCCGACGCTCGTCCTCCAGCCGGAGCGTGACGACTTCATCCCCGCGGAGGGCAACTACCGCCTCGTCGAGCAGGCGCAGCAGGCAGGAGCCGACGTGACGATCGCCCGGGTCCCCTTCGCGTGGCACGGTTTCGACGGCGACCCCGGATCGATCGGCGGTCAGCTCAAGACGACCGTCGTCGTGAACTGGCTCGACGGCTACGGCCTGGCGCCGTGATCCGGGCGGGCGCGCTGCGCCCGCCCGACGTCGAGAGCACCTGGCCCGCTCGGTTCGCGAGGAACCGCTCCAGCGGGCCGGGTGCTCGTCGTCACTCCTCGGAGAACCACTCGCGGATCATCCGGGCACCCGCTCCGAATGCGGCGGACCGCGGAAAGCCGAGGAAACCGTGCATCGCCCGGAGCTCCTCCTCCCGGACGTCGACGCCGGCCTCGCGCAACTCGGCCGCGAAGAGCCGGCCGGACGCGTGCAGACGGTCGTTGTCGGCGTCGACGACCAGAGTCGGCGGCAGCCCGTGCAGATCGCTTCCGCCGGGGAAGGCGAGACCGGGCACGAGCAGCCGGTCGTCGCCGACGTAGTTCCGGTTCATGCGGAGGAGCATCCGCGGGTTGAAGGCCCATCGTGCGAGAGGGCCCCGCAGCCGGTCGTACACCTCGGATCCGGGGACGGGACCGCTGTGGAACGTGCCGTACGCGAGCGCGAGCCGGCGCGGAACGGGACCGTCGTCGTCTCTCAGCAGGAGCGCAGCAGCGGCCACCAGATTCGCGCCGGCGCTCGCTCCGGCCGCGTCGACCGGCGTCCCGGCGGCGGCGGTCGAGGCGATGATCACGTCTGCGACATCGTGCAGACCCGCGGGGAAGCGACCCGGACCCTCGCGCAGAGCGTGGTCGCGGAGGAGGCTCACCCGGGGCGCGAGGCGGTAGTCGACCGTGCGGACCCACCGACCCGCGGCGGCCCAGGCTCGCGCAGGCGCATCCGACTCCCCGTCGTCCAGCCCGCCGGCGGAGAATCCGCCGCCGTGGACCCAGAGCAGGGGTCGATCGGTCGATCGTGTCTCCGGGAGGTAGTCGCGCACCGGTACGGCCCCGTTCCGACCGTCGACCACTGCCTGCCGAACGTCGTACGGGACACCGCCCCCCTGCGGCCCCGCCGACGCGCGGCGGGGCCGGAACCCGTTCGTCATGCCGTCGGCCCCGGGAGCAGCGGCCGGAGGACGTCGCCCCAGGCCGCGTAGCCGTCGGGAGACAGATGGAGGTTGTCCGTGGTGAACTCCTTGCGCAGCGCGCCGTCGGCGTCCGCGAGCGCGGGCCAAGCGTCGACGTAGGTGCATCCGGTCCGTTCGGCGAGGACCCGGTACTGCGCATTGAGCGCTCGCAGGCGAGGACCGTAGAGCGTGGTGCGGGGCAGGACCCCGTTCACCAGGACGAGCGCGTCCGGAGCCGTGGCGCGGACGCGCTCGACGATGGTCCCGACCCGCGAGACGATCCCACGCGGATCCTTCGTGCGCCGACTCGTGTGCAGGTCGTTCGTGCCGATCAGGAGCGAGACGACCGCGGGGTCGACCACCGCCTCGTCCAGCCGATCCAGCACGTCCACGCTGGTGTCCCAGCCGATCCCCCGGTTCACGACCGGAAGCCCAGGGAAGAGCTCCCCGAGCGGGGCGACCTCGGTGATGCTGTCACCGAGGAACACGACCGCGCGAGGAGGGACCGTCTCCGTCAGGAAGGACTCGCGCCTCTCGCGGCGCCTCTTCGTCGCGGTCCCGCGCAGGAGCGGGACCACGAGCTCGAAGATCCGGTCGCTGCTCAGCATGTCGCACTCCGCGACCGGTGCGCCGAGAGCCGGACGCGGAGGATCCGCGATCCGGGTGAAGCGGTCGTGATCGTCGATGCCATGTGCAACTCCTCTGGTGCGAGGGCGGATCGCTCGAGTGCGGAGCCGCCGGGCCGGCCCGTGCCGACCGATCGAAGAATTTCATCTTCTCGCATATCATGCCGATAATCGAAAAAACTACCGACTCGTCCGTCTCCTCGAAGCGGCCGAGACGGACAGCCGCAGAGGAGAGACCGTGGACGACGCAGTTCTGCAGAAGACCGCGCTCGCGGCCGGACTGCCGTTCGGGGACCGCATGGTGCTCCAGCGGCAGAAGGAGATCGCGATCTGGGGCACCGGGCGACCGGGCAGCACGGTGGAGATCCGGCTGGCGGAGGACGAGGCGGTGCGCGCGACCGTCTCCTCGGACGGGACGTGGTCGGCGTCGTTGCAGCCCCACGAAGCGGACCGCGGTCTCCGCCTCGTCCTCGCCGATGAACGCACGCGGATCGAATTCACCGAAGTGGCGATCGGGGAGGTGTGGATCGCGGGGGGCCAGTCGAACATGGAGTACTTCCTCGCGTTCGACGGCGACCGGCGCGAGGTGCTGGCCGGCCCTCCCGATCCCGACATCCGCTTCTTCGACTCCCCTCGGACCTCGTACGAGGGCCAGTTGGAGGAGAAGGACTACTCGCGCTTCGGGACCTGGCGCACCAGCACGCCGGAGGACCTCCCCTACTTCTCCGCCGTCGGCTACTACTTCGCCGCCGACCTCCACGCGTCCCTCGGAGTGCCGGTCGGGATCGTCGGATGCAACTGGGGAGGCACGCCGGCGAGCGCCTGGACGAGCGAGGAGCGTCTCGAGGCCGGTGAGGGGCGGGTCTGGCTCGACGAGCACCGCGCCCAGCTCGAGGGCGTCGATCTCGAGATCATCTCGGCGGCGTACCGCGCCGATCCTTTGAACGACACGACCGATCCGCTCAAGCCGTCGCTGCTGACCCTGCTCCTCTCCCCCGGCTTCCCCCGTCCGGTGCAGAAGGCGCTGGTCGCCCTGGGCGGCCGACGACTGACGTACCCGGTCGTCGGCCCCCTCCACCCGTTCCGTCCCGCGGGTCTGCACGAGGTCATGCTGAAGCGGGTGGCCCCGTACACGACGCGCGGAGTGATCTGGTATCAGGGTGAGTCGGATGCGACCCATCCCGAGATC
>Ga0265780_10002418_pt1 | contig 25310 bp, 24 predicted proteins | sample P1T30metagenome_FD_192432 | JGI IMG/M metagenome (GOLD analysis project Ga0265780, IMG submission 192432) | Plant litter microbial communities from East Loma Ridge, Irvine, California - P1 T30 | ecosystem: Environmental > Terrestrial > Plant litter > Unclassified | place: USA: California... | reverse complement strand
CGCACCCAGGGTCGAGTACACGGTCGCCATTTCCAGGCCGATGATGCCGCCGCCGATGACCAGCATGCGCTTCGGCACCTGGCGCAGTTCCAGCGCGCCGGTCGAATCGACGATGCGCAGGTCTTCCGGCACGAAAGGCAGCTTCACGACCGAGGAACCGGCCGCGATGATCGCCTTCTGGAAGGCCACGACCTTTTTGGCGCCGTCCGCCGCGGTGACTTCGATGTGATTCGGGCTCAGGAACTTGCCCACGCCCTGCACCACGTTGACCTTGCGGCCCTTGGCCATGCCGGCCAGGCCGCCGGTCATGGTCTTGATGACGCCGTCCTTGTAGGCGCGCAGCTTGTCGATGTCGACCTGCGGCTTGGCGAAGGAGACGCCGAGGTCGGCCATGTGCGCGGTCTCGTCCATGATGTGCGCCACGTGCAGCAGCGCCTTGGACGGGATGCAGCCGACGTTCAGGCAGACGCCGCCCAGGGTCGCGTACTTCTCGACCAGCACGGTGTTCATGCCCAGGTCGGCCGAGCGGAAGGCGGCCGAGTAGCCGCCGGGACCGGCGCCCAGCACCATCATCTCGCATTCGACGTCGACCTGGCCGCTGTAGCTCGACGCGTTCGGCGCCGGCACGGCGTTCGGCGCGGCGGCGTCGGCCTTGTGGGCCGGGGCGTAGGAATCGGTCGGGCCGGCGGCCGCGGTCGGAGCCACGGCCTGCGCGCCGATCTGGGCGGCCGGCTTGTCCGAGGCGGCAGCAGGCGCCGGCGCGGCAGGCGCGTCGCCTGCGGCGCCCGCACCCGCTTCATCGACGGTCAGCAGCAGCGAGCCTTCGTTCAGCTTGTCGCCGACCTTGACGCTCACTTCCTTGACGACGCCGGCGTGCGTGGAGGGGATCTCCATGCTGGCCTTGTCCGATTCGACGGTGACCAGCGACTGGTCGACCTTGATGGTGTCGCCCGCCTTGACCATCACTTCGATGATCTCGACGTCCTTGAAATCGCCGATATTCGGGACTTTGACTTCAACGGTGCTCATGTGGTCGGCTCCTTACAGCAGCGTCTTGCGCAGGTCGGCCAGGACGTCGGCCAGGTAGGCCGCGAAGCGGGCGGCGCCGGCGCCGTCGATCACGCGGTGGTCGTAGGACAGCGACAGCGGCAGCGTCAGGCGCGGCTGGAAGCTGGAGCCGTCCCACACCGGTTTCATCGCCGACTTGGACAGGCCCAGGATGGCCACTTCCGGGGCGTTGATGATCGGGGTGAAGGCGGTGCCGCCGATGCCGCCGAGCGACGAGATCGTGAAGGTCGCGCCCTGCATGTTCGAGGGCGACAGCTTGCCTTCGCGCGCCTGGGCCGAGAGTTCGCCCATTTCGGTGGCGATCTGCGAGATCGACTTCTTGTCGGCGTCCTTGATGACCGGAACCACCAGGCCGTTCGGGGTGTCCGCCGCGAAGCCGATGTTGTAGTACTGCTTGAGGATCAGCGCGCCGTTCGGCTCGTCCAGCGAGGCGTTAAAGGTCGGGAATTTCTTCAGCGCGGCGACCGATGCCTTGATCACGAAGGCCAGCATGGTCAGCTTGGTGGCCGACTTGGCTTTCGCGTAAGCGGCGTTCGACTCGACGCGGAACGCTTCCAGGTCGGTCACGTCGGCATCTTCGAAATGCGTGACGTGCGGGATCATGACCCAGTTGCGGTGCAGGTTCTGGCCGCTGATCTTCTTGATGCGGGCCAGCGGCTGGGTTTCGGTCGGGCCGAACTTGCTGAAGTCCAGCGACGGCCACGCCAGCAGGTTGATGCCGCCGACGCCGGCGCCGCCGGCTGCCGCCGGTGCGCTGGCCGGACCGGCCGCCAGTGCGCCCTTGACGTAGCCCTGCACGTCCTGCTGGGTGATGCGGCCCTTCTGGCCGGAACCCTTGACCTTGTTCAGGTCGACGCCCAGCTCGCGCGCGAACTTGCGCACGGACGGCGAGGCGTGGGCGGTGCCGAAGCTCGGCGCCGGAGCGTCCGCCGCGGCAGGCGCCGCCGCGGCGGGAGCGGGTGCCGGAGCCGGTGCAGCGGCTGGAGCTTGAGCCGGAGCCGGTGCGGCGGGTGCCGCGGCAGGCGCCGGTGCCGGCGCTGCGGCGGCGGGCGCGGGCGCGGCTGCGGCCGGCGCTTCGGCTGCGCCGGCGGCTTCCTCGAGCACCAGCACCAGCGAACCTTCGGCGATCTTGTCGCCGACCTTGACCTTGATTTCCTTGACGACGCCGGCGTGGCTGGACGGGATCTCCATGCTCGCCTTGTCCGATTCCACCGTGATCAGCGACTGGTCGACCTTGATGGTGTCGCCCGGCTTGACCATCAGTTCGATGACTTCCACTTCCTTGAAGTCGCCGATATCGGGGACTTTGACTTCCACAATGCTCATAGTGTTAGCTCCGTATTATTTTTAGCCCATCCGTCGCCCCTGCGCAGGCAGGGGCCCAAGTCTTGTGGTCCGCCACGAACTTGGATCCCTGCCTTCGCAGGGACGACGTTCTACAGCATTACTGGGTCACAGGATTCGGCTTGTTCGGGTCGATGCCGTACTTGGCGATTGCTTCCGCCACGGTCGATGCCGGGATCTTGCCTTCTTCCGCCAGCGATTTCAGCGCGGCGACCGTGATGTAGTAACGGTTCACCTCGAAGAACTCGCGCAGCTTGACGCGGGAGTCCGAACGGCCGAAGCCGTCGGTGCCCAGCACCTTGTAGGTGCGGCCGCTCGGGATGTAGGCGCGGATCTGCTCGGCGAACAGGCGCATGTAGTCGGTGGTCGCGACGATCGGGCCCTGGGTGTCCTTCAGCAGCTGGGTCACGTACGGCAGGCGCGCTTCCTCGACCGGGTGCACCATGTTCCAGCGGTCGGCGTCCTGGCCGTCGCGGGCCAGCAGGGTCAGCGACGGGCACGACCAGATGTCGGCGGCCACGCCCCAATCCTTCTGCAGCAGTTCGGCGGCGAACACCGACTCGCGCAGGATGGTGCCGGAGCCCATCAGCTGGACGCGGTTGGCGGCCGACTTGTCGCCTTCCTGGAGCAGGTACATGCCTTTCAGGATGCCCTCTTCCTGGCCTTCCTTCAGGCCCGGCTGCTCGTAGTTCTCGTTCATGATGGTGATGTAATAGAACACATCTTCCTGCTTTTCCACCATGCGATGCAGGCCGTTCTGGATGATCACCGCCACTTCGTGCGCGTAGGTCGGGTCGTAGGGAATGCAGTTCGGGACCGTGGCCGCGATGATGTGGCTGTGGCCATCTTCGTGCTGCAGGCCTTCGCCGTTCAGCGTCGTGCGGCCGGCGGTGCCGCCCATCAGGAAGCCGCGTGCGCGGATGTCGCCGGCCAGCCAGACCAGGTCGCCGACGCGCTGCATGCCGAACATCGAGTAGAAGGTGTAGAACGGGACCATGACGCGGTTGTTGCTCGAGTACGAGGTCGCCGCGGCGATCCACGAGCTCATGCCGCCCGCTTCGTTGATCCCTTCCTGCAGGATCTGGCCGGCCTTGTCTTCGCGGTAGTACATGACCTGGTCCTTGTCGACCGGCTCGTACAACTGGCCCTGCTGGTTGAAGATGCCGATCTGGCGGAACAGGCCTTCCATGCCGAAGGTACGCGATTCGTCGACCAGGATCGGGACGATGCGCTGGCCCATGCTCTCGTCCTTCAGCAGCGAGGTGATCACGCGCACATAGGCTTGCGTGGTCGAGATCTCGCGGCCGGCGGCGGTCGGGGCGGTGACGGCCTTGAAGGTTTCCAGCGGCGGCACGACCAGCTTCTCGTCGGCCTGCTGGCGGCGCTGCGGCAGGTAGCCGCCGAGGGCCTTGCGGCGCTCGTGCAGGTACTTCATTTCAGGCGCGTCGTCGGACGGCTTGAAGAAGGGGATGTCGGCCAGCTTGTCGTCCGGGATCGGGATGTTGAAGCGGTCGCGCATTTCGCGGATGGCTTCGTCGTCCAGCTTCTTGGTCTGGTGCGCGGTGTTGCGCGCCTCGCCCGACTTGCCCATGCCGAAGCCCTTGACGGTCTTCACCAGCAGGACGGTCGGGGTGCCCTTGTTTTCCTGCGCCTGCTTGAAGGCGGCGTAGATCTTGTGCGGGTCGTGGCCGCCGCGGGTCAGGCGCCAGATGTCGTCGTCGCTCATGTTGGCGACCATCTTGAGCAGCTCCGGGTGCTTGCCGAAGAAATGCTTGCGCACGTAGGCGCCGTCCTTGGCCTTGTAGTTCTGGTATTCGCCGTCGACGGTTTCCATCATCACGCGCTGCAGGATGCCGTCCTTGTCCTTCGACAGCAGGGCGTCCCACTGCGAGCCCCAGATGACCTTGACCACGTTCCAGCCGGCGCCGCGGAAATCGGCTTCCAGTTCCTGGATGATCTTGCCGTTGCCACGCACCGGACCGTCCAGGCGCTGCAGGTTGCAGTTGACGACCATGACCAGGTTGTCGAGCTTTTCGCGCGCGGCCATGCCGATCGCGCCCATCGATTCCGGCTCGTCCATCTCGCCGTCGCCGCAGAAGACCCAGACCTTGCGGGCTTCGGTATCGGCGATGCCGCGCGCGTGCAGGTACTTCAGGAAGCGCGCCTGGTAGATCGCCATCAGCGGGCCCAGGCCCATCGAGACGGTCGGGAACTGCCAGAAGTCCGGCATCAGTTTCGGGTGCGGGTACGAAGACAGGCCGTGACCGTCGACTTCGCGACGGAAATTCAGCATCTGGTCTTCGGAGATGCGGCCTTCGAGGAAGGCGCGCGCGTAGATGCCCGGCGAGGAGTGGCCCTGGATGTACAGCAGGTCGCCGCCGTGGTTCTCGCTCGGCGCTTGCCAGAAGTGGTTGAAGCCGATGCCCAGCATGTTCGCCAGCGAGGCGAAGGACGAGATGTGGCCGCCCAGGTCGCCGTCGGCGCGGTTGGCCTTGACCACCATCGCCATCGCGTTCCAGCGCATCCAGGAGCGCAGGCGCTCTTCGTATTCGAGGTTGCCGGGGCAGTGTTCTTCCAGGTGGGCCGGAATGGTGTTGACGTAGGCCGTGTTGCTGGAGAACGGGACGTGGGCGCCGCGGCGGCGCGCCAGGTCGACCAGGCGCTCCAGCAGGTAATGGGCGCGATCGGTGCCTTCGAATTCGATGACGGCTTCGAGTGCGTCGAGCCACTCCTTGGTTTCGAGCGAATCGGGGTCGTTGGCGGCCTGGGCCGTCAACTGGTCGAGTTGAGCTGACATTGCTACGTCTCCTTGAGTTTGGTGCCCCACCCGGCCTTAGTCGCGTCTCGGACGTTTGGTGGCGAAAAGACATCCCTAAATAAAAGCCTGTCGATTCTACCAGTGGAGCAGCCATTTTTCAAAATACGATATTCGATTTCATAATGTGAGAAATGCTATCCAGACCGCATGGATACAGGCGCTCCGCCGAGTTTGAACCTCGCATAGTACGCTGCGATAAACAGCGGCGCCTCTTCCTGCTGGGTCGGGCGAGGTTCTAAATATGAATGCGAACGGGTGCCAACGGCGCGCGATACCCGGGGGCGCTTATAATTTCGTTTTTGTCCAGCAAACGAGTCCCGCCATGAGCGCCCAATTGATCGACGGAGTCAAACTTTCCCACCAACTGCGCGCCGACATCGCCGTCCGCGCCGCCGCCCTGACGGAGGCCGGCACCAGGCCCGGCCTGGCCGTGGTCATCGTCGGCGACGATCCGGCCAGCCACGTCTACGTGCGCAACAAGGTCAAGGCCTGCGGCGAAGTCGGCTTTCACTCGGTGCTGGAGAAATACGAGGCCGACCTGCCCGAGCAGGCCCTGCTCGAGCGCATCGCCGCCCTGAACGCCGACCCGGCGATCCACGGCATCCTGGTGCAGATGCCGCTGCCGAAGCACATCGACCCCTCCAAGGTGATCGAGGCGATCGCCACGACCAAGGACGTGGACGGCTACTCGGTGCTGTCGGCCGGCGAGCTGGTCGCCAACCTGCCGGGCTTCCGTCCCTGCACGCCGTATGGCTGCATGAAGCTGATCGAGACCACCGGCGTCGACCTGCGCGGCAAGCATGCGGTCGTCATCGGCCGCAGCAATACGGTCGGCAAGCCGATGGCCCTGCTGCTCTTGCAACAGAACGCCACCGTGACCATATGCCATAGCGGGACCCCGGACCTGGCCTACCACACCCGCCAGGCCGACATCGTCGTGGCCGCCGTCGGCCGCCGCAACACGCTGACCGGCGACATGGTCAAGCCGGGCGCCATCGTGATCGACGTCGGCATCAACCGCAACGACGAGGGCAAGCTGTGCGGCGACGTCGACTTCGACAGCGTCAAGGAAGTGGCCTCGCACATTACCCCGGTGCCGGGCGGCGTCGGCCCGATGACGATTACCATGCTGTTGATGAATACGCTCGAGTCGGCGGAACGCCGACTTGCCAAGAATCAAGAAAAGCCGGCCCCGGATGCGGGAATGGTGCCGCAGCCGGGCCTTGCCTGACTACTGAAAGGAACATGATGAGCATCGATACCAGCAATCCTCTTCTCGATTTCTCGGGCCTGCCCCGATTCGACGCGATCCGCCCCGAGCACGTCACGCCGGCGATCGAACAGCTGATCGCGGATGCTCGCCAGGTGGTGCAAGCGCTGGAAGCGCCGGGTACCGGCAACGACGTCAGCTGGGACAACTTCGTGGTCCCGCTCGAGGAAACCACCGAGCGGCTCGGCCGCGCCTGGGGCGTGGTCAACCACCTGAACCATGTGATGGACACGCCGGAGCTGCGCGCCGTCTACAACGAGAACCAGCCGAAAGTGACCGAGTTCTGGACCGAACTCGGCCAGAACGAGGCGCTGTTCGCCAAGTACAAGCAGCTGCGCGCCCAGCCCGATTTCGTCAACCTGGCGCCGGCGCGCAAGCGCATCGTCGAGAACGCGCTGCGCGACTTCCGCCTGGGCGGCGCCGAGCTGCCGGACACGCAGAAGGAGCGCTTCGCCGAGATCCAGGAACAGCAGGCGGCGCTGTCGACCCGCTTCTCGGAAAACGTGCTGGACGCCACCAACGACTATAAATTGCTGGTCGAGGACGAAGCCGAACTCGCCGGCCTGCCGGACGACGCCAAACAGGCGGCGCGCGCCGCGGCCGAGCGCGACGGCAAGGCGGGCTGGCAGTTCACGCTGCACTTCCCCTCCTACTTCCCGGTGCTGCAGTTCGCCGACAGCCGTCAGCTGCGCGAACGCATCTACCGCGCCAACGCCACCAAGGCGTCGGAAATGGGCACGGTGTTCTCCGAGCTGCAAAAATGGGACAACACCTCGAACATCGCCCAGCTCCTGAAGCTGCGCGACGAGGAAGCCAAGCTGCTCGATTTCCAGAGCTTCGCCCACGTTTCGCTCGAACCCAAGATGGCGGAAGACCCGAAGCAGGTCATCGAGTTCCTCGAAGACCTGGCGCGCCGCGCCCGCCCGTATGCCGAGAAAGACCTGGCCGAGCTGCGCGCCTTCGCCAGGGACGAACTGGGCCTGGACGACATGCAGGCCTGGGACGTCGCCTACGCCTCGGAAAAACTGCGCGAGCAGCGCTATGCCTTCTCGGCCCAGGAAGTGAAGGAGTACTTCCCCGAGCACAAGGTCGTGGACGGCCTGTTCGGCCTGATCTCCAGGCTGTTCGACGTGACGATCGCCCCGGACCAGGCGCCGGTCTGGCACCAGGACGTGCGCTTCTTCCGCATCGAGCGCCGCGGCCAGCTGGTCGGCCAGTTCTACCTCGACCTGTATGCCCGCCAGGGCAAGGGCCAGGGCGCCTGGATGGACGACGCGCGCGGGCGCCGCCTGGTCACCGGCGGCATCGTGCAGACCCCGATCGCCTACCTCACCTGCAACTTCACCCCGCCGGCCATGGCCGACGGCAAGCTGCAGCCGTCGCTGTTCACGCACGACGAAGTCACGACCCTGTTCCATGAATTCGGCCACGGCCTGCACCACATGCTGACCGAAGTCGACGAACTGTCGGTCTCGGGCATCTCGGGCGTCGAGTGGGATGCGGTGGAACTGCCTTCTCAGTTCATGGAAAACTTCTGCTGGGAATGGGACGTGCTGCAAGGCATGACCGCCCACGTGAAGACCGGCGAACCGCTGCCGCGCGCGCTCTACGAGAAGATGCTGGCCGCGAAGAACTTCCAGTCCGGCATGCAGACGCTGCGCCAGGTCGAGTTCTCGCTGATCGACATGCACCTGCACTACGACTTCGACCCGAACAGCCAGCAGACCGTGCAGGAACTGGTGAACGATGTGCGCAGCAAGTTCTCGGTGCTGATCCCGCCATCGTTCAACCGCTTCCAGCATTCCTTCGGCCATATCTTTGCCGGCGGCTACGCGGCGGGCTACTATAGCTACAAGTGGGCGGAGGTGCTGTCGGCCGACGCCTATGCGGCTTTCGAAGAGGCGCTCGAGGCCGGCGGTGCTTCGCTGCTGGATGAAACCGGCAAGCGCTTCCACCGCGAGATCCTGTCGGTGGGCGGCTCGCGGCCGGCGCTCGAATCGTTCAAGGCCTTCCGCGGCCGCGAACCGCAGATCGACGCACTGCTGCGCCACAGCGGGATGCAGGCCTGATGCCTTGCGGGGCCGGTGCGCGGCGCCGGCCAGCTTGCGCCAGGGATGGAGACGGCATGGAGCGAGGACCACAGCGGCGTTGGCGTGGCGCGTTTCCGGCAGCGGCGCTGCTGGCGCTTGCGGCCGTCCTTGGCGGCCCCGTCGCGGCGCAGCAAGTGTATAAATGGAAGGATGACCAGGGCGTGATCCACTACGGCGACCAGCCTCCCGCGAAGGGCACGGCCCAGCTACTACCCACGGGCGGCCAGCCGGCGCCCACCGCCGTCCTGCCCTATGCGCTGGCGCGCACCGCCCAGGCTGCCCCGGTGGTGCTGTACACCACGGCCCGCTGCGAAGCCTGCGACCAGGGCCGCGCCCTGCTGCGCGAGCGCGGCATCCCGTTCGCCGAGCGCACCGTCAGCACGCGCGAGGACGAACAGCGCCTCATCCAGCTCAGCGGCAGGAACGAACTGCCCTTCCTGCTGATCGGCAAACACCAGATCGCCGGCTTCCAGGCCGCGAGCTGGCAGGAAGCCCTGAACGCGGCCGCCTATCCGGCCGCATCGCAACTCCCGCCCGGCTACCGCTACGAGCCGCCGCAGCCGGCCGTGCCCACGCCGCCGCAAGGCGTGCGCGGCCAGATCAAGGTCCCGCCCGACGTGGCCGCCGGCCCGGAACCCGAGTCGCGCGACCCGGCCGGCGGCGCGCCGAAGGCCGAACCAGGCACGCCGCCGCCGACATCCAACCGTTCCGACCAGCCATGACCCGCATCGACTTCCATACCAATATTCCCGACAAGCTCGGCTACGCCTGCCGGCTGGCGCGCAAGGCCTATGCGGCGCGCGCCAAGGTCGTGCTGCTGGCCGACAGCGCGGCGCAGGCCGCGCAGCTCAACGAGGCATTGTGGACCCTGTCCGGCACCGAATTCATCCCGCACGTGATGGCGGGCGACCCGCTGGCGCCGGAAACGCCGGTGATCGTCACCTTCGACGAAGGCGCCGAACTGCCGCACCGCGACATGCTGGTGAACCTGACGCAGCGCACTCCGGCCGGCTTCGAGCGCTTCGCGCGGGTGTTCGAGATCATCTCGACCGAGGAGGCGGACGCCGCCGCCGGGCGCGCGCGCTACGTCGCCTATAAACGCCAGCAGTATCCGCTGACCCACTTCGTGGCGGGCCAATCGTGAACGAATCGCCTTCCTACGACGAAAGCATTCCGGTGCTGACCGAGGTGGTGCCGGAGACGGCGCCGGAACCTCCTGTTGCGGCCGTTACGACCGTTACAACCGCTACAGCCCTTGCGGACCTTGCGCCCGAGGTCGAGGAGGCGCCGGCTGCCGGCGCCGGGTCCGCGCCGCTGCCGGAGCAGGCCGCACCGGCGCCGGCCGCCGCCCCCCAGGTAACCTCGTCCCGGGCCGGCACACTGAACGACGACGCCTGGAAGTCGCTCGAGGAGCGCCTGGTGGCGCGCGTGCTCGACCGGCTGCAGGACCGTGTCGAACTGGTGCTGGAAGACCAGGTGCGTACCAGCATGGCGCCGGTGCTCGACCATGTCGTCACGCGGCTGGCGGCAGAGCTGCGCAGCGGACTGCAACAGACCGTCGAACAGGTAGTGGCGCGCGCGGTGGCGCAGGAAATGGCGCACTTGAAGTCGCGCAGCAGCTGATTCTCGGCTTGCTCGATGTGATCCGCTGAAGCCGTCGGCTTAAAAACCGTCGTCCCTGCGAAGGCAGGGACCCAAGTTTTCAGCGCAGCCATCATGCACGCAAATTGGGCCCCTGCCTGCGCAGGGACGACCTTGGCTTGCCTTGCCGCCTAAGCGGCCTGCTTCACTTCTGCGCCAGCACCCACTGCACCAGGCTGCGCGCTTCGGCCTCGCTGACCTGCGGATTGGCCGGCATCGGCACCGGGCCCCAGACGCCGGAGCCGCCCTTGATGACCTTCTGCACCAGCTTGTCCTCGGCGCCTTTCTGGCCCGCGTATTTTGCCGCCACATCCTTGTAGGCCGGGCCGACCAGCTTGTTGGCGACCGCGTGGCAAGCCATGCAGTTCTTCGCCTTGGCCAGATCGGCCTGCGCGAATGCGCTGCCCGATACCACGGCGGAGACTGCGACGAACAACATCAGGGACCGTTTCATTTTTTTCTCCAGTGAAATTATTTACCCACAAGGATTCTAGCGCTTTTCGGAATCGCAAGGGGACGCCGGCAATACTTGGTAACGCCTGATACGACTTTTAGTTGACGGTTTGCCGACTTCACTGTTGCTTCCCAGCACTAGCGAAAAACCATGGCTCGGTTAAGATGGGCGCTAAAGGAAAACCCGCATGCCCCTGATACTGCTGATTGCCATCCTCGTCGTCCTGCGCTTCTTCGAAGTGTGGAAATTCGCCGCGCTGTCGTGGTGGTGGATCATCGGCCTGATGGTCGTCGCCTTCATCTGGTTCGAGTTCATCGAAAAGATGCTCGGCCTCGACAAACGCAAGGCCCACGACCTCGACCAGCAACGCCGCAAGGACCGCGTCAAGCAAAGCTTCGACAAACGTAAATAGCCCCACTTCGGGGTCAGGTCCCATTATTCGCATAATTCGGGGTCAGAGCACTTTTTCGAGCAATTGACCCAGCGCACTCTTAGAGTGGAGGCAAGGCGCCTTCGCGTCTGCCTACCTGCGCCAGGGGCGTGCGCCCAATATCGCCTTCGATATTGTGACTCTCAGGCCATTGTCCAAAAATATGCTCTGACCCCGAATTATCAAAAAAATATGCTCTGACCCCGAATTTTCCTGCCTGCGCAGGAACGAGGGCAGCCGCGTCAGCGTTTCAGCTGGGACAAGTCGCGCACTGCGCCGCGGTCGGCGGAGGTGGTGAGGGCGGCGTAGGCTTGCAGCGCTTGCGAGACGTAGCGCTCGCGGTCGACGGGTTTCCAGGCGGCGTCGCCGCGGTCTTCCATCGCGGCGCGGCGGTGCGCCAGTTCTTCGGTCGTCACGCGCAGGTTGATGGTGCGCGCCGGGATGTCGATGTCGATGGTGTCGCCCTCTTCCACCAGGCCGATCGCGCCGCCTTCCGCCGCTTCCGGCGAAGCGTGGCCGATCACCAGGCCGGATGAGCCGCCCGAGAAGCGGCCGTCGGTGAACAGCGCGCAGGCTTTGCCGAGGCCCTTGGACTTGATGTAGGAGGTCGGGTACAGCATCTCCTGCATGCCCGGGCCGCCCTTCGGGCCTTCGTAGCGGATGATGACGACGTCGCCGGCATGCACGTCGTCGCCGAGGATGCCTTCCACCGCCGCATCCTGGCTCTCGAACACGCGCGCGCGGCCCGAGAACTTCAGGATGGATTCGTCCACGCCCGCCGTCTTGACGATGCAGCCCTTCTCGGCGATGTTCCCGTACAGGACCGCCAGGCCGCCGTCTTCCGAATACGCGTGCGCGCGGTCGCGGATGCAGCCGGCGCTCCTGTCCAGGTCCGCCGCCGCGTAGCGTTCCGATTGCGAAAACGCCACCTGGGTCGGCACCCCGCCCGGCGCCGCGCGGAACAGGCGGTGCACTTCCGGGTCGTCGCTGCGGCGGACGTCGTATTTCTCGATGGCCGCGCCGAGCGAGGGGCTGTGCACCGTCGGCAGCGAGGTATCGAGCAGGCCGGCGCGCGCCAGTTCGCCCAGGATGGCGACGATGCCGCCGGCGCGGTGCACGTCCTCGATGTGGTACTTGTCGGTCATCGGCGCGACCTTGCACAGGCAGGGCACATTGCGCGAGATGCGGTCGATGTCGGCCATGGTGAAGGCGACGCCGGCTTCGTGCGCCGCCGCCAGCAGGTGCAGCACGGTGTTGGTCGAGCCACCCATCGAGACGTCCAGCGCCATCGCATTCTCGAACGCCGCCTTGCTGGCGATGGTGCGCGGCAGGACCGAGTAGTCGTCCTGCTCGTAGTGGCGCCGGGTGATCTCGACGATCAGGCGGCCGGCGCGCAGGAACAGCTCCTTGCGGTCGGAATGGGTGGCGAGGATGGTGCCGTTGCCCGGCAGGGACAGGCCCAGCGCCTCGGTCAGGCAGTTCATCGAGTTCGCGGTGAACATGCCGGAGCAGGAGCCGCAGGTCGGACAGGCGGAGCGCTCGACCTCGGCCACGTCGGCATCGGAAATGCGTGCGTCGCCGGCCTGGATCATGGCGTCGACCAGGTCGAGCTTGATGATCTTGCGGGTGTTGTCGACCACCTTGACCACCTTGCCAGCCTCCATCGGCCCGCCCGAGACAAACACCACCGGGATGTTCAGGCGCATCGCGGCCATCAGCATGCCGGGGGTGATCTTGTCGCAGTTGGAGATGCAGACCATCGCGTCGGCGCAGTGGGCGTTGACCATGTACTCGACCGAGTCGGCGATCAGGTCGCGCGAGGGCAGCGAATACAGCATGCCGCCGTGGCCCATGGCGATGCCGTCGTCGACCGCGATGGTGTTGAATTCCTTGGCAACGCCGCCGGCCGCCTCGATCTCGCGCGCCACCAGCTGGCCCAGGTCCTTCAGGTGCACGTGGCCGGGCACGAACTGGGTGAAGGAATTGACCACCGCGATGATCGGCTTGTCGAAATCGCCGTCCTTCATGCCGGTGGCGCGCCACAGGGCGCGGGCGCCCGCCATATTGCGGCCTTGGGTGGTGGTATAGGAACGGTAGGTCGGCATGGTCAACTCCTGGAACGGCGATACGTGGGGAACATCAGGGTGACGCGCTTTGACTGAGTTGTCCAATAGTTGATATGCGCTCCTGTGATACGTATAAAATATCACAGCCATGACCACCGCCATCGAGCTGCGCCAGCTGCGCTATTTCGTCACCGTCGCCGAGGAACTCCACTTCGGTCGCGCCGCCGCGCGCCTGCACATGACCCAGCCGCCGCTGTCGCAGGCGATCGCCGCGCTGGAAGAGCTGCTGGGCGCGCCGCTGTTCCTGCGCAACCGCCGCAGCGTGGCCCTGTCTCCCGCCGGCAGCGCCCTGCTGCCCGAGGTGCGGCGCCTGCTGCTGGAAGCGGCCGGCCTGCCCGAGCTGGCGCGGCGCGCGGCCGGCGGCGCAGCGGGACGGCTGGCGCTGGCCTTCATCAGCTCGGCCGACTACAGCATCTTGCCGCCGCTGCTGCGCCGCTATACCGAACGCGTCCCCGGCGTGCAGCTGATGCTGGAAGAAGCGACTTCCGACGTGCAGGTCGAGGAACTGCTGCGCGGCGGGCGCATCGACGCCGGCTTCCTGATCCCGCCGCTGCCCGACAGGGCCGCCGAGGAACTCGACTACATGAAGGTGCTCGACGAGCCGCTGATCCTGTGCGCGCCCGGCGGCCTGGCGCTGCCGCCCGCCGGCCTGCCGGTGCGCCTGCAGGACGTGCCGGCCCTGCCGCTCATCATCTTCCCGCGCGAAGTCTCGCCGGCCCTGCACGACGCCATCCTGTCGTGCTTCCGCGCGGCCGGCGTCACGCCCGCCATCGGCCAGCAGGCGATCCAGATGCAGACCATCGTCAGCCTGGTATCCGCGGGCATGGGCATGGCACTTGTGCCACAATCGGTATCGAAGCTGATGCGTCCGGGCGTAGAATACCGTGCCCTCGCGGACCCGACCCCCATGGTCGAGACCGGCATCGCCTGGCGTCGCGACAACGCCTCGCCGGTACTGAAGGGCTTTCTGGAACTACTAAGGGAAACATAACTATGCTCGTTCACCCGCAACCGAATCCGGTCGCATTCAGCATCGGCCCCGTGGACATCCACTGGTACGGCATCATGTACGTCCTCGCCTTCGCGCTGTTCGTGATCCTGGGCCGCGTGCGCATCAAGACCCAGCCCCACGTCGCCGCCCAGGGCTGGAAGAAGGAAGACCTGGACGACATGCTGTTCTACGGGATGCTGGGCGTGGTGATCGGCGGGCGCCTGGGCGAGGTGCTGTTCTACAAGCCCGAGTACTATTTCTCGCATCCGCTCGAAATCTTCATGACCTGGCACGGCGGCATGTCCTACCACGGCGGCTTCATCGGCGTACTGATCGCGATGGCGCTGTGGGCCCGCAAGCGCGGGCGCAACCTGCTCGACGTCTACGATTTCATCGCCCCGATGGTCCCGCTCGGCTATGCCTGCGGCCGCCTCGGCAATTTCATCAACGCCGAACTGCCGGGCCGCCTGGCCAGCCCGGACCTGCCCTGGGCCATGCTGTGGCCGGGCGTCGAGGGCCTGCGCCATCCGTCGCCGCTGTACCAGATGCTGGTCGACGGCCTGCTGTGCTTCGTGATCGTGTGGATGTTCGCGCGCAAGCCGCGCCCGCGCCTGGCGGTCGGCGCGCTCTATACCCTGCTGTACGGCTGCGCGCGCTTCTTCACCGAATACTTCCGCGTGCCGGATTGGGAGACCCATGTGCTGGGCTTGCCGATCACCTCGGGGCAGGTATTGTCCTTGCCGATGATCGTGGCGGGGCTGGTGATGCTGGGGTGGGCGTATTCGCGCGATGGGAAGCGCGCGGTGCACGCGTGATCGCCTGATCACCCTGCCCGAAATGCACGGGGGCGCGATAAAACAGGTCGTGGCCCGACGATCGCAGGGTGGACGGGTTTCCCGTCCACGCGTTCAAGCGACGCGTGCATCCTCAATCATTGCAAGCGGCGCGCGCATCCCCGATCATTGCGTCGCCTTCCAGAGCATATACCCCGCCAGCGCATACAGGATCAAGGCAAAGATCCGCTTCAGCTTGAGCACCGGCAAACGGTGCGCCAGCCGCGCCCCCAGCGGCGCCACCGACATGCTGGCCACCACGATGATGCCCAGCGCCGGCAGCCAGACGAAGCCCAGCGCGCCCGGCGGCAGGCCAGGTTCGTTCCAGCCGTAGATCATGTTGGCGACGGTGCCCGCGAGCGCGATCGGGAAGCCGAGCGCGGCGCTGGTCGCGACCGCCTGGTGGATGCGGATGCCGCCCCAGGTCATGAAGGGAATCGACACGAAGCCGCCGCCCGCTCCCACCAGTCCCGACAAGATACCGACCACGCCGCCCGCCGCCAGCATGCCGGCGCTGCCGGGCAGCGGGTGATTGCCTTCGGAGCGCCGGTTGAACAGCATCTGGGTGGCCGAGAAGGCGACGAAGATGCCGAAGAACAGCGACAGCGTCGCCGTGTCCATCTGCTTGCCGATCCAGGGACCGATGAAGGAGCCGATCACGATCCCCGGCGAGAGCAGGCGCGCCACATGCCACTGCACGGCGCCGTGGCGGTGATGGGCGCGGGTCGAGGAGATCGAGGTGAACAGGATGGTGGCGAGCGAGGTCGCGATCGCCATGTGCACCACCAGGCCGTGCGCAAAACCCTGGGCGCTGAAGATCATGGTCATGAAGGGCACCAGCACCATGCCGCCGCCGATGCCGAGCAGGCCCGCCGAAAAGCCGCCGAAGCAGCCCATCGCCAGCAGGATCAGGATCAGGACGGGGTCGAGGCCGAACATCGCGCGCGCCTCAAGCGGCGGCCGCGAAGGCCGCGGCCGGCACGCCGGCGAGGGCCAGGATGCGCTGCCACTGCCCCGGCGTCACCGGGGAGACCGACAGCCGGCTGCCCTTCTGCAGCAGCACCATGTCGTCCAGCTCGGGAATCGTGCGCAGTTCGGTCAGCGGCAGGTAGCGGCCGGCGGCCACCGCCTGCACGTCGACCGAGATCCAGCGCGGCTGCTCAAGCGTGGCCTTGGGGTCGAAGTACTTGCCGGCGGCATCGAACTGGGACGCGTCCGGATACGGGCTACCGGCGATGCGGGCGATGCCGGCCACGCCGGGCACCGCGCAGCTGGAGTGGTAGAACAGCACGCCGTCGCCGGCCTGCATCTGGTCGCGCATGAAATTGCGGGCCTGGTAATTGCGCACGCCGAACCAGGCGACGCTGCGGCCGGGCGCGGCCAGCACGTCGTCGAAACTCACTTCGTCCGGCTCGGACTTCATCAACCAGTAACGCATCGCTTCCTGCCAATCGGATTGCCGCGCGTTTTGCGGATACGCATGAATCGAACGCACATGAAAAAGCGGTTGCGCACCTTCGTGCAGCAACCGCTCGGTATATAGCCCCGCATGTGCCGTTTTTGCCGGCATCCCGAACCAAAAGGCTCAAGGTGGTCATGGTCAGATCGATTTCGGGTTCGTCAGACTAGTGACGATCGCGCCCACCAAGCATGTTCCGCAACCTATGCGTAAGAATGGTTCAAGGAATATATGGCAAATCTCGAACACCGCAGGGGAGACGCCAGTTTACTACGATGAAGCTGCATGTCAAACGATTTTAAATTCAAATCGCGCTTTACTGCGGGGTCAGGGCCGCATCCAATACCGTATGCATGGCTTCCATCTTTTTCTTGACTTCCATGATCGTCAACTCCGACAAGGGGCCCTGCGGCGCCTTGACCGACAGGAACTCGGCGGCGACCGACAGCGCGGCCATGACGGCGATGCGATCGGTGCCCTTCACCTTGCCGGAATCGCGCAGCGCGCTCATCTTGCCATCGAGATAATGGACGGCCTGGCGCAGCGTCTGCTCCTCGCCCTCGCGGCAGGCCAGGCGGTAGGGCAAGCCCATGATGGTGACATCGAGGTGGATCATTGCTCGGCCTTTGCTTCGTCAGGGTTGGCCGGCGCGGCCGGAGGCGCCGGCGGCTCGAGCCGGGCCAGCAGGGCTTCGACGCGCTGCTGGGCGGCGAGCAGCCGGTTCTTGAAATCGACGTTTTCCGCACTGAGCAGGGCATTCGCCTGGTGCAGCAGGTAGTTTTCGCCGCGCAGCGACTGTGTCAGCTGGGCGAGGCGGTCGATCTTCTCGGAGAGTTCTTGGAATTCGGAAATCATTCGACACTATAGGATCGAGTCGAAATATTCGTCAACAAGATCGCGCTGCCGTGCGCGCCCGCCACCGAGTGTGCGCACGCGATCGTGAATGAATGTTACTATCTTGTGATTCGGCCCAAGGCAGGTGGTGGTCGATTATTTCGCACCCATGTCGAAATCACCCCCTCTCATCTTGCGCCAAATCCCCTGAATCGCTTGCGGCGACTCAAAAAAGTCCGTTAAAACACGAACGCTGTGGCTTGAAATGCCAAATTATCGTCCCTATAATTAGCACTCACCACGAGAGAGTGCTAACACCCTCTTTGCACCGCGGCAGATGCACAGCATTGCCGCGGATCGTGAAAGCCAAGTTAAACCAACACAAAGGAGTTTTGCATGAACCTTCGCCCCTTGCACGATCGCGTGATCGTGAAGCGTCTCGACCAGGAAACCAAGACTGCATCCGGCCTGATTATCCCCGATGCGGCGGCCGAGAAGCCGGACCAAGGTGAAGTGCTGGCCATCGGCAACGGCAAAGTACAAGAGAACGGCAGTGTGCGCCCGCTGGAAGTCAAGGTTGGCGACCGCGTCCTGTTCGGCAAGTACTCCGGCCAGGCCGTCAAGGTCAACGGCGAGGAACTGCTGGTGATGCGCGAAGAAGACATCATGGCCGTCGTGGCCCAGTAATCCCGTCAAACACTCAATTCCTGAAGAATCGGAGAATAAAACATGGCAGCAAAAGACGTAGTATTTGGCGACGTAGCACGTGCCAAGATGGTCGAGGGTGTGAACATCCTGGCCAACGCAGTCAAGGTCACCCTGGGCCCGAAAGGCCGTAACGTCGTGCTCGAGCGCTCCTTCGGCGCCCCGACCGTGACCAAGGATGGCGTGTCGGTCGCCAAAGAGATCGAACTGAAAGACAAGCTCATGAACATGGGCGCGCAGATGGTCAAGGAAGTCGCTTCGAAAACCAGCGACAACGCCGGCGACGGCACCACCACCGCGACCGTGCTGGCGCAAGCCATCGTCCGTGAAGGCATGAAGTTCGTTGCCGCCGGCATGAACCCGATGGACCTGAAGCGCGGCATCGACAAGGCCGTCGCCGCCACCGTCGAAGAACTGAAGAAAATCGCCAAGCCGACCACCACGACCAAAGAAATCGCCCAGGTCGGCACCATCTCGGCCAACTCGGATTCGTCCGTTGGCGAGCGCATCGCTGAAGCGATGGAAAAAGTCGGCAAGGAAGGCGTCATCACCATCGAAGACGGCAAGTCGCTGAACGACGAGCTGGATATCGTGGAAGGCATGCAGTTCGACCGCGGCTACCTGTCGCCGTACTTCATCAACAACCCGGACAAGCAAGTGGCGGTGCACGAAAGCCCGTTCATCCTGCTGTGCGACAAGAAGATCGCCAACATCCGTGACCTGCTGCCGGTGCTGGAACAAGTCGCCAAGGCTGGCCGTCCGCTGGTCATCATCGCCGAAGACATCGAAGGCGAAGCGCTGGCGACCCTGGTCGTCAACAACATCCGCGGCATCCTGAAAACCGTCGCCGTCAAGGCTCCGGGCTTCGGCGACCGTCGCAAGGCCATGCTGGAAGACATCGCCATCCTGACCGGTGGCCAGGTCATCGCCGAAGAAGTCGGCCTGACCCTGGAAAAAGTCACCCTGGCCGAACTGGGCCAAGCCAAACGCATCGAAGTCGGCAAGGAAAACACCATCATCATCGACGGCGCCGGCCAGGCCGAAGCCATCGAAGGCCGCGTCAAGCAGATCCGCCTGCAGATCGAAGAAGCGACCTCGGACTACGACCGCGAAAAACTGCAAGAGCGCGTGGCCAAGCTGGCCGGCGGCGTTGCCGTGATCCGCGTCGGTGCTGCGACCGAAGTCGAGATGAAAGAGAAGAAAGCCCGCGTGGAAGACGCGCTGCACGCAACCCGTGCCGCCGTCGAAGAAGGCATCGTTCCTGGCGGCGGCGTTGCGCTGCTGCGCGCCCGTTCGTCGCTGCAGGTCAAGGGCGACAACCCGGACCAGGAAGCCGGCATCAAGATCGTCCTGCGCGCAATGGAAGAGCCGCTGCGCATGATCGTGCAAAACGCCGGCGATGAGCCGTCGGTCGTGGTCGCCGCTGTCCTGGCAGGTACGGGCAACTACGGCTACAACGCTTCGAACGGCACCTATGGCGACATGGTCGAAATGGGCGTGCTGGATCCGGCCAAGGTCACCCGCTCGGCGCTGCAGAATGCAGCCTCGATCGCCGGCCTGATGCTGACCACCGACGCGATGGTCTCGGAAATCGCCGAAGACAAGCCGGCCGGCGGCATGGGCGGCATGGGTGGCATGGGCGGCATGGGCGGCATGGACGGCATGATGTAATTGCCGGACCGGCCGACGCCGGCTTCGCGGCCGGCGCCGTCTCTCCTCTAAAAAGCCCGCAAGGTGTGCGCCTTGCGGGCTTTTTCTATGGGCAAGGCCGGCTTGAACTTAAAAGCAGCAACGCTTGTCCAAAACTCAGGACATCGAGGAGGTCACATGATCCACACTACCCTCTTGCGCTTGCTCGGCTGTACCGGTTTGCTGTCGGCGCTGCTGGCGCCGCACGGCGCGCAGGCGCAGACGCCTTCGCCGCCCCAGTTCGTCAATGCCAGTACCTGCTCCTACGAAAACAGCCAGTCCGGCCTGTTCGTGTTCGGCCCCTACCTGTACGGTTCCAGCGGCACCGCGTACTGCAACTTCGCGCCCCCTGTCCATACCTACGGCCAACCCCTGCCCGCCCTGAACACCGTCGCCATCTCGGGCTTTACCCGCAACGGCGGCCAGGTCAAGACCAGGGTATGCACCACCGTGTCCTTTGCCGGCGAGGCCAGGCTAGCCTGCGGTGCGGAACGGACCTCGGTCGGGAGTTTCAACGACATCCTGGAATTGCCGACATCGAATGAAATACCTACCGGCTATTTCTTGATCGTCAATCTGAGTCCGCCCTTCGCCGCGGTGAGCGGCCTGTCCGCCACCTGGCTGCGCTGAGCCCGCGGCAAGCGCCGCCCGAATCGTGCGAGCCGCGCCGTCCAGGCGCGGCATACTGGCCCTCCACATCCCTACGGAGGCGCCATGCCCGCAATCGATCTCGATGAACTGGAACGCGCAAGCCTGATCGTCGAGGACGGCGACGGCGTGGCCAAGGCCCTTGTCTCGCGCGAGACCGGCATGATCCACCTGCTCAACGACGACTACATGGACGAGGAAGCACCGCTGCCGGCCGATGCCGCCGGCACGGCAGGCTATGTGACGGTGCCGCCGGCGGCCACGCTCGGCATCGGCGACCAACTGGTGTTCCGCTTCGCCGCCAGCCACCTGGCGGGCGACCAGCATACGGTGCGCGAACTGTTCGACGAGCGCGACGAGGACGGCTTCATGCGCCTGCTGGAAGAGCGCGGCGCGGCCGAGCAGTGGCAACGCTATCGCAGTGAGGAAACACGGGCGGCGCTGCGGCGCTGGTGCGAGGAGCACGATCTGCAGGCGGCGGAATGAGCCGAAAATTTGCTGCGCCTGGGCGCGCCACCTAACCGACGGGCGCGCCTGCCTCCCCTAAGGTGAACGGACTTTACATGGGAGGAAGCATGATCAAGGTCACGGGTTACGCGGCGAAACATTCGTTCAGCCGCCTCAAGAAATACGACTTCGAACGCGCCGAAGCCGGTGCGCACGAAGTCGAGATGGACGTGCTGTACTGCGGCGTCTGCCACTCCGACATCCACCAGGTCAAGAACGAGTGGTCGAACACGGTCTATCCCTGCGTGCCGGGCCACGAGATCGTCGGCCGCGTGACGCGGGTCGGGCCGGCGGTGCGCAAGCATGCGGTGGGCGACCTGGTCGGCGTCGGCTGCATGATCGACAGCTGCGGCAAGTGCCCGTCCTGCCAGCATGGCGACCAGAACTACTGCGAAAGCCCGAACAGCTGGCTTGCCACCTACAACGGCCCGATGCAGCCGGCCAGCAAGGCGGATGGCGAGAACATCTACGGCGTCGACAACACCTTCGGCGGCTATTCCAACGTGCTGGTGGTCAAGGAAGACTTCGTCCTCAAGATTCCGCCCCAGCTCAAGCCGGAAGTCGCCGCCCCGATCCTGTGCGCGGGCGTCACCACCTACGCGCCGCTCAAGCACTGGAAGGTGAAGGCGGGCGACAAGGTCGGCATCGTCGGCATGGGCGGCCTGGGCCACATGGGCGCCAAGCTGGCCAGGGCGATGGGTGCGGAGGTGACGCTGTTCACCAGTACCAAGGAAAAGATCGAGGAAGCGCGCAAGCTCGGCTTCGAGGCCGTGCTGGAAGACGACAAGAAGGCGCTTGCCGCCCTGGAGGCCAGCTTCGACTTCATGCTGTCGACCGTGCCGGAAAAACACGACGTCAACAATTACGTGCAACTGCTCAAGCGCGACGCCACCCTGTGCATCGTCGGCGCGCTGGAACCGCTGGCGCCGGTGAACAATATGCAGGTTGCCTTCATGCGCCGCAGCGTGGCCGGTTCGCTGATCGGCAACATCGCCGAGACCCAGGAAGTGCTGGATTTCTGCGCCGAGCACGGCATCGGGCCGGAGATCGAGATGATCCGCATCCAGGACATCAACGATGCTTACAAGAAGGTGGAGCGTGGCGATGCGCGTTTCCGCTACGTGATCGACATGGCCTCGCTCAAGGAAGAGATGGCGGAATAAATGGTGCGATAAGCCGCTGTCGGCTGCGCCGGCGCCGGGCTGGCTGTTGCTCGGGAGTCCGGCCGTGGTTTAGACTGGCCGGATGCCAACCGAAACCGCCACGCCGATGCTCCGGCCCACTCCGTCTCCCCTGTCCTTCCCGCGCTGGCCGGCCCTGCTGCTGGCCCTGGCCTGCGCCCTGTCCGCCTGCAAGCGCGCCGAACCGCCGGCCCCGGCGTCCGCGCCGAAGGCCGCCAGCGCCTCGGCCCCCAGCGCGCCCCAGCGCACGCGCGAGCAGGCAATGCAGCAATTGCTCGATCTGCCCGAGGTCAAGGCCTGGTCGGCGCAGATCGAGAAAGCCTCGCGCGGCAAGTCGCACGGCGCCGTCATCGAGGACGATCCGGCGCCGCGCCTGATCGAAGGCAAGTCCTACTACCAGCTCAGCTTCGTGGAAGACCGCCAGCAGGACGTGCACCGCCGCGCCAGCTTCCTGGTCGCCAGCCAGGGCGATGAGATCCTGGTCGAAGGCCTGGACGACGACAGCGTGCAATCGCTGGACGAATGGCGGCGCAATATCCACAGGGTCGAGCTGAAATCGAACTGACTTGATGCACCACAAGTTACTCAGCGGCGAGTTTGGCTAATGTCGATACTGCTGCTGACCGTGCAGCGTCCTCGCCTGCGTCCGCCGTGTGCGGCGTTGGCGGGGGCGCCACTCCTCCCCCGGTCGGCGGCGCCTCCCCTTCACTCCCTGCTTAATGTTGCAAGCGCCACTCCGCCAGGTAATGCTGCGGCGTCTTGCCCAGCAGGCGCCGGAACATGCTGGTAAACGCGCTCGGGCTGGCATAGCCCAGGGTGCGTGCGATCGTCCCCACGCTTTCACCGCGCGCCAGCATCTCGAAGGCATGCGCCAGGTGTACCTGTTGCACCCACTGGCGGTAATGCAGGCCGGTCTCCTTCGGGAACAGGCGGATCAGGGTGCGCGCGCTGGCCCCGGCGTCGATGGCGCGGTCTTCCAGCGTGCGCTGGCTGCCGGGATGGTCCATGATGTCGGCGCACAGGGCCTGCAGGCGGCGGTCGCGCGGCCAGGGGACGGCGATCGGCACCGTCTCCATCGCCGCCAGTTCCAGCAGGATCAGGCGCGCCAGGTGCTCGCCGCGCCCGCCCGGCGGATAATCGACCGGTTCGGCGGACAGCGCCAATATCAGTTCGCGCAGCAGCGGACTGACTTCCAGCACCTTGCAGCCCTCCACCAGTCCACCCGCGGCCTCGGTGGCGATGTACAGCGTGCGCTGGTTGACCCGGCTGAGCATGGTCAATTCGTGCACGACGCCGGGCGCGATCAGCAGCGCGCGGCGCGGCGGAATGATCCAGACGCCCAATTCGGTGCGCACCCGCATCAGGCCTTCGCTGGCATACAATAATTGCACCCAGGGGTGACTATGGGCCGCCACCTGCTCGCCGACCCCGGAATCGGAGGGCACGGCGGTGACCAGGCGCGGCAGAGCGGCAAACTTCGGCAGGTAGCGCGGAGGAAGTAGATCTGTCACTTGGGCGACGAAAGTTGGAATATGCGTTTGGATCAACCATATTACACTTGATGTACGTCAAAAAGTTTTCTCCGCAATGTCTACTACATCCTCTACCTCACCGCCGGCCGCAACGCCCGCCGCAGCGCCAGCCACAACACCCGCCGCGGTACCCAAGGGCGCCGTCATGCAGATCCTGTTCTCGGTCGCCTTCGTGCACCTGCTGAACGATTGCGTGCAGGCCGTGCTGCCCTCGATCTACCCGCTGCTCAAGCAGCAGTTCGCGCTCTCCTTCACCCAGGTCGGCCTGATCACCCTGACCTTCCAGTGCACCGCCTCGCTGCTGCAGCCCTGGATCGGTTTATATACCGACAAGCGCCCGATCCCCTTCCTGCTGCCGGTCGGGATGTGCGTGACGCTGGCCGGGGTCGGCCTGCTGTCGGTGGCCGGCAGCTTCGGCATGCTGCTGCTGGCGGCCGGCATGATCGGCATCGGCTCCTCGACCTTCCACCCGGAAGCCTCGCGCGTCGCGCGCATGGCCTCGGGCGGGCGCTTCGGCTTTGCCCAGTCGCTGTTCCAGGTCGGCGGCAACCTCGGCTCGGCGCTCGGACCGCTGCTGGCGGCCGCCATCGTCGTCGGCCGCGGCCAGGGCAAGATCGCCTGGTTCACGCTGCTGGTGCTGGCCGCGGTGATCGTGCTGGTGGGCGTGAGCCGCTGGTACGGCAGCCACCTCGCGACCATGACGCGCAAGGCCGCCACCCACGCCGGCCCGCGCCTGCCGCGCGACCAGGTGTTCAAGGCGCTGGCGGTGCTGGCGATGCTGGTGTTCTCGAAGTACATCTACATGGCCAGCCTGTCGAGCTACTACACCTTCTACCTGATCGAGAAATTCCACGTCGCGGTCGGCAGTGCGCAGCTCTACCTGTTCCTGTTCCTGGCCGCGGTGGCCGCCGGCACCTTCGCGGGCGGCCCGATCGGCGACCGCATCGGCCGCAAGCGCGTGATCTGGGTCTCGATCCTGGGCGCCGCGCCCTTCACGCTGGCCCTGCCCTACGCCGACCTGTTCTGGACCGGCGTGCTGAGCGTGGTGATCGGCCTGGTGATGTCCTCGGCCTTCTCGGCGATCGTCGTGTTCGCGCAGGAGCTGGTGCCGGGCAAGGTGGGCATGATCGCGGGGATCTTCTTCGGCCTGATGTTCGGCGTGAGCGGCATCGGCGCGGCGGCGATGGGGCATATCGCGGACGTGCACGGGATCGAGACGGTGTACCGGGTGGCGTCCTTCCTGCCGCTGCTGGGAATACTGGCGGCCCTGCTGCCGAAGATGGAAAAGTAGGCAGGCGCCTTACAAGACGTCGCTCCTGCGCAGCGAAACGTCGCCCCTGCGAATCGAAACGTCGCCCCTGCGAAGGCAGGGGTCCAAGTTGTTGGCGCAGCCGGCCCGCGCGTAACTTGGGTTCCTGCCTGCGCAGGAACGACGGGTTGGCGGGACGCCGCTGGAATAGATGCTACGTCGCCCCTGCGAAGCGATACGTCGCCCCTGCGAAGGCAGGGGTCCAAGTTGTTGGCGCAGCCGGCGCGCGTGCGACTTGGGTTCCTGCCTGCGCAGGAACGACGGGTTGGCGGGACGCCGCTGGAATAGATGCTACGTCGCCCCTGCGAAGCGAAACGTCGCCCCTGCGAAGGCAGGGGTCCAAGTTATTGGCGCAGCCGGCGCGCGTGCAACTTGGGTTCC
>Ga0265780_10002416_pt1 | contig 25319 bp, 29 predicted proteins | sample P1T30metagenome_FD_192432 | JGI IMG/M metagenome (GOLD analysis project Ga0265780, IMG submission 192432) | Plant litter microbial communities from East Loma Ridge, Irvine, California - P1 T30 | ecosystem: Environmental > Terrestrial > Plant litter > Unclassified | place: USA: California... | reverse complement strand
GTTGGAGATATCGACCTGGATCGCTTCCGTCATGTAAGCGAATGCATGCGGTTGCAGCATCTCTTCGAACCCTTGGCGCAAGATATACTGGCGTCCTTCTGGCGCAGTGATGTAACGGTACAGCCCCATCGCTACTTGCCCGGATCCCCTCTGGGCTGCATCTTGCAACGCCCAGAGGCTTTTGGCAATGATCAACCGATCTGCCGGCGTGAGCATGTCTGGTGAGAGCCAATGCGCCACATCCGTTTTAAGATCGAACTCCATCGGCATCCAGTTGTTGGCACAGGCGTCGAGGTAAAAATGCCAGGCCCACTTGTACTTGAATGGCACGAGTTGGTTGACGTCGGTGCTACTATTGATCATGCGCTTGTCAGCAGCGTGTACGCGTTGGGTTGTATTGACCGAAGCTTCTACGTTGCTTGCTACGGATTCGTCTTCAAAATCTAACGACATTTCTTTCCTTCAAGGTAAGTTTTGGCGACTGCCATGATTGCGCGACGTTCCTGCGAAAGTTCCTCGTGTAAAACGCCGCCAATATAGACGTCGCCATTGATCACAAGGTCCATCACGATCGGTGAGACGCCTTTTGTTTCTGCCGCAATTGCCCAGCCCTGAGGCCAGCCGTTCATACCTGCAAAAGTGCCCTTCTTGTACTGAAACCCCGCAAATGCAGTAAAGCGAATCTGCGGGAGATTACTTTTCTTTTGTACCGGTGAAGCGTGGGTGTGAGGAACAATCCCTTTCTTTAGCAAAGGTATCATCACATCCGCAATCCGACTTCGCAGTTGTTGCGTGTCACGGTACTGCTCAGCGATGTCCCGCACCGTGTTCACAACGATACGGACTTCATGGTCTTCAAAATCACGCACGTTAATTCGGCTCCGTCATTTGGGTGTCAGGGTATTTCATGCGCTTGGGGTGGTCGATCTTAAACCGTTGGAAATCTTTCACACGAGCCTCGACAGCATACCGATGATCGCCTGGTCCAAGCAGGTGCATGTATTCTTGCAAGCCCTGCATAGCCAAGCTGTCACGGGCACGGAAGATAAAGATCGGTTCATCGACCGGAATAACTTGGCCGGATGCACGATTGTAGATCAAACCATCCCGTACACCGTACTTCGGTTCTTGCTCTACCGGCAAACGATCAGGACCTGGCGCATAATGCGGAAAGGGTGGTAACAAACCCTTTTGCACTTTCCATTCAGCTATTTTCATTTTCTTAAAAGTAGAAACGAGATCCCGCATACGACTAGCTGCTTCTTCACCCACAAGTGCCGGATCTGACATTTCTGGCGTAAACCAAACATCCAGGGCCTTGTCCATAAATGTCATTTCTTCATCACTGATTTCGGTTTCGTTAGTAACGTCTTCGAAATCACCTGCAGTGATCCGGTCGAGTGACTTGGATACTTCAGCCGCCACTTGATCTGGTGTGACGTCAGGGTTGGTACCTGGGAAGACATTCAATTTAGTAATGCCCAAGTCTTTTACCTGCTCAGCCAGTTTCTCGATCGCACCCGTTGACGTATTTTTGAGACCGCGTTCGAGTGTCTGTTGCATTTCGTCGGCAAGGTTCTCTGGCTTGTCTGCGTACAAACTGTTCAACACCTTGCGAGCCGCATCACGTGCTTTGTCTTGCATGTGACTGTTACCGCCTGCTACCCATTTCGGTTTCACTGGCTCGGAGCATTCAAACGTCTCGTAAATGCTTTCAGCCAACTTCTCGAGAAGTTGGTAAGCCAGACTTACGTTTAACGTGTCAGCGTTCGGCGCATAAGCCGCCAACTTCGAGCGCAGGTTTTTGATAATAGCGTCACGCCAGCTTACCGCACCGTCTGCCATGTTCAGGCGTTCGTTCTTTGAATACATCGGATTCTTCCAAAGTTCGAGTTCGCCGGTCTTGCTGTTACTCCAGTCGGGTTCTGGGAACTGGTTCAGGTTCGTACTCATTTAACGCCCCCTTTATAAGGAAAGTTACCTTCAACGACTTTCAGGAAATCGTCTTCAACCCAGCGACCGTTATCGCAGTCGTACCAGATCGACAGATCGACATGACTGCGAATGCATTTGTGTTGCTGCATATAACCCCAGAAAACTTGGTTAGCATTCTCGGCCGGCACCTGCGTCGCTGGCGGAACGTCGTCGTAGTTCACTGCAGACGTGACCGGATGTTTGGGATCAGTCGCGTAGTAGTGCGAACTCCAGTACCTTACCGCACAAACCGCCATCAGAACAACTACTACTATTCCGACGATAATTGCCGCTGCAAGCGGTCTTGCTTCAACTTGTTTAATGTGCATCGTTAGCCTCTTTCTTTTTGTTTCGGCATGCCTTCAAACACCCAGGCTGCAACCAGGATGATGAAGATACATGCGGTGAATGTTACAGTGAGAAGACGTTTCACTTCAACGCTTCCTCGCGCACCTGGAAGTCCAGCCTCTGTCCCATGTCGCATTGGTAGACCGCCCGCTTCTTTTTGTCACCACCCATGTACCCGGTGATGACGCAATGGTGGGCGTTGATGTAAGTGAGCAGTTTAAGGTCCTGGTCTTTATGGCGGGTATTCAACCACCACATCAACAAACCTACCACCACGATTATCAGCAGCCAAGCCATGGTCGAGCCGCCACCTTTGCTATCGCCCATGAAGACAAAGTTGCTATCGGTATCACTGTCGTTATCCCAGCTCATGTTACACCACCATTTTTGGTACAGGGGTTGATAAGAGATGTGGATCGTAACCCACGAGCTTGATGTCGTCTGGCGTGATCAGTTCCAACCATTCGATCAAGTGCTCGATCTGTGCTTCGCCCGATTCATCCATGAATTTGACGTTGTCGGCTGGATCGTAAGTTGGGATGCGCGGATCGATCCACAGAGTAGGTGCTTCCTTCGGTTCGTTCGACAGCAACTCCGTCAGGTACTCCACTTGGTTTTCATAGATGTGCGCATCACCGATGAAGTATGCCAGCTTCTTGGGTTGGTAACCAGTGAGACGTCCGACAATGTGCATGAATAATGCAGCTTCTGCCATGTTGAAAGGTGCGCCCAGACCGAGGTCGTTACTGCGGATATACAACACCATGTTCAGTTCTTTGGTGTAGCTGTCCGGCAGGAAGTGATACAGGACATGACACGAGGGCAGAGCGACTTGATCGAGCAGCGCTGGGTCCCAACCATGGAACAGGATGCGACGACCGTCAGGGGCTTTGATGATCGCACGCACGCAGTCGCCGAGTTGGTCAATCGACCGATGCCAAACTTCACCGGAGATAGAACCTTCTTCGTGGACGCCGTCAGCGGTATGGAAAGTGTTACCGATCAGAGTCCAACCGTCGGCTGCGATCTTTTCCACGATAGCTTTATGGCGTAAGATCTCTTCCATGTTTGTCGGGTTTGGCAGAACCTTGTAGCCGTCCCACTCACGCCATGGTTTGCCGTAGACTGGACCGACGTCGTCTTCACCCAGACGGAAAGGATTGGACAGCCACGCATTGGGCGTCACGCCGTGCTCATTGGCGTTCTGATCCCAGACTTTGCAACCCAGGGCGCGGAAGTCAGCGGCGTTGGTTAAGGCGCGCAGAAAGCCGCACGTCTCACCTTTGACTGGATTGAAGGCCAGTTTCTTGAGCGTGGTCGCTGGGAAAGCTTTCGTAACGTCTGGGAAGATCATTGCTTCACCAGCAGTCTTGTATGCTGCCACACCAGTACGGTTAGGGCGCAGATTCTCAGGCACCATGACGCGCTTGAGAAGTTCTTTGTATTGATCCATGTTTATTTTGCTGGAATGCAGGCAACTGCTGGATGCACAATGCCCTGGTAGAGCTTGACGATATTGTCCGTTCCGCAGACTGACAGGATGATGATGACAAAAATCAAAACACCACCCAACCCTTTGAGGGTATTGTAAGTCGCTTCAGGCCAACCCATTTCTGGACGTTGATTACTCATGTTTTTTCCTTTTGTTAATTGAGGTTAATGTATTTTGTAAACAAGAACAGCAGTAGCAACTGCGCAGATCGCCACGAATGTCCAGACCAGCAAACGGCCGACATATGCCAGCTCGCGCTCGTTGCGCTCAAAAGCGGTCATCGGGCGTTTTGATTTTGATTTCATAGAGAACCGCCTTTTAACTGAAGGACTTCAGCTTCTAGCGCCTTGACTTGTTTTTTCATCTTACGCCGATCTGCTCGGGCCATACGCTGGGCGTAACAAACCCGATCGACTTTATACTCCGCTACCCACACAGCAGAGCGACCTTTCTCTACCATCACCACCAAGCGGACAATGATGAGGATCAAAAAGATAATGATAGCAACGTAAACTGATTCCGAACTTGTCATGGTGGTTTCTTTGGATTAAGGGAAAGGGCCCAGAGGGCAGTAGCAGCAGCGACTAAAACCCAGATCACGATCAACACAATCAAGATAACGGAATCAGTTTCTTCAGTTTCGTATAAAGATTTTACCGGCGGCGTTTGAGTGATCGTGGAGGTGTAGAGACTCGGTTGGTAACGATTATCACCACGGGCTTTTTCGGCAGCAAGCTGCTCTCGCTCGTGTCGCTGTTGGGCGATGATAACCGCTGTTGCTGAGCCCGGCATAGTTCTTCTTTCTGGTCTTTATTGAATGGATCGTGGATGTGGTACTCACAGCTACGAGGGAAACACACGTCACCCTCGTACACTTCGCGTTGGCATGCGCCTGGACATTTATCCTCTTGTAAGAGATGCAAAGGCTTGGCCATTGTTAGCACTCGATGGTTTGGACGACACCGCCATTGTAACCACGCTTGTTTACATCGACGGGTTCTATTTCTACTACTTGTTTGGCTTGATGTTCTTTCGACGCTTTGTCAACGTCGCCAGCGACGAGATTCTTGGCAAATCCGTCAACGATCGCTAAACGTTTGTTCAGTTCTTTCATCTCAGCGTCTATGCGACCCATCGCAAACACGGAACTGTGAGCGCGTGGATTGAGTTTTTTGCCTTCAGCTAGTAACACTTGCATACGGTTGACAGCAGCGACGCGAATAGCGTGCAAGCCGTCCAAGTCCAGCTTTTCGACGTCACGGTAAACTTTACCACCTACTTTGATATTGGGCATAATTGTTAGTTGAGTTTTTCAAATGCCGCATCAGCCCAAGCGAGCACTGAGTTGATAACGGTTTGTGATTTGGGCAGAGCGTCAATGCGCACCATGCGGTGGTGATGGGTTCTTAAGCGTTCCTGATAGCCTTGATAAATGCGCTCATGGAAAGCATCGTTCTCGCTCTCGATCCGGTCAGGTTGACCTGATTTACGCAACTGCATCCGGCGGCGGCTTTCTACCAGTGGAATGTCGAAGAACAAAGTGTAGTCTGGCTCAAAGCCATTTAACACCATTTCTTCCATCACCTGAACTGCTTGCTTCATACCACGCCCTGCGCCTTGGTAAGCATAAGAGGAATCAGCAAAGCGGTCACTGATCACAACCCACCCTTTCGCTAGGGCAGGTTTGATATAGGTCTCTACGTGATCGTGTCTCCCTGCCGAGAGCAACAACAGTTCAGTCAAGCCAGTCATGGCGTTTGAATGAAGCAACAAATCACGCAACTTATCAGCCAGGGGTGTGCCACCGGGCTCCCTCGTCGTGCAGACGAAATACCCCCGAGCGCGCAGGTGTTCAGCCAAAATAGGCACGACACCGGACTTCCCGCCGCACTCAGGACCTTCGAAGGTAATAAACTTACCGGGCTTAACCATAATTCACTTTCTATTTGTTTACCACCAATGTCAGTGGTGTAGGTTTGTTAGGAGGAGTTGGTTGTTCGTTTTCATCAACCCCAAGGACCAGATTCTTGACCGCCTTCGTCATCTTCGATGTAAACATCCAGCTAGATGGAAAGGTCATTTCGCCGATGTCGAGAATCAAGATTAAGGTAATGTAAAAATACGCCAACGTCTTTTCATCATTCGGGTTAAGCTCTAAGCGCACCAAAACGTTTCGAACGAACGCATCACGGTTAGGGAACAACCCGTTTCGCGTCTGTTCACCAAACTGGTTGGTAATGAACTGTCGATGCGTATGAAAGAAATGAATAGCTTCACTTTCCTTTAATTGCATCGCGACTTCTACATCAGAGATAGCGGTGTACAACCAACCTTTGTATGTTTCATCCGAATCAATCCACCCCTTTACCGCTCGCTTAAGAGTTTGGTTCGCCATAAACATCTGGCAAAACATTGCGGTTTCAACATCGAGTTGCACAAATGATGGCGGAATTGGATAATTAAACAACGCTGATCCAATAGTTAAACCGCCCTTGATAGCAGACCAATCGGCGCTAGCGTGGGCAGGTGCTGTCTGTAACAATACCACATCGAATACATCCGAATAACGCATCGCGCAAAAAAACGTACGCAGACTAAGAGGGCTAGTGTCAATTGAAGACTCACCCACACCTTCAGCGTTCAAACTTAAGAGCTCTGCTTGACTGACATACACCCAACCCAAAGGATGCGCCTTGGGTAGTCCCTCAGGCAGTTCTGGCATCTTGGGTGAAGAAGGTAAAGGTTCTTCGTGGGTCTGGCGTTTCTTGAGGCTCTTGAAGAAAAGCAGGATAAACAAAAGGCCAAGACAAACAGAAATCATTCCGGCAGGAGTAAGATTCATAGTTGTGCACAATCAAAAAATTTAAAGTAACCCTCACTCCCTCTTCCTTCTGGAGGAGGGAGCGGGTGTTTATGTTGTCTGGCTGAAAATGGTCTCAAACGTTCTGAGGTCATACACCTGACGCATACCTGCTCCCCGTATATCGATTTGGACGGGAATGCAGATATGCTCCTTTTTAGGCAACGTACTGTCTAACAACATCACTTGCTGAGCGATTTGATTCCCCAAGCTTTTAGCGTTCAATGCCAAGAGCTCCGGTTCATCGACAACGAAGTCCCTACGCAGGCGACCGAAGCCGCTGACGTCAAACCAGACCGAGCCGTGTTTCTGACTCGGGTCGAGGTTGGGATTCATGCCGACTAAAACGCCACAGTGAAGTGACGTTGTGTCGATGTCAGTGCTTGGCATCAGGTTGGACTTCAGCGCGGGCACCACTGGGACGGCGCATGGTGCGTTGCGGCGGGTTGTGACGTTGCGGGATCGGTGTCGACAAGGACGGCCGTGGCGCTGGCATTACGGTGAAGATGTTGATGTAGCTGCGCAGGGCTGCTACCTCGTAACCTTTGGCCATGGCACGCTCCCAGATATAGGCGAGCAGATCAGGCGTCATCACCGGTGGCTCGAAGTCGCCGAACGAGAAGCGCACTGGATCGCGTTCCTTCTTGACGTTCAGTTGGAGGTTATTGGCATACAGACTGCCGTGTTCTGGCATGCCATTCGATTCGATGTGGAAATAGACTGGGAAGTCGAAGGTAGGTTTGGCTTTACGACCAAGCAGAGCGTTAAACATGGTAATTCCTTTTAGAGTTGATTGTTTTGGATGGGGGCTTCAGGGATTGTCACCATGGCTTTGGCTTTTGCCAAGAAGCGACGGATAACATGGGGTACTTGTAATGCGTTGTAAATCGCCGAGTCGTAGTCGGGCGTGACAAATTCAACACGGTGCTCAGGCAACGCATCGAAGATTTCACGAGAGACAATGAACGGTTGGTCTTGCGGGTTTAATTCGATGTCGTGAAAGTCAACGGTAACGACCTTCTCTCGCACAATGTCAAAACCAAAGAACACACCCAAGATCACGGGATCTTGAACAACGAGTGTGGGTGGATTGGAGTGCGCAGGCAAAGCGAGACGGCTACCGTCGTGCTGAAGCATAGAGAGTGGATTGGCAGTTAAGTTTTTCATGGCAAGTTATTGTTGATTATTTTTGCGATCACTTTGAACCATACAAAGTGGGGTCAAGGTATTTTTAGACAGTGAAAGACTTATTTCAGTTTCAGCATAAAACGTTCCTTAAAAGGTTAATGGGTTTAACAGAGCGGTGTCTATTCGGTTAAGTGATATAGCCGTTTGTGAAACTAGCTCCATATACTTTTCAACCTCACACCAAAAAAATACCGAGGGCATAAATGCCAGAAGCCGTAGCCCCTGGCATTCAGACGGAAACCTAAGCAGATCGACGAGAAGTCGACTAAACTAGCAACGCGGCTAGCGGGGTGCTACGACGCCGATAAAGGCTTAGACCAGGCCGGCGCCGTAGCGACCGATTGCAGCGGAGAGAACGGTGTCGACAAAGTTCGCAGCGCGCGGACTGGGGTCGGGATCGGTTTGCATTCGCGAGGGCATCGCGCCGGCGCCGAGGGTCGAGGTCGAGATCATGACAATATTCAAGTCAACGCTTTGCGCGGGTCGGGGGCGTTCAGGGATGCTGGCGACGAGGCTGGTGGCGTAGGCTTTGGAGGCGACGACGGCCACTTCAGGTTGCTTGTTGACCGGGTAGGTTTGTACAGGCTTGGCTTCGACGGCCGGCTGTTCGCCGCGATAGACCGAGAACGGTACCTGGACGGTGGCTTTGGTGTGGGCGACGGCTTCGTACTTGACGACTTTGGCTTCGGGCGAGGGACTGGGTTCTGCCGCATGGGCGATGCAGCCCATACTCATGGCCGCGATGGCCAGCGCAGCAACGACGCTGCGCAGGGAACGACTTTTCCACATAGTGAAGATCTCCTTAGGTTGGACAAAAAAAGAATGGTTTGAATTCCATCCACACAATAGGAGGTAAAAGATAATTTACACTTGAGACCCTATTGTGTTTCAGAAACTACAACTTAGATAACAGGCTTAGACTGAGGCCTTGTCGCCCAATTGCGTCTTTCAACAAACGGCGCTTTAACGCGGGCTCCAGTGATGATGGAAAACGGCGTCGGCATGAGATAGAACGCCAGTCGACTTAACCCCATTAAACTCGCCGTAATGGTCGCTGGCATGCATACCCAGTAAACCATCAACACCGTTTCACTCGGGTGAGCAGGCAAAGCTTTCCAGGAGATCGCCACCAGTGGCGCGTGAGCGATGAACATGAAAAAGCTGTGCTTACCTTGGCCGGCTAACCACGTCCCTACTTTCGTATTGACCAACAAAGATGCAGCAGGCCAGATTAAGAAGGGCGCGATAAACCCCAAGTAGTTGGTGTTGCGAATACGAAACACCACCATCGCTACGCACAACACCAGAAACGCCAACAGAAACGACTTCGCGTATTTGTCTAGTTGCTGGGTATCTAACTTCCACACGGCAATCAAACCACCGAGATAAAAGTTCACGGGCATATTGTTGCGCAGCACAAGAACGCCATCAAAGTCATTCATGAAGAATGTGAACACTAACACTAACCCTACCACAGGCGACTGACGCAAGAGCCAACCTAAGAGCGGCGACATCAAAATGATGAAGATGATGTCGCGCAAGAAATACAGCGGGTAGTTAATCGGGTTACCCGAAATAGCGAACGCTGCGTTAAACCAAATCGCCCGATCCGACTTAGGGAGGTAGTGATCATACATCAACGCCGTATGTGAAGTCTTTTGCAAGAGAAACACAATCGCTAACAGCCCCAGATTAAATACCAGAAACGGCACAACGAGTGTCATGAATTTCTTATGGAGCAATTTCTTGAAATCCAAATCAGCATTGGTTTTAAATAGCAGATACCCTGAGATGAATGTCAGGAGTGGAACGGTGCTACGAAATACTGCGTCTTGAAAGAACGCAATCACGTAATAGAAGGCGCTACCGCTGACACCGTCTACCGTAACGTGCGGTGGTGTATGCAACATGATGATCCCAAAGATCATCAGAAAGCGTAACATGGAAATGCGTTTTCCAACATCTTTGTTAATCGACATGGCTTTATCCTTAAAGTTATACAGGTAACTTAGTTCGTTACCCATTCACCTTTAGAATATAGCCTTGAGATTTTCTATTACAGTAATGATAATTTTTACATTATGACAGCATAAAACCCAACCCGTTAAGGTTGGGCTTTATCACAGATTAGAACTTTACGGTGATGGATGCCGTAGCCGAAATAACTTGCGTTTGTGGGTTGCCTGAGATGGACAACACTTTGATTGCGCGCGTACCAGCAGCTGGGAAACTCGTTCCCTTACTCGTTACGCAGCACACCAGAGCTGGGTCGTAGTTACCTGGTGGCACGATAATCGTCACCGAGAACGAACCATTAGCGAACGTCGCATTCGCCACTTGCGCCACAGCACCGTTTGGTGTGGTAGCCGCCGCTGGCAGACTAACCGTCATCTTGTCAGGCGTACCCGTGTAGGTACCTGAAAGCGTCAGCGTCTGACCGTCCAGCGTCTGGGTAACGACAGTGCCGACTGCATCGGTAACTTCCAGCGTTGTCATGTTCGGCACAACCGTCGTACCGCCCGTATTAACCAGTGTGATCTGCGGCGTGTACTTACCCACCTTCACGCCAGTGAATGTGCAGCTAAAGGCGTTCTGGGTCAGCGTGACAGCAGTAGGACCTTGGCCAACGCCGTTGTTATTAGCCACCGCATTAGGGACGAGACTGATCGTACCGCTTGCTGGAACGTTGGCGGTCGAACCAGTGATGGTAACGGTATCGCCGTTTACAACAACCTGAACGTTCGAGGCAGTTGGCGAAGGCACCGACGCGTTACGCTGACGTGCGCCAACGTCAGGGGCTGGGCCGCGGTTACCGGCGATAATGTCGAGCGTGCCAATGGCTGTGGCTGTTGCGGTACCAATCAGCGGACCGTTAGCTGTTGGTGTAAAATCACTGGTCTCATCCACGACCAGCGCACCAGGTGTGGTGTTAATAGTAACGCCAGCGGTCACGCCACCATTAGCTGCGAAGTTGGCAAAGCAATTCACCGCTTTGGCGTTACTCAGACCGACGCTGTAACCGATCATGACGCAGTCGGTCAAAGTCGTAGCGTTATAGTCAGCCCGTACGACGCCACTGGTGCCGAGACCTGCACCGCGCGCGACGAACGTACAACGATTCATGACTTGACCGCCACCCATGTCATGGAAGTTGTAATCACCACGTTCGGTAATGAACAGGGTGTCTTCCATCCGGAATGTGGTGTTACCGTTACCGATGGTGAGCAATTCACCGCCATTGGCGATGTTGGACGCAATAACGCGACAATACCGAACAGTGTTGTCAAACTGCGAACCATCGCGGTGGTTGTAAAACTTAATCGCACCACTGCCGGCGCTACTTTCAGTAATCTGAATGTTCAGGTTGATAAAGTCGATACCTGACGGAATGCCGAGACCGTACTGACCACGACGCCATGTCATGGTGATGCCTGACCCTGCGAAATAGTTGAACGCACCTTTGTTGATATCGTTTGTACCCAGGCCTGGTGCCGCCATCCAGGTAACGCGTTGCGTAGTGCTGGAACTGGCTGGCCCTGTACCGTCTGGCCAATTTACGCCGATATAGTCGTAAAAGGTAAAGTTGGTGTCCGTGCCGATACAATCGAGACCCCGCACGTACGCCATTGCGTCTGCGACGGTTGTGAAGTTATTCGCGCCACTACCGTTGGGGTTCAGGGTCTTTACAATTTGAGTAGTCATGTTGTTCCTTGAGTACTGCTGTTAACTAAAGGGCGGTTATCTCTTCTTGAAGAAAACAACCGCCCGTTGACTTTAGCTGCCTGATGCGACCGGTGGCAGGATAACGCCGTACATTGGTTGACGGAAAGCCCAGTCTGCTTTACAGATCGTGAAAGCGTCGCTTGGATTTTTCGCAATCGCCGCATTTACACGTGCGGTAACGACGTCGTAATATCCCTTGTATTTCGCAATACCGTCCGCGATCGTCGCTTTAGAACCGCGTGGAACTTCCGTTTCGGTAATCCAATCACGACGAATGCAAGCCCACTGGTAACGCAAGTGCATCGAACCGTCTGACTCACCGCGTGGCGAACCGTCAGTGTTCGTAACCCAGTCTTGCCCGAAGTCGCCTGGGTTACGTGCACGACGGTTCGCCGCTACCTCAGCCCAGCTATCTGCCGCGGCTAAATTACCGTCTTTCCAAACGTTACCGTATTCGTACCACTCGTACTGACCGTTCGTTTCGATAATCCAGTCAATGGAGTACCGGTCCATACATTGAACCATGAAATTGAGCGCGAGCTTGCACTTGTTCGACTGCGCGCGCATGAAATCCCAGCTACCGGTGGATTTCATTTGCTGCATCACGCCAGCCATGTAGAACATCAGGGACTGCGTTGCTCCGCCACCATTTTCGTTGGTAGGAAGACCAAGATTGCGCAATGCTTGCATGAACCGATCTTGACTGTTGTTCACAACAACTGGTAAGTAGAGCTGGTCGTGAATAACTTCCAACTCTTCTTGCCAGCGCTTGACGATCCAGGCGCGCTTCATACCCCATGGGTGATCCGAACTGAGTTTCCAGGCTTCGGAGTACGCCTTGAAGCGCCATGCGTGCTGACGCACCAAGAACCACGAAGGGAATTTCGTTGACGACACATCGCCCAGCTGGGCAATGATCACGTTGATCACTGCGAACTTAGCCAAGTATGCATACATTGGCGAGTTAAAGATGTACGCTCCTTGCGCTGCCGATTTGTACGGGTGCAAGAAGTCAGTCATGGCGCCATGGAAAGGCATCAGGAAATTCTTGTCGGTCAGTGCGCCGTCGTACATCTTGCTGTAATCGTAAGACGGTCCGTTACCCCAACCCAAGAAGTTAATACTCTTCGCAGCGCCACCTGATACGTACGTGTATTGGCCGCCGTAGTAAGTACTACCGCCTTGACTCCAAACACCGTTACAAACTTCATCGAATGGGATGGTGTCGCCGGTGGTGACATCGGTGATCATGTGCCATGGGATGTTGCAGTAATTCAGGTTCCAGTTATCGACCATCTCCTGGATCGGCGTCATGTCACGTTTGTGAACAAACGTTTTATCGGTCAGGTAAATTGCGATCGGGCCGGCGATGTTACCGCGGTCGATACGGGCGCCACCGTTACCAGTGTACCAGTCATGCCCGCCATTCGCACCAGGCTCGTAGCCCCAACCAGTCGTGTTGGTGACGCCTGAACCCATCGAGCCGTAGCTAGGCTCGCCGGTGTAAATGCTCCAACCCATTGGGTCTTGGTTTGGGTTAGCGTTAAAGGCCGCTTGACTAGCTTGCGTAGCCCATTTACCCATTCCATGCCAGTTGTTCATACCGTTGGTGTTAGCCGCATACGACATCGGGAATGCCGCATTCGTAGAAGCTTTCTGCTTAGCGGTTGAGGCGCGCAGCACTTCCAATTCTTGACCAGGGTAATACTTCGTCGCGTACGTGTGCATCTTCAGGCGACGTGAACGGAATGGCAGTGGTACCGTGCACCCAACGAACGGACGCATTGGCGCCACATCAACGCTTTTGAAATACGTCTTTTTCGGGTCCGGACCGTTTTGTGGCGTTGCCCGCGTTGCTTGGTTCAGGGTCTGGTCGTTGATCGCCAGACCATCGCGCATCTCGTGCACTTTGACAACAACGCCGTCTTTCTTGATCCGCACTTTGAACGGTGGCGCATAGGTGTTTGACACCGCAGCGTTGTAACCGGACATCGCAGGGTAACCTGGCCAGTTCGCCGCCAGCGGTTTCTGGGTGATCAGAATCTCATCGACTGGATCGGACGTCTCGGAATTCGTGACACCATTCAGACACCAGACCATCATGCCGAATTCGATGTCGCCGTGAACAACGGTCGTCGGTGAGATCAACGTCAGAACGTCACCTTGGCTGGTGGCCATCTCTTGGTCGTCGTAGACCCAGTTGATGAGCTTTTTGCTTGGGGTTAACACACCCAACACTTTGACGAACGCGCCGCCAGTCCAGTCTTCGATCTCTGCCGTGTAAAGCGGCATTGGTGGCGCCAGAGGGCCCGTGCCGGAGTTCAGTGCAGCAGGTGCTTTCCATCCTGAACCGAGCGCAAAGGCCACGCCTTCGTCCAGCGAAGCGGTTGGGCTAGCTGGCATGACGTAGTCTTTGGTAGCACCTGTCAGACCGAGGGTGTATTCCACCCAGTGACCGTTACCTTCAACGCGCAGGATTGATGCGCCAGTTGACAGGTCAGCTGCCAGCTTGATTGATGTGTTGACCGTGATACCGAAGTCGGTGATGTTACCAGCCACACTCTTGAGGGCGCCAGTCATACCGACGTTCAAGAATTCCACACCCGTCAGGAAAGGACGCACAGCACTCGCGTTACTATCGCGGAAGCAGCGCAGACGGCGCGTTGCACCAAGGGCGGTTGCGATAATGCTTGACCAGCCCAGTTTCGTACCAGGGGCTGACAACAGAGCTTGTAATGCAGGATCAAACGTTACCATTTGTATTCCAATCTAAATTGATGACTGGCAAACCAGTTAAAGTTTGCCAGTTGAAATTAACTTGCGTCGAGGCTATTTGGGAAGACGAAACGTACGTCTTGATCGAATGCGGTACCGATCGCTGGATTCATGCTCAGGATCAATTCAGCACCCGAACCAACAGCACCAACCGTACCGATGTAAACGGCGGAGTAGTTATCGCCACCGCGCAACTCAAAACGCCAGGTGCCGACCGACAGGTCCGCATTAACCAACGGGTTGTTGGAGATTGGTGTACCGAACGTCACATACAGACTCGTTGCGCTACTCACGCTCACCATCGACCCGGTGTACAAGGCCGGGATAACGAGCGTCGTATCTTGGTAGATATAAAGCTGTTGCGCCGTCTTCATCGCCGCGATCAGTGCGTTAGCAGCCGCTTGACGTTTGGAACCTGCCACAGCTGCCGTCGCGGCAGATTTATATGCCGTCTTTGTCGTCTCATCGAAATCCGACGTGATGACTGGAACGCCTGGAGGCGGAATGGTTACCTTCACGCTGACAGAGTTACTGGTCGCGACGTTGTTTGCCGCATCGTACGCTTTTGCGGTGTAAACGATCGTGGCGTTATCGGCGTACGTCAGGTAAAGCGGTGCCACCCATGGTGCCTGAGAAATCGACGACACCAACGTGACGCCGTTGTAGAAGTCAACTTTGACCACACCAACGTTATCGGTTGCAGTAGCGGTCAAGTTAAACGTGCCTTCGGCGGTAACCGTTGCGGCGGCAACGCCCAAACTGACGACTGGTGAAGTAGTATCCGGTACGGGGATGTTCACAACGACAGCTGCCGGCGAACTGATCGTCGAGTTGTTGGCACCGTCGTATGCTTTGGCGGTAAAATTGATCGTACCGTTATCAGCAATAACCAACGGCACCGTGAAAGTGTACGGAGCAGTTGTCGATTGACCGAACAACACACCGTTCTTATACAGCTCCACTTTTACCACTGCGACGTTGTCAGCTGCAACTGGCGTCAGGGTAATCGACTGCGCAGTTGTGACGTTTGCTTTACTTGCCGACACACTCACGGTTGGCGCCGTGGTATCTGGCACTGGAATGTTAACCGCAACGACTTTGGCGCTACTAGTCACTGCGACACCAGCAGTATCGGTGACAACTGCAGTAAAGCTGAGAGTAGCGTTATCGGTCGAGGTGAGCAACAGTGTCGCTTTGTAAGGCGCAGCTGTCACTGAAGTGATGAGCGTTGTGCCGCGATAGAAATCTACCTTGGCAACGCCAGCAGCTGCCACGACCGTGGCAGTCAGCGTCAGACTCGAACTTGCTGTAACACTTGCTGCGGACGTCGCCAGCGTGATGGTTGGCGGTGCAGTTTGCACGGGAGTCGTGGTGACAGGTGGCGTGGTCACGGGCGTGCTCGACTCCCATGGTAAACGGTTCACGAGCGTACGTTGTGGCGTCGTAGCAACACCGGCGTCAGTGAACTCCCAGACAGACGTCAGGGTGTTAAACATCAACTCGTACGACAGACCGATCTGGCCGCCGATTTGAGTAGTTGTAACCAGGTTGCCAGTCAAGTCGAGAATCGAAGCGGCAGAACGCAAGCTAAAGAAAGCTTTGCTGCGACAGACAAAACGAATCGAAAAGCTACCCGTTGCAACCGATGGCAACAGAACGTCCATATCGCCGCGCAACGGGACACGACTTCCGTCATGGCTCGATGTTACAATAAAAGTATTAGCCGTCATTATAGCTCCAGAGAAATAACTTGCGGGGCAAATTCCCGCAAGTCGTGTTAATTAATTAGTCGGCGGCGTCATCTGGACGTTGGTAGGCTGACCAGGTGGGAGAACTGGGCCCAATGGTCCACCAGTGAACGTAAAGACTGGTGGCACTTGTGGCCAATAACGAATACCTTTCTTCGTCGTCATGCCAACGTAGGCCGGTGAACTGTTCGGGTCAATGTTCAGCGCGAGCGCATCGGCACCAGAAAATTTGCAATCGATGAAATTCATCGCGTACTGGGTGTCGAAATTAATGAAGAACGTAAGGTCTTGGCCGCCACCTGTTTTGTCGTGTGCAAATTCACAGTTGGTGAAGGTGTACTCACGAACCCGATTAGCATCGATCGTTTCTTCACCGATACCGAACATGTTGCCTTGTGCTGCGTTTGAGTATTTGTGGAACGAACAGTTGTTCGCACGCAAAATGCCGCCGTATGGTAAGTTCACTTCACGACCATTTTGCGAGTTATATGTCGTCACTTGGTCAAGCAGTGTTACGGCAGAGCGCGATTTGATGTTGTGTCCGTGAACCGCGTTAATTGAAGACGAACGCAACATGGTAAACGTCGCGTCGTTGTGACCAGCGTAGACGTTGTGCGTGAAACCCTTTGTCGTACCGTTCGAGCCAGGACCGTCGATGCCCAAACCGTTAGAATCGAGCATCGTGTCGATCATGTCAACGCGACCATGGAAAGCATCATTGCCCCACAACACACCGTTATGGCAGTTGATGATGTCAACGTTGCGGATCGTGATGTATTGACGTGCGGTGTTCGGTGCGATACCGCGGGCGTCGCCATCGGCGTTGCGGGCGTCACGAATAACCAGGTCACGAATTTCGACGTACTCTTGGGCTTCGAAGTTCAACACAGCTTTGGCGTACGCTGGTCGTGTATCAGGCAGCATCTTCAAGACTGGTCGGTGACCATTGAACGCCACACCTGCCACGACGTAATGTGGTACTGGTGTGCCTGCGGCGACGTCGTCATCAGATGGACCATTCAAAGACGCAGTCGCTTCAGGTCCCACACCGTCACGAATGATGTAAATGGTGTCACCTGGCTTAGCCAAGTTAAATGCGCCTTTACCTGTCGCTCCGCCGAGCATTGGGTATTCAGTCGTACCGATTCGCGCCAGTGCCGTGACTTTAGCCAGCGAGGCAACGAAAGCTTTCACGAGGTAGATGTACGAATCACCTTGATCCACTGTCGTATATTCGATGATGTCGTAGCCGAGCGGATTGGTGGAAAGGATAATTTCTTGACCACCAGGTAAACCGAACAGTGTGTCATGGCTGACGCCACGCGATCCTTCCGTGTCTTGGCGGTAAACGATGGTGAACTTATCGCCTGGCTGAAAATTTAGTGGATTGCCAATTTTAACGTTACCGTTAGCGTTGATGATAAAGTTGTTGCTAACACTACCGTCAGGATACACGCGTCCGTTAGCATCTTGCACCAATTCCACCATCGGACGGTCACCCGTGCCAACACCGCCACCGCCGCCACCAACCACTACTAAAACTTCGCCGCTCTTGAGGTTATGGCGCGCCATCTCCCAGCGGGAGTCGATGACGTTAAACTCCAGATCGAACCAGAGTTGACTTTTGCCGCCAACAACAAGTGTGGTCGCCACGGACCCATCCAGTTGCAGGAACGTCCCTGTTGCTGAAGTGATGGTGTATTGATTCGTGTCGAAAGTACGGAACCCTACTTTGAAGCCGGCATCCGGAGTAAAGTCCAAAGAAACAGCCATGTCGCCGCGCAGGGGAAAGTCTTTTCCGCTATCGCCAGCTACAACGGCTAATGTATTAGCTGCCATGTGTGAAGTCCTAAATTTAGAGAAGGGTTAACACTTATTCCCAGGGAAACTTGGTCACAAGCGAAGCACCAGTGCCTGCGGCAGGTTGGGTTGTTTGTGGGGGCGAAGCAGCTTGCGCACCAGGAGCACCCGACAGAGCAATCGACCAAGCAGCGCCGGCTCCCGAACCTGAACCAGAAACAGAACGAACGTCCACAACTAACGTACGACCATTCTGACTTACCACAACGCCGCTAAGCGTGCCTTGGCTTGAATTGGCAACAACCCACATCCCTGCCACAAAAGCCTTACCTGCTTCGATCTGAAAGACTTGTTGACCTACTGCGACTGGGACCAGCGTAGACGATACCGTCACCAGAGCATCTGTGACTGCACCGACAATGTTAGCCGCTAATTTAGCTAACGACGGAATAGGTCCGCCGGGGGTTTGCACCATCGTGTCTTTGTCACCATTGGCCATTTGGTCGATGATGTCAAAGTTAACGAAAGCGTCATTGATTTTATCTTGAAGAGACATGTAGAACTCCTAGGGTAAATACCCTGGTGTAGGTAAAATGTCACGCACAAGGTGATTGAGCGCGGTGATGTTGGGCGGTAGACCGTAAACGACATCAGCTGGGGCTGTACCTTGCCAACGTAACGACGTCAGTTTTGCAATCAACGTCACGTTCGAGACAACACCGAATTGGAGCTGCGCCAAGAACGAATAGTCAATCAAATCGTTGATATCGAAAACGATATGGTTTTCAGTGTTGAGCTGACCGATCAACAAAGCCGGCGTGATTTTGTCCTCCATCAACACTTCGATGGGCGTAAATTCTTGTAAATCGATCCGGTTGTAATACATGTCCCGTTGACCGATGTATTTGCGTCGGTTCTTGGAGGTGACTGTCACCTTGGTATTGCGACCTTGGTAGTTCACTGGCATTGGTGCTGACAGAGTAACGTCGTCCAATGTGAAGTTAGTGCCATGGTCGACGTTCACCAGAGCGATGAGATCTTGCTCAGGTGTGAGTTTGAAATCGACTAGTTTTGACATGGGTTAACCTGCTTTAAGAGTGTTAAGCTGTTCTTGCAGCTTTGCTACTGACGCCGTCAATCGCTCAATGTCATCCATCAAAGCGACCGTGCCGTCTTTGTCAGGCATCTTCCAGTTACGAATAGCCGTGCTATTGTGATAGATGTAACCGAAAAGCTTGTCAGCTCCGTTACGGATAGGCAGTCTTGCGCCGTCGTAACCGAAGTAACCATTGATCTTGTTGCGATGATCTAAGGTTTCCTTTTCTTTCAAGCGTTCAGCAACACCATCAAAAGCACTCTTCGCCATGTCGGACAAGGGTTTGTCAGCATCTGCGGTATTGTTTACTAAATCTAACCCCACGTTTTGACGCAACTGCTTTTTCGTCAAATCGTTGTAGGTTACCTCAGCGTCAATGCGTAGATAGTTTTGCATGCTAGAGACGAAGCGAATAAGTGAATCGCTATGGGCTTTGGCTTGCTTAGCTAAACTAGGCAACACGCCAGTGGAAGTCGTGATCTCGGTATTCGCGTCACCATTGACAAACGCTGCAACCTTGGCCATGTCTTCTTTGAAGCGCGCCACTAGCGCGTTGAAATTGGACATCTATATTCCTTTCTTAATCGGCTTCATCTAACAGCCCCATCATGTCGTTTAAAGCGTCCAGATCCGGCACACCAGTTAACAACGTAACTTCGACGTTACCCACCCAAACGAGCGAGTCACTACGGGCTGAAAGAATCAAACTTGTCGGTACGCCGTCAGGGGTAGTTGGATCAACCGTGTTAGTGATGTCTTCCATACCAAGCTCGGCACCAGTTTTGGCGTTGATGCGTTTTAAAAGATCCCTCAGGGTAAACTGAAACTCTTGCGAGAAGCTCAGAGAGCCCAAGGTCGTCATGTTGACACGGGTATAAAACAGGTCAACCTGACCCGTGTAACCGTGTCCTGTGCCCCGTGCGCGCATCGTCACACGGGTGTTGTGCGTGGTAGCGTCTTCAACGGTCAAACCGTCTAAGATTACCGTGGCTAACGTCAGTGGAAAGGTCGGGGTGTTCTTTGCCTGAACCATTCGAATGATGCGATCAAAGCTCGACATAGCGAACTCCTCTTGAGCAATGAAACAAAAAAAGAACATCCCTACCCTTACCGACCTTTTCATGGGCTGGCAAGGGTAGGGATGTTCTTTTTGTCGTGATAACAAAAATGGGCGGAATCGGATTCCGCCCTTCCCTAAAACCTACCGTCACTCGGTTAAATGGGATGAGCTTATTTTTCCACCAACGAAAAACCTTCAAGCGCCTGGTTGATTAATAGCGTCGCCAAGTCTTGCGTGACATGTGGCTCCAAACTGAAACCATCTAAAACATTGTCACTTAAAACGTCAGCCAAATTCGGCGCTGGTGCGTTCTGTAAAACAAACCCGTTCAAGACGTTCTCGTCAAGGATACTGCCAAGATCACCGACAGCAGCAAACACTTCCAGGTCGACTGTACCGATCCACACAAACGAACCTGGTCGCGCTCGCAGAGTGAACGTAGCTGATTCACCTGGTTGCAAAGCCCCGACATCTGGCAAAGGGTCGTCGTAGTAGTCTTCAGGCTGCAAGTTAACCAGGTAAGCTGCATTGATGAAAGGGATCAAATCGACTGCCGTCACGGCTTGGTATTTAAGAAAATCCCGTGAGCGGATTCCTGGCATCGCCGACAGTGACAAACGTGCGTAGGTGAGGTCTTGGTAGTCGGAATACTTACTGTCCGGTGTAGCGGTAATACGAATTGCGGTATTGCGCAAACCTGCACTCACAGGCACGGGAGCGCTGAACGTGATGTCGGACAACGCTAAATCAATGCCGTTGGTGTCGTTGATCAAGTCAACGAGGATCGGCAATGGCATCCTTGTTAAATCAGTCGCCATTGTAGCACCTTAGAAAAATTGGGAGGATTAAGAGCAGCGCTAAAGAGTTGAAGCCTGAGCGCTAGGCATAAGATAAATAAAAATTGATTTACGTAGAGCAATGAACATAAAGCAATCTTCGTTTTTACCCAATTGCCGTCACAGAAGTGATGCTCTTCACGAAGATGTTTAACGTTGTCGAACTCGTATAACGGGTAGCTGTCGGGCCAGGTTCTCGTAAACTCACAAATTCATGCGCTCCCAGTAACACCCCAAACAACTCTTTGACATCGTTGCCATCGAGATATTGGTATTTCACTGGCATGCCTGGATAGAGCAAACTACGGTTACTGTTTTCCCACACCACCGACACGCCTGAGCCTTGCCGCGCTGCTAAGTCAGAAAACTCCACAAACGGATTGGCATTGATCTTGCGCAGCGCCGTCGTCACGTAGTTCAACTTGTTGGCGCGCTCTTCTCCAACCATCTCGGTATTCGTCTTGGCTCTCGACGCGATGGCTTTGTTGTCTTTGGTGACAACGAATTTATCCATCATCTTCGAGGCGTCAGCGAACCTGACCCCGTTGCCGTCATTTAACTGGGCGATGTTTGAGAGCTCTTTGAATGACGTATCACCCGTCGCAATGATCACCAGATTGTCACCGTCCTTACGGTAGGTACGTTCAATGCCAGGCAGGAGTTGCTTTGGAATATTGACGATGGTGAGAGTCGGGTCGCCGTCAGAGAAGCGGGTGTTGTCATACGCCGGGAAGATATACCAGTGATCTTTGAAGAGATAGTACCCCAACCCTGATGAATAGATCCCACCGCAGTGATAGTGCACGTGATGCGGGATATCCACCAACGGCACGTTCTGCGGAATGATCAACGTCTCCCGTACTTTCTGGTTTGATGCTTTGACCATCTGCACCCCTTTAAGCTTACGGTCAGCACTCACGTTTGCTGTCTGGGATTCTTTGGTCATTAACGCCTTGATAAGGTTTTCACCCGTCATGTTCCGGTAGATGCCTCCTACTGGAATTAAACGGATCTGCTCGATCGACTTGTTCGTCAACTGGAACGTTAAGGTCGGGATGTCGATCCGGTTTAAATCTTCTTCACTTGAAATCCTTCCAATGTTGGATTGAATGATCGGGTTACCCACATCGACCATGGTTGCGGTATAGCGCTCGACTTGTGTCACCGCGCCAGCATTCACGTTACCATTGGTCTCACCAATGTCTTGCCGGATGAGTTCAATGTCCAGGTTATCCAGATACGGATAGACCTTTTTGATGAACGTCCCCAATGGTAACGCCAACGAGACGAGAATCAAGTCGGTGTAGTTGTGGAGAAAGTCGTGCTCAAAATCGATCGAAAGAACTTTGAACGGGGCGATCTGCAAACTGTTGGCGTAGATCGTCAGATCCCACGTTGAATGCACTGGCTTCTCGCCGCTGGCGATGATCTTATCGACTTCATACCAGAGCGACGAATTTGTGATATCCATAAAGCCTCTTTATTCTGGCCCGATCCCTAACCCCATGCGTTTACGTTCTTCAAACAAACGCTCCAAACTTAAACGCTGAGGCAGGCTAGGGTCCACCACTTTCTCTGTTAAGGTTTCTGGTTCTTTGGTTGGATCGATTTGGAAGTCCGTTCCAGTGCGGTAATCACGGGTGTTACCGATCGCCACTTCCGCACTGATCTCAACTTGGTCACTGCGCCGCCGGCCAAGCTTGGACAAGCCACTAAAGCGACCATTCATCATGCGGGTCGCTAACGTGGAGTGACTGACGTCTTGCTTGAGCGTATGGCGAGCGTGATCGAACATACCTGCTGCAAATTTATCTAACCGCACCAGTTCGTCTAACGTCTTCGGGTCGTTCGTGGTGTTCTCCGAATATGTCAACGTGTCGCGCATATTCAAGAGGTGGTCGGTCACAAGTTTGTAGATCTGCTGGGTGTCTTCATAGCGCACCACGTTCACCGGGTAGCCGTTATTGAACATGTCTTCCATTTGCGCGATGTTGAGCATGACAACTTCTTCAGCTTTAAGCATCTCCCGGTCGTACGCTTCATTGCCCGTTGTCGGTGTACCGTACGCTTTGATCTCTTCAACCGTGCGCACTTTGGTTGGATTGACGCGCACGTAGAACAGTTTGTTAAAGAGATACCAAACCGTGGTGCGCTGGTCTTCAGGAACCCAACCCATCATACCCCCCGAATCGCTGAACGCAGCATGGCGAGCAGAAACGGTAACTGATAGAACTGCTCCAGCAACGCCCAAGACGTATACGTCTCAGAGATCTGATTAAGAGCCACGAAGTCCACAGCTTTACCGTCGAGGTAGTCCTGGAACGCTAATTCCAAACTAGATTGACCTGGGCGAGCGTTTTGATAGAACGCTTGGGAGAAGACGTAGGCGTCGGCCGTCGTGGGGTTCACAGCGGGGCCTGAGTAACTTGGCAGACCATACAGCGCAGGGATGCGCACCACGTCCATCAAACGTGTCAGCCGGGACTCTGTGGCTTTGACCGAGATAGGTGCCAGAGGCTTGGAGTAATCCTTGCGGATATAGTCTTCTGACTTGATCGGGTCTGCCGGATATACGACGTACTCCAAACCAGAGAAACGAATGCCGTCGAACATGGGCTCAGAAGAGAAAGCCCTTGTTGAGACAAGTCCCGCCAAGCGCATCGACCCAGTCAACTCTTTACGCCGACGGTAACGGAGCGCCGTCCATACGTTCGGCGTATCGAAGTTATCGTCTTCGCCAACGTTTAACTGACGGATCTTTTTGATGTTCGGATGGGCTTCATCGCGAAACATGGTCAAGACGTTGTGGGTCAGAAAAGGATCGTACATGGTGTACTCTTGCCCTGGCAAGAGCAAGGTCCGGTATTCTTTACTGAAGAACCGGCTAAAGTAAAACTGAACGATCTCAACATAGCGCGCTTGCAGGTCACCCAGTTTGAGTTTGTCGTTGAAACTGATGAAAGGATTCTGGCCTTCTTCCAAACGCCGAATGTCGTAGTAAAGATTCTCCACGACTTTGGTATTCAGATCATTGATCCGGTTGTCTTGATTGGAGTAACTCACCAAGACGTAATCAACGATATACGCAGAGTCTTCGTACATCGTACGTTTCTCTGAATCGGTGACCGTGAACAGCGCTTCACGACCATCGCCCACGTCAGCGATAAACATATCGCCTTTGTTAGGAATCAACCCTGACGGCATGAAGTTAGCTTGACCGGTGACGTTAAATTCTTTCGTCGATTGGTCTTGGGTTGAGTTCAATGGCGTAGTAACTTTGAGCTCGTAACCTTGCACCAGCTTGTATTGCTGAATGGCAGCTGGGCGATCTAAGCTTTGGCCAGAGAGAGCGTTGTCGATACCGAGGACTTGGCTGTAGTAGTTCACTGTCCAGCTGGCGCCCTCAACGTGGGTCAAAAGACGGCGAGCCTCAACATAACGCGTATCTACCGTGACACCACGGAACTCTGGTGCGGCAACTTGCACGGCCTGCGGTTTCTTTTCAGGAGGCGTGCTGGGTGTGTCTGTAATGAGGGGCATGATGTACCTTAGGGTTTCTGCGTCTGCACGAACAGATTTTGCACGGTAAAGAACTGTGCGCTAGCTGATGCGGGATGTCGACGCGGACGAATGTTAGCGATGGCCACCAAGAGGCTAGTCTTGGAGACGAAGTTGTCCCCGATCAAGGGCGGCAAATAACCACGCTCCTTTAAGCTCGGGTCAATCGCCAAGAGGATTTGCTGCGCTGCACGGCCATGGTCTTGCAAACGGAACAGCGCTTGATTGCGCAGTAACTCCATGTCCGTTAACAGACCGACACGAATATGGTACTGCACTCGCATATCTGGAACATTAACGGTGTTGACGTTTAAGTCGGCGTCAATGACGATCGCTGGAGGATCGAACGAAATGAGAAACTCGTTCTTGTAAAGCGCCACGTTAAACATGCAAAGGCCGGGTTTATTCAGGTTAGCATATTCAGCACGCATATACGTTAAGATGTCGGGTGCGAACTGGCGCTCACCTAGCTCCCCCAAGTTCAAGAGATGCCTTGAATCAGGATCGTCGATGGTCACCAACCCCGTTACCAAACGGCGCGTTGCATTCGGAATCATCTTCGGACGATGTTCGTCAAATGTTGGGATGGTGTAGCCATACTCGAGCGTTTGTTCGTACGTCGGCGTTTGGCTTTGGAACCGATCGAACACCCGACCGATAACAGACTGACTGGCTTCGACGTCAGTATGGTCTTCCAGTGGTGTGTCCCGAAACTTTTGGTCCAAGAGTTGTTGGTGCACAACGATCGGGTAGATCATCGCTACTTCCGTTGGGCGGGCGTAGAAGAACTTGTAGGTAAACGAAACCGTCACAGCTTCACCAGAACCGTCCTTCACGCTCTCTTCAGTGATATCCCAGTCG
>Ga0265780_10002414_pt1 | contig 25329 bp, 25 predicted proteins | sample P1T30metagenome_FD_192432 | JGI IMG/M metagenome (GOLD analysis project Ga0265780, IMG submission 192432) | Plant litter microbial communities from East Loma Ridge, Irvine, California - P1 T30 | ecosystem: Environmental > Terrestrial > Plant litter > Unclassified | place: USA: California... | reverse complement strand
CCCGGGAAAACCTGGACTCACCCCGCTATGACGACGGAGATACCATGGACCCAAATGGGGCAGCGGGCGAAGTTGGTACTGCTGTTTTACGATTTAATCTGTACTGCTGTATTGGCATGGTTCAGAGCTGATAGAAGAAAGGAAGGGAGTTGGTTTCATCGCGCTTAGTGCGGAATACATTCTGAGGGTCCGTATTCTAACTGTTTGCAGGATTTAGAATCCCACTATGAATTCTCTGCGCTGAATGGATTAGAAGCAACTTCGGGTTGGGAAAAAGAATGTACCTCGCTTTACTAGACCAGGCTGGTAAAGGAGAGCGGCCTGCACAAGGTTTGACAGGCCGGTTTACCGGAGCTTTTATGAAAGGCAAATAATATTTGCTGCAATAGCTTACGCCGCCGGAGTTTCGCATTTTGAAAGGGATGATAATTGTATTATAAATTTCAATGAAAGATGAATGAACGCCATCTGTATCAATGGGATATGCAAATCATCCCTGGCAGCTCCATATGATTTTTTTATCCGAGCTATCTTTTAGAAAGTCATCGAATGAATAACCTGTTTCCATATTAAACTTATTTCCATTCTCATCAAAGAATATGGGATGGGAATCACAGGCCGGTCCTCTGGCAGTCAGTACGTATACATATTTGTCTTTCCATAAATAACGGCTTATGTTGGGATCGCAGGTACAATTGCTTGTGGTGCTCATAAGTTCATTTACTGCTGCAGGAACTTCAGGCTCGTCTTTACTCTTATTGCAGGAGAAACATAGGAGTAAGACAAAGAGGATCAGGGTGTGGTTTAGCTTTGTTGTTTTCATAGAGTATATACGGAGTTCAGCTCCGGATTGCGACAGGCTGGTGCCGGTTATTATATTTTTTCATATTACAGCTATGGGCCGGAACCGTATCTGACAGTTTGGAGTAGCGGCTAGACTTACATTATTACGAGGCAGCCGTTTGAAAAAATATTATCACTTCTGTTTATTAAACAAGAAAATTCTACCTAGGCTAACATGCATTAATGAAAGACCAGTTGGGGTAATACCATTGATTTCGTAACATACGACCTCCGTCGAGTCTTTAGTGTTTGTTAATTTTAGATAACTTGTATTCGCGTCTACAGGCACCTTATGCCCGCATTGAGGCGTCGTATTTGAAATTGCATAATTTTGGGTTTCTTGAAGAGTCCCGTCATAATATTGATAACATTTTGCTGATGTGAAAACGAGTTTCCACTTTGGATCTGATTCATTTATCCATGTCGCTACGATGCTGCTATTTTGTCTTTTTGTGAAATTAACTGCTCCAAGCCCGGTACATAGACAGATCAGTATAAATAAAAGGAGTATTTTAATTTTCATTATTTGCTGTGTTTATTGAAGGTAAATATGTTAAGCTTTATTTTCTTCGGGTTCGTCTTTCTGTGTAAGAGTGATTTTATAAACTTTTGTGTTCGCAAATTTAGATTTGAGATTTCTGGCAACGGTGCTTAATCCTGTTCCACATACTCTATCTGTATTACGTCCTGAAAACTCTGAACCAGCCGGTGCTGCATTAACCCGGTATAACTTTTGGATGTTTCAATCACAACGGTATTATTATTTCTCCAGAAAGCATTAATATCTGGATGGATTCCTTTTACTGCGTAGATACCTCCGCTGGAAGTTTTGAATGAGATGTTTACGCTGGTAACAGCATAACTTTCATCTTTGCCGGTGTATTCAGAGATAAAGAGTCTTCTCATTCCGTCGGGAGAGAGAACTTCACGTTGTTCGCTATGCCCGGGTCCGGAACCAAACGAAACTTGAATTGTCTCGGTTATTATCCCTTCTTTCTCTTCCGTTTTAACTACTTTCGTTTTACCCTGATTAAGAGCCCTGCGATCAGCCGGCTTCCCATAGTAGCCGGACAGAATTTTCTCAAGCCGTTCCTTCTTTTTATCATCGCTGTTCTGCTGATTGTACAGCCTTATCAGCTCAATTACTTTCCTGCTTTGCGTTTCATTGTAAATCTTCCCGTCCAGAACGATTTTTTCACCGAAACTCTTTAAATCTGCAAATAGGTCGAGGTCATATCCGGTTCTTTCTATGATGTAGATTTCAAATTCGAAATCCATACGGTGCCGTAGTCCTTCGACCAACCTTTCCAGCTGCTGCATGAGTTTTTTAGGCTGCCCCCGATGCCTGTATTTTTCAGCCTGAACCTTTTGTTCCTCAAAATATTGGGTAACAGGATCGAACCCGTCACAGACAAATTCTCCTGTATGGCGATCAATAAGGTAATCAAGCGTTGCTAGAACAAGAATTTTATATTTCTCAGACTCCGATGTTTTCAACTGCGCTATCATCATGATCTGTCCTTTGATCAGTTAATATAAAGAGGTTACACCACAAGAGCAAATTTTAACTTTGTTTAATCTCCGATAGTAGCGCTATTTAAATAGTAGCTCTATTTAAATACTAATGCTGTTCTGGCTTGTTCTGAATGTGCTTCTTAGAAACAAGATGGTATACGACTGGCCGGAATGATTAAACCTGATCTTATGATCCATCTATTAATCAACTATTTTGTCGAGATCCTTATAAACCAGCTCAATGCCTGAAGCATTTGATCGCATATCGAACTTAAGACCTTTTAATTCCGCTCCGGAGTAGCCTTGCCCTTTTGTTCTTTTTATTCCTTCAAGTTTATGCCAGTTCTTTACAAGAACGAGTCCGTTTGCTTCAAAATCACTTCCTGTAATTCGCAGATCTAAATATTCCTTCTTGTTTTCCAGCAAATATTTATTAAAAGTATAAGTCAGTCCGTCCGGGTTAGATTTTATCTTCTCAGCAAGTTCATTACTGTATTTCCCGGAGGCGGATGTGCTAAAAACTGATTCTTTAGCGTCATTACATGCCGTTATTAAAATCATAAAAACAACAATGCTGAATTTGATTCCGGATAAGTTCATAAGAGTGGATAATTCTGCTTCAAAAGTTAATATACGAAATGTTATATGCTTTTCATATATAAGAGATTAAATTATAGCTATTTATAGACGCCGCTGTTTCGATATGTGCTGGTAAGGTCCTCTAATAATGGAATGTCAAGAGAACACTTCAGGTATGCATATAAGAGCACGTTTTCTATCAATGCAGCATTAATCTATTATGGCCTTCTTATTCTCTCAGATTTATTAGTTTTGACGGTGTGACAGTAAAGAAGAGCAGGGCTCTTTGCACTGTTTTAAACATCGAAAAAATATGAATTATTGGTTAGTAAAATCAGAGCCGGTAAAATACAGCTGGGATAAATTTAATGAGGACGGGCGTACTTTCTGGGATGGGGTACGGAATTTTCAGGCCAGGAATAACCTGAAGGCGATGAAAGAGGGTGATCTGGTGCTGTTTTATCATAGTAATGAGGGAAAGGCTGTGGTTGGCATAGCAAAGGTGGTAAAGGAATTTTATCAGGATCCTACTACGGAAGATGCTAACTGGGTAGTGGTAGATCTTTCGCCGGTGGAAAGTTTTAAGAAAGCTGTTACACTTGAGCAGATCAAGGCGGATGAGAGTCTTGCAAATGTTGGCCTGATAAGGCAGGGGAGATTGTCGGTGATGGGATTGAAGGTGGAGGAGTTTGACAGGATTGTGGCATTGGGGAATGAATAGTTGGTGATGGAGCGCGGCGGGTCTGAAGATGCTTTTTATTACGGGGGGAAACGCTTCGCTTACTGCGACAGTGCGGATTATGCATTGAAAATGCATTTCCCGCTCATCCTCGTTGCAAACGAGGACGATGCAGGGACGATGTGGAGGCTTTGATAAGGGGCGAGTTAGATGTTAATGTGTTATCGTCCGCATTTGTAATGCAGATGCGGCGCGGTCAGCGATTGCATCGCTGCAACAGGCTACAGAGGTCCGCGAATTAGACACAACCCAAACTAAAGCTACATACAGGGGTTTATCTTTATACATCATCAGATAAGAAATATGGAAGGTAAAGTATTATTGACTGCCGATAATGAAGAAGAAGCCTGGGCCAGGATAGATTCGGATCTCAGGGACACCGAGATCCTGCAGTATTAGGTGGTTATTGATGTTCCGGGAAGGAAGATATTACTGGATATTGATATCGACCTTGGCGGCGGGTTTGAAGGCGGTTATGCTACGACTAGTTTTTGCTCTGTCTTAAAGCAGGCCGGCGATTTTCGCTTTAATATTCATAACCAGGGTTTTATTGACGGGATCGGGAAGTTACTCGGTATGCAGGATGTTGTTATCGGTTACCCGGAATTCGACAGGAAGCTTATAGTTAAAGCGAATGATGAACAACGTGTAAAGGCTCTTTTTACAGATGAAACAGTGAGAAATACATTACAGGAGCTTGAAGATTATTCATTTGGCATTACAGTTCATGATGAGCAGCAGGAGATTTACCTGGAGCTGGTGGTTGAAGAAGGCATCAAAGATCCTCTCTTACTGAGGAAAATCTATGATGCATATTGTTTTGTGCTGGACAAGCTCGAACATGTGCTTTAACACTTTTTAATTCTCCGGGCAGCTTTAGTTTCCCGGATAGACAGATATAGATAATGCAGGTGAAACTATTCGCCTGTTGTCTGCTGCTCCGCTCAGGCATCTTCTTTGTTCGGTATGATCAATACCGGGCACTTTGCTTTACGGACAACTTTCTCTGCTACGCTGCCTGCAAGAAAATGATCAAATCCGGTGCGGCCATGAGTTCCCAGTACGATGAGATCGGCATCCCATTCTTCTGCAAGCTGCAGGATCTCGTCTTTTGGATTTCCGATCTTGTGAAAGGTATATACATTAGTATCACTGCTGTACGTCTCTGCAATTCTGTCAAGCAGCTTTTTGCTTGCCTGCTCCTGTACATTCATAATTTCGGGCATAAGTATAGGCGGCTCGTTTAACATCGGGTCTGCAGTATAGGGTGCAGTGGCCGGGATATCGTCAACATGCAGCAGACCGATCTCTGCTTCCAGCTTTCTTGCAAGCTCGTAACCATAAGCGGCTGCTTTTTCGGCATATTGGCTGTCTTCTACAGCAATAAGTATCTTACGGATATTATTGAATGTTTTCATAAGGTTAAAACATTAAAGTTGAAGCTTAAGTTTTTAATCTTTTTCCTAACATAAGTAATTTTCAGTTGATTTGCATCATTGTACTATGGATCAATATTTTGGTATTTGTCATTTGTCTCTAATCCCGCTGAGAGCGGCTGCTTCAGATAAAAGCGAGATATTATCGCAGCTGTTATTTGGCGATGGTTTCGAAGTACTGGAAACAGCGGATAACTGGACCTTCATCCGTACCCGGGGTGATGACTACGAGGGCTGGATAGACAGTAAGCAGTATATGCCGCTTACAGCGTCTGAATTTGAGAAATTGAATGCTCCGGCAAATGTTCTGGGTATTTCAACGGCTCAGAAAGTGAAAAAGCTCTCTACAGGAGAAGTACTTTATCTCACTGCGGGCTGCAGTATTCCTTCTGTTGTTTCTAATCGGTTTTTTCTGGGAAACGAGGAGTTTGAATTGACCGATCCGGTTTTCTCCGAACCTGGAGATTTCGCGGGTAATATTATTTCCTGTTCCAGGTTTTTTCTGCATGCACCTTATTTGTGGGGCGGCAGGTCTGTTTTCGGGATAGATTGTTCAGGATTTACACAGATAGTTTTTAAAATGCTGGGGATAAGCTTAAAACGTGATGCCTGGCAGCAGGCAGAGCAGGGAAGTCCTGTGAATTTTCTGCAGGAAGCCCGGGCGGGAGACCTCGCTTTTTTCGATAATGCGGAAGGCCGTATAACCCACGTTGGAATTATGCTGAACGACCAGGAGATCATCCATGCATCCGGTCGGGTAAAAATTGACCCCGTAGACGATCAGGGGATCTATTCACTCGACCTTAAGAAACATTCCCATAAGTTAAGGATCATTAAACGATATATATAAAGGCTGATTCTTTACGGAGATTACAAGGAAAAAAATATAAAATCAATTATATTAGCCTTATTAGTTTCTGTATAACCTTTTGTATCCTGTTCATGTTTAATTTAAAGATGAGAGCATTTCTGCTGCTGTTTGCCTTACTTGGTTTTTCAAAGATCAGTTATGCTCAATACGGGCGTCTGGAGCCGCTTGGCGGCTTAGATTCTGTTTACGTTTTGCGTACTCCTAAAGAGATATTAAAGCAGCTTGCAACCAGTAACGATGTGAAGAAGAAAAGGCAGGCCCAGCTTATTGACGCTGTAGAACGCCAGCTGGAATATGTAAGAGGGGCTTTTCTTATAAAAAGGATACCTGAGATTAACGTGAGGGCATTTACCGCCAATATTGAAAATCTGGAAAAGAGCGGAGTTAACACGTCGAATTATTTACAGGAGTATTTTGTTTATTATCCGAAGAGGAGGTAGGCGGCAGGCTGGATGATTGTTCCGGTTCTTTGGCTGCGGTCCGGCCCTTTCTTTTTATGCAAAAAGGCGGCGCTTAAAAGCGGATATCCCATACTATGACGTTTTTATCGTCGCTTACAGATATGAGGCGGTCGTTCTGCGGGTCCCAGGCAATCTTATTAACAGAGTGAGAATGGGCGGCGAATCCTTTTTCCCTGCTGATCACTTTTTTGAGGCTGAAGGTGCGGGCATCCCATATTTTAATACTCTTATCCTGGCTGGCGGTAGCGAAATAGGGTTTTGAGGGATGATATTTGATGTCGTACAATGCAAACATATGAGCGGTAATGGAGTCGAGCAGGGTAAATCCTTTTGCATCCCAGATGTTAAGTTTTGCGTCTCTCGCTCCTGAAAGCAGGGTCTTGCCGTCGGGCGAATATCCGACAGCGGTGATAGGTTCGGTATGAGCTTTCAGTTCATGTGCCAGCGTATAATCATCCAGGTTATAGATCCTGACTACATGATCTTTGCATCCGAATGCAACCTGCTGCTCATCCGGACTTACGGCCATACAGCGTACCGTGAGGTCGGATACCTTAAAACGATAGATCAGGGTATTACTGCTCAGACTTATTACTGAAACATGTCCGTCTTCTGAAGCTGAGAGAAGTTCATTTTTCCTGCTCACTGAGCCGAGCGCAAAAACCGGCAAAGTATGATTCTGAAAGCGCGCGGTAACCTTCTGCTCCCTGAAGTCGAAGAGACTTACGATACCGCTTCTTTCGCCGACAGCCAGTACAGGTACCGTAGACGGTCCATGCATGGCATATACAGAGCTTTGTACGGGCATAAGCACCTTGATAAACTCCATTTTTTCCAGGCTCCACTCTACTACGCCTTTATCATTTCCTGCTGTAAACAATATTCCCCTTTTCTGTGAGGGTTCAAGCGAATAAACAGGATTCTGATGGCCAGTGAGTGCTTCAATCTTTTCTGCTTCTATCATCCGGAAGTATATTAAGTACGATCCTGTTTATTTGTGCCGGCTTTCCAGGTTTTTAGCGATAGTTTCGAGCGTAATATCTTTTTCTTTCAGGAGTACCAGGAGATGGAAAAGCAGGTCGGATGCTTCGTTGATAAAATCTCCTTCGGTTTCATTCAGCGCAGCGATTACCGTTTCGACACCTTCTTCGCCAACTTTCTGAGCTATTTTATTGAGGCCCTTGCCGCGAAGGCGGTTCACATAAGAGCCTTCAACAGGGTTTTTATACCTGTCGTTTATGATCTCAGCAAGCTTAAAGATGAAATTCTGGTTATATTCTGTGCCAAAACAGCTGCGGGAGCCTGTGTGGCAGGTTGGACCTACCGGATTTACTTTAATAAGCAAGGCATCACTATCGCAGTCGAGTGCAATACTTTTTACCCAAAGAAAGTGCCCGCTGTCTTCGCCTTTAGTCCACAAACGATTTTTCGAACGCGAGAAGAACGTTACCTTCCCTTCCTGTTCAGTTTTCTGAAAGGCTTCTTCGTTCATAAAACCGAGCATAAGCACTTCAAGCGTTTGCTCATTCTGTATAATTACGGGCACCATGCCACCTGATTTAGAAAAATCTATGTTCATTACAGCCTTACTTCTATATTATGTTTTCTTAATTCTGCTTTTAGCGAAGGTATCAGTATTTCTCCGTAATGAAAAACCGATGCGGCGAGGGCTGCATCAACATTTGTCTGTTCGAAGACATCGATGAAATGCTCCGTTTTTCCGGCTCCTCCTGAAGCGATCAGGGGGATAGCAATAGCATCGTTTATTTTCCTGAGCAGACGGTTATCAAAGCCCCCTTTTGTGCCGTCGTGATCCATCGAGGTGAGGAGAATTTCTCCTGCACCACGTTCTTCAGCTTCTTTTATCCAGCTGGCAGTCTCCAGTTCAGTGGCTATACGGCCCCCGTTAAGGTGAACTATATCTCCGTTTGCAGTGGTTTTTGTATCGACAGCCACTACAACGAACTGTTTACCGAATGCTTTTGCCAGCTCATTGATAAGACCGGGATTTCTTACAGCGGCAGAGTTGATCGAGATCTTGTCTGCACCTGCATTTAAAAGTATGTCTGCGTCAGCAATCTCATTTATCCCACCCCCGATAGTAAAAGGAATATTTACCTGCCGGGCTACAGCTTTTACCAGTTCTACCATTGTTTTACGGCGCTCGTGAGTGGCCGTAATGTCAAGGAAAACCAGTTCATCTGCACCCTGACGGGAATATTGCCAGGCGAGTTCCACAGGATCTCCGGCATCCCGGAGATCGACGAAATTTACGCCTTTGACAGTGCGGCCGTCTTTTACATCAAGGCAGGGGATGATCCTTTTTGCCAGTCCGCCGGTATTTAACTTAACTATATCTGGATTAGTAGAGTTGTTCAATAGTTGATTTTAAAATGATATCAATGATTTGAGATTCCAGTCTTTAATTTCCTCAATTGTTATATGACCTTCATAGATTGCTTTGCCCACTACACATGCTTCAACTTTTATCTGCTGCAAAGCATGGATATCGTCCATAGAACTTATACCGCCGGAAGCGATCAGTTTAATAAACGGTGAATGCTCCAGTAATTTTTTATAAAGATCAACTCCTGCGCCACCCAGCTTTCCATCTTTATTGATGTCTGTGCAGAGGAAGCGGAAGAAACCTAAATTCAGACAACGGTCAACGTAATCCATCAGCTTTATCGGAGAGCTTTCCATCCAGCCGGAGTACTTGATCACTTCATCGAGGACGTCTATAGCTACTACGATCTGGTCTGAACAGTTTTCTTTGCCGCAAAGATCTTCGCTTAGTGAATTAAGGAAATCGGGATTGGTGATAGCCTGTGTGCCGACAATTACGCGGTGAATACCTGCTGCAATGAGTTCTTTTACTTTTTCAATACTCCTTACCCCGCCGCCGTATTGCACTTTCATATCAGTTTTTCTGATAATATCGAATAGATAATCCTGGTTGCTGAAGTCGCCTTTTGCACCGTTCAGGTCAATAATGTGAACGAACTCTGTACCGTTAGACTGGTACTTCTCGATCATTTCTTCTAGCGTTACATCGTAGAATGTAGCCTGCTCGTAATTTCCTTCGCGCAAACGGACAACCTTCTTGTCCAAAATATCAATTGCTGGAATGATATACATATTTATCCTATAGTTTTGAAAAATTCTTTAATAGTTGCTCACCTGCTTCTCCGGATTTTTCAGGGTGAAACTGAACTCCGAAAAAGTTATCCTTTTTTAATGCTGCCGAGAATTTTATGCCATAATCGGTTGAAGCAATTGTAAAAGTAGGATTAAATTCTATAAAATAGGAATGTACATAGTAAAAGTACGTTCCTGCCTGTATGTCTTTAAATAATTCATTGTCAGCTTCGGCCGACACTTTATTCCAACCGGTATGGGGGATCTTAAGTTTGAGATCTCCGGAGAAATGGCGTGTTTTTACATCTGCAATACCAAGCAGGTCTGAATCGCCTTCTTCTGAAAACGATGTTAAGAGCTGCATTCCCACGCAAATGCCCAATACTGGCTTATTTGTCGCCCTGATTTTTGAAACCATACCACTTTCGCTGAGCTTATTCATGGCTGCGCCGGCATGGCCTACGCCGGGAATGATATACCGGTCGTATTTATCGAACTCTTCGGGCGAGTTGATCATCTCGTAGGGGATCTGCTGCCTGTCGAGTGCTGCTGTGAGCGAGAAGATATTTCCGGCGCCGTAGTTTACTATACCTGTCATTGTTTCTGAGCGTTAATTTTTTAAGTAAACTATCCGCAGAGTTCCTGGACGGGGAGGGCTCTGCGGATTCTTAGAATGAGCGAGTCTGAAGACTCTTTATTTATCTGTCCGGAGAGACGCTTCGCTTAAACTCCGGACGGTAGCGGTAGCATAAAAGCAACCGTTGCATAAGGGCTGCGTTATAGCAGGCCTTTTGTACTCGGCAGCTGCATATTATTCACATCTCTTTTTGCGGCCATTTTAATTGCTTTGGCAAAAGCTTTAAAGATAGCTTCTATTTTGTGATGTTCGTTTTGTCCTTCAGCTTTGACATTAAGATTGCTCCTGGAGGCATCGCTGAAAGATTTGAAAAAATGAAAGAACATCTCTGTAGGCATTTCGCCTACTTTTTCACGTTTAAAATCGGCATCCCACACTATCCAGTTCCTGCCGCCGAAGTCTATAGCCACCTGTGCCAGGCAATCGTCCATAGGCAGGCAAAAGCCGTACCGTTCTATACCCCGTTTATCGCCAAGAGCTTTGGCTATTGCTTCTCCGAGTGCTATACCTGTATCTTCTATGGTATGGTGTTCGTCTATATGAAGGTCGCCGTCGGCTTTGATCTCCAGGTCTATACTGCCGTGTCTGGCTATCTGCTCGAGCATATGATCGAAGAAATGAAGGCCGGTAGAAATTTTAGCCTCTCCTTTACCGTCGAGATTCAATTTTATGCGGATGTCGGTTTCTTTCGTGGTCCTGATATGTTCAACTTCCCGTTTTCCTGCTTTCAGAAATTCGTAGACGGCTTTCCATTCGGTAGTATCGAGCTGTATATAACCTTTTAATCCTGCAGCCTGTTCTATGATCTCGTCTGCTCCAAGATCCGCATCCTGCTTCAGCCAGATTGCCCCGCAGCCGAGGTTCTTTGCCAGTAATACATCTGTAATTCTGTCTCCTATAACGTAAGAACCGCTGATGTCATACTTTTCGCTGTCAAAAAAATGCTGTAAAAGTGCGGTCCCAGGTTTGCGGGTGGGTAAATTATCTTTTGCAAATGTGCGGTCGATGATCACTTCCTTAAAAGAAACGCCTTCGGCTTCGAACGCACTGAGCAGGAAATTATGTACCGGCCAGAAATTTAATTCGGGATGCGAGTCTGTTCCGAGCCCGTCCTGGTTGGTTACCATGATGAGGTCAAAATCGAGCTCCTCACTGATCTTGGTGAGGTATTTGAAAACGCCCGGGTAAAATCTCAGCTTCTCAAATGAATCAACCTGGTAATCGTCAGGTTCCAGACATAGGGTGCCGTCGCGGTCTATGAACAGAAGTTTGCGTGCAGCTGCGGCAGTGGCCGGGCTGGCGGATTCTGCTGTTATCTTTTCTGTGTTCATTGATCTGGGTACTATTTGTATTCTTTTAAAGTTTCTGACAAGACCTGGTTTTCGGAAATGGTTCCTATGGTAATTCTCAGGCAGCCTTCGCACAGGGTGACTTTAGAGCGGTCGCGAACGATAATTCCCCTGTCGACAAGGAAGTTATAAATTCCTTTGGCATCAGTGGTTTTAACCAGTATAAAGTTGGCATCAGACGGATATATGCTGACCACAAATGGAAGGGCGGCGAGGTTTTTGACCAGCAGTTCACGTTCCATGATCGTTTCTCTTATCCAATCGTTCACCTGGTCTATATTATTCAACGCTTCCAGTGCCAGCTGCTGCGACGACTGGTTGATATTATAGGGAGGTTTTACCTTATTAAACACTTCGATGACCTCTTCGCTGGCGAAGGCCATTCCTACCCGCAGACCAGCAAGTCCCCATGCTTTGGAAAGCGTCTGGAGGATCACGAGGTTGCCATATTCTGTAAGTTCCTGGATAAAGGTTTTCTGCCTGGAAAAATTGATATAAGCTTCGTCGATGACCACCAGTCCCGGGAAATTAGCCAGGATCGTTTCAATGTCTTCCCTGTTTATAGAATTTGCAGTAGGATTGTTCGGCGAACAGATGAAGATAAGTTTGGTACTGGCATCTATAGCTTCTGCGATCTTTTCCAGGTCGAGCTGGAAATCGGGAGTGAGCGGTACGTTTTTTATAGCGACGTCATTGATATTTGCCGAAACCTCGTACATGCCATAAGTAGGAGGGACGGTGATGACATTGTCTTTACCTGGTACGCAGAAAGCCCGGAACAGGATATCGATGGCTTCATCACTGCCGTTTCCGAGGAATATATTTTGCGGAGGAACACCTTTAATTTCGCTCAGCCGTTTTTTTACCGCCCATTGCATAGGGTCGGGATAACGGTTGTAAGCTTCATTTAACGGAGAGCCGTGGCTGTTTTCGTTTGCATCAAGGTATACAGAGGCTTCGCCCTTAAATTCGTCTCTGGCAGAGGAATAAGGAACCAGGTTTTTTATATTATCTCTGATGAGGTATTCTACACCTCTGAATTCACGGCCGTTAGTTGAAAGGCCGTAGGGAGACCGGATGCCGGCGTCCTTATTTATATCTGAATTTTGATCTTTTTCCATGTCTTTAAATTTTCTCTTGTAAAGAATCCTTTCTTACGGTTACCGCATTTTTATGGGCCTGCAGGCCTTCGAGCTCTGCGAGCACTTCAACGGTAGTTCCGAGGTTATTTATTCCCTCGGCAGAAAGATGCTGAAACGTGATTTTTTTAACAAAGGAATCGACAGAAACGCCGGAGTATGACTTAGCATAAGCGCTGGTTGGCAGGGTATGATTGGTGCCTGAGGCATAATCGCCGGCACTCTCAGGAGTTAGATTTCCGAGAAATACCGAACCTGCATTGCTGATATCACCAAGATATTCTTTCCAGTTCTCTGTAGCCAGGATCAGGTGTTCGGGCGCATATACGTTGCTGAACTGAACGGCCTCCCGTAAAGTTCCGGTTAACACGGCGTATGAATTTTCTATAGCTTTGGCGGCGATCTCTTTCCTTGGAAGCAGATCGAGCTGTTTCTGCAGTTCTTTGTTGACCTGCGCTACAAGAGCGGATGAGCTGGTAATCAGGACAGCCTGTGAGTCTGCACCATGTTCTGCCTGGGCAAGAAGGTCGGCAGCCACAAAAACAGGATTGGATGTTTCGTCGGCAATAACCAGGACTTCCGAGGGCCCGGCGGGCATGTCTATAGCGGTCTGTGTGGTCGATTGAACTGCAGTTTTTGCCCGGGTAACATATTGATTACCAGGTCCAAAGATTTTATCGACTTTAGGTATGCTCTCTGTGCCATAGGCCATGGCTGCGATAGCTTGCGCGCCACCTGCCAGGTATACCCTGCCGATGCCAAGCAGTTTAGCCACATAGGCTATATAACAGTTGATGTAACCATCTTTCTGAGGGGGGGAGCAGACCACGATCTCTTTGCATCCGGCTATTTTTGCCGGTATGGCCAGCATAAGGAATGTGCTTGGTAGAACTGCAGATCCTCCGGGAATATAAAGACCTACTTTTTCAATGGGTCTCAGTTCTCTCCAGCACAATACTCCCGGCATGGTTTCCACTTTTTCTTCCTGTTTAAGCTGAGACTCATGGAATTTCCGGATATTGCTGTATGCCGTGTCGATGGCAAGTTTCTGTTCCTGACCAATGCTGCCGGCAATGCGGTCTATTTCTTCCTTAGCAAGGTAAAGAGCATTGAGTGTTACGTTGTCGAACTTTTCGGCGAAGTCTTTTAAGGCCTGGTCGCCCCGGGCTTTTACTTCTGAAATAATAGCATCAACACGTTCTCCGATCTGGTTAGAGGGATCGGTATTGCGGGTAACCAGCTCCTGCAGTTCTTTTTCTGTAAGCTCCTGCAGCGAATATATCTTTAACATATGATTCTGTGTTTACAGGTAAAACATCCAGGCTTAAAGAATTATCTTTTCGATCGGCATTACAACGATGCCCTGTGCTCCGGCAGCTTTAAGTTCGCTTATTTTTCCCCAGAAATCTTTTTCAGGTATTACAGTGTGTACGGCTACCCAGCCTTCTTCTGCTAGAGGCACTACTGTCGGGCTTTTTATTCCAGGCAGCAGTGAACCGATAACATCGAGGTTCTTTCTTTCGATATTGAGTACCACGTACTTGGTTTCCTTTGCTCTTAATACTGACTGGATACGCTGAATAAGTTCAACGATCAGCGGGTTTTCTTCTTCACCTTTACGGCCGATCAGTACTGCTTCTGAGTGCATAACATCGCCAAAAGGTTTCAATCCGTTGCTTTTCAGCGTACCGCCTGTAGATACCAGGTCGCATATTGCATCACTGAGTCCCAGGCCGGGCGAGATCTCTACAGAGCCTGAAATAGTTCTTATTTCGGCATCTATATTATTATCTGCAAGGAATTTTTTAAGGATCACGGGATATGAAGTAGCGACAGCCTTGCCGTTCAGGTCGCTGAGCTTTTCTATATTTCCATTATTGGGAATAGCGAGTTTTAAAGAGCACTTTCCGAAGCCGAGCTTCTGAAGGTAAGCTACTTCTACTTCGGTTTCATTGATAACGTTTTCGCCTACAATACCCAGATCGGCAATGCCGTCCTGCACATATTCAGGAATATCATCGTCTCTGAGGAAAAGTATTTCGAGAGGAAAGTTTGAAACCGGGGAGATTAAAGAGCTTTTATAATTTTCGAAGCTTAAACCGCAGTTTTTAAGAAGTTCAACAGATTTTTCATTTAATCTACCCGACTTCTGGATAGCTATTTTGAGTGTTTTCAATTTTTCAATTTTTTATAATCAGACCAACAAAATTTCTGGGGGGTAACATGTTTCACGTAGAAACATACAAATCATCATATCGCCTCAATGGCGATGATGGAAATGTATGTGATGTGTGAAAACTAATGTCATATATTGGATTCCTGATCAACCGGGAGTTCAAATATACACATCCCTGCTGCAAATCAAAATATAATCTGAGGTTTAGGTGCGTTTTAACGGCATTTGTCGCTTTACATTCTGGTTCAGCATTGGAAAAACTATTTTTACATAAGTTTGCAGTAATGTTTGACGCTGTAATAATAGGGGGAGGAGCCTGCGGCCTGATGTGCGCAGTACAGGCAGGTTTCCTTGGGAAAAGAGTGCTTATCCTGGAGAAGACTGAAAAACCTGGTGCTAAAATCCTGATATCCGGCGGGGGCCGGTGTAATTATACCAATCTGTTTGCCGCTCCTGTGAATTTCATTTCGGAGAATCCTCATTTCTGCAAGTCTGCATTCTCACAGTGGACGGTAGACGATACCCTTTCTTTTTTTGAAACTTATGGCATCAGGGGAAAAGAGAAGACATTAGGGCAGCTCTTTCCTGAAAGCAATAAAGCTAAAGATATAGTCGACCTGTTTACCGGGCTTTGCCGCGACCTGGACCAGGAGATCAGATGCCTGGCGGAAGTTACTTCTGTGGTCGCAAAAGAAGAAGGCGGCTTTCTGGTAGAGTTTATACAGCATGGAATAAAGACTGAAATTGTCGTTCCCAATGTTGTTATAACTACCGGAGGCCTTCCTGTTCAAAAAATGGGTGCCAGCGATTTTGGCTTGCGTATTGCCAGGCAGTTCGGTTTAAGTGTAACGAAAACCGCCCCCGCACTGGTTCCGCTAACGGTAACCGGGAAAGATGCGGATTGGTTTGCCGGCTTGTCTGGCAACAGCATATTTTGCCGGGTAAGTAATGACCGGATCAGTTTTGAGGAGAATATACTTTTCACACACTGGGGGCTCAGCGGGCCGGCCATACTCCAGATATCCTCTTACTGGAGGCCGGGAGAAAGTATTACTATTGACATGTTTCCGTCTGCCTCTATTGCCGTGCTGCTGGATCAGGAGCGCCGGCAGAACGGCAAAAAGATGTTGCTGACACTGCTTTCGGGCCTGTTTACCAGGAAATTTTCGGAGGCTCTCGGCAAGTTTCTTCCAGTCGATAAAACTATAGGCTCGCTTACCAGGGAGGAGCTTCATATAATAGAACAGTTTATACATCATTTTGAAGTAAAGCCTGCAGGAGACAAGGGGTACGACAAAGCGGAGGTAATGCGCGGGGGCGTTGCAACGGAAGAGCTGTCGTCAAAAACCCTGGAAGCGAAGAAGGTGCCGGGCCTTTATTTCGGAGGCGAATGCGTGGATGTTACCGGTTGGCTTGGCGGATATAATTTTCAATGGGCATGGGCCAGCGGTTTTGTGATTGCGCAGCATATCTCCTAAAACATAGCTCAGACAAAGCTGTTACTGCTTAAAACTTATACATGCGATATCTATATTTACTGATCATGATGATCTGTCTTAATTCCTGTTCAATTTTTAAAGGCGGGAACGATCTTGTTAAACTGGAAGGCACCACCTGGACGCTTACTGCCATAGAAGGCAAACCGGTAGATGGTGATTCAAGGGCCTTTCTTAAGTTTAACGACAAGGAAACCCGGGTAAGCGGTAAAGCTTTCTGTAATTCTGTAAGCGGCGAATACGAAAGAATAGCCGAAGACCAGTTAACTTTCGGTGCGCTGGTATCTACTAAAATGTATTGCGAAGGGGTGATGGATCTTGAAAACCAGATGGTAACCAACCTCCAGAATGTAAGGCGCTTTGAGATTAAGAGCGGTATGTTATATCTCTACAGCACAGACCTATTATTGTTAACCTTTAAAAAGTAATGCTCATGAAGGCTTTGCTGATCATCGATATTCAGAATGATTTTCTGCCCGGCGGATCTCTTGCCGTAGAAGGCGGGAATGAGATAATTCCTGTTATCAACAGCATCCAGCCTTTTTTCGACCTCGTGGTGGCTACGCAGGACTGGCATCCGCCCCTGCATAAAAGTTTCGCTTCACAGCATCCTGGTAAGGAGCTTTTTGAAACCACTACTCTGAATGGTCTGCCCCAGGTATTATGGCCGGATCACTGCGTCCGCGGTACCAAGGGGGCAGAGTTTTCGCCACAGCTTAATACTGATCTTATCGAAGCCGTATTCAGAAAGGGTACTGATACAGAGATTGACAGCTATAGCGGCTTTTATGATAACGGGCATCTTAAATCGACCGGTTTGGGTGCTTACCTGAAAGGCAGGGGAATAAAGTCTGTCTATGTTGCCGGACTGGCTGGGGACTTTTGCGTTCATTACTCTGCCATGGACGCATTAACAGAGGGTTTTGATACCTGCCTGATAGATGATGCCACCCGCTCTATAAGTCCGTATGGTTATTTAAATGCAAAAGTTGCTATGAATGCTGCCGGGGGGAAGACTGTTATAAGTTTTGATCTGATTCCCCGATCCTGACTATGGGCAGCACTGCTACGGCAGTGCCGAGTTGGGGCAGTACATGTTTGTTGCCTGATGCATCATCTTGTGCTGCCAGAGAGAGGACACTTTCTATGATTCCCCGGGCGGAGCTCCGGGAGTTATAATCCTTTACATGTTCAAATGCCTTCCGTGAAAGCGACTCATATTCGCCGGCATCGTTCAATACCCTGCTTATGTAAAAAGACCAGGTATTAACATCCAGCGGCAGGATATAACCATTCACATCGTGAATCACCAGATCGTGGGCCACACCCGCATTCCCGCAGGTAACAACCGGGACGCCGGCAGCCATAGCTTCATTTGCTACAACTCCCCATGGATCATTTTTGCTTGGAAAGAGAAGAAGCCTGGTTTTATTGTAATAGTCGGGCAGCAGACGCTGATCGATAAAACCGGGGTAATGGAATTCGATATTATTTTTTTCAAGTTCTTCCAGCATTTGCTCACGAAGTTCACCGTCGCCGATGAGCAGCACCCTGCATGTTCCCCGGAGATTTTTTACGGCCTTAGCTACGCTGATGAAAAACATAGGCATCTTCCTGTCGATGAATTGCCCGGAAAACATAAGGTCGTATTCTTTTGTAACAGGTAACTGAGGTGCGAATTTTTCATTGTCAATGCTCAGGCAGCTTCTGAAGATCTTTTTATCACTGATACCATAATTGCGGTAAAGGTCCCTGCTTCCAAAACTCGCTCCTACAAACGCTCCTGACGCGGAATACACTATTTTCCTGATGAGCTTGTGGATAATGGAAAGGTTCTTTTCAGAGTTAAGGGTTCCGTCGGCAAAACAGATATGTTTTGCCCGGTGCAGCAGGCACCAGGCAAAGGCATAAAGCATAGTAGGGTTAAAGCCGGTTGTAATAATATAGCCGGGTTTTATTTCATTAAGTTTTGACCATACAGAGGGGTTGTTATGGATGTATCCTCTGCTGCGTTCTGTCAGAAAGAACTTGGTATATTTTCCGTATGAGAATGACCATTGCCTGTTCGGCTCTGTCCGCGAGCAATATATTACGTTGTAATTACCTCCGAAATGCTCTGATACCTGCTCATGCATTTTTTCCCGGTAGGGCGCGGGAATGTTTGTAATATTGACAACAGGACGCATAAATTGCAGGCTAATAGTTCTTTAAAGATAAAATTTATTTTGTTTTAAAAAGCTATTTATTCCAGTTTGTACCAGACCAGCCCTCTGGTTTTGCAGGTACGGTGTTTATAAACTTGATGCTGTCGCTCAGCGGGCCGCTGATGTTTGTATAAACTTTATCACCGGGAACCACGAACTTTACATTCTGGAAAGTCAGGCCTCTTACATCGTTAAGGCTGATCAGGGAATCGCGGGTAACAAGTTTGGCGTTCCTGATAGTGATGTTTTTTGCATCGCGGCCTATAAAAAGGTTCTGACAATTTACGTTTGCATTTTCGATAAGCAATCCGTTTAAGGGAGATTCAGGAATTCCGTCTATTCTGACGAACGTACGTCCCTTTTCTATAATGATATCTTTAGCGGAGATTGTGCTGAAATGCGGCGTAAGGCGGTTTACGGGGCGCGCCGGCAGGCGTTCTGCAAGTTCTCCCACATACATTTTACTTCCCAGCATGTCCCACCTGAAGGCATCTTCTCTCAGCGACATCCTGATGCGCTCGTAATACAGGTTTTCGCCGCCGCCGCCTCTTGGCCTGCGGGTTTTGAAGCGGATACCTACACCGGTATCGTCAAATACACAATCATGAACATAGAGGTTTTTTATCAGAGAGGCTGTTTCGCTCCCTACGGTAATACCTCCATGCCCTTCTTTTGCCAGGCAATAACGTACCACTACATTTTCTGTAGGTTTGTTTACACGCAGCCCGTCTTCGCCTCTTCCTGCTTTCATGGTGAAACAGTCATCGCCGCAGCTTAGGGTACAATATTCGATCAATACATTACGGGTGGATTCAATATCGATGCCGTCGCCCCGCGGAATACCCACAGAGTTTACGTTAACACCTCTTATAATTACGCCGTTGCAATATACCGGAACGATATTCCAGAAGGGAGTGTTTTCGAGCGAGATGCCTTCAATAAGAACATTTTTGCAGTTGACAGGCGAAATAAACATGGGCAGAAATATCTGGCTCCCATTTTTTCCTTCGTAAACACGCTCGGAAACGGGCTTATCTGCAGAAACGATATTTTCAATCACATCGGCATTCATCACCCTCTTCCTGACAGGCGAATTTTTCGGAGGTCCTACCAGTTTACCTTTGCCGGTAATGGCAATATTCTCCTGGCCGTTTGCGTAGATACATGCTCCAAGAGACATAACTTCTATGCCTTCGTTACGTGTAAAAACCGCTGGCAGGTAATCTTCAATTTCTCCGCTGAAGTGCAGTTCTGCGCCTGCTTCCAGGCGGAGGTTTACCTTGTTTTTAAGGCTGATGCGGCCTGTTTTCCAGATTCCTGCAGGTACGGTTACAGTTCCGCCGCCGGCTGCACTTACCTCGTCTATAGCAGTCTGTATGGCTTTGGTACTGATGTGTTCCTTATTTGCCCCTTTTTCTGTAATGCTCATGCTGCGAGCAGGAAACTGAGGTTTTGTAAATACCGGCATAGGGAAGGGGGCGTTTACAGGAGCGATATGATCGGGAAGCCTGAGTGCCCCTACTTCTTCTTTAGTGGGTATTGTTACGTTGCTGCCCGTCGTTTTTTTAGAAGAGAGCACTGAGCAGCCTGATAATATGGTAAATGCAAGCAGGACGGCAGCATGTACCTGATGAATATTTCTTAATCGCATTCGGGGTGTGTGTATATAAAAGTATCTGAATTGGTTGAAAGATTGAAGCCTTCGCTTTTACCGGTTTGCCACCAGAATTTGTTATGTGTTTTTTCGCGGCTGCCGGTTTCGTTCATGGTTTCGGCATCATATAAACGGCCGTTCAGCATAACAAATTTAATTTTTTCCGTATTGCGGATATCGTCCAGCGGGTTGTCTTCCATGACGATCAGGTCGGCAAGTTTTCCGGGTTCGAGGGAGCCGATCTCTTTTGACATGCCCAGGTACTCAGCGCCGTTGAGTGTGGCTGAGCGGATAGCCTGCAGAGGGCTCATGCCTCCCTGTGCCAGCATCCACAACTCCCAATGCGCGCCGATACCCTGTATCTGCCCGTGTGCGCCAAGGTTAACTTTCGTTCCGCCGTCTGCTATAGCTTTTGCTGCTTTTGACACTTCAATATGGCCGTAGTCGCCGAATTCTGACGTACTTCTGCGACGGGAGCGGCTATCTATAATTGGCCGGGGCGTAAAATTAAGCAGGCGTTCGTTCTCCCATACGTTGGTACGGTCGTACCAGAAGTTTTCTCCTGACTGTGAGCCGTAGCTAACGATGAGGGTTGGAGTATAGGCCGTTTTGCTTGCATTCCAGAGAGACAGAACGTCTTTATATACCGGAACAACGGGAATATTATGCTCTATGCCCGTATGCCCGTCAAGGATCATGGACATGTTGTGGAAGAACGTAGAGCCGCCTTCGGGTACTACTTCCATTTTGAGTTCTCTGGCTGCCTGAATAATCTGCTGGCGCTGTTCGCGCCGTGGCTGGTTATACGATTTTACAGAAAATGCGCCTACGGCTTTGAGCCTGCGCAGGTTGGAGCGGGCGTCGTCAAGGCTGTTTATAACGGCTTTGAAATCGCCGTCGGCGCCATACAGGATCGTACCTGTTGAATAAACCCTGGGACCGACAATTGTGCCTGCTTTAAGCATTTCTGCCTGGCTGAACACCATTTCCGTATTGGAAGAAGGATCATGCGAGGTAGTTACTCCGTATGCGAGGTTGGTATAATATCCCCAGTCCTGTTCCGGGGAAATTCCATCCGGACTGGTGGGAAGATGCGCATGCACATCGACGATACCAGGCATAATGGTTTGATTGTCGGCAGGGATCACTTTGGCATCATCCGGCACTTTAACCTGGTTAGCCGGGCCAACGGCTGTTATACGGTTGTTTTGAATGACGATTGTTCCGTTTTCAATAACCTCGTCGCCTTTCATCGTGATGATACGGGCATTGGTAAGCGCTATAGTGCTTTCGGGAAGATCGGATTTCAGTACAAGTCCGATCTCGGTGCCGGTACTATCTATAGCGGGAAGATTCGCAGGCGCTCCGTCGACAAAACTGAATGAGTTCTTCAGTTCCCGCGAGAAATACTGGGACCCAAGTGTCCAGTTAAGCTTTTTACTGTCTTTGCTCCAGTGCAGGTATGTACCGGCATCGCGTGTTACTTTAGTAAGGGGAAGCGATTTATTCGAAGCGGAGAGATCAAGCGAATTATTGGTATTTACCAGGGGAGTAATGTAGGCGTTGAACAGCTCTGTAAAGGCCAGCCATTTACCATCAGGGCTTGGTACAAACTGGCTTGCATACTGCGATGTATAATGCGTACGGACGGTGCCGCCATTGAGGTCCATGCTTTTGAATGCTTTTTTGCCATTCTCTGACGACTGGAAATAAATACGGCTGTCGTTTGTACTGAAGTAAGCTCTTATTCCTGAATCGGATATTTTCACCGCGCTGCCGCCAGATGCCGGCATTACATAGATACCCGGATTTTTTCCGTAGGTAAAGCCCAGCATGACATTGCCGCTGCCTTTCCTGTAAACTATTTTATCGCCTTTATTGGAGAACCGCGGGGTATAATAAAATCCTTTTTCGGTGGTAAGGGTACTTACCCGCCCGCTGTTTATCTCGGCTTTATTAATACAGCCTTTGAACTCATCGTTCCAGGATACATAAACAACAGACTTGCCGTCGGGACTGAATTCGGGGTCGAACTCAAAGTCTTTTCCCTTAGTAAGCCTTTCAGGTTTTCCATCCGGCAGTTCTTTAACATAGATATACCCGGCTGCATTGAATGCTATTTTCCTGCCGTCGGGAGAGGTAGTGAGCTGGCGGATCATCTTTACCGGAAACTCATCTGTAAATACCTTCTGCTCGAAATGAAGGGCCTCTGTTATTGTATGGGTGGAGGTGATTTCAAAAGGGATTACCGATACCACCTGGGAGTTTACGTCCAGGTTTCTGATCTTACCTTTTGCATAAAAGATGATGTTTTTGCTGTCGGGAGTCCAGGCAAAGTTGGGATATACACCAAAAATGGCCCAGGCTTCCTGCTGATCGCGGGAGAGGTCGTCGTATACGGGCCATTCTTCTCCAGTAGAAAGGTCCTGGATGAACAGCACAGACTTCAGTCTTACTCTTTTAACAAAGGCCAGGAGGCGGCCGTCGGGAGATAATTCCGGCCTGGCAGCGCCGCCCTGTCCGCCGGCTATCGTTTCCGTTTCGCTGCTTTCCCGGTTTATCCGTTTGATATTATAGATTTCGCCGTTAGGATCTTTGTTATACTGAAAATAAGGGCCGGGGCTTACATCCTCACTATAATAAACGTATTTGCCGTCGGGAGATACTTCCGGTTCGCCGGCGTCCTGCTGATCGTTTTTCCTTTTTGTAAGCTGGATCCCTTCGCCGCCGCCGGCAATATGGTATTGCCACATTTCGCCCGCACCAAGGGAGCGCGTACTTGTGAAGTGTTTACGGGCAATGATATACTGATTGTCGGGTGTCCAGACTGCGTTATTGAGGAGCCGGAAAGTTTCCTTGGTCAGCGAGCGTTTTCCTGAGCCGTCAGCATTCATCAGCCAGATATTGTCGCCGCCTTCTTTATCACTGGTATAGGAAATGAACTTTCCGTTCGGACTGAACCTCGGTTGTACTTCGTAGGCCGGGCCTGCGGCCAGGATAGTGGCTTTTCCACCGCCAACCGGCATTGTATATATATCTCCAAGGAGGTCGAATACTATCTGTTTGCCATCGGGACTTACATCAAGGTTCATCCATGTGCCTTCGTCTGTAGTAAACGACAGGCTTTTTACAGGGCCTGCAGGTTTTTCTACATTCCATTTAGGGGGATCAGCTTTTTTCTGGGAATATGCGAACTGGGATAAAATAACCAGCAGAAGGATACTGACTTTCTTCATTCTATCTTAAGTGTGTTTAAGTTGCAAACTTATATAAAATTGGGGGGAATGGGAAACATGGAATGTGGCGGAAGCCGGCTGAAGGCCGAAGAAAGTAAAACTCCCTGGCTTATACTTTTTAATTTTTCTGCAGGGAACTTTTATCTTAGCTTCAAATATGACGATCCATCAGGTACTTAACAGATACTGGAACTTTACTTCTTTCAGACCGCTTCAGGAGGATATAATCCTTTCGGTTCTCGATGGCAGGGATACGCTGGCTCTTCTGCCTACGGGCGGCGGCAAATCTGTCTGTTTCCAGGTTCCGGCGATGGTATTACCCGGCATTTGTATCGTTGTTTCGCCGTTGATAGCGCTGATGAAAGACCAGGTCGAGAATCTTAAGGCCAGGGGGATAGAAGCTGTTGCCATAGTGTCTGGGATGGGCAAAAGGGAGGTGGATATTCTGCTTGACAATTGTATTTATGGCAATATAAAGTTTTTGTACCTGTCGCCCGAGCGACTGATGTCTGACCTGGTACGGGAGCGGATCAGCTATATGAAGGTAAACCTGATAGCAGTAGATGAGGCGCATTGTATCTCGCATTGGGGATATGATTTCAGGCCTTCTTATTTGCATATCAAGGATCTGAGAGAGCTGCACCCCAGGGTACCGGTGCTGGCGCTCACCGCAACAGCAACAGGACGTGTAATAGAAGAAATACAGGAGAAACTGGTCTTTGCCGGCAGGAATGTTTTCAGGAAGAGTTTCGAACGGAAGAACCTCAGTTACGTGGTGGCAACCGAAGAGAATAAGCTCAGGAAACTGCTGGCAGTTATAAAAAATGTAAAAGGAAGCGGAATCATCTATGTGAGGAACAGAAGGGAAACCCAGAATGTGGCTTCATTTCTGAAAGGAGAGGGCATCACTGCCGACTTCTACCATGCCGGATTAACTGCACAACTGAGGTCGCAGCGCCAGGAGGCATGGAAAAAGAATGCTCTGAGGGTAATTGTTGCTACCAATGCATTCGGTATGGGCATTGATAAACCCGACGTGCGTTTTGTGATTCACCTTGATCTTCCTGAAAGTCTGGAAGCCTACTACCAGGAAGCTGGCCGTGCCGGAAGGGATGAACAGAAGGCCTACGCCGTGATGTTGTATACGCAGTCTGACCGCTGGCAGCTTGAAAAGAAACTGGAACAGAGTTTTCCGACGCCTGACGAGATAAAACAGGTATATTATTACCTGGGCAATTATTTTCAGCTGGCTTACGAGGCGGGGGCGGGGCTGACTTTCGAATTTGACATTGCCGACTTCTGTTCGAGGTTTAGCCTGGAACCGCTGCGAACGCTCAATGCCTTTAAGTTCCTGGAACATGATGAATATATCGTTTTGAGCGAAAGCGTTTACCTGCCTTCGAGGGTAAAAGTGATCGTATCATCCGAAGACCTGTACCGTTTCCAGATTGAATATGCAGGTTACGATCAGCTGATCAAAACCCTGCTGCGATCGTACGGCGGTTTGTTTGATCAGTATTCATCCATCAAGGAAACGGAGCTTGCCAAAAGAACCGGCAAAAGCATGGAAGAGGTGGTCGCCATGCTGGAAAAACTGGAGCAATACGGCTTACTGAGTTATCTTAAACAGACGGATAAGCCGCAGATACAGTTTATTAAAGCGCGGGTTGATTCGCAAAGCCTGCTGATAGACCGCAGGTATTTAGAGGAACGGAAAAAGATTATGCAGGAGCAGGTTAAGGCTGTGGTCTCTTATGCTGAGGAAAAAAAATGCCGGAGTAACCAGCTTCTGCAGTATTTTCAGGAAGAACCTACAGGACGCTGTGGTGTGTGCGATGTGTGTATGGAAGAAAAAA
>Ga0265780_10002412_pt1 | contig 25343 bp, 15 predicted proteins | sample P1T30metagenome_FD_192432 | JGI IMG/M metagenome (GOLD analysis project Ga0265780, IMG submission 192432) | Plant litter microbial communities from East Loma Ridge, Irvine, California - P1 T30 | ecosystem: Environmental > Terrestrial > Plant litter > Unclassified | place: USA: California... | reverse complement strand
AGAACTGTTCGTCCTCGGTCGAGCCATGCAATGCGGTGGTCGAGCTCTGGCCCTGCTGGATGGCCTGGGTCACGGCGTCGAAGTAGCCGGTGCCCACTTCGCGCTGGTGCTTGACGGCGGTGAAGCCCTTCTCGGCGGCTGCGAATTCGGCCTCTTGCAGCTCGACGAAGGCCGACATGCCGCTGCGGGCATAGCCGTGGGCGAGATTGAACATGCCGTAGTTGAGCGAATGGAATCCAGCCAGCGTGATGAACTGGAATTTATAACCCATGGCGCCCAGCTCCTGCTGGAATTTGGCGATGGTGGCGTCGTCCAGGTTCTTTTTCCAGTTGAACGAGGGCGAGCAGTTATAGGCCAGCATCTTGCCCGGGAATTTCGCGTGGATGGCGTCGGCGAAGCGGCGCGCAAATTCAAGGTCGGGCTTGCCGGTCTCGCACCACACCAGGTCGGCGTATGGCGCATAGGCCAGGCCGCGCGAGATCGCCTGCTCGATGCCCGGCTTGACGCGAAAGAAGCCTTCCACCGTACGCTCGCCGGTGCAGAATTGCGTGTCGTTGGCGTCGACGTCGGAGGTCAGCAGGTCGGCGGCCTCGGCGTCGGTGCGGGCGATCACCAGGGTATTGGTGCCCATCACGTCGGCCGCCAGGCGCGCGGCATTGAGCTTCTCGACCGCCTCGCGGGTGGGCACCAGCACCTTGCCGCCCATGTGGCCGCATTTCTTGACCGAGGCCAGTTGATCTTCAAAGTGCACGCCGGCGGCGCCCGCCTCGATCATCGACTTCATGAGCTCGTAGGCATTGAGCACGCCGCCGAAGCCGGCTTCGGCATCGGCCACGATCGGCGCGAAATAATCGATGTCGTCCTTGCCCTCAGACCATTGAATCTGGTCGGCGCGCTGGAAGGTGTTGTTGATGCGGCGCACGACCAGCGGCACCGAGTTGGCCGGATACAGCGACTGGTCGGGATACATCTCGCCGGCCACATTGGCGTCGCCCGCCACCTGCCAGCCGGACAGGTAGATCGCCTTCAGGCCGGCCTTCACCTGCTGCATGGCCTGGTTGCCGGTCAGGGCGCCGAGGGCGTTGACGTAGGGCTCGTCGTGCACCAGCTGCCACAGCTTGTCGGCGCCGCGCTTGGCCAGGGTGTGCTCGATCGGGACCGAGCCGCGCAGCCGGACGACGTCGGCCGCCGTGTAGTTGCGGACCACGCCTTTCCAGCGCGGATTGCTGTCCCATTCTTGCTGCAATTTGGCGATTTGCTGTTCACGGCTAGTCATGATGCTCTCCTGAAGATGATTGACAACGATTGGTAGGTAGTGCGAATCCGTTGAATCCATCATAGCCGCTTTGTGCGCAGCACAATCACTCTTATATAAGACAGATCACTATAATTTTTTCTTTTGTTTTCAATGACTTGAAATCTTCATACCGTAATGTGAAAAGAAATTTCTTACAATGAGAACAAACCCGCGTCTGGCTTTGCTGCGCATCCCATATGGCAGGACGATCATTTCGCATCCTGAAAAATCGCGCCTTAATTCCCATCAAGAAAGATCCTGCGCGCGAGCGACAACGAACAAAGGGCGCAGCGGATGCCGCGCCCTTTCATGGCGTTACAGCGATTGGCCTACTTGGCCAGGTCGACCGTCTCGTCGCCGAACACCAGTTCGCCGTGACGCACCCGCACCGGGATCGTGTCCTTCGGGCCGAAGCGGCCCGCCAGGATCGCCTTGGACAGCGGATTTTCGATCTGCTGCTGGATCGCACGCTTGAGCGGGCGCGCGCCATACACCGGATCGTAGCCGGCCTCGGCTATTCTCTGCAGCGACTCTTCGTCGATATCCAGCGTCATTTCCATCTTGGCCAACCGCGTCTCCAGGTTGTGCAGCTGGATGCGGGCGATGGCGCCGATATTCTTCTCGTCGAGCGCATGGAACACCACGATCTCGTCGATCCGGTTGATGAACTCGGGACGGAAGTGGCCACGCACCTCGGCCATCACGGCCATCTTGACCACCGCCGGTTCGTCGGTGTCCATCGCCTGGATCCGGTGCGAGCCGAGGTTCGAGGTCATCACGATCACCGTGTTCTTGAAGTCCACGGTACGGCCCTGGCCATCGGTCATGCGGCCATCGTCCAGCGCCTGCAGCAGCACGTTGAACACGTCCGGGTGCGCCTTCTCGATCTCGTCCAGCAGGATCACGCTGTAGGGCTTGCGGCGCACGGCCTCGGTGAGATAACCGCCCTCCTCGTAGCCGACGTAGCCCGGCGGCGCGCCGATCAGGCGGGCCACCGAATGCTTCTCCATGAATTCGCTCATGTCGATGCGGATCAGCGCGTCCTGGGTATCGAACAGGAAGGCCGCCAGCGCCTTGCAGAGCTCGGTCTTGCCGACCCCGGTCGGGCCCAGGAACATGAAGGAGCCGTAGGGACGGTTCGGGTCCGACAGGCCAGCGCGCGAACGCCGGATCGCATCCGACACAGCCTCGATCGCCTCGTCCTGGCCCACCACGCGCTTGTGCAGCTCGTCCTCGATATGCAGCAGCTTGTCGCGTTCGCCCTGCATCATGCGCGCCACCGGAATGCCGGTCGCGCGCGAGACCACTTCGGCGATCTCCTCGGCGCCCACCTGCGTGCGCAGCAGCTTCGGTTTCACGTTGTCCGTTTCGGCACGGGCCGTGGCTTCCTCGGCCTGGCGCAGTTGCGCCTCCAGGTCGGGCAGGCGGCCGTACTGCAGCTCCGAAGCCTGCTGCCAGTTGCTCTGGCGCTTGGCCTCGTCCATCTGGAAGCGGATGCGCTCGATCTCTTCCCGTATGTGGGTGGTGCCCTGCACCGCCGCCTTCTCGGCCTTGAGCACTTCTTCGTAGTCGTTGTACTCGCGTTCCAGGCGCGCGATCTCCTCGCCCAGCAGTTCCAGGCGGCGCTGCGACGCCTCGTCGGTCTCGCGGCGCACGGCTTCGCGCTCGATCTTCAGCTGGATCATGCGCCGCTCGAGGCGGTCCATGACTTCGGGCTTGGAATCGATCTCGATCTTGATCTTGGCCGCCGCCTCGTCGATCAGGTCGATCGCCTTGTCTGGCAGGAAGCGGTCCGTGATATACCTGTGAGACAGCTCGGCCGCGGCGATGATCGCCGGGTCGGTGATGTCCACCTGGTGGTGCAGCTCGTACTTCTCTTGCAGGCCGCGCAGGATGGCGATGGTCGCCTCCACGCTCGGCTCGTCGACGATAATCTTCTGGAAGCGGCGCTCGAGGGCGGCGTCCTTCTCGACATACTTGCGGTACTCGTCGAGCGTGGTCGCGCCGACGCAGTGCAGTTCGCCGCGCGCCAGCGCCGGTTTGAGCATATTGCCGGCGTCCATGGCGCCTTCGGCCTTGCCGGCGCCGACCATGGTGTGGAGCTCGTCGATGAAGACGATGGTCTGGCCCTCATCCTGCGCCAGCTCCTTCAATACGCTCTTGAGCCTCTCCTCGAACTCGCCGCGGTACTTGGCGCCGGCCAGCAGCGCCGCCATGTCGAGCGACAGCACGCGCTTGCCCTTGAGCGAATCGGGCACTTCGCCGTTGACGATGCGCTGGGCCAGTCCCTCGACGATGGCGGTCTTGCCGACGCCTGGTTCGCCGATCAGCACCGGATTGTTCTTGCTGCGCCGCTGCAGCACCTGGATCGCGCGACGGATCTCGTCGTCGCGGCCGATCACGGGGTCGAGCTTGCCGGCCCGGGCGCGCTCGGTCAGGTCGAGCGTGTACTTCTTGAGCGATTCGCGCTGGCCTTCGGCTTCGGGCGAGTTCACGGCTTCGCCGCCGCGCACGGCTGAAATAGCCGACTCCAGCGATTTACGGGCCAGGCCGCTTTCGCGCGCCAGGCGGCCGGCGTCGGATTTGTCGTCGGCCAGCGCCAGCAGCACCATCTCGGACGACAGGAACTGGTCGCCGCGCTTCTGCGCCTCGCGGTCGGACAGGTTCAGCAAGGCCATCAGGTCGCGTCCGGCCTGGACGTTGCCGCCGGCGCCGGTGACTTTCGGCTGGCGCTCCAGCTGCGCCTTCAGGGCATTGGTCAGCGCGCCGACATTGACGCCGGCGCGCTGCAGCAGCGAGCGCGCGCTGCCGTCGTCCTGGTTCAAGAGGGCGAGCAGGAGGTGAATCGATTCGATGTATTGGTTATCGTTGCCGACCGCCAGGCTCTGGGCATCCGCCAGGGCTTCCTGGAGCTTGGTCGTCAATTTATCTTGCCGCATGGTGTTGCTCCCTAGAGGTTGTTCTTAGCGTGAAGCCAAGATAGGGATGAGCGGTCGGCTTTTCAAGATGCCGGATCGGCCACAGCCGCCCGCTATCCCTTACAATCCAGGCACGACGATCCATTCTCCATCAATGAACCTGTTCAGCATCCTCATCGCCGACCAGCCCGCGGGCGAGCCGGCGGCGCTGCCCCCGGCGATTGCACGCAATATCGCATCGCTGCGCGAACACCATCCCGGCCTGCCGCATCGCCTGTACGATCAGGAGGCCATCCGCGTTTTCCTGCGCACGCACATGGATGCCGACGTCGCCTGGGCCTACGAACAGCTGCTGCCCTATGCCTATCGCGCCGACCTGGCACGCCTGTGCCTGCTGCACGAGTTCGGCGGCCTGTACGCCGATCTGTCAGTGTTCTTCCATGCTCCCCTGCCGCTGGCGTCGGGCAAGATGATCGTGTTCCGCGACCGCGCCGTGGTCGCGCCCTGGATCGTCAGCAATACCATCCTCGGTGCGCCAGCGCGCTCGCCCGCCCTGGAGGCGGCGATCCGGATGATCGTCGCCAACTGCCGCAAGCGCTATCGCGGCGCCTCGTCGCTATGCCCGACCGGCCCGGTCCTGCTCGGCAAGGCAATCGCCATGCACTGCGAACCGGACCAGATCCACCTGGGCGAAGTGAGCAACCTGGCGCAGCGCGACAACGCCGAGGCGCTGGTATTCATCGACGCCACCGACGGCCGCCTGGTCGGCTACCGCACCAAGCGCGCTGCCGGCCTGCAAGAACTGGGGCTGGCGCGCGGCGTCAACAACTACAACGATTTCTATGATGCGCGGCTGATCTATGCCGCCGACTATCCGGTGCTGATCAACGCCGATTACATGGCGCGCCACGCACGCACGGCGGCGACGCTCGATGGCGGCCTCCTGGTCTATCCCGGCGCGCCGGCCATGGACGGCGATGCGCTCGACACGGTAGCGCTATGCCAGCTGCCGATCCCGTTCGCCGCGGGCCGCTACCGGGTGCTGCTCGAGCTCGGCGACGCGGCCGCCGGCGCCGGGGTCACCCTGGCGGCGCTCGATAGCGGCGCCGGCCAGCCGCTGGCGCGCGCCGACCACCGGCTGGCCGGCGGGGCGGCGATGCCGGCGCTCGAACTGGACGTCGCCGGCAGCCGCAAGGACATCGTGATCGGCGTGTTCACCGCGAGCGGCACCGCGCTGCGCATCGCCGGCCTGCGCATCGAACGCCTGCCACAAGGAAACGCATGAGCATCAAGTACATCTCCTACGGCGACACGACCGGCTACGGCCTGTCCGGCCTGGCCTACCTGCGCGGCTTGCTGAACCTGGGCCTGGACGTCCAATGGCAGCCGGTGTTCTGGGGTTCGCAGGGCTTGCAGTTCTGGACGCCGGACATGGCGCCGCAGCTGCTCGAATCCGTGCGCGCGGCAGACGCCGATCCTTCCCTGCGCGACCTGCCCGCCATCCTCGCGCGCACCGCCGCGCCGCGCGACTGCGACATCGTGGTGGCCCACCTGGTGCCCGAATACCTGGAAGCCTGCCTGGAGCCGGGCAAGCGCCACTACGCATATTGCACCTGGGAGGCCGACCGCATCCCGGCCCACTGGCCGGCGATCCTGAACCGCTTCGAGGCGGTACTGGTGCCGTCGACCTTCAACGCCGACGTGTTCCGCGCCGGCGGCGTGACGGTGCCGGTGCACGTGGTGCCGCACATGCGGCGCCACGCCATCGACGAGGTCACGCCCCTCCGGCGCGCCGAGCTGCGCGCCCGGCTCGGCTTCGCGCCCGACCACCACGTGTTCTACACGATCGGCGCCTGGATGCTGCGCAAGGACTTGCCGCGCCTGGTCCAGGCCTTCCTCGAGGAGTTCACGGCCGACGAACCGGCCGCACTGTGCATCAAGACCTCGAGCAAGCCGGTGCACTTTCCCTTGCCGCAAGAGCAGGGCAAGGGTTCGATCGAGCTGGTGCAGGAAGTCATGGACGGCTTCCGGGCTCGCAGCGGCCGCGCGCAGTTGCCGCCGGTGGGCGTGCTGGCCGGCGATGGCCTCGAAGGCGGCTGGATCGACTGCCTGCACGGCATCGGCGACACCTATGTGTCGCTGAGCCGCGCCGAGGGCTGGGGCATGGGCGCCTTCGACGCCTCCGCCCTCGGGCGCCCGGTCCTGATGACCGGCTGGAGCGGGCAGCTCGACTACCTCGGGCGCGACCATCCGGGCCTCATCGGCGGCCGCCTGGAACCGATCGACTGGCCGGGCACCAGCTATGCGCAGGACCAGCACTGGGCCGTGGCCGACATCGGCGATGCGCGCGCCAAGATGCGCTACCGCTTCGCGCACCGGCACGCGCCCGATCCCCACGCGCGGCGCCTGAGCGAGACCATCGCCAACCGCTACGCCGAAGGCGCCGTCATGCGCCAGTTCGCCCGCGCGCTCGGCGTCCTGGAGGGCCAGCCATGATCCCGCGCATCTTCCACTTCGTGTTCGGCCTGCGCGTGCAGGACGAACCATTCCACCTGGCGCACTACCTGTGCCTCGAATCGTGCCGCCGTCTCAACCCCGGCCACGCGATCTGGTTCCACCACGACCACGAGCCGTGGGGGCCGCTGTGGGATCGCATCAAGCCGCACCTGGTGCTGCGCAAGGTGACGCGCGAAGCGTTGCCGCAGGCCGCCTACCAGCAGTCCGGCGAAGGCCGCCTGATCGCCGCCGCCGGCTGGAGCTACGCCCACGAGGCCGACTTCATCCGCCTGCGCGTGCTGGCCGAGCATGGCGGCATCTATGCCGACATCGACACCCTGTTCGTGGCGCCCATGCCTGAGCACCTGCATGAGGCCGATTGCGTGCTGGGCGACGAAGGCGCCCTGCCGGACGAACGCGGCATCCTGCGTCCTTCGCTGTGCAACGCCCTGATCGCGGCCCGGCCCGGCGCGCCTTTCATCGTGCGCTGGCTGCACGACTCCCACGCCGCCTTCGACGGCAAGTGGACCAGCCACTCGTGCCAGCTCGCGACGCGCCTGTGGGAAGCGCATCCGGAGCTGGTACACGTGGTGCCGCGCCAGTACTTCTACCGCCACCCGTGGACGCCGGACGGCATGCGCAACCTGTTCGAGCGGGTCGATCCCGACCTGCGCGACGTGGTCAGCCTGCACCTGTGCAGCCACCTCTGGTGGGATGCGGCGCGCACCGACTTCACCCGCTTCCACGCCGGCCTCCTGACCGAAGACTGGGTGCGCGCCGGCGCCAGCACCTATGCCTTGCTGGCGCGCCCCTATCTGCCATGATCGAACCACGTTTCACCGACTTCCTGCCCGGCCCCGGCCGCGGCGCCGCCTTCAAGGTCGGCCAGGACGGCGCGCTGGTGGCGCAGGGCGTGCTGCAGCACCTGGCCTGGCCGGGACCGCAGCCCCTGGTCTCGTGCCTGATGGTGACCCGCGGCCGCCTGTTCCCGGCGCGCTTCGCGGTCGACTGCTTCCGCGCCCAGGGCTGGGCCGGGCGCGAACTGGTGCTGGTGTGCGACGCACCGGGCACCGCGATCGAGGCCTATTGCCGCACGCTCGACGATGCACGCATCCGCTTCGTGTTCCCCGCCACGCCCGCGGCCAGCCTGGGCGAGCTGCGCAACCTGTCGCTGCAGGCCGCGCGCGGCGACTGGATCTGCCAGTGGGATGACGACGACCTGTATCACCCCGACCGCATCGCCCTCGGGATGCAGGCCTTGCTGGCGCTGGGAGCCGACGCCATGTTCCTGCAGCGCTGGCTGCTATGGGCGCCGGGCGCGCGCCGGCTGGGCGTGTCCGGCGCGCGCGAATGGGAAGGTTCGATGCTGGCGCGGCGCACGAGCGTGCCGCCCTACCCGGCCCTGGCGCGCGGCGAGGACACCGCCGTCATGCACGCCATGCTGCGGCGCGGGCGGGTGCTGCTGCTCGATGCGCCGTGGGTATATACCTATGTGCAGACCGGCGCCAATACCTGGAACGCAGGGCACTTCGCGGCGATCTGGGCGGCGGCCAGTTTCGAGCAGGCGGAAACGGGATATGACGCGGCAATGGCGGCGTTGCGAGCGCATGGACCGCACGCGGCATACGCGGCGGCGCTGGCGACCTGACATCGTGCATGCAACCAGGTCGATCGCCCGAACTGAAGCGAAAGTGGCCGGCTTTTCCCCGCGCTTGCCACACGAGACACGGGTTATGATCTGTCAAATTCATTATTTCCTAGCAGCATGTTTTCGCGACTCGACTCCAGCCTGAAGATTTTCGGCGCCCTGATCATTCTCATCCTGGCCTGCCTTGCCACGCTGCCAATCCTCAGCAGTTCCCAGGCGAACGCCACCCTCGAAGCGCTGAAGGAAGGGGCGGCCAAGGAACGCGCCTACAATCTCATGCTGGTCCTGCTGCAGGATGCCGAAACCGGACAGCGCGGTTTCCTGATTGGCAGCGACGAAAGCTTCCTGGCCCCGTACAATGCCGGCGTGGCGGGCATACCCGCCGCGCTCGAGCATCTGCAGCGGCACGCCGGTTCGGACGCCGAGCGCACGCTGGTGGCGCGTATCATCGAACTGAGCCGGGCGAAGGTCCGCGAGATGGACCAGACCATCCACCTCAAGAAAGCCGGGAAGACTGCGGCAGCAATGGATATGGTCGCCAGCCAGCGCGGCAAGGTCATCATGGACGAGCTGCGCACCCTGCTCGGCAGCCAGCAAAAAGCGCTGGCGGACAATCGTACCGCGTTGCGCGATGAGCTGACCGCCACCCTGCGCTACAACTCGGCGCTGGGCATCGGCGCCAGCCTGGCCAGCGTCGTGCTGATTTTTGCGACCATCTACATCGTGACCAGGAGCCTGAATGAACAGGCGGAATCGGCGCGCCAGTCGAAGTCGCTGGCCGAGAACAACGCACAGCTGGCGCAACAGGCCGCCATACGCGCCGAGCGCCTGGCGATCACGGCCGATATGCTGCAGGCGCTCGATAGCGTGAAGACACCGCCCGAGCTCGAGCGGGTTTTACCGGTATTCCTGCGCAAGCTGTTACCTGGCGCATCTGGCGCGGTCTACCTGTATCGCAATTCGCGTGACGTGCTTGAACTGAAGGCAAGCTGGGGCCTGATGGAGGATGCGCCGCCCACGGTGGCGCCAGGCGAATGCTGGGCCCTGCGCCTGGGCAAGGTCCATCGAGCCACCAGAGAACACGATCTGTGCTGCGACCATGGCGCCACCTGGCACAGTGATCATGAGGCCCAGACCTGCGTGCCGATGATTTCCCAGGGCGATGTGATTGGCATCCTGGTGATCGCCGGCGACCGGCACGACGCCAGCCCGGGCGACAACGCACACATCGTCTCGCTGGCCGAACAGCTCAGCCTGGCGATCAGCAATGTTTCGCTGCGCCATACGCTGCGCTACCAGTCGACCGTCGATCCGCTGACCGGCCTGTACAACCGGCGATTCTTCGACGAGTCGCTCAAGCGAGAACTGGCGCGCACACAGCGTAGCCGCAGCGTCTGCTCGGTGGTGATGATCGACCTCGATCATTTCAAGCGCATCAACGATACGTATGGCCACGATGGCGGCGATCTCGTGCTGCAGGCGGCCAGCCGCACCCTGTTGCAACGGGTGCGCGCCAGCGACGTGGCCTGCCGCTACGGCGGCGAGGAACTGGTGCTGATGTTGCCCGATTGCGGCGCAGAAGAAGCGGCGAAGTGCGCCGAGTCGATACGCCAGACCCTGGCCGAGATGGTCATCCAGCACCAGGGCGCGACGATCTCGGGCATCTCGGCTTCATTCGGCGTTGCTCAATGGAGCGGCGATGGCGAGCAGGAAGCCGATCCGCTGCAGGCGGCCGACCGCGCCCTGTACGCAGCCAAGAAGGATGGGCGTAACCGGGTCGTGATCGCCGACAGCGCCCCGAACAGCAAGGCGGCTGGTCCAGGCTGAACCCGCCACCTGCAAGCGCTAGCGGCTCGACTCGACCTTGTCGGCGCCGTCATACGCCACCCCGCGCGTGCGCATGAACTCCACCCGCCGCGCATGCAGCGCGTCGTTCGGATCGAGCGCCACGCACACGCTGGCCACGCCGGTGCAGCCATGCGGCTCGTGGCGCAGCTGTTCGAACACCAGCCGGTCCTCGCCGTCGCCGGTGGCGAACGCGGCGCACGACCACAGGTGCACCAGGTGCAGCAGTTGCAGCTTGTCGATCGCCAGCCCGCTGGGCCGCACGAAACCGCCGAAACGCTCGGCATAGATGCCGCGGCCAACGCCCACGCTCTCGATCTCGTCCACGCACAATCCCTGGCCGGTGTTGCCATCGGCGTAGACCGAATACGAGAACGCCCATTTCTTGCCCTCGATCGCGGCCAGCACCAGCGCGCAGTGGTCGTCCCTGAACCAGTCGTCGTCGTCGAGGTAGACCACCACCCGGCTATCGGCCAGCAGGGTCAGCGCCGAGCGCAGCGAGCCGCCGTAAAACGAGGCATGCACGCCTCCATGGCGCCGCGACGTGGAATAACCGAGGTCGATCAGGCTGAGCGTGACGTGCGGCGGACATTCCGGCGCCAGTTGCGCCAGCAGGGCATCGAGCCGTCCGTGCGGGTCGCAATCGACGCCGACCAGGATCTGGATGCGCCCGTCGATGCGCTGGGCGTAGACCGAGCGCACGGCGCGCGCCAGCGACCGGCGGCACGTCGTGACGATCACTACCGCGACGTCGTGGCTGGCGCCGTTCATGGCTGGCCCAGCGCGAACGGGTAGTCGCCCCTGGCGGCGAGGATGCGCTGCCTGAGCCCTTGCGCCGCCAGCGCACCCGGGCGATGGTGGGTGGCGTCGCGCTGCGGCGCATGGGTCGAGTCGAGGGCGATGTCGTTGAAGAAGTATGGCACTGTCGCCGTGTAGCAGACGCTGCGCCGGTACAGCAGGTGGTCGGCCACCAGCTTGCCCCAGGCGTGCACGCCGGACAGGTCGAGCCCGACCCCGTCCGGGCTGTAGCGTGCGAGCAGCGACGCCAGCGCGCCGCGCCGCGCGACCCAGGCGCCGGCCGAGTAGCAACTCGGCTCCCATTCGTGCCACAGGATGCCGTGGCGCAGGTACAGCTCGCCCAGCTCACCGATCACCAAGGCATGGCTCACGTGCAGCTGCAGGATTTCCCAGTCGGGCGGCGCCGACGCCAGCAGCGCCGCGCCGTCGTAGCGATGGTGGGCGCGCACGTCGTCTTCCATGATCACCGCGGCCGCGGCGCCCGCATCGAGCGCGGCGCCGGCCGCGCGCAGGTGCGAGGCGACGATCGCGAGTTCGGACAGCGAGTTGGCGAACGGCTCGCGCACCTTCACCGCGGGCAAGGTGTCGGGCGTGACCGCCTCGATGCGCGCGTGAAAGACGCCGGCGCGCTCGAAAGCCTCGCGCGCCAGCAGGCGCCGCCCTTCGTCGGCGGCGCGGTTGATCCAGAAATGGGGCAGTCCTTCGAGCATGGCGTTTAGTCTAGCGCAGGTCTGCCTCAACGGCGATCAGAACACGCCGCGCAGGCCGGCGTTGCCGCCCACGGTGTGGTAATCGCTGCGCGCTTCGCCGTTCACGCCGAAGTAGAGGTAGGCGCCCTTGCTGAGCTGTACGGTGCCGCTGACGCTGCCCTGCACGAAACCGCGGCCCACGTCAGGCGCGCCGACCGCGATGCGCTCGCCGGCCAGTGTGGCGCCGAGTAGCGGACGCAGCAGCTCGCCGCCGTCGACGCCGGCGCCAACCTTGAAGCGGTAGGTCGAGGCCAGCAGCGGATCGAGATTGCGCGAAGCGCCCGCCAGGCCCGCCACCAGGCGGGAGCCGTTGGCCGACCAGTCGTCCAGCGCCAGCGCCGCCACCGACGCCGACGCCTCTTGCAGCGCATCGCGCTCGACGCGCTGCACCGTCACCCGGGCGAACGGCGCCAGGCTGGTGTCGCCGACCAGCTTCGGCAGGCTGGCGCCAAAGCCCAGCAGCGCGCTATTGCCCGTGCCGCGCGTGGCCAGGCCGCCAGCCGGGTCGAGCGGATCGGCGCGCCGGCTTTCGGTCTTGTCGCGCCCATAGCTGCCCTGCAGGTCGAACACGACCTTGCCCGCGGCCGCCTCGCCGTAGGCGAACACCTTGTTCTGGCGCAGCTTGCCATTGCCGGCCTGCGCATCCAGGTCGGTGCTGGCGTGGCTGGCGCCGAAGCCCAGGCGCACATCGCGCCCTTTCAGCAGGTCGAAGCCGACCGTGACCTGCACGCGGTCGGCGTCGAACGCGGAGGCGACGTCGCCGCCCTTCCACTTGGCGCGGCCGGCGCCGAGGTCGATCCACAACGCGCGCGCGTCCTGGCTGTCCGCGCGCTGCAGCAGGGTGCGCTGCAGTTCCCAGTTGGCCTGCGGCAGGGCCGCCGCCAGCGCGCCATGGACCTCGCCCGCCAGGCCCTGCATCACGCCGCCGAGCTGCTGCGCGTTGCGCGAGCCGGTCTCGTAGCTCAGGCTGGTCTGGGCGGCGCTGCCCTTGCCGGCCTGGTCGAGGTCGACGATGCGGTCGAGCGCGGCGCCCACCGAACGCGCATTGGCGCTCGCATCCCCGGCCCAGGTGGCGTACGAGGCCGGCAACACCTTCAGCTCGATGCTGTTGTTGCCGCCATGGTCGTAGAACGCCGCCAGGCGGGTATTGGCGCCCAGGCCTTCCGGCTGCGCCAGGGTGTCGAAACGGCCGTCGATGCCGCCGTCGGCGGTCAGGATCAGGAAGTTCTGGCCGAGCTCGGGCACGAACTGGGCCGAGCCGTAGCCGGCCTGGCCGGGCGTGTACAGGTTCTTCAGCGCCGGCGCCAGCGTGGCGCCGGCCTCGATCGTGAAGCGCTTGCCGTTGACCACGTGCAGGAAGGAGTAATGGCCGGCCGCACCGATCGGCGTGTTCATGCCGGCCTGCCGGGCGCCACCGATGTCCTGCTTGTAGGTGCTGCCGGCGGCCATCGTGATGTTCGAATCGGCGCTCAGCATGCCCGGCGAGTTACCCGGGGACAGGGTGCCGTGGACAACCACGTCGCCCTGCACCGTGCCGGCGCCGCCCAGGGTGGCGCCTTTGGCGACCATCACCTTGCTGGCGAACACGCCGTTGGCCAGCAGCTTGCCCTCGAGGACGCAGGTGGCGTCGATGCGGGCGGCGCCGGTCACGTTCAGGGTGCCCAGGCCGGTCTTGTTGAAGCAGCCGTCGCCGGCGCCGGTCGAGATCAGGTCGCCCGCCAGCGTGGTGGTGGTGCCGGTGTCGACATTGATGTCGGTCTTGCGGCCCATATTGATGTCCTGGCCGGTCAGGATGTCGACCGTGGCGTGGATGGTGCCGGCATTGAAGGTCATCACGCTGCCCCAGCCCAGGCCCCAGGAATTGGTCACCTTCACCAGGCCCGAATTGATGGTCAGGCCACCGGTCCAGCCGTCGCCCGGCCGGTTCGCGCCGAGCTGGCCGCCGGCATTGTCGCCGGCCAGCACCAGCGTGCCTTCGCCGTCCTTGACGATGCGGCCGGCGCCGCTGATATTGCCGTCCAGCGTCACGACGCTGTCGGCGCCCTCGGTGTCGACCACGCCATTCTTCGCCGTGACCTCGATGCCGCGCGCGGAGTCGAGCGTGCCGGTGGTCTGCAGGCGGCCGCCGTCGAGCACCAGGCCGCTGCCGGCCGCGCCCAGGTTGGCGTCGCGGTCGATGCGCAGGGCGGCGCCGGAACCGATCGTGGTGCCGCCCGTGTAGGTGTTGTCCGCACTCAGGGCCAGGGTGCCGCCGCTCACCTGCAGGCCGCCGCCGTTGGCCAGCGTGCCGCGCAGGATCAGGGTGCCGGCGCCATCCTTGACCAGCTTGCCGCTACCGTCCACCTTGCCGGTCTCGACCAGCGTGGTCGCGGCGTCGACGTCGACCGTGCCGCGTCCAGCCAGCTGCAGGCCGCGGGTGTGGGTCATGTCGGCGCCGGTCTGCCAGGCGCCGTCGCGCAGTTCGAGCGCGGCGCGTCCCAGACCCAGGTTGGCGTCGGCGAGCGTGCGCAGGGTGGCGTTCGCGACCACGGTCTTGCCGGTGTAGGTGTTGTTGCCGGCCAGCGCCAGCTTGCCGCCCTCGAGGTTCAGGCCGCCGTTGCCGGCGAGGATGCCGCTGAAGGAACCGTTGGCCCGCGTCACGCTCAGGTCGTTCGCGCCCAGCAGCACCGCGCCGGCGCCGCTCAGGCCCGCGACCGCGACCTTGCCGGATGCGCGGGAGACGTCGAACACGCCGTCCACGCCGACCGCACTGCCGGCGATGCCGCCCCTGCCCGTCAGGGCCAGGGTAGCCCCCTTGGCGATATCGGTGGCGCCCGTATAGTCCTGGGCGCTGGTAAAGCCCAGCTTGCCGCCCGCCAGCTTGACGCCACCGGCGCCAGTGATGTTGCCGCCGAAACTGTCCGCAGCCTCGGTCAGGGTCAGGGTCTGCGTGCCCAGCCGCACCGTGCCGGCGCCCGCCAGGCTCTTGACGGCTGCCTTGCCATTGCTGCGCGCGACGTCGAAGGTGCCGGCGACGTCGACCCGGCTGTTGGCGATGCCGCCGTTGCCGGAGAGCGCCAGCGTGGCCAGGCTGCCGACGGTGGTGTCGCCACGGTAGGTATTGGCGCCGCCCAGGGTTTCGGTGCCGGCCGTCACCTCGAGGCCGCCGTTGCCGCTGATGACGCCGGTGAAGGTGCTGTTGGCATTGCTCAGGCGCAGGGTATTGTCGCCGAGCCGGACCGCGCCGGCGCCGGACAGCGTCTTGATCTGGGCGCTGTCGGCGCGGCTGACGTCGAAGGTGCCGTTGGCCTGCACGCCGCTCGACGAGGCAAGGCTGCTGTCACCCGACAGGGCCAGGCTGGCGCCGGCGCCGATGCTGGTGGCGCCGGTGTAGCGGTTGTCGCCCGCCAGCACCGCCCTGCCGCCGGCGACGGTGAGGCCGCCCGCGCCGTCGATGCGGCCGCTGAAGGTGTCGCCCGCCCCGGTCAGGGTCAGGGTCTGGTCGCCCAGCAGGACGGCGCCGGATCCGCCCAGGCTCTTGATGGCGGCGCCGCCGTTGCTGGCGGCGATGTCGAGCGTGCCGTCGCCGGTGACGCGGCTGTTGGCGATGCTGCCGTTGCCCGCCAGCGCCAGGGTCGCGCCGCGCGCGATGCTGGTGTCGCCGCTATAGGTATTGCGTCCGCTCAGGATTTCACGGCCGGCCGCCAGTTCCAGGCCGCCCGAACCGGCGATAGTGCCCGAGAAATGGCCGCTGGCATTCGTCAGCGTCAGGGTCTTGTTGCCCAGGTTGACGGCGCCGGCGCCGGACAGCGTCCGGATTTCCGCGCCCGTTTCCATGGCCGCGATGTCGAGCGTGCCGTTGACCAGCACGCCGCTCGACATCGCCAGGCCGCCGCTGCCCTGGCCGGCCAGGCCCAAGGTGGCGCCGCTCGCGATCGTGGTAGCGCCGCGGAACTCGCTCAGGTGGGTATCCAGCACCTGGGTGCCGCCGGTGATGGCCAGGCCGCCCGAGCCACGGATATTGCCGGTGTAGGTGTCGCCAGCGCCGGTGATGGTCAGCGTCTGGTCGCCCAGGATGACAGAACCCGAGCCGGACAGGCTCTTGACGGCGGCTGCGCCGTTGGTGGCCGCGATGTCGAAATCATTGCCATCGAGCACCAGGCGGCTGTTGGCGATGCTGCCGTCGCCTTCCAGCGCCAGGCTGGCGCCGTGTCCCAGGACGGTGTTGCCGCGATAGGTGTTGGCGCCACTGAGCACCTCATGGCCATTGGCGACGATCAGTCCGCCCGAGCCCTGGATGCTGCCCGAGAAGTTGCCACTGGCATTCGTCAGGGTCAGGTCCTGGCGGCCCAGCAGCACCGCGCCCGAGCCGGACAGGGTGGTGATCTGCGCGCCGTTGGCGGCCTGCGAGACGTCGAAGCGCCCATCGGCCACCACGCCGCTCGAGAATGCGATGCTGCCCGAACTGCCCAGCGCCAGTTCGGCGCCTTCTTCGATCCGGGTCACGCCGTTGTACCAGTTCGTGCCGTTCAAGGTCTGGGTGCCGCCCGCGACCGTCAGGCCGGCCGCGCCATGGATCATGCCATCGAAACGGCTGTGGGCGCCGGTCAGTGTCAAGTTGCTGTCACCGAGGGAGACCATGCCCGAGCCGGACAGCGACGCCAGCCGGGCGTCCTGGCCCGGCTCGGAGAAATACAGGAAGCCCTCGACCGCGACTTCGCCCGAGGCGGCGATGCTGCCCTGTCCCGCCAGCGACAACACGGTGTGCTCGCCGATGGTGGTCTTGCCGGTGTAGTGCTGCACGTCGGTCAGGGTCGCATTGCCGCCCATGATCGCCAGCCCGCCGGAACCGTGGATGGTGCCATCGAAGCTACCGGCGGCATTGCTCAGGGTAAGTGTCTTGCCGCCCAGCCAGACCGTGCCGTTGCCCGACATGTTCTTGATCTGGGCGCCGTTCTTGGTCGCCGCGATGTCGAACCTGCCGTCGTTGAGCACCCCGCTCGAGAGCGCAATGCTGCCCGAGCCGGACAGGGACAGCGTCGTGCCCCAGTCGATTGCAGTAGCACCCTGGTAGGTATTCAGGCCGCCAAGCACGCCCACGCCTCCGGCGATGAGCAGGCCGCCGGAACCCTGGATGCTGCCCAGGAAGTTATGGTCGGCGCTGGCGTTGGTGAGCGTCAGCAGGCGCTCGCCCAGCAGCACCGCGCCGGAGCTGGAGCCGGACAGGCTCTGCAGGCTGGTGCCATTGGCGGTCATGGCAATATTGAGCATGCCGTCATTGCGAACATGCCAGCCGGCCGCCTGGTCGTTCGAGCCATCCCAATCGTACAGGAGCTCTGCCGAGCGCTCAGGAATGTAATGGGTATCGTAGTAGCTGCCCTGCGCCAGCGCCAGCACCGGGAACAGGGCCGCCACGGCTGCCGCAACCAGGGTGCGCGCGCCCCCGAAACCGCTGCCAGCCTCCGCCGCGTCGCGCCGCACGCCGGCATCGGTACCGGTTTCCTTGCCATTCGTGCTGGCGACTTCGGCGACGGCCATCAGCATATGGCGTTTCTTGTTCCAGACGAGGCGGTAGATGTGGTTCATGGCAATATCGGTAAGTGGCAGAGACGGCGAAAGCCGTAAAACCGATATTATTTAACGGAAACAATGCCGCTGAACAATACTAAATGCCGACAAGGTCGCATTGGTGCATGCAGTGTGCATTTTCACCACAGTTTGTGACGTAAGCACTAAGGCATTCTCACGAAAATACACATTATTTCACGTGAGAAATTATCAATTTGCTCAGGTCAGCGGCGACCTTGCGCACCACCGTTTCCCAGTCGCCAGCCGCCGCCTGGCGATACAGGCGCATTACTCCGGGATACCACGGTGAATCGGCGCGCCCTTCCATCCAGCGCCAGTCGGGATGCACGGCCGGCAGCAGGATCCAGCACGGCTTGCCCAGCGCGCCGGCTACGTGGGCTACGGCGGTGTCGACGCAGATCACCAGGTCGAGCGCGGCGACGATGGCGGCGGTGTCGCTGAAGTCGTTTATCTCCGGACCGAGGTCGGCCAGGTGCACCGGCAGCGCTTCGCCCGCGCCGGCCTCCATGCCGCGCTGCAGGCTGAAGAAGCGTACGCCGGGCACGGCCCACAGCGGCGCCAGGCTTGCCACGCCCGGCAGCGAGCGGTTGGCATCGTTGACGTGGCCGCCGAAGCCGCGCCATGCCAGGCCTACCCGCAAGCCGGCGCCGTCCTGCCCCAGCCGCGCACGCCAATCCCGCGCGCGCGCGGGATCCGGCGCCAGGTAGGGCAGCGCCGCCGGGATCGTCGCCAGCGAGGTCTGCGCATGCAATGGCAGGCTCATGAGAAAGACCCAGCAGTCGTGCGGCGGCAGTCCGGCCGCCGCGCCCAGGCCCACTACCCGGTCCGCGCCAGCCACCTCGCCCAGCAGCGGCAGCAAGGCGTCCTGGCATACCAGGGTGACCCGGCCGGCGCCGGCCGCCTTCAGTAGCGGCAGGTAGCGCACGAACTGGACGGTGTCGCCGAAGCCTTGCTCGGGCCACACCACGACGCTGCGGCCAGCCAGGGGCTCGCCGCGCCATTGCGGGCAGCCCAGCTGCGGCGCGGTCGCGATCGGGCGCGCCAGCGCCGGATCGTAGCGCGCTTCCATCCATGGCCAGCCTTCTTCCAGGCGGCCGCGCGACAGCAGCAGGAAGCCCAGGTTCCAGCGCGCTTCCGGATAGGCCGGATCGGCGGCGATCGCCTGGCGGTAGGATGCGTCGGCCTCTCCGGCCTGGCCTGCGCGCTGCAGCAGCGCGCCGAGGTTGTTCAGGGTGCGGGCATTGCGCGGACCGAGCGCCAGCGCCTGGCGGTAGAGCGCCTCCGCTTCCGGCACGCGGTGCAAGTACTGGCACACATTGCCCAGCGAATTGAGGCCTTCAGGATCGTGCGGCCGCAGCGCCACGTATTCGCGCAGCGCCGACTCGGCTTCCGGCAGGCGGCGCCGCGACGTGTACAGCAGGCCCAGGTTGTGCCAGGCCTCGGCATACGCGGGACGCAGGTCCAGCGCGCGCCGGTAGTGGGCTTCGGCCGGATCGGGATGGCCGGCGCTGGCGTACAGCACCGCGAGGTTGTTGTGCAGTTCGGGCTGGTCGGGCTGCAGTTCGAGCGCCGCCAGGTAGCACGTCTCGGCCTCGGCGCGCCGTCCCTGCCGCTGCAGGCTGTCGGCCTGCTCTTGCAGGAGGATGCGCAGATTGTCGAGCGATGCCGCATGGCCGGGCTGCAGCGCCAGCGCCTGGCGCCAGCGGCGCTCGGCATCGAGCGGCTGGCCAAGCGCCAACGCGCAGGCGGCGGCCAGGTTCAGGGCGTCGACATTGGCGGCCGCGCCGTCCAGCAGGTCGCCCACCGCCGCCAGCGCGTCCTGGAACGCGCCCTGCCGGACCAGGGCGATGGCGGCGTCGATGCGGCGCCCGAGCGCCAGCGGCGCGGACGGATGGGACGGTTCAGCCACGCAGCATGCGCCAGGTGGCGAAACCGGCCGCGCACAGCAGCAGCGAGCCGGCCAGGTGCAGCGCCGTATGCGCCAGCGCCCAGCCAAGCTCACCGCGCTGGAGCAGCAGCACCGACTCGCCCGAGAAGCTGGAGAACGTGGTCAGGCCGCCCAGGAAGCCGGTGATGACGAACAGGCGCCACTCGGGCGCGAGGTCCGGCTGGGCAGAAAAGAAGCCGAGCGCAAGGCCAACCAGGTAGCCGCCGCACAGGTTGGCGGCCAGCGTCCCGGCCTGCACGAAACCGTGCAGGCTGCCCAGCCACAGCCCCAGGCCCCAGCGCAGCCAGGCGCCGAGCGCGGCGCCGATGCCGACCGCGGCAAAGCTCAGGGCGCTTCCCACTTGGCCTTCGCGGTGTCGTCGCTGACGCGGGCGTCGACCCAGCGCGCGCCGTCCGGCGTCTGCTCTTTCTTCCAGAACGGGGCCTCGGTCTTGAGGTAGTCCATGATGAATTCGCAGGCCGCGAAGGCATCGCCACGATGCGCGGCGCTGCAGGCCACCAGCACGATCTGGTCCAGTGGCGCCAGCGGGCCGACGCGGTGGATGACCAGGGTGCCGTACAGGGGCCAGCGTTCGCAGGCGCGCGCCGCGATCGCTTCCAGGGACTTCTCGGTCATGCCCGGATAGTGTTCCAGCTCCATCTCGGAGACCTTCGCGCCATCGTTCAGGTCGCGCACGGTGCCAACAAAAGACACCACGGCGCCGATGCGCGCATCGCCGGCGCGCAGGCGCGCCACTTCCTGGCCGAGGTCGAAATCCCCGGCCTGTACCCTTGCTTCGTTCATGAATGGTCCTTCGGCTGGCGCAGCAACAGGTGTTCGATGCGGGTCCCGGTGCGCACGTCGAGCAGGGCCGGCAACGCCAGCAGCGCGCGCAGCTCGGCCGATTGTGCTCCCGGCTTCTGGCCCGACTTGAGGGAGCTTTGCAGCACCTCGACCTGCAGGCGCAGGCGCTCGCGCGCGAACTCGGGGCCGCTGTCGATGCCGGCCGCGATTTCCAGGCGCAGCAAGTCGTTCAGCAGGCGCTCACGGTTGCCTTCCATCTGGCGCACGTAGGCGGCGCGTTCGCCGTCGGGCGCTTCCAGGGCCGCCAGGGCGGCGTCAAAGCGCGCATGCAGGATCGGCTCATAGCCGCCCTCCAGCGCCAGCATGGCATCCCAGCGCCCGCGCCAGTCCGCGGCCTGGGTTTGGGCGTCGGGATTGGCCAGCGCCGTCTCGAGCGCCTGGACCAGGCGCAGCTTGTCGCGTACGGCCCCGGCCAGCGCCGTATCCTGGGCGCGGCGGGCGGCGTCGGCATGCTGCTGCACGCGGGCGACAGCGGCGTGATAGCGCTTGTCGATGCGCGCCTCGTGGGCGCGCGGCACCGGGCCGATCGCCTGCCATTCGGCGGCGGCCTCGCGCAACAGCTTGCCGACGTTGGCAGGCAGGGCATCCGGTGCGGCAGCTTCCAGGCGTTCGCACACGGCTTCCTTGGCGGACTCGTGGGCGCGGCGCTCGCAGTCGGCCGCGTGCGCCTGCTCCTTGCGCGCGGCGAACAGCGTGTCGCAGGCGCCGCGGAAGCGCTGCCACAGCGCCTGCTCGGCCTTGCGCTCGAGCGGCAGCGCGCGCGCATGTTCCTGCCAGCGCGCCTGCAGCTCGCGCAGCATGTCCACCGCATGGCGCTCATGCGGGTCGAGCTTGTGCACCTCTTCGATCAGCTGCTCGCGCACCGCGATCTCGACCTTGCGCTGGTCTTCCAGGGGGCGTTGCAAGGTGGTCAGCGCATCGGCGAACAGCCCGTCCAGGCGCTTCTTTTCCTTGCGGTCGACCGCGCCCAGATGGCTCCAGGCGGTGCGCAGGCGCTGCACGGTGCCGGACACGTGCTTCCAGTCGGCCTCGCCCGATTGCAGGCGCCCGATCTCGGCTTGCGCTTCCTCGACCAGGGCCTGGCCGCGCGCCGCATTGGTGTGGCGTTCGTCGGCCAGCTGCCTGAAGTGGGCCGCGGCCGGCGCATAGGCGGCGCTGCAGGCGGCGTCGAAGCGCTCCCACAGGCTGCGCGGCGCGGGGCCGGACAGGCTGTCCAGGGCTTTCCAGCGATCGCGCATGCTGCCCACCTTCTTGGCCAGCTCGGCCATCGGCAGGCCCTGGGTCGGCAGCGATTCGACGGTCTTGATCAGTTCTTCGCGCGAGACGTTGCCGCCCCAGCGCGCCCAGTCAGACAGCCGCTTGAGCTCGGCGCGCAGATGGGCCAGGCGGTCGGCCTGCGGCGCGGAGAGGCGCATGCCCTTGTCCCTGGCTTCCTTCAGCGCCTTGTCGAGCTCGGCGGCGGTGCCGAGCGAGCCCTGCTGCAAGGCGGCTTCGAGCGCATCCATACTGTCGAGGAAGGACTGGTCGGCGCCGCGTGCGGCCGGCCTGGCGCCTTCTTTCGTGCCCTCCTTCACGACCGGCGCCGGCTTGGCCGGACGCGTTTCCTGCGGCAGGCTCGCGAGCAGCGCGTCGAAGCGCTCCTGCAGGGCGCCGCCAGCGGCGTTGGCCGGCAAGGCGGGCAGGCGCTGCCACTCCCTGCGCAGCGTCTCCAGCTTGAGTTCAGCCGGCGCCTGGGCTTGCCATGCGGCCAGGGCCGCCTCGCGCGCGGCCAGCGCGGCCTGGTCTTGTTCGATCGTCGCCAGGCCGGCCGTCAGGCGCGCATGTTCGGTCGCGAATTCGGCCACCAGGGCGCGCGGCAGCGAGGCGTGGCCGGGATCGACCAGGGCCGCCTCTTGCTCCTGCTGCAGCCCGGCCAGGCGCGCGGCCAGCGCGGCCGCGTCCAGCCCGCCCGCCTCCAGGGCGCGCAAGACGGCCAGGCGGTCGATCATGGCGCGCTGCAGCGCCACCTGCGATTCGAGGCGGCGGCCGAGCTCGGCGCGCACGGTGTTGAAGTCGGGCGCCAGCTCGGGAGCGCGGATGACCGACCATTTGCGGTCCAGCTCGGCCACATGGTTCGGGGTCAGGAGGGTGTCGTTCAGCAGCGACCGGGCCTGGGCCAACGCCTCTTCGCCGCGGCGCAGTTCGGATTCGTGGTGGCGGATCGCATCCAGCCTGCCCTGCACCAGCTTGGCGACGCGGCGGTCGACGTTGCGCATCGCCGTGTGTACGCGCTCGAGGTGCTCGCGTGCGTGGACCAGTTCGGCCGCCGCGAGACGCAGTTCGGAGAATTCGGATTGGAGGATGAAATCGACGGCGGCCGCTTCGTCGGCGCCCAGCGTCTTGAGCCGCTCGGCCTGGCGTGCGCGGGCATCGGCGAGCGCTATACGGGCGGCCTGCGCGTCATGCGCAGCAGCAGGAGTGCCCGACTTGCCCGAACCAGCCTTGACGCTGCGATCCGCCGGCCCGGAGGCCTTCGCCGCGGCAGGTTTGGCCTCCGGCTTGTCGCCGGACGTGGCCGATCTCCCGCCCTGCCGCTTGAATAGGAATTCGAACATGATGAAATCGCACTTCCAAAACTCCCATCATAGCAAAGAACCCCGGCATCGATCGACATGTCCGGCCCGGCTGCCCCCTTAGTTTACGAGTGGCAAGGCGAGATTTTGCCTTGAAGAAATCTCAGCTGGCGGCGGCCCGCGCATTACGCCCAGGTCGGGGCCGCGGCCTTCACCTCGATTCTCGCTCTGGTGGGCGTCGTGCGCCAGCATCTGGTTGGCGATGGCGAACCAGGCCTCGCCCGCGATCATGGTGCGCGCCAGCGGCAGCAATTCGCGCTCTTCGCGGTCGAGGCGTTCGAGCAGCAGTTCGCAGCAGCGCTCGATCGCCGCCAGGCAGGCGGGATCGCCCTCGACGGCGGCGGCCTGCGCCGCCTGGCGCGCTTCGAGCGCCTGCCGGCCCAACCCATCCAGCTCGGCCACCAGCCGGGCGGCATCCTCGCCGCGGCGGCGCAGCGCCGGCAGCACGAACTTGTCGAGCTTGCGCCAGTGGCAGGCCTCGCACACCTGGCGCAGCGCTTCGCAAGCCTGTTCGTACTGGCGCATGGCGGGCGGTTCGCCCCACCAGGCACAAGGTCGCCAGCGTTCGAGCAACGCAAGTACCTCGATCCGCGCGCGTGCCTGCTCGACGGACAAGGCAACAAGCGTATAGGTTGATGTCAGCATGGTGTCTCCTCTCAATTTGCTCCTCCGAACGCACGTAGTCCACGCCAGGGGCGGTCGGGGATGCTTTTATAGGGGTAGCCGGCTATTGTGTTTGGTATGTGCCGGCCGACAGGAACTTCGTAGTGTAGAGAGAAGAAGGTGGGCGGGTTTGACATTGATCAAACCCGATTTCACAATGCGAGCGAGGTCAGACGGGGGGAATTTCCTCCACAAACTACCCTTCCACCATGCTACCGCTGCATTGCGCTGCGGTGCGCCCATCCATTGTCCAGCAGGGCGGCGCCCAGCTGCGCTATAGTAAGCGCGCTTTCCCGATCCTGCCTACCGACCTTCTTCATCCTCACTCGTCAATTCCTCATGCGGCTGCTGCACACCTCCGACTGGCACCTCGGCCAGACCCTGCACAATCACGACCGGACCTACGAACACCAGTGCTTCCTCGACTGGCTGGCCGACACGCTGGCCGAGGAGCGCATCGACGTGCTCCTGATCGCGGGCGACATCTTCGACACCGCCAATCCGTCCTCGAACGCGCAGCGCCAGCTGTACCGCTTCCTGCAGCAGGCGCGCACCCGCGTGCCGCACCTGCAGGTGGTGGTCATCGCCGGCAACCACGATTCGCCGGGCCGGCTGGAAGCGCCGACGCCGCTGCTGGAAGCCCATGGCACGATCGTGGTCGGCAACGTCCTGCGCCGCGGCGACGGCGAGATCGACCTGGAGCGCCTGCTGGTGCCGCTGCGCGACCGCGACGGCAATACCGCGGCCTGGTGCCTGGCGGTGCCCTTCCTGCGTCCGGGCGACCTGCCGCGGCTGCGCGCCGCCGAAGGCGAGCAACCGGTTCAAGACAGCGTGCGCGACCCCTACCAGCACGGCACCGCCCTGCTCTATCGCCAGGCGCATGCGCTGGCGCGCGAACGGGCGGCCGAAGGCCAGGCCATCGTCGCCATGGGCCACTGCCATATGGCCAGGGGTCAGGCGTCCGAAGACTCCGAGCGCCGCATCGTGATCGGCGGCAGCGAGGCCCTGCCGGTCAGCATGTTCGACGCCGGCATCGCCTATGCGGCCCTGGGCCACCTGCACCTGGCACAGCGCGTCGGCGGCCTCGAACACGTGCGCTATTGCGGCAGCCCGCTGCCGCTATCGTTCTCCGAAGTCGGCTACCAGCACCAGGTGCTGCGCATCGATCTCGAGGGCACCAATGCCCGCGCAGTGACACCCTTGTATGTGCCGCGTCCGGTGCAGCTGCTGCGCGTGCCCGCCACACCCGCCCCGCTGGAAGACGCGCTGGCGGCGCTGGAAACCCTGGAGCTGGACGTGGATCTGCCGCAACAGGCCTGGCCCTATCTCGAAGTGCGGGTGCTGCTGGACGGCCCCGAGCCGGGCCTGCGCGCCCGCATCGAGGCGGTCCTGGCGGGCAAGCCGGTACGGCTGGCCAAGATCGAGCCGACGCGCAAGCTGGTCGCGGCAAGCGACGAGGCCGAAGCCCTGAGCCTGGACCAGCTGGCGCAGCTGCAGCCGGACGACATCTTCCGCCGCCTGTGGCGGCAAAAATATGGCGACGAAGCCCCGCCCGAGCAGATCGAATCGTTCGCTGAGCTGTTCCACGCGGTGGAAGGAGAGCCGCGATGAAGATCCTGAAAATCAGCGGCAAGAACCTGGCCTCGCTGGCGGGCGAATTCGCGGTCGACTTCGAATCCGGGCCGCTGGCCACCACCGGCCTGTTCGCCATCAGCGGCCCGACCGGCGCGGGAAAAAGCACCCTGCTCGACGCCCTGTGCCTGGCGCTGTACGACGCCACCCCGCGCATGCAGAAGCGCGCCGGCAGCCAGTTGCCGGACGTCGGCGGTGACACCGTGTCCGCGCTCGATCCGCGCACCCTGCTGCGGCGCGGCGCGGCCGAGGCCTGGGCCGAAGTCGACTTCGTCGGCAGCGACGACGGCCGCTACCGCGCGCGCTGGAGCGTGCGCCGCTCCTAC
>Ga0265780_10002411_pt1 | contig 25354 bp, 21 predicted proteins | sample P1T30metagenome_FD_192432 | JGI IMG/M metagenome (GOLD analysis project Ga0265780, IMG submission 192432) | Plant litter microbial communities from East Loma Ridge, Irvine, California - P1 T30 | ecosystem: Environmental > Terrestrial > Plant litter > Unclassified | place: USA: California... | reverse complement strand
ACGTAGTTGATGTTCGGGTCGGCCCCCAGGGTGCGGAATTCTTCCGTCCAGGTATCCACCACCTTTCGGATTTCCGAGATGGGCAGCTCGGGCAGCGTCAGGTCGTGGCGCGGCGAAAAGCAGATGACGCGGCAGTGGCCAGTTTCAGCATCGGCGCGCAGCAAGCCGCCTTCTTCGTAGGTGCCGGTTTCGCCCTCAGGCAAGAGCGCCGCAAAGTCGTTGTCGAACACGTACTGGTGGTCGTACTTGGGGTTCACGATGCCGCTGGTGCGCGTGTTGCCGGGGCACAGGTAGCAGGTGGGGTCGTAGGCGGGCGGCGCGGCGGTGGCCGTTTTTTCCTGCGCACCCTGCCAGGGGCGCTTGGCGCGGTGCGGCGATACGAGGACCCACTCATCGAGCAGCGGGTTGTGGCGGCGGTGGGGTTGCTCTGTGAAGTCGAACATGGTGGATGGGTAGATGAGCGTGTTTAATTTACTATCGGGCTAAGCTTACGGACTGCTTGCGGGGCAAGCCCAAAATAGGCCCAGGGATTGACCGTAATCTGCCCCCTTAGCGCTTGCAAAAACTGGTCGCGCCGGGCCAGTTCTCCCAAATTATGGCTTAAGCAAGCCAGATAATTATCGAAGTAGATAGCGTAAAGCGAATCCTCAGTTAGCGGCTTCTTAGCCAACAAGTCAGTAATGCGGCGCTGATTTGTATTCTTAAAATCTGCCTTCGCCAGGGCTGTACTATCCTCCACGATAAGCTGCAACTCCACCAGATACATGGCTTGCAGTAGGTCGCGCACCGCGGCACCAGCGGCAGTGGTTACAAAGTCTTCCAGCACTTCTTCGTCGCCAAACCACTTTGGCGTGAGCACATTAAAGTAGAACAAGTGCGCCAGCAAATGACGGGGCTGCAAAACTACGCACTGCTCGTAAGCTGCCTGCGCCAGTTCCGGCTCGCTCAGGCCCATGGCTACCCGCACCAGACGGGCCGATGCCTGGGCTTGCAGGGCTGGCTCCGCAAATGGCGGCGTCAAGAGCGCGTGCGCCTGAGTTAGATAGTGCGTAAAGCCATCTACCTGCTGCCGCGATAACTCCCGGGCATAGGCACCGCTCCTGGCTTCCCAGGCCCGAAACGTGGCGTACACGGCGGCTACCAGCCGGCGCATTTCCGAATCACCGTTCTGCTGGTAGTGCACCAGTAGCGGCGCGTAGTACTCGCTTAGGCACAGGCCATCTAGCAGGCGCGTCAGCTCATCCGGGGGCAGGGCAATAGCCAGCTTTTCAAATGCCTGCCATTGCTTCTGCTCCAGCATCGGCTTGATACCGAGCTTGTCAATTAGCCCAAACGATAAATCAAGCGGTGGGGCCACCGGACCAGCACTCTTAAAGAGTGAACGAAGGGATTGCAGGAAAGCCAAGGCCAGTTTGTTAGGAGGAAAAAGCGATGCTACTCAGCCCCCAAAACTAGGCTATTCTTCCTCCACCACCGCGAACACCAGCGCCAGCGGCTCGAAGCACTGCATAAGTTGGTCGATAAAGCCGGGGTTGTTGAGCAGCACGCTCAGCACGTTGTCGGTACGCTCCTGCAAGCCGCCGTCGGGGAAGAGTTTGTCCTTGAGCGCGGTGAGCTGCGAAAAGGCCGTTTCGTGCTTGGCTTCGGAGGCTTTGGCGAGGCGCTTTTCGAGGCCGGCGAGGCTACCGGCGGCTTTCTGGGCTTCGGCGGCTACCGCTTTTACCAGGGTCGGGTCGAGGCGCTGGGCTAGGTCCTGCACCTGCTGGTAGGCGGCGGCGAGGGCTTCTTGCTGGGCAGCGAGGGTTACCTCCTCCTGGCCTAGCTGGGCACCGACTTGCTTTTTCAGCTCACCCAAGGGCTTGAAAATATCGAGCGTACCCAGACCCAGCTTGCGCAGCTTACCGAGGTTGGCGCGGCTCAAGTACATGGCTGAGTTGCGGGGCAGCACGATGGGATAGGTTACACCCAGCTGCTCAAACACGCCTTTTAGCTGGAACCAGTACGCCACCTCGGCCCCGCCACCGATGTAGGCAAGGTTGGGCATCAGGATTTCCTGGTACACCGGGCGCAGCACCACGTTGGGGCTGAAGCGCTCGGGGGCGCTGTCGGCCAGCGCCAGCAGCTCGGCCTGCGAGTGGCAGCGGCTGGTGCCGCGCACCGTCACCTGGGTGCAGTCGGCGCCGGGCGTGGCGTCGGGCTCCAGACGCTCGCGCTTGCCTTCATCGGTGAGGAAGAACAGGTTGAGCGGGCGCGAGTATACCTGCGGCTTGTAGCCAGCGGCCGTGAGCTCGGCGTTGGTGGCCTGCACCGCTTGGTTGGAAAGCTGACCTTGAATTTCCTGCTTCAGCAGCGGCTTCAGCGCTTGCTTGAGGGCGGGCCGGTCGGCATCGAGGCACACGAGGCCGTAATCGGCAAACAGGCTGGTGGCCAGCTTGCGCGTGGCCTCGCTCAGCGTGGTGCTGCTGGCGTAGGCGTCGCGGAAAGCGGCCGGTACTTCGGGCGGCAATTGGCCCAAGATTTCGGCTTCGAGCCCATCGAGCGATAACCGGCCCACGGGGCCACCTAGGGCACCCTCACCCGGCCCGGCCCAGCTCAGCGTTTTACCAAAGAGTTGGAAATGGTTGATTTCGGCGAAATCGTGGTCTTCGGTGGCCAGCCAGTACACCGGTACGAAGTCGTATTTCGGGTACTCGGCCTTGAGCTGCTGACTGAGCTTGATGGCCGTAACTATCTTATAGACAAAGTACAGCGGCCCGGTAAACAGGTTAAGCTGGTGCCCGGTGGTGATGGTAAACGTAGTATCACGCGCCAGCAAATCGAGGTTGGCGGCCACGGCGGGCGGCACCTCACCGCCTAGGTCGGCGTATTGAGCGCGCAGGTCGGCTACCAGCCGCTGCCGCGCCTCAGGCGAGTAGGCGGCTTTTTTTTCGTCTATCTGCGCCTGAAAAGCAGCCAGCTCGGGCCGACGATTATAAAAGGGAGCTAGGGCCGGCGAAGCGGCGATATAGTCAGTCAGAAGACCCGAAAACGCGCCGGTGGCAGCGTAGGGCAGGGTAATACAGTCGGCAGCAGCCATGAGCGCAGGGGAAAAGGAGGCGCGAAATTCAGCCAAGAACTCGGCGCGGCCCGAAAAGTTGAAGAGTAGCGGTAGCCGCCGATATTCCTAGATGCTCCAAAACCGCATTTCCAGCGAGATGCGCGTTTCATCTTCATTTAAATTAACCGCCCCGCCGTGCAGCAAATACGGCGAAAACAGCAGCACCTCGCCCGGTTCGGGGTTGGGCCGAATGATGTCCAGCGGCTCGGCGCTGCCGAGCACGCCCGGCACCGTGAACCGCACGCCATTGCTAACGGCGCCGGTGGCCGTGCGCAGGGTGCGGTTTTCGGGCCAGTGGTGCGAGCCGGGCACGAGCGTCAGCGACGATTGCGCCGTGCTGCCCGCCACGGGCATGTAGATATTCAGGCAGTTGTGGTAATCTGGTATCCACACATCGCGGTGCAGCGGGTTGTTGTCCGCCTTGCCCGGCCGGATAATCCGCAGGTGAAAAAACCGCTCGTTATCCCACGGGTTCAGCGCTTGCACGGGCCGGCCGCACAGCTCGCCCACGCGCTGTTCGAGCAGGCTGGCGGGCAGCGGCAGAAAATCGGCCTGCTGGTACTCCTTAGTGCGGTTCACCACGGCTAGGTGCAGGTCGCGGTCGTCGCCCACCACGCGGTGGTAGTGCGCCACATCGAAGTCGGCGGGTACAGGGTGTCCTACATCGGCCAAGGCTTGGCGCACCAGTCGGGCGAGGCCTTCGCGTAGGGCAGCTTGCTCAGCAGCGGGCAGAAACTCTGCAACGGTGTAGCCTTCGGCGGCCCAGGTGGTGCTGGCCGTCAGGTCGTCGTCGGAGGCCAGCAGCACGCGGCTGTCGGTGAGCCCGGCCTCGCCCTGCACATCGTAGGTAAAATCCTGCTGATTAATGCGAACCTGCATGGTTATTCCATTTAGTAAGTCATGCAGAGTGCAGCGAAGCATCTCGCGTGGCGCAGTAACCTCTAACGTTAGAATTTACTGCACTAAGCGAGATGCTTCGCTGCACTCTGCATGACGGACGTTAAAAACGCTGACTTTTCCTACCGCACTACCTCGCCGTACAAATCGAAATCCGATGCACCGGTGATGTGCACGTTGGCGAAGCTGCCCTGCGGGATGTGCAGGTCATTAGTAGCCAGCACCAATACTTCGTTATCAACCTCGGGCGAGTCGAACTCAGTGCGGCCCACATAGTAGCCACCTTCGAGCCGGTCGAAGAGCACTTTGTATGTCTGGCCCACGCGCGACTCATTGTAATCCAACGAAATCTGCTGCTGAATTTCCATGATACGGTCGGCGCGCTCCTGCTTTACTTCGGCGGGCACATCGTCCACGAGGGTGTGCGAGTGGGTATTTTCTTCGTGCGAATAGGTGAAGATACCTAGGCGCTCAAACTTCGATTCCTGCACAAATTCGCACAGTTCTTCGAAGTCCTCCTCCGTTTCGCCGGGGTGGCCCGCGATAAGCGTGGTGCGCAGCGCAATGCCCGGCACCCGGTCGCGAATTTCGCGCACCAGCTCCTTGGTACGGCGGCCCGTAATACCCCGGCGCATGGTTTTCAGCATGTTATCCGAAATGTGCTGCAACGGCATGTCGAGGTAGCGGCAGATGTTGTCGCGCTCGCGCATCACGTCCAGCGCCGCTAGCGGAAACTGCGAGGGATAGGCGTATTGCAGGCGTATCCAGTCCACGCCGCTCACGTCGCTGAGGCGCTCTAGCAGCTCGGGCAGCTTGCGCTCGCCGTAGGCTTGCAGGCCGTAATAGGTCAGGTCTTGGGCAATAAGAATCAGCTCCTTGGTACCCTGAGCCACGAGGCGCTTGGCCTCGGTCACGAGGTCTTCCATGGGCCGGTCTACGTGCTTGCCGCGCATCAGCGGGATGGCGCAAAACGAGCACGGGCGGTTGCAGCCCTCCGCAATTTTGAAGTAGGCGTAATGCTTGGGCGTGGTCAGCAGGCGCTCGCCTACCAGTTCTTTCTTGTAGTCGGCCTCCAGCACTTTCAGCATCTGGGGCAGCTCCAGGGTGCCGAAATAGGCATCTACCTGCGGAATCTCCACCTCTAGCTCGTCTTTGTAACGCTGGGAAAGGCAGCCCGTTACGTAGAGCTTTTCGAGCTTGCCGGCTTCTTTCTCGTCGGCGTAGCGCAGGATGGTGTCGATGCTTTCCTGCTTGGCATTGTCGATAAAGCCACAAGTATTGATAATGACAATGTTAGCATCCGACTTCTTGGCCTCGTGGGTAACCACGAAGTCATTGGCCTTGAGCTGGCCCATGAGCACCTCCGAGTCCACGAGGTTCTTGGAGCAGCCTAGGGTGATAACGTTGACTTTGTTTTGTTTAAGCGTTCTAACTTTCATAAAGCACGGGGGTCTGCCCTGAGGGGCTGCCCGGCTTAGCGCGGGCAACTTTGAAATAACTAGCGAAAAGAGCCTGCAAATTTACGACTCCCAAACAGGTAAAGCCTCGAACCAACTGCTAAGGGTAGTTAGTTCGAGGCTTTTATAAAGTATTATTGGCCACCTAGGTACCTAGAGCGCCTCGAACTGCCGCAAAAAGCGCACGTCGTTCTCCGTGAAGAGGCGCAAATCTTTTATCTGGTACTTGAGCATCGTGATGCGCTCGATGCCCATGCCCCAGGCGTAGCCGGTGTATTTCTCCGAGTCGATGCCGCAGTTTTCGAGCACGTTGGGGTCCACCATGCCGCTACCACCAATTTCGACCCAGCCGCTGCCTTTGCAGATATTGCAGCCCGCGCCCTTGCAAATGAGGCAGGTAATGTCAATTTCGGCGCTGGGCTCGGTGAAGGGGAAATAGCTGGGGCGGAAGCGGATGTTAATGTCCTCGCCAAACATCTCGCGCACGAAGTAGTAAATCGTCTGCTTGAGGTCGGCAAAGCTCACATTTTCATCAATATACAAGCCCTCAATCTGGTGAAAGAGCATGTGCGCCCGCGCCGAAATGGCCTCGTTGCGGTACACGCGGCCGGGCATGACGCGGCGGATGGGCAGCGGCTCGTTTTCCATCACGCGCACCTGCACGGTGCTGGTGTGGGTGCGTAGCAAGTGCGGCTGGGTTACCTCGGCGCCGGGCGCGGGCTCCACGAAAAACGTGTCCTGCATGTCGCGGGCCGGATGGTTTTCGGGGAAGTTGAGGGCCGTGAAGTTGTGCCAATCATCCTCAATCTCGGGGCCTTCGGCCACCGCGAAGCCAATGCGGGCGAAAATGCGCAGCATCTGCTCGCGCACCAGCATAAGCGGGTGGCGGGTACCTAGGGCATTGGGCACCGCGGGCAGCGTGTAGTCGAAGCCCGCGTCGGCGGGCTGGTTGGCCGTGGCTTCCTCGAAGGCAGCCTGGGCTTCGTCGAAACGGGCCTGGGCCTGCTGCTTGAGGCCGTTGAGCTGCTGGCCGACGGCCCGCTTCTGCTCATTGGGCACGGTTTTGAGCTGGTCGAAGAGGTCGGCCAAGCGGCCTTTGCGGCCCAGGTAGAGAAGGCGAAACTGGTCGAGGGCGGCGGCGCTGCTCACGTCGGCGGCGGCCACCTCGGCGGCGAGGGCCGAAATAGATTCCTGCATGATACTGGCAAAGGTACGGCGGCATACGGCGGGCTGGACAGGCCTTTTGGGGCCGATACGAAACCGTGGGTGGGCCACGTTGCGTAAAAAACTGGCATTGCCTTTGCAAAAGGCTTTATCAACTCCCCAACTACTCCTACATTTTCTTTTTCTCCTCACATTTTATGGTACGCCAACTGCTCCTCCCCCTACTCGGCCTCGGCCTTTTGTTCAGCGCCGAAACTGCTTCGGCCCAGACGCAAGCTGCCACTTCCAAGTCGCCCGCTTCGGCTGCCAAAACTGCCCGCACCACGCCCCGCGCCGGCCGCGTCCTCACGGCCCGCGAGCGCAAGCAGGCCGAGGCTGCCGCTAAAGCCGCTGCCAAAAACCCAGTATTGGCCATGGGCACGCCCAGCACCCAGTCGAGCTGGAACGGCTGGAGCAACGAGGCGGTAGACCTGCCCGATGATGGCACCCTCTACCGCCCCCGTACCAACCTGTCGGTAGCACCCGGCATGCCCCTCAACCAAATTTCGCACGGCGTAACTACCGACTACGACGGCCGCCCCCTGCGCCGCCCCGGTACCAGCAGCACCACGCTGCCCGCCCAGCGCTAAGCTCTCTTTCCAACCAACAACACCGCCTTTCTCACTCTTCTTTCTGTTGTGTTGCAGCGGCCACGGAATTAGCCTTCCGTGGCCGTTTTGCGTATGCAAGGGGCTGGTGGCCCGGCTTCTGTGGCTGGTACGCCGCTTCCTTTTTACCCCCTTGTTTATGCTTCGCTCCCTTCTTCTACCGCTGCTCGGCCTAGTTCTACTAGCCGAAGCCGCTACGGCCCAAACGGCTCCTGCCAAGAAACCTGCGCGCACCACCAGATTCGCCCAGCGCGCTACGTCCGGCAAAACGGGCACCAATGCCGATGCGCCGGTGCTGCGCGACAACCCACGGCGCGGCAGCGGGGGCAACGACAATGGCGCGGGCCAGTCGGGCTATGCCGCCCCCGGCATGCCCATCACCCCGCCCGATGCCAATGGCAAAAACACGCCGCCCTACGATGGCCCCGCCGCTCCCGCCAAGCGTAACACGACCATCAGCACGCCCAAATAGCCACTAGTTGCCGCTAAAAAACGACGTTCCCGCCACGTAGCCTGAGTTACTACGTGGCGGGAATATCGTTTTTTACAACCCTTAAGCGTGTTTACTAAGCTATAGTAGCTACCTCCTCTTCTACCTCCGCAGCATCCGCTGTTTCGGCGGCGCGGTAGTAGAGGGTGGTGCAGTTTTCGGGGCGCAGCACTAGCTCGGCGGCCTGCCGAATGTCGGCGGGCGTCACGGCTTGCAGCATCGCAGGCTCCTCGTTCACGAGGTTGGCATTGCCGAGGAGCTTGCCGATGGCCAGGGCTAGGGCGCGATTCAGGAGCTCGATTTCGCCGAAAACCAGGCCGGTTTCAGCTTGGTTTTTCACTTTATCGAGCTCGGCGGCGGGCACGTCGGCTTGCAGCAGCTCGGTCACTACGGCCTCCACAGCGCGGTCGGCGTCTTCGAGGGCCACGCCCACATTGAGCTTGCCGCTCACTACGAGTAGGCCGGGGTCGAGGGCACCGGTGAGCGAGGCCGACACGTTGTTAAACAGCTCCAGCTCTTTTACCAAGCGCTGGTGCAGACGCGAGCTTTTGCCTCGGCCCAACAAGTCGCCCAGCAGGTCTACGGCGTGGTAGCGCGGGTCGAGGCGGGCGGGCATGTGGTAGGCCTTGTAGAGGGCCGACAGCGGCACGGGGGCCGTAACCTCGGCGTGGCGCGCCTCGGTTTGCACGGGCTCCTGGGGCAGCTGGCGCTCGTAGCGCGGGCCACCCGGAATGGGGCCAAACCACTTTTCGGCCAGCCGCTTTACCTCGTCAAAAGCCACGGAGCCGGCCACTACCAGCACGGCATTTTGGGGCGCGTAGTGCTTTTGGAAGAAGGCGCGCACGTCGGCCATATCAGCGTCTTCGATGTGGGCGATTTCCTTGCCGATGGGGTTCCACTGGTAGGGGTGGTTTTGGTAAGCCAGGGGCTTGAGCTTGAGCCACACGTCGCCGTAGGGCTGGCTGAGGTAATTTTGCTTAAACTCTTCCACTACCACTTTGCGCTGCACGTCGAGGCCGTTCTCGGAGAAGGCCAAATCGAGCATTCGGTCGCTTTCGAGCCAAAAGCCGGTTTCGATGTTGGCGGCGGGCAGCGAGAGGTAGTAGTTGGTGATGTCCTGCGAGGTGAAAGCGTTGTTTTCGCCGCCCACTTTTTGCAGCGGCTCGTCGTAGTTCGGGATATTGACCGAGCCGCTAAACATCAAGTGCTCAAACAAGTGCGCGAAGCCGGTGCGGCCGGGATGCTCATCGCGCGAGCCCACATCGTAGAGCACGTTGAGTACGGCCAGCGGGGTGGTGAAGTCTTCGTGCACGAGGCAGCGCAGGCCGTTTTCGAGGGTAAATTCCTGGTAGTGTATCATAGCGGGTGTTAAAAGGAAAAAGCGGGGGCGAAGGTTTCCTATAATGTCGCAGCGAAAGGCCGAAAATAGAGGTCGAGCTTCACAAGTATAGCCGTACCGGATACGCGGCATAGCAGCGAAGCGAAGTTATTGGCCCACTACATGGCACGCAGGACGGGCTGCAATAATGTACTTTCGACTCAACTTAGATGTCGCGCCAGGATTACCATTGCCATGAACGAAGCACTCAGCCGCTTGCTGCGGGAAGAAGATACCGTATTGTTTATTGGGTCGGGAGTATCTGCATGGTCAGGGCTGCTTTCCTGGGGCGAACTGTTGAAAAAAATTGCCGATTACCTCGATAGCTTAGGTAAAGACACTGCCGCTATGCGCCGCGATATTGGTGCTGACCCCGTAAAGGCTGCTGACTTTGCTATCAGCCCCGACCGCTTATCGGAAGCAGCGTTGGGCCGGTTTCTGCGCGACGAATGCCAGTTTGGAACCGCGCAGCCACACGCTATTCACCATAAAATCGTGACCCTCAGCCCCCGCTGCTTCGTCACGACTAACTACGACCACCTTCTGGAAGATGCCTTACGGGCTGAGTACCGCAGCCGCTCTCAACTGGTAGTAAAGAACAATCAGCCCATTGAGATAGCCGAAATCATCGGGGCGCGGGCTAAGGACTATGTGTACAAGCTGCACGGCGACATTGACGACAGCGCCAGCCTCATATTAGCGCGCTCACAATATCGAAGGCTCTTGGAGAATGGGGAACGAAAATCAGCCTTGGATGCCCTACGCACCTTACTCGTGACGCGGCCAGTAGTGTTTATTGGTTTTGGCTTGCGCGACTTAGATTTTTTGCTGGTACAGGATGAGTTGCAGAACTTATGGAAGGGTGTACCCCGTGAACATTACGCTATTCTGCCTGACGCTAGCCCCGACGATAGCGCCGACTGGCTCCGTAACTACGGCATTCGGGTGGTGAGCTACGCCACCGTGCAACGGCCTGAAGGTGGTCGCGACCACGCCGCCTTGCTACCGTTACTTGATGAGTTGCGCCAGCCGCCGGCGCCGCCCACTGCTGCCCTGCCGCCCACTGCTTCCTTTGATACGCCTGCCACACGCTTGGCCCTACTACGCTATGCTAATGGCTTAGCCGACAGCCCGGCCGTATCGCCCGAAATACCCTTGCGCGTGCACGCCGCCCGGCACACCCGCGCCGATGCTTACCGCCACGACCATAGCCCATTACAGAAGTTTCTGGACGAAGGCCCCGCCAGGGCAGTGCTCATTGGCCTACCTGGTGCCGGCAAAACCTATGCTCTAAAGCAAGCTGCTGCCCGCGCCGCACAGCACCTGCGCGCCGCCGACCAAGCCGACACCTTCGACCCGGCCACAGTGGTAGTGCCTCTGCTGGCCGATTTTAAGCTCTACGAGGGCAGCATTCAACAACTCCTGGAGAGAACCCTGCCTGGTAGCCTTTCGCTCAGCGGCTTGGCCAGCACATTCCGCCTGCTCATTCTACTCGACTCATTCAATGAGATGCCTCGCGAGCAGTGGGAACGCGAAACCCACGAAGCCGACTTAGCAGCATTTCTCCAGCAGTTTCCTACGGCCCGCATTCTCATCAGTTCGCGTACCGAGGAAGGGCTAAGCAAGCTCAACCTATCTATCTATACCATTGATGAAATCGAAGCCAGTTTCCTACAAGAGGAGTTAGAGCGACGCGGCTTAGATTTGAGTGGCCGATTCAAATCCGAAATGTTTGGACTGCTTAGTAAGCCGTTCTTCTTTCAGCTCGTAGCCCGCAATAAGGTAGCTCTGCCCGCCGAGCCTCGCCCCCGCGACATTTACGAATCGTACTTCACTGCACTGGACGAGCGGTTCATGCACCGATTTGGGGTAGCCTTCGATGTAGCACGGGCGCTATGTTCCGCCGCCTATGAAGCCATCAATAGCGGCCAAGAGGCTATGCCTGTCGCTACCATTGCGCAGGCACTGCGCCGCAATATGCAGGGTGCCAACGTGAGCGCGGCCACGCCGGAAGAAGTAATTGCTTGGCTTGTCGGGGAGGATGTATTACTGACCTATTCAGGGCGTCGGGTAGCATTTTTTCATCAATCCGTAACGGAGTATCTAGCGGCTACAGAGTTAGCACGAAGATATGTGGAGAACCCGACAGTACTCTTGCAAAAATTAGCATTCACTCGGTGGGACCAAGCACTATTTTTAACGCTAAGTTTACTTTCAAAGTCATACGCTACAAGGTTTATAAATCAAGTAATCACCGTCGACTTTGACTTAGCTACGCGGGCAACTAAGTATTTAGAGAATGGCCGTGATGCAGTAGTAACGAAGCTACTGAAATTTCTTTTAAAAGAAGATACCACTAATTCACAAGAATATTATTTTTTTGAAAACCTACCATTCAATACTATTCATGATAAATACTTACGAAAGCTCGCAGAATCAGAAAATCATTGGGCTTATACTCAATCTTATATAGGATTAATACATATTTATGGCGCTATTTTAAAGGATGAAATAATAGATTTGCTATTCGCCAATGCAGACGACAGTGATTTCTGTTTTGATTTGGGAATGGAGTTAGCGAATTCTGTTACTTCAACTGAGACAATTTCATTAATAGAACGTTTAGAAAATGAGTATTTACAATATATACAAAGGGATAATGAAGAAGAATTATTCGAAGTGAGTTCTGCTATTGGCGCAATGCTTTCAAGTATCTCTCTTAATGATTTACGTGAAATTTTGTTAGACCCTAATAGGCAAGCTAAATCCTTGCCCATTCGAGCAAGCGTTTTGCAACAAAGAATAGAATTATATATTGAAGATGAGGAAGGCCCAATGCAACCAATTATATCTATCGCGTTGGAGATGATAGAAAGGGGCTTAATAAATAGTGCGTTAGTTATTTCACAAAATAACTGGCAAAAAGTGGACGCTATAAATTTCCAGGCTGCCCACTTAGTAGGACTTGTATCGCTAATTGCTCGTGGTGATGGCTTCGTTGCCCTTAGAGCATTAGCTGATGTCTGCATATTACGACCGGATTTAATATCCAGCGGGAAGGATGCTGCTAAATCCTTAGCAGGAATGGAATATGCTTGCGCGATAACAGCAACTGATTGCAGTCAGCAGGTGTTAGTCCTTAACCTATTAGAACAGGCATTAACAATGACACAAGAACAACGCACTAATATCAGATTTGAACTTTTAGCAGGAATTAAATTAGACTGGAGTAATAGCGAAAATTTATTTTTTCAACTAATCCAATTAGATGACAAAGATTTTGTAGAAGATTTTTTATCTAATTCATACATGTCTAGACCAGAAAAACTAAATCTCACGCCAATTGATTTATGGCTTAACTGGTTAGCAGAATTCTTTAAGAGTAACACAACGAACGATAGAATGCCTTTTTGGTTTGCTAAAAAGCTCTTTACCAATAATGAAAATTGCCATAAAGAATTACTAATCGAATTTAATCATGTAAATTCACCATACCGAGAGTTGTTAATGAGTGTTTTAGCAGATATTGGTTGTACAACAGATGATTTTAGTGATGAAACCCAGAGCTTTCTGCTAGGAAGGCTATCATCTTATCAACGAAAGCATTATGGTCATACCTTGCTTGGTCAGACAGCCACAGAAGCATTTGTGCAAGAAAGACTATTGCCTTTGTATACTATTAGCGGTGCTGTAGTTCGAAGCAATCTTACTACCATCTTAGAGGAAGCCGGCCGCCGCCATCGCCGCCGCTACCTCCTGCCCACCGCCTAAAACTCATGCTGTGTAGCTTGTAACACAGAGTGAGTTTCTTCTTTCGCCCAGCAGGATATCGAAGACTAGTTTGCTAATCCTACTCGCATCTTCTGCGGCTCGGGTTCGCCATAGCCCGGCCGCTACCTTTGCCCAGCCGACCATCGCCCCCTTTTCCTTATGGCTTTGCCAGATACCGCCGCCCCCGCTCCCACCCTAGCCTTCGACCGCAAGGAGTACTCCAACGACGTGCTCAAGCACCTCTACCGCGAGCTGCTCAAGCCCCGCCTCATCGAGGAGAAAATGTTGATACTACTGCGCCAAGGCAAAATCAGCAAGTGGTTTTCGGGCATCGGGCAGGAGGCAATTTCGGTAGGCAGCACGCTGGCCTTGCGGCCCGACGAGTACATATTGCCCTTGCACCGCAACCTGGGCGTGTTTACGAGCCGTAAGGTGCCGCTGGGGCGGCTGTTTGCGCAGTGGCAGGGCAAGGCCACGGGCTACACCAAGGGGCGCGACCGCAGCTTCCACTTCGGCACTAACGAGCACCACATCGTGGGCATGATTTCGCACCTCGGCCCGCAGCTGGCCGTGGCCGACGGCATCGCGCTGGCCGATTTGCTCGATGAGGCGCCCCGCGTCACGCTCGCTTATTCGGGCGATGGCGGGGCCAGCGAGGGCGACTTTCACGAGGCGCTGAACGTGGCGGCTGTGTGGCAGCTGCCGGTCATTTTTATGGTCGAAAACAACGGCTACGGCCTCAGCACGCCTAGTAACGAGCAGTTTCGATTTAAGTCATTCGTGGACAAAGGCCCCGCCTACGGCATGGAGGCCGTGCAAGTCGATGGCAACAACGTGCTGGCCGTGTACGACCTCATCAAAACGCTGGCCGAAGACCTGCGCGAGCGCCCACGCCCGGTGCTGGTCGAGGCGCTCACCTTCCGGATGCGCGGCCACGAGGAAGCTAGCGGCACTAAGTACGTGCCCGCCGAGCTGATGCAGGAGTGGGCCACCAAAGACCCCGTTGAGAACTACGAAAAGTGGCTGCTCGCCGAGGGCATCATCAGCGAAACGGCCCGCATCCAGATTCGCGAAAGCATTAAGGCCGAGATAGAAAAAGGCTGGCAGGAAACCGAGGCCGCCCCCGCGCCCGTGGCCGATGCTAAGGTAGAACTAGCCGATATGTATGCGCCGGTGAAAGGTGAGAAGGAGACAAGTGAGGAGGTGAAAGAGGAGCAGGCTTCCTCACCTGCTGACCCTCTTGCCTCCTCACCCATTAAGGAACGCCGCTTCATCGATGCGATTTCGCGGGGGCTATGGCAGAGCATGGAGCGCTACCCGGAGCTGGTGCTTATGGGCCAAGACATTGCCGAATACGGCGGCGTGTTCAAGATTACCGAAGGCTTTGTGCAGCAGTTTGGCAAGGGGCGCGTGCGCAATACGCCGCTCTGCGAGTCGGCCATTGTGGGCGCGGGCTTAGGCCTTAGCATTCGGGGCAAAAAGGCGATGGTCGAGATGCAGTTTGCTGATTTCGTGACCTGCGGCTTCAACCAAATCGTGAATAACCTGGCCAAAAGCCACTACCGCTGGGGCCAAAATGCCGACGTGGTGGTGCGCATGCCCACCGGGGCGGGCACCGCCGCTGGCCCCTTCCACAGCCAGAGCACCGAGGCGTGGTTTACGCATGTGCCGGGCCTGAAAGTGGTGTACCCCAGCAATCCGCACGATGCCAAGGGCCTGCTGTGCGCGGCTTTTGAAGACCCCAACCCGGTGCTGTATTTCGAGCACAAGCTGCTGTACCGCTCGCTGAGCGGGCCGGTGCCCGAGGCGTATTATACCACGCCCATCGGCCAGGCCGCGCTGGTGGCCGAGGGCACGGACCTCAGCATCATTACCTATGGCCTGGGTGTGCATTGGGCACTGGCGGCGTGCCAGGAAATGGGTATCAACGCCGACATTTTGGACCTGCGCACGCTGCTGCCCTGGGACACCGAGGCCGTGGCCCGCACCACCCGCAAAACCGGCCGCGTGCTCATCCTGCACGAAGACACGCTGACGGGCGGCCTGGGCGGCGAAATCGCGGCCTGGCTGGCCGAGCATTGCTTCAGCAGCCTCGATGCACCCGTGCGCCGCGTGGCTGCGCTGGACACGGCCGTGCCGTTTGCCCCGCAGCTGGAGGCCGATTTTCTGCCGCAGCAGCGGCTGCGCGAGCAGCTGCGGGCGCTGCGCGAATATTAAGTGTGTAGCGTAAGCTTTAGCTTGCGAGTGAGCATAGCAAACAGCTACGTTAGGAAACGTCCGCAGGCGTGGCTGCTCGCTGCGCTCACTCGCAAGCTAAAGCTTACGCTACATCCCCTTCTATATGAAAAATCTGCTCCGCTCCCTTTTGCCGCTGCTGCTTTTGGGCCTGCTGGCTGGTTGCTCGGTGTACGAGAATATCGTGCACCCGCGCCGTCTGCCCACGCCCGATATGTCGAAGCAGGACAAGGCTAAGTTCAAGGCCGCCGAAAAAGCCCGCCACAAGGGCATGGTGCTCAAAAGCGAGGAGCCCGTGACCAACGCCACTGACCCCAACGCGGCGGCCGGCTCGGAGGCCAAAAAGGACAGTAAGCTGTCGTACAACGAGCTGCCCGAGGGCACCAAAATCAAGTACGATAAGGAAGGCCTGATTAAAAACAAGCCCAATCTCAAGCGCCGCCAGTACCACCGCTACGATACGAGGCCGCTCACCCATAACGACGTAAACCGCGAAAACCGCAAGATGCGCAAGTCGTCGGCGAAGGGCAAAGGCAAGGGCGGCGACAAGGGCGACCTCGCGCCCAAAACCCGCGCCGACCAGCCCGTGGCCGATACTCCCCCACCGCCCGCCCCAGAAGAAAAAGCAGAAAAGGCGCCCAAGGAAAAGAAGCAGAAGAAGGATAAGAAAAACCCCGTACCCAAGCCCGACCCCACCCTGGAGCAAAACTGGAACTAAGCTGACGGCCGCACGTTGGGGCAGTTTGGGCACGCTCACTTTTCCTCTCAAAACCTTCTCCCACCCATGACTCTCAAGCTACTAGTAGTTGCGGCGGCGCTGCTCACGGCCGCGGCCGCCCAGGCCCAAACCGAGGCCAGCAGCCCGGCGCAGCAGCGCGCCGCTAGCCGCCGCGCCCTGCGCGAGGCCCGGCACACCGAAACGCCTTATACCGACAGCCACCTCGGCGCGACGCGCCGCCAGCTCAAGCGCGGTGAGTCGGCCCCGGTAGCCCCGGTGGCGGGCGAGCCCAAGTTCGACCGCGATGGCACGCCGCACGTAACCGAACCCAAATACCCCGGCTTGCGGTTACGCAAGCAGAAAACGAATTCTTCTAACTAAGTTTTTCCGTTATGGCCACTTCCTGGCTCCCCCTCACGCAGCCCGAGCAGCTTACCGACATCGTGCGCGAATCGCACGAGCATCCGGTACTCATCTTCAAGCACAGCACTACTTGCTCCATCAGCGCAGCCGCCAAAGGCAAGCTGGAGCGCCAATGGGCCGATGCGGCCCTGCCCGAAGGCACTCCGCTCTATTACCTCGATTTGTTGCGTTTTCGGCCTATCTCGGCCCAAATAGCGCAGGAGTTTGGCGTGCAGCACGAGTCGCCCCAGCTGCTGCTCATCCAGGATGGCAAGTGCACCTACCACGCTTCGCACATGGGCATTCGCCTCAGCGACGTAGCCACTACGGTAAAATAGTAAATGAGTAGGTGAGTAAAGTGCTTAGCAAACTAGCACTTTACTCACCTACTCATTTACTATTTTACTGATAAATAAAGCGAACCTCCTGACGGATTTCCGGGTTCAGGCTCAACGCCACGGGGCAGGTGTGAGCTACGCGCTCCATGAGGGCGCGGTCGCTTTCGCTGAGCGTGGCGGGCAGGTACAGGTCTACGTCGAACTGTGCAATGCGCCGGGGCGGCTCCGAGCTCATTATCTTCTTGACATCGACGGTACTACCTACCAAATCAACGTTGTGGCGCTCGGCCACGATGGCCATGGTAGTGAGGATGCAGGTACCGAGCGCCGTGCCGACCAGGTCGGTGGGCGAAAAGGCTTCGCCCCGGCCGTGGTTGTCCACGGGCGCATCGGTTTGAATGCTAGTGCCCGAGGCCACGTGCGTAGCCTGGGTGCGGAGTTGCCCTTCGTAGCGGGCGGTGGCGGTGGGAACGGTCATCATGCCGCGAAGCTAGCTGCCCGCCGCCAAGTAGATGGCTGGGCCAGCCAAGGTTTAGGATTTAACTTGCTCCAACTGTGCTATTTTTGATACCCTTATGAAACATGCTCTAGCTCTTGGAATGATGGCCGTGCTGGGCGGCGTGGCAGCCATGCCGGCCCAGGCGCAGGCCCCGGCCGGCAACGCGCCACCGGCGGCGCAGCCCGTGCTGGTGGCCACGCCCAAGCCCACGACCGCGCCCTCCGACGAGCAGTCGTACCGGCGCGAAACGGTATTTGGTATCAATTTTAATACGCAGGGCGGCCTCATCGGCGGCGTCAACGTGCGCTCGGCCCGCGTGGTCGACGAGCGCCGCTTGTGGTTCTGGAGCCTGGAAGGGGTATTTTTTAAAAACCAGAAGGAGGAAACCGTCACCAACGCCTACAGCGGGGGCTCGTTTACGCTCTACAAAAGCAACTACGCTTTCGCGCTGCGGCCCTCCATCGGCATTCAGCACATCCTGTTTCGCAAGGCAGCCGAGGCGGGCGTGCAGGTCAATGCGCTGCTGAGCGTGGGCCCCACCCTTGGCCTGCTGATGCCTTACCACGTCAGCTACGACGAAACGTGGGCGCGGCGTGGCGGCGGCGGGCCTTCGCAGAGCGACGTTATTGTGGATGAGCAGTACAATCCGCTCATTCACGACCCCAATTACATTATTGACCGGGCGCCCTTTTTCAGCGGCATCAGCAACACGAAGATTGTGCCGGGTGCGCACCTGCGCGGGGCGCTCAGCTTCGAGTATGGCCGCTACCGCGATGCCGTGGCGGGGGCCGAGGTGGGCTTTTTGCTCGAAACCTACACGCAGCGCCTGCTCACCTTCGACCCACCCGCAGCCAACTCCGTTGACCTGAACGCGCTGAACAAGCAGTTCTACCCGTCGGTTTACCTAACGCTTTACCTGGGCCACCGCAACTAGCGCAGCGCGCTTTTCGCTTGCTGGCCTTTGCAAAGCCCTGGCACTTTGCCGGGGCTTTGTTGTTTAACTTTACACTATGGATAACCTGCTGCTTTCCCTGCCCATTATTCAGGCCGAACCTATTGCGCCGCCCGCACCGGCGCGCGCGCGCAAGCCCGACTGGCTGCGCGTGAAGCTGCCCATCGGCCCCGACTACGCGGCCGTGCGCAAGCTGGTAGATGAGCACAAGCTGCATACCATCTGCGAGTCAGGTAATTGCCCCAATATGGGCGAGTGCTGGGGCGCAGGCACGGCCACGTTCATGATTTTGGGCAACGTCTGCACGCGCTCGTGCTCGTTTTGCGCCGTGGCCACCGGCCGCCCGTCCGAGCTGGACCTCGACGAGCCCCGCCGCGTAGCCGAAGCCATCAGCCTCATGAAAGTGAAGCACGCCGTAATCACCAGCGTGAACCGCGACGAACTCAAGGACCGCGGCGCCAGCGTGTGGCGCGACACGGTGGTGTTTACCAAGGAACTGAGCCCCGAAACGACCATTGAAACCCTCATTCCAGACGTGAAAGCCAACTGGGCGGCGCTGGAAGTCATGATTTCAGGCGGCCAAGAAGTGATTTCGCACAACATGGAGACCGTGGGCAGCCTCTACCGTTTGGTACGCCCGCAGGCCAAGTACGACCGCTCGCTAGAGCAGATTCGCCGTACCAAGCTGGCCGGCCACCGCACTAAGTCGGGCATCATGCTGGGCTTGGGCGAAAAAGCCGACGAAGTGCACCAAGCTATGGACGACCTCGTGGCCAACGGCCTCGACATCCTCACGCTGGGCCAGTACCTCCAGCCCACCAAGCGCCACCTCGAAGTAGCCGAGTTTATTCACCCCGAGGTGTTTGCCCGCTACAAAGAGGAAGGTTTGGCCCGCGGCCTCAAGTACGTCGAGAGCGGCCCGCTCGTGCGTTCGTCGTACCACGCCGAGCGCCACGTAAACGTGCCGATTTAGTCGTTATTTTATCTTTTTCCGCTATGGAAGTTCTTTGGAAAGAGCAGGCGCACAAACTCATAGATGAGTTGCCGGCCGAAGCGACGTTAGAAGACCTATTGCGTGAGTTGGCCGATTGGCAGGCGTTGCAGCGCGGGCTGGCCGACCGGGAGGCCGGCCGCTTGGTACCTCATGAAGAAGCCAAAGCCCGCATAATGGCGCATTTTCGCAAATCCGCGTGACGGTTTACTGGACCAACGAGGCATTAGAAGAAGTAGCTGAAATACGGGATTATCTGCTGGAAAACGCGCCTAACTACGCAGAGCAAATTATAGGCTCTTTCTTCGACCAAGCGGAGCAGCTCGGCAATTTCCCTAAGATGGGCCGGCCCTACCGCAAGGGCGAGTTGCCACAGATACGCGAGTTGCTGGTAGGCGCTTATCGTATTACGTACTACGTCGGGCTAAATCAGCTTGATATTATGACGGTGAGGCACCAAGCCCAAAACCGTTAGGCACGAAAAAGCCTCGCCAAAATGGCGAGGCTTTTTGTTGTTTCATACCACCGCTAATTAGCGAGTAGCCTGGCGGCGACGGTCATCCGTGGGCGGGTAGTTGCCCAGCACGCTGTTCACGATGCGGTAAGTTTCCTCTTCAGTAATCGTGTTTTTGTCGAGCTGCGCCTGGCCGGTGCCGCGCCACGCTAGCTCCTTGCGCTTGGCGTCCACGATGTCGATGATGACGGTGCCGGCTTTGTAATTGTACGAGCCGCCGTAGGGGTAGCCGTAGCCACCATACCCACCGTAGCCGTAGCCATAGGGGTAGCCGTAGCCGAAGGGGCTACCACCCGTGCGCTGCTGCTGGTTCTCGATTCGCACGCTGTAGGCCACAAATACATCGGGAGCGGCGTTGCTGGCCACTTCGGTGAGGCCTTTGGCACCTAGGTCCTTCGTGACCGCATCACGGATGCGCTGGTCGGTGAAGGACTCGTAGCCCTTAGCAGGGCCGCCTTCAGTATCACTAGCTTGCTTGGGGTACCAGGCCCAAGTTTTGTAGGCGCGGAAGTTAACGGCGTGGTCAAAATCGCTGGTTGAAGCTACGTTGGCCGTGGTGCAGGCATTGAGCCCAAAGGCCAGCGCCAGGCCCGTGACCGCGAGGGCGACCGGACGGGCCAGAAAACGAGTGATGCGGTTCATAAGGCTTAAAAATTAATGAAATAGCTGCTCTTTGCGGAGGCACTGACTTAACGCTAGCAGGCCAACCAATGTTCCAAAAAAAGTAGGCAAGCCGACTAGTTTGCTTAGCCAATCGACCAAACCACAACACGCCAGGCCGAGTGCTTACGCAGGCTCAGTCTGGCGTGTTGGATAGTGGCTGACTGCGTTGGTTTAACGCGGCAGCGGCGGCCATATTGTACCGTGGACCCGCGGGTCCGCGAGTGGTAATTTGGCCTGTGAAAGCGCAACTACTTACTCGCGGACCCGCAGGGTCCACGGTACGGCTTAGTATGACGGGCCTTTATCGGTTGAAACCAGTTGTTCGGGCTCGTCGGCGTACTCTTCCATCGGGGTGCAGCTGCAAATGAGGTTGCGGTCGCCGTAGGCCGAGTCGATGCGGCTGACGGTGGGCCAGAACTTGGCATTGCGCACGTAGGGCAGTGGGTACACGGCCTGCTCGCGCGAGTAAGGGCGCGTCCACTCCTGGGTGAGGACGATGGCGGCGGTGTGGGGCGCGTGCTTAAGCACGTTTTCCTTGGCATCGGCGCGGCCTTCCTCTACCTCCGTGATTTCCTTACGGATGGCAATCATGGCGTCGCAGAAGCGGTCGATTTCCTCTTTGCTTTCGCTTTCCGTAGGCTCAATCATGAGCGTACCCGCTACCGGGAAGCTCACGGTGGGCGCATGGAAACCGTAGTCCATCAGACGCTTGGCAATATCTTCTACTTCAATGCCAGCCTTTTTGAAGTGGCGGCAATCGAGAATCATCTCGTGGGCGCAACGGCCGTGCGCGCCGGTGTAGAGCACGGGGTAGTGCGCTTCGAGACGAGCCTTGATGTAGTTGGCGTTCAGGATAGCAATCTCCGTGGCGCGGGTGATGCCGTCGCCGCCCATCATCGAAATGTAGGCGTAGCTAATGGGCAAGATGCTAGCCGAGCCATACGGTGCAGCCGACACAGCGCCGCTGCTGCGACCCTCTACTGGTACCAGCACGTGGCCGGGCAGGTAGGGAATCAGGTCAGCCACCACGCCGATGGGGCCTACGCCAGGGCCGCCGCCGCCGTGCGGGATGCAGAACGTTTTGTGCAGGTTGAGGTGACACACGTCGGCACCGATGCTGGCGGGCGAAGTGAGGCCCACCTGGGCATTCATGTTGGCGCCGTCCATGTACACGCGGCCGCCGGCCTGATGGATGAGCTCGCAGATTTCGATAATCGTCTCCTCGTACACGCCGTGCGTGCTGGGGTAGGTTACCATGAGGCAGCTGAGGCGGTCGGCGTGCTGCGCGATTTTGGCGCGCAGGTCGTCCATGTCCACGTTACCGTCTTCGGTGCTTTTCACCACCACTACCTGCATGCCGGCCATCACGGCCGAAGCGGGGTTGGTGCCGTGGGCCGAAGCCGGGATGAGCGCCACCGTGCGGTGGGTATCACCGCGGCCCTCATGGTAGCCACGGATAGCCAGCAGGCCAGCGTATTCGCCCTGCGCGCCCGAGTTGGGCTGGAGGCTAACGGCGGCGAAGCCGGTCACCTCGCACAACCAAGCTTGCAGGTCACGGATGATTTGCTGGTAGCCTACGGTTTGGTCAGCCGGAGCAAAGGGGTGCAGCTGGCCGATTTCGGGCCAGGTCACGGGTATCATCTCGGCCGTGGCATTCAGCTTCATGGTGCACGACCCTAGGGGAATCATGCTATGCGCGAGGCTCAAGTCCTTGTTTTCGAGCTGCTTCATGTAGCGCAACAGTTCGTGCTCGGCGTGGTGCGTATTGAAGACGGGGTGCGTGAGGTACTCGCTGGTACGCTGGAGGTTTTCGGGCCAGGTGAGTACTAGCTCGGCCTCGGCGGTGGGGGCCGTGGTGGTGGCTACCTCCTTACCTAGGACCTTGGCGAAGATGTCCACGATGTCGCGCACGTCGTCGAACTCCACGTTCTGGTGCAGCGAAATGCCGACCAGCGTATCCTCGTAGTAGCGGAAGTTGATGCCCGCGCTCTCGGCTTCGGTCTTCAGGGCCTGCTGCATCTCGTGGCTTTCGAGGCGCAGGCTTAGGGTGTCGAAGTAGTTGGCATTGAGCTGCTCCACTCCTAGGGCCTTCAATTCGGCCTCCAGAATCTGGGTGAACAGGTGCGTGTTCACGGCAAACTGGCGGATGCCTTTCGGGCCGTGATACACGGCAAACATGCCGGCCAATACGCTCAGCAATACCTGCGCGGTGCAGATGTTAGAGGTAGCTTTTTCGCGGCGAATGTGCTGCTCGCGGGTTTGCAACGCCATGCGGTAAGCCTTGTTGCCGGCTGCATCAATGCTCTGACCGATAATACGGCCTGGAATGACGCGCTTAAACTGGTCTTTACAGGTGAAGAAGCCCGCGTGCGGACCGCCAAAGCCCATCGGCACGCCGAAGCGCTGCGACGAACCCACCACCACATCGGCGCCCAGCTCGCCGGGCGAGGTGAGCAGCGTGAGGGCCAGCAGGTCGGCGGCCATCACCACAAACAGGTTGTTTGCCTGCGCCTGGGCAATGAACTCGCGGTAGTCGAACACGGTGCCATTGGCGCCGGGGTACTGCACGATAACGCCGAAAAACGCCTCATCACTGAGGTCGGCCGTGCGGTGGTCGCCGATGACCAATTCGATACCTAGGGGCGTGGCGCGGGTGCGCAGCACGTCGATAGTCTGGGGAAGCACCTGCTCGGAGACGAAAAACTTGGTAGCGTTTTTCTTCTTGGTTTGCGAGTGCAGCATGTGCAGCGCCTCGGCGGCGGCGGTGGCCTCGTCGAGCAAGCTGGCGTTGGCGATGGGCAGGCCGGTCAGGTCAATCACCATCGTCTGGTAATTGATGAGCGCCTCTAGGCGGCCCTGGGCGATTTCGGCCTGGTAGGGCGTGTAGGCGGTGTACCAGCCCGGGTTTTCCAGAATGTTGCGCTGGATAACGGGCGGCAGCGTGGTATCGTGATACCCTAGGCCGATGTAGCTCTTATAAACCTTATTTTGGCTAGCAATCTGCTTGAAGCGCTTCAAAAACTGGCGCTCGGTGAGGGCCGGCGGCAAAGCCAGCGCCTGGGGCAGGCGGATGGCAGCGGGCACCGTCTCGGCGATGAGCTGGGCCATGTTTTCGGCCCCAATCGCTTGCAGCATGGCTTGCTGGCTGGCGAGGTCGGGGGCGTTGTGGCGGGTTTCAAACACGTCGGCGGGCTTGAATCTGAACGACATACTAACAGGGTATAGGCGAATAAAAAAAGCAACTCTTTCCGGCCGCAAAGGTACGCCCCGAATGGGGCGTGGCGGGTGTTTTTTAGGCTTATTCCCAGGCTGCACTTGAGATTATTACCCCCGCCCAGTTCAGCAGTAGCGCGGGCTTTTAGTCCGCGGATACCTAAGCCTACCTACTCGCGGACTGAAAGCCCGCGCTACTACCCGGCGCGATTGCAACCACCCCAACAACACAGCAGCGCGAAGATTCGTCTCTATAGCCCTATGACTCCTACACCGCTCACCGGCCTATACCGCCCCTCGCTCGCCCTGCTCACCGACCTCTACCAGCTCACTATGGCCTACGGCTACTGGAAGCAGGGCCTGCACGAGCGCGAAGCCGTGTTCCACCTCTACTTCCGCAAAGCGCCATTCGAAGGCGGCTACGCAGTGGCGGCCGGGCTAGCGCTAGCGGTTGATTACCTTGAAAATCTCCGTTTTGAGGACGACGATATCGCCTACCTCGCCAGCCTCACGGGCAGCCAGGGCGCCCGGCTTTTCCCCGACGATTTCCTAGCCTACCTGTGGGAATTAAAATTCACTTGCGACGTAGATGCCGTGGCCGAAGGCACGGTAGTGTTTGGGAATGAGCCGCTCGTGCGCGTGCAAGGCCTGCTGCTGCAAGCCCAGCTGGTCGAAACCGCCCTGCTCACCATTCTCAATTTCCAAACCCTCATCGCCACCAAAGCCGCCCGCGTGCGCGACGCCGCCGGCCCCGAAGCCACGGTGCTAGAGTTTGGCCTGCGCCGCGCCCAGGGCCCCGACGGCGGCCTCGAAGCCGCCCGCGCCGCCTACCTAGGTGGGGCCGATGGCACCAGCAACGTGTTGGCCGGCCGGCTCTACGGCATCCCGGTGCGCGGCACGCACGCCCACAGCTGGGTGCAGGCCTTCGGCGACGAAAAGCAGGCTTTTGCCAACTACGCCGACGCCTTCCCGGACGACTCGGTATTTCTGGTCGATACCTACGACACGCTCGACGGCGTGCGCCACGCCATCGAAGTAGCCCTAGAGATGCGCCAAAACGGCCACGAGCTAGGCGGCATCCGCCTCGATTCGGGCGACCTAGCTTACCTCTCCAAAGCCGCCCGCCAGCTACTCGACGCGGCCGGCCTCCCCAAGGTCCGCATCGTGGCCAGCAACGACCTGGAGGAAAACCTCATCACCAGCCTCCGGCAGCAGGGTGCCCGCATCGATACCTGGGCCGTAGGCACGCAGCTCGTCACGGCCTACAACCAGCCAGCCCTAGGGGGGGTGTACAAGCTCGCCGCCCTGCGCACCGCCGATGGCCAGGGTTGGGATTTCACTCTCAAGCTCTCCGAGCAGCAGGCCAAAACCAGCATCCCCGGCATCTTGCAGGTGCGCCGCTACCTAGGCGAGCAGGGCCAGCCCCGTGCCGACATGATTTACAACGTAGCCGCGCCCGCTCCCCTCCCCGACGCGCCCACCATCATCGACCCCGCCGACCTCACCCGCCGCCGGGCCGTCCACCCCGGCGCACCCTTCCGCGACCTGCTTGCCCCCGTGCTGCGCCAAGGCCGCCTAGTGCAGCCGCTCCCCACTCTGGCAGAGAGCCGCGCCCGCGCCCATCAAGAAGTAAATGGCTTGGATGCCAGTATCCGCCGCTTCCTCAATCCGCACGTGTACCCAGTGGGCCTAGAGCAGTCGCTCTACGAATTCCGCACGCAGTTGATGCTGGAGAAGCGGCCGGTACGGCCGGCGTGAATTATCTTATAGCAACCAGCGTTAGGAATGCCAATTGGCAGCTATCTTAGCGCTAATTGGCAAAAATCATGAATCATATCGTCGGCACTTCTGCATCGGTAGGGGGTTATGCTGGCTCACAGCCCGATAACCGCATTGTTGCAACTCCAGCAATAAGCAATACTATCACG
>Ga0265780_10002409_pt1 | contig 25364 bp, 23 predicted proteins | sample P1T30metagenome_FD_192432 | JGI IMG/M metagenome (GOLD analysis project Ga0265780, IMG submission 192432) | Plant litter microbial communities from East Loma Ridge, Irvine, California - P1 T30 | ecosystem: Environmental > Terrestrial > Plant litter > Unclassified | place: USA: California... | reverse complement strand
AGCTTAGTAGCTGGGTGTGGCCAATTGTTTCGTTGTGCGTCTTGTAGCTCTGGTGCAGTTCGGGAGGCTTTGGCAGCATGATTACTGAACAACAAATTTCCCGGAACGGCAAGTGCCGCATGCCAAGTGCTGCACGTGACACCAAGGTGACTCCTGTCAGCAGTCTGCAGGGCTGGCGGTTATAAATTTTTCCCTCGCTCCATTGTCAGCTGGTTTCTTGTCAGCGCTTGATTATATAAGCTGTTTAAACCTCTCTAGCTTGGTTAATCAAACGCCCCCCTTTACGCTCCAGGGCGCGATACCTGGGCAGACGCTTCCTTGGGTAGCTTCAGCCAAGTCTATACGGTATACGGGCGACGCGACACCGGGAACAACGTAGATCCTAGAATATACAGATCATGACGTCAATGTTTTGATGAACGAGTGAACGAGACTGTCCAACTTACAAGTTGACGATGTCACAATCACGACTTCCATGCGTCTCAGGTACCAATGCACTAGCCCGGTCAAGGATATTTAGAGCTTGTGTATGATCACATAATCTAACGTTGTATATCTATGCTGATGCTTGCCCTGGACCGTGTCTAAGCTTCGGCACGACGCCCAACCAGTTGTTCGATTGTTCATCTTCGCCCTGCTCTGCAGCGGCCGCTGCGTGCCCACCCCCAGACTCCCCACTAGTGTTCTTCTCCGCATCATCATATCTATCTCGAACCCCATGCCCTGTTTGCTGACTGTTTGCATCCTTTACCTCCGCCTCATGTTCCCGTACCGGTCTTTCGCTTCTCTCTGCCTCTCTGCGGGAGGGGCTTGCAGATCTAGGCGCATCGGCAGCCGCATGATGATTATTCCGAGATTCCTCCGCCGATACAATAGCATGATCCTCATCTATGCGCTTTTCTCCTCTGTCTTCTGCTTTGATCCATGTTTGCAGATCCTCCTCTGAAGGTTTATGGAAACACCACATCTCGTCAGAAGTCGTGTATCCAGTGCCCATGCCGCCTTGAAAGTTGCGCTTAAACTTTCTTTGCAGACCAGCAGCTAACCGTTTCCTGAACTCATTGTCAACTCGTAGTCGGGCAGCTATCCACTGGTCGTTCGGTCGGTGGTCGTTGGGCATGTCTTCCATAAGAGGCGTGTCCAGAATCTTCTCATCTGTCATACATCGATTAATGATGGACTTGCCGCCTCCCGAGTCGGGCGTAACCAAACGGAGGAACTCGAGGCTAGTGCTGACGTTGAGATCGATAGCTCTTTGCGGATGGACAGTGGCCTTCATGAACAACGATGAGACGTGCTTGTACAAGATCGAGAAGTCGCTTTGGTTGATGTGAACGGAGCCTCGGACCGTAAGAAGATACGCAGGGGCACCATGCTCGCTGGCCTCCTTCATCAGAGACATGGACGCATCCCAGTTTTTCTGCCAATACATGAACGCTTCACTGGCGATGCCCAGCAGGGGGAGGTGTATTCGGTGCTTCGGGTCTTCCACAGGTGGCTTTACAGGCGCGCTACAAATGTGTTAGTTCCAATGTAACGACGGGGAGAAAGATATAGTCACCCCCAGATGTCGTAGATTATCCCCGCTTGCACATTAGTAAATCTTTCGGCGTGCCTGAGCACTTCTACCACTGTTGCTGCTCCGAAACTATGACCAGCCATTGTCATTTTATCTACGTGAAAACGATGTTTCCATTGTGCCCAATCAATTCCGCCCAGACCTCTGGAAGAGCCTCCAACGTAGCCTTCGCCTCGGAGATTCTGTCGTGCGATTTCCTCTCCATCGCCGTCAGATATCATCTTGAGTACACGGTATGCTTCCTCTAGCTCGCAAAGGCGCAGCTCTATTTGTGCGCTGCGCAGTTCGCCGTCGACGCCGTGCTCATTGTTCGGTGCGGTGTCCATCGGATTATCTTTGGGGAAGATGTAGTCCTGCTATAGTCAGCCTAATAGATTCTGTATTCCAAAACCTCACAGTACGCACGACATAGTGATAACCTTGCGCAATTTCTTCGTCAGTGTGATCCAGATGCTGAAACTTGGCAAAGTCTTTGTCGTCTTCTACGTCTCCGTCGCAATCCGTATGGTTCGCTTTCCCTCCTCCTTGGGCATCCTTTCTCCGCTTCCCTCGCTTCTTGTGATTAATGAAAGTCCGCGGTCCACTCCCGTCTCTATGCTCCACTGCGCACACGACGAAGCCGTAGCTCGCGAACTCAGAGCATAGGCTGCTGTATGCGGTTCTAGAGCCACCAAGACCATGACTAAACATCAACAGTGGGAACATGGGCTCGTCGTTCATGCCCTCGGGCGGACTACCCTGCTGGTTCTTGATCTCATACCCGTCTTTCTTCATGTTGCCTTCCGGAGGCCAATGGGTCGCAGGAGGGGCGTTCCTAAAACCGCGCAATTTGGTGAGCATGGTGGTCGCGCCAAAGATGCCGATGCTTATAGGGCTCGGTATGCCAGCAAACCGCGCATAACCCTTCGCCGTCTCCATGCGCGGCCTTGGAAGCCATGTCTCGCGACTCCATTTCTTCTCTCCTCCTGGGGCGTTCCCGTTACCACTCCCGAACGAGGCTGGGTAATATAGTGTAAACAAAACAGTCTCCAACTGCAGAAGGTGCCGGCCCTTGCGCTTGATGTTCGAGATCGGACGAGGGTGTTCGACAGGGACTTCTATCTCCATGCTGCCTATGGAGTATGGCCCTGAAGTGGGAGAGAGGGTCGAGTTCGGGTAAGGGAGATGATCGCGTATCGATGCGGGCGGTCTCGTGCGTGGTTTCTTCGCGTTGGGTATCTTGCCCGAGGACGAGGGATTGAGGATGCTGTGTCGACGGGCGCCATCTTCGTCACCCGTGATGCGCGTCTTTTGACGCTCAAGGAAGGACATGGTCGATGGCGAGCGGTGGTGTGAAGGGTGATCGAGGGTATCTTAGAAGAAAAAGCGCGTAACAAAACGGACGCGGTAGGACCACGCCTCTGGGTGATGAAAGCGATACAGCGATCGTGAAGAACAACGGCCGAGAATGCTTCGCCATGCTTAGTAGGCGCTAGGAGGCCCCGCCTGAAACGCTTGCTCCGCTGGCGAGACTGTGCGGATGCGCCCGGGAGACCTAACTGTAGTGTTTGGTGTTTTGTGAGAATGCCGATGATGTCATGGGCCGGTTCCCGTGGAGCGCGTAAGTGGGGCCGATACCCCTTCGCCGTCCCTGACGAGCGCAGACACTCGGCCTACATCAAGCATGACGTGAATTTGCTGGCGTTCAACTTAAGTCATGTTGAATTGAGCTATCAACTAAGATGGTGAATAACATACTTTTCCAAAAGTTGTACAGTGTGCAATACAGCACATAACGCGAGATAGAAGACATGTGCACCCAACATGTTATGGGTGCAGACTCGGTCGCTTTGGCTCAGGCTATGAGGTCTTCGACCTGTCCACCACCGGATATTGATCGGTACCGAAAGTAGAGTTGAGCGACACCTGTCCCGAAATCTTACCGTTCTCCATGCGGATCCACGTGTCGACCACCTTCGCATCCAGCATATCCTCCTTGACGACGATCTGACGCGCGCCCCGTGTCCAATCAGTGTAGCCACCATAGCCTGAGTGACGATTGAAGCAGATGTTCAGCCCGTTGCCGTTGCTAGGAGAGTTGCCAGGGAGGTCTTTGGCCCATTTCATGCACCAGTCTACGCCATGGTCGTGACCCGAGAAAACGGCCAGGAGGTTTTCCGTCTCCACGAGCGCCTTCATGAAAGGAATGTCGGCTCCACCGTACTTGCAGTTGTTCCCAGTATGATCGCAAATATCGCCCTGGTTGCCTACACTCTCCTCGTTGATGCCTGGGTTCGCGGTCTTGGAACGCCCGTTATGTTGGAAAGAATCTGCAGCGTGTATCGGAATGTGCACGAAAGCCATGCTGGGAACCGCGCGGCCATATTGCTGGCGAAAGGCGTTGTTGGTATTGCGAAACCATTCGACAACCTGCAAGAATCAGTACGTTATGAATCCCTGTAACAAGAGTCTCATACCTTCTCGTCGACCCAGTTCGGAACACCGACATCATCACCAGTGGGTTGATACTTCATGCCTCCTTTGCTGTCAAAGAACCACAACAGCATCTTCAGATCAGAAGCATCCGTAGAGCTGTACACTGGGACGAAATAGTTGCTCCAGCCAACTTGATTGATATCGCCAGACACGGACTGCGTCGTGAAAGAGAGTTTCTTGCCATTGTTGCCCTTGACGTCCGACCACATGTGTTCGGACATGGCACTAGTGCTGCAAGTCTTGGAAGCATCATGATTGCCGAATGTTGCGCCGAAAGGCAGGTTGCGGGCGACGAGTGGAGCCACGATCTGATCGATCAACGGATTTGCGTCTTGAGGGGCCACCCACTCACAAGAGAGGAGATCGCCGTTGAGGACGACGAAGTCGGGCTGCTCGTTGTCGAGGACTGAGTTCATGACTCCGATGGTTTTGAAGTCTGCGAATGGACGGCCGCGCTGAGACTCAGCTACAAGTTGTTAGTATATACCGGTTTCAGGTTCATTCGACGTAGAGAGATGCGATGACTTACGCTCACCGAAGTGGAGATCACTGAAGACGGAAATCGACAATTGTCTATCCGCAGCGAATTGGATACCTGCATAGTAGGGCGCGGATCTGCTGTGAAGCACAGCGGCACTCACTGTTGAAGCCAGCAGCCAGATGAATTGGGTAAACTTCAAGGTAGCCATAACGGGCTAAGTGGGATGTTGTAAGTTGATGCACTTAGAGGCAGCAGGTAGTCGAGCCGAAGGTGAAGCAAGATCAGTGGAAGTGAGGGTGCATTGCAAGCAAAGGAAGCGAGACCAGAGTGAAAGACTTGCTCACGCAGATAGCGAGGGTGAGTGCAGGAAGGGGCGTGGGGGCCTACAACCCAATGGAGTCGAAGGTGAAGAGCGAGCGGCATCATGGGAAAGAGCTGATTGAACTCAACTCAGGTCTCGTTGATACTTTACGTTGTAACGTCGATGCCGCCTATCTCAGATGCGGCAGTCGTGTATGTTGTCTCTATTCCCCTACAATCTCCTCATCACGCAAAATCTAATGCCATTCCGACAGAAACACAAGGACAAACGGCCCCAATACCAGCCCACTGAAGAATGGGGCTATTTGAAGTGTGGAGGAAGGTAGGCAGGGAATGAACGGCCGGGGGTCCGCTCTGGACGGTCGCGCTAGCCAAGACTTCCCCACCAAAATTTCCAGACGCGAAGTTGGGGATCAGTCCTTCACCTCCGCCGCCATGAACGCCGAGGCTTATCTGCGCAAGCAAGGCTGGCAGGGCTCAGGTCACTCGCTCGACCAAACCGGCCGCGGCATCAAGAAGCCGCTTCTCATCGCCCACAAGAACGACCAGCTCGGACTCGGCAAGAAGAAGGCGGCGCATACGACAGACGACCAGTGGTGGTTGCGCGCATTTGACCAGAGTCTGCAGAGCATTGGTACAGGCAAGGACGTATGCAGTCATGCACCACTGCGCGCGATCAAACAGCTAATATCCCGCTCAGAGCACGCTTGACCAGATCCGCACCCAAGGCATCTATCGCGGAGGTCTCTATGGCTTCTTCGTAAAGGGCGAGATGATTGGAGGTACGATTGGAGAATCCTCAGCGACCACCACAGACGCATCGAATCCCGCTTCCGGCGCAAGCACGCCTCCCACATCCGCATCCGACACCGAAACGCCCGCGCCTACCAAGGGGAAAACCGACAAAAAGAAGAAGCGCAAGCGAGACGAGGGAGATGCCTCGGTTAGCAAAAAGGCGAAGAGCGACGCGGTCGAATCGAAGAATGAACAAAGTTCGGCGGCAGTCACGGGCAAAGACCTGAAGGCCGTAACGAAGAAGCTTGCGAAGCTGAAAACCGAAGAAAAAGCCGAGTACGAGACGCGCGCGAAAGCAAAGGGCCAGACACTCGAGCAATACGTCCTCCGTCGCATCCAGAAGAAGTCAGAAACGCGCGCTCCTAAGCCAGTAGAAAAAATCAAGGAGAAGAAATCGAAGTCGGATAAAAAGGAGAAGAAGAGCAAGAAGGCGCAATAACCACGAAGATACAATGGTGTAGATGGAGAGAACAGTAGACGATCACATCACTCTCAGGATCGGCGTGGGATGCCCGCAGCCTTTTCAGGGTGGACAAGCCCTCGAAGCGCATGCGGGAGCTGTGCAAAGAGCAGAAGTAAAAGGATCCTGGCTCGAGGGGCTATATGTCGCCGATCCATCTTCAATGAGCCGGGCGTGATCGTCAGGATAGATACCCAAGTCTGTAGGGGCCGCTGACGACTACCCCAGGGAACGTGGTCTGAATGCAAAATAAGGGCCACAACGAGAGCACCGGATCAGAGAATTGACCGGGAAGCGCAACGTTGTAGAGTCGGGATTTCTAGGCACATGCCATACGTGCGGAATACTGTATTATACCAATATCGCGATGTTGTTACAGACGAATATTATTCGATCACTCAAATAAACAACACCAACAGCATCCAGATCTTACATTTCACCATCATCTCATCCCCGCTATCATACACTGCTTCGTCCCACCAATACACACAAACAGCCCCATCGCAAAAATCGTCATCGTCAGTCGAGAAGGGAAAGAAAACCCACCAAACTCATCGACAAGACAAAAACCTACCAAAGACAGAAGTTTGTAAACAAATCACCTCGCCCAGCTAACTCAACCCGTCTTCCCACTCAGAATCCAGGGCCTCTTCTCCCAAAAATCGTCCTTGATGATATCCACGTGCTCCATCAGCACCATCGCCTTACTCCGCTTCTTCTTGTCTTTATCCCTCTGCGTACGACTCATGGGTACGGGCCATCCTTCGTTCGCCTGTTGAGGCGCAGTAGCTGCAGCCTTACTATTCGTTTCCGATTGTGGTTGTTTGCCTTTATCCGGCCTGGCCTTTGAAGAGTTGGACTTGGAGGGTTTGGGTGTGCTGGTGTCTTTGTTGCGACTGCTGGTGGACGGGCGACTGGTGGGAAAGGCTTGGGAACTTGGCCCTGCAGCGGATGTGGAGGAGATTAGGGTGTGGAGATCGGGGCCTGAATGAGGGTATGGTAGGGTTGCTGATGTAGGCGCAGACTGTGTTGGTGTGGAAAAGGCGTGGAGTTCTGCAATACCTGGGTGGGAGATGTGGTCTTGCGTACCCCAGCCTTGACCCGCTCTGTTGTCTGAGTCGCTTGGCCTTCGCTGAGGCGACTCGCTGCCGTTGATGGCGTACTTGCTCCAGTCTTGCCGTGGGCTGTTTCCCTTGACCTTCTCTCGCGTGCGCATCTCCTCTTCTGCGCTCATTGGCGGACTGGGCAGAGCCTTGTTCTTTTGGATCGGCGGGCTGACTTTGCGGGGCGGCGTCGATGTCGCATCTCGGGGGCTAACGATGCTCTCCTTCTCATCCAAAGTATCTCTCGTGGCTTTGAGTGTTGACGTTGATCGATGGACCGGTAAAGACAGTTTCCGCGGCTTGCTGTTGGCAGGAATGCTGGATATTCGCAGTGGTATAGACGGGGGCTTCACTGCAGGTGTGCTAGATGATGCAAAATATGAAGGCAGAGAAGGCTGGCTCGGCGATCGTTGTTTGATACGCGAAGGCTTCACTTGAGGTGGGTATGAATGTGTCAAAGAAGCAGAAGCGGAGTGGGAGAATCCATGGCTGGCCGCTGCAGTGGCATGGTGGCGGTAGCCTGCTATAGGAAAATCTGCAGGAAAATCGCCCTGTGGTGTCACTGGGGAGAAGTTGGTACGTGTTGTCGGATTCGGTTGGCTCAATGACATCGGAGGCTTGCTGCTTGGCTTCAATATTGGTGGGGACAGCGGCAAAGGCGTCAACGATGGTAGGTGTTGCTTGCCGTTCAATGAACCGTTGTTGTTCCAGGTGGCAGTTGTTGGCGGAGAAAGCGGCATGGACGAACCTGGCATATTACCCTCACCATCGGAGCCAATCGGATTGGACCTGAGTGGGTTGGGGAATGCTGATCTCGAAATCGTAGGTGGCGATGGCGGCGGTGATGGCGTTGATGTTGTGGAGAGAAAGGTAGGACGTCTGCATAGACCTGGATTCTCCATCATCTCCTTCTTATCCGGTAGATAAGGGATAGACCTCTCAATAGACTGTGATGCCTGGTGATTGGACGCTCGCTTTGGTGTTGGCTGAGCGATCGGTGGCGTTGGGAAGTCCGACAGCACGGGTGACGACAATTGCTCGGTCGGCGGGGTAGGGAAGAACTGTCACGGTCAGAAACGTGGGCGTGAATATTGATGTTGCTAAAGCATCTCTTACGTCTCGGTACAGCACCGTGCCTTTCTTGAAGCACTCTGGTTCGTTGTTGTAGTTGATTCCGAACTCCTTGAACAAGATCTCGTTCTTGTCGGATGACACTGTGCCTTTGAGTCTTTGCTCTGCTTCTCGCGCTCCCATGCCACCCTGCTGAACAAGGGTCCAGAAAGTGGTGTTGTACAGATTGTTGATATGACCTGCACGATGGTCAGATCCACTCTACGACCGACACCAAGAGCAAGCAAAAACTTCAGTCTAACAAGAAAAGGCAGGATGAAGATGATGCATCAAAATACTTACAATCGGCTTGCCGCCAGCTCATATAGTGTCGAAGGTTGATATCGCTTGGGTATAAGACCGCACGCCCATCGAAGGTCGGTAGGGGTGCTGTGAGTGGCTTATCCGGAAAGTATGTTGACCAAGAATACACATAGTAAGCAGTGAAAGTCGAGACAATCGTCGTAGTCAGTTTGCTAAACGGGGATCAGTTCTAGACGAATGACCACCGGAGGTGATAAAGTTGCACCAATAGGAGGATTCCCGTACCTGGCTCGTCGTTCGAATAAGGCGCAGTCCTTGTGAAAGACGAAACTGCGACCCACGTCAGCTAAGCCGCCCCGAAACATGCTGCCCCACCCCTGTGTATACCGCGCTGGGAACATTGGGCAGCTCGATGGAGGCATAATCAATCTCAAACACAACGTGCTCGAATAAAAGAATGCAACATACCTGTATTCGTCGCTGTTGCCAAATGCAAGGACAAGGTCGGGCAGTTCCTTCATGACCGCTACGGCGGCAGCATTCATGACATCAAGGCCATTCTTGTCGTTTGGCTTGAGGAACTCATATTTGGACGTGAACCTGTTCGCGCGTTGTTAACAATGGCCCTTGTTGGTGTACAATAGCCGAGATGTTGGCCTGGGGCAGCAATTCCGTTCATGCAACATGGTGACGGGTACCTGCATATCCCGGACCAAGAAAGTTTGCCACGGCGCAAGTGAGGGAGAGAGAATTGGTGAGCGTACTTGGAAAAGCCACGTCCGTCTATCCGTACTACGATCCAGGTGTTGGGAATTAGATTGTCGGGCTGCTCGAACCCGCGCACGTATTCGAATCTGGAGTCCGTTAGTTGAGGTCCGGTGAGCTTGTGCAGGCGGCCAGCTCTGGACGTTGGCGGCAGCTTCCCCACCCGCTCGAAAAGCTATTGATTACTCACTTGCTGTTCGCCATTTATGGCCTCTCTGCAGATAACAACCTTTCTGCCCCTGCACAGGCGCACGGCATAGTCTTTGAGCGATGAAAGACAAGAATTGACGGACGTCAGCGTGAGCTTGTTTGCTGCTCAGGAGTGCGTAAGTGTGGTTTTGAAGGCTGAGAGTCCGGGGCTTAGGCTAACCCGGTGTGCAGTACAGCAAAAGACGGTGTTTCAGGTTTGCAGATGTAATGCAGCTACCGCGACAAGCTTCTCGAGCCGACTGAAGCGCGGATAACGAGCGCGCAATTGGCACCCTCCGAACTGGCTATCATGCATTGCGTGGGTTACCCGCGGGTCGCAAAGTCTTTGAACATGGGATGAGTCCCCACACTCCGTTCCGGACGATCTCTGGCGCTCGGGCCAACGCCTTCCTCTCCAACAAAGCGACGCGCCCGCCGACACACGACCACCACCTTATCGCCTTCATGCACCAAGAGAAAGAGCTTCAGTGTACAAAGCAGAGTTGTACGCGTCCTTGCGCCAAGCCACTCTAGCATCTCCCCCTCATCGCACAGACAGACGCATGAAGCACTCGGACATGCGGCATCTCCCGACCCATACGTAGTTGCCGGAGCGGAGCGAGCGGTGAATGTGCTCAGACGCGTGCCTGTGCTTCTCGCAAATAACCGCCACGTGTGGCACCTGCTACGGGCTTCATGCTGGGAGGCATGGCGTAGCCTGACGCATACGGGACACCGGTTCTTTAGGAATCCAACTAAGGCCAGCCGCTACGCCATCTTCAAACAACAACACCATGCAATGTATACAGACACTACCGAAATCTTTCCGGATAGCTCCTATCCACCGGTTCTATAGCCTCTATCGCCACAGTATACGTCTCAGCCTCCGGAATCTGCAGCAGCGTCTTCGTCAAATCGCCGCGTTGAGCATTTAGGTTGTTGCCCAAAGATCTCTGGGGGTTCATACAGCAGCATGAACTCTGCACCCTTGTTTGTTCCTCCTGAGCTTTGTCCTCCTCCTTTAGCGATAGCCTAGCGAGAGTATTCTCCTGGTGGTGGTTACCAAAGTGCGTCAGCCACTCAGCGATCGGCATACTCACAATTACAATTAATTCCTAGCAGCACCAGGCATTACCACAAACAAAAAGCCGGGCCGGCGCATCAAAACATCAATTTCGGCCTTGTTATTCTCCGCTACTTACTGCAGGTCCCGTCCCGCACATCTCAACTTTGGATCGTCGGTCGATCTCATGTCTTGGCATATTTACGTCCCAAAGACAGCATGTGAAAAGGGCCGTTCTCACGGCTCGGCCAGAAACAAACGTAGTGGCCAAGACTTTTGATCTAATTCTTACACGACGGGTATTGGCGACGCTGGCGTCATAAGTCCATGACGGGGTTAATCTATGCCTGTTAGTATCGATTGTAGACGGCATACGATAGCTAGAAACAAGACTTTCTGATGAATCACCGCCAAACCTAACCTCAACGTCGAGATCTTCTTGTTCTCGCGCTCGTCTTGTAACGATCCGATTGCAACTACTTCGGGTGGTACGTTAGGTGGTTGTATATGTGATGACTCTGAGCTGGCATGTCTCCATCTACATCCACGGTACGGCGATGAGTCTTCGAAGTGACTCTGCGATGAGAACGTCGAAATCAAGATGAAGCATGTTGCAAGATTTTCATGTTTCTCGTGAGAATAAAGGGTTCACAAAACCATATCCTTGAAGTCCACTATTTCTGTGCATCGTGCGCCAACCCCACCGCTCTCCAAAAACCGATCTTCCTTGGCCTATCCTTGCACACCGCACTGCTCAATTGCCGATGAGACGTAATCTTCCGGCGTCAAGCACTGTCTTGTGATACCCCATGCGGCTAGACTTAGACTGGCTGGTGATGTTCCGTAAAATACTTTTGTGGCTGAAGTCTTGTTAGAACTCCATCAATCTGCATGTGTGCTACCAGGCGCTGAGTGCCTATCCCGATAGCAATGTGATATACACAGAAGTTGGTGCGCAGCTGTGGACCACAGGACAGGAACACATGATTCTCGTCCTTCCCGCAGCTTCAAATTAGGTACCCCAGGGACCGCTTCCAGGTGGGACACGAGACAATGTAGAGACTTCTAGACTCGACGATTGAGATGTCGAATGAATTAAGCAAAGTGCCAGAGAAATTCATTTCAAGGCACCAATGCATTAGATCGGAGGCCGAGGCCCGGTGTCGGCGGGTCGATGGATAAAGGTGCCAGTTGTGGCATCAAGGATTTCATCATCAACACCAAGTCGGTTGCTTTGAACGGCTTCTGCATGATGCGATCCTGTACAGCCTGTTAGCCTAGAAACGCTTTCGACAGTTATCATATACTTACTGCTCCAGCAGCAATAGCAGTATCGATCTGCTCTTTCCGAACGTTCGCCGTAACAGCAATCACAGGCAACCGTTCAGAAGACAGCACCCCCTGCCCCTCCTCCCTTTTCCGTATCTCGCGCATCGCACCAAGCCCATCAAGTACCGGCATCTCCAGATCCATCAACACGATGTCAAACGTTTCTCTCTCCAGTATCTCGAGCGCCTCCAGACCATGGTTCGCGACGGATACGTGGCATCCCGCTTTCTTAAGTTGTTTGCCGAGCACTTGCTGGTTGATGATATTGTCTTCCACCAAGAGTACGTGGAGTTGCCGCATTGCCGCTTCCTTATTGCCGGTTTGTTGAAACATCTCTTTGAGGGTCCTGGGCTTCCATTCCACTCTTCGCGTCTTGACGTAGAATCCAAAAGTCGAACCTTGGCCCTGAACGGATGACACGCCTATTTCGCCGCCTTGCTTCTCAGTAAGCTCCTTTGAGATGAACAGACCCAGCCCACTGCCGCCGTATTTAACATGCGTCTTCACGTTCGCTTGGCGGAAGCGCTCGAATATCTTGTGAATTTCCTTCTCTTGCAAGCCAATTCCCGAGTCCTTGACGGTAAACGCAAGATAGATTTCTTCACCGGTGCCCCAATCTGGATTGCTTGTAACATCGCCGTCTTGCTTGCCCTCAGTAGCCCAGAACATGTCTTCCGGAAAGAGTTCACGGGGTCCCGAGGTGCTGGCGCCATAGCGAATGGAGAGGGCTGGCTCTTTCGATGGTTTGACGAACTTGATGGCATTCGTCAGTAGATTGATGAAGACTTGTGTCACGCGGGACGGATCCAGATGAAGGTGGTCAATGCCTAGACTCAAGAATGACGTGTCAGGTGTGACACTGTAAGAGATGTTGTGCGTCTTCATCTCAGCTTGGAAGATGTTGACGATGGATTCCACGAGCTTTGCGGGTTTGACTGCGACGGGCGTGATGGACAAGAGCATGGAGTCGAGCTTACTCAAAGTAAGTACATCGTCGATAATACGCTTCTGATGATTTGCACATTGCATGATGACGTTTGCGCTTTGTATGTTGTCATTGAGAGTATCGAGACACGGTACAGGTATATCGGCGAGCTGCGTCTGGCACTCGACAACCGCGTTGGCAATCGCATCTGCGCAATGTACAATGGCGCTCAATGGGTTCCGCATCTCGTGTGAAACTACGTCAATGAAGGCTTCCTGCTGTCTTTTTGCTTCTCTTGCTTCGGCGGCTAATCGAGCCTGGAAGGTCTGCGCCCAGCACAGCCTGCTAATGTCAGTCGTACAAGCCATTACGCTTCTCACGCTTCCATGCTCGTCGCGGTACGGGAAGGCCAGAACCTGGATCTGGGCGGGTTCGGGATCCCCGGTAGGAGGCGTGTACATGCGCTTCATGCGCAAGTCGGCTGTGACGTGGTCGGCGCCTCTAATCAGACGCTCCCAAACATCATCAGCTTTTAACCGATCATCCTCGTGATATGCGTCAAGAAAGGCAAGACCGATGGCATGTTCCGAAGGAGATTTCCCAGCTAGCTCATAGTAGTGATCGTTGGCCCAGAGCATATTACCGTCAAGAGATACATGGCACATGCCAACAGACGCGTGATCAATCAGATGGCGTAGCTTGAGATCACTGAAAGCCAGATCAGTCTCGAGCTGCTCTTGACGCTTCTTGGTGGATTCATTGTCCACGGCAGAAGATATGATACTTGACACCATGCGACCTAGGTCCCGGATAAATTGCGTGCATATATCGTCGTGGGGGCGAAATGGATTGGTGCCGAAGACGAGGTAGCCGAAAAGGCGTGTTCCGCTCATGATGGGCATTACGACAATCTTCTTGGAAGGCGCGCTCCAACCTCTCCACGAGGTAGCGAGAAATCGTTCATCATGCTCGATGACCATAGTGTCTATGCCAGCTCGTCGCAGATCTGGTATTAGTCCTTGCTCACTGTCGATAGTGGCTGTCTGGATGAGAAGGTCGTGCCCCTCGGGGAAACCAAATTGGCCGTGGAGTATCAACTTGTTCGAGCCTGGGGTTGTGTCCATTCGGTAGAGCATGGACATGGGCACATCGTTGGCGTTGGTTTCGAGCGTGGTGAGAATGTGAGAGCAGACTGCGTCGACACATTGTGAAGGCACGGAGGCGAGACTATTCAGGCAGGTGGTACGGCGGTCTGCGAGCTTCTGGCTTGTTACCTCGTAGCTAGTTGGGTCAGCTGTGTATTGGAAATAGGTCACTGGGAAACGCGTTTTCTAGCTTGGTTACTACACGTAACTCACGTTGTATTCATGAAGCCCTCGATAGCGCCTGGCATGCCGACTGGAACAAAGCCGCCAGAGAAGAAGGCCTCCTCTTGGTAGCCTCTGCGCTCGACAACCGTGGGCATGGCAGAGCTGTAATTGACTCCAGTGCCTGTCCGCTTGGCCTGTATGAAGTACTGGCTGATGGACGGCCAGAGATCGGGAAAGCCATCCTGGAAGAGGGAGCCCATAAGGTTGGGGTGAGCGCCCCCGGCCAAGGGAGCATAGGCCTCGTTGTATATGGCAGTGAGGTTGGAGATGTCTTCTCCCCACCAGAGGCAGGCTCCGCGCGAATCGGCCAGTACATAACTTGCGAACATGCGCAGCGTCGGGCTCCACGTGCTCAGTGGCCCCAGGCAGCTGCGCGACCAGTCCGTGGTGCGGAAGAAGGCGATATGGTCGGTCTGAGGAAGCGCCGCGGTCCAATCATCGTATACGCATTCATCGTCGGGGTTCATGGGAGGAGCGCCGAAGCCGTCTTCGTCGGGGGGAGGAGTGAGCATCTGCATGTAGCTGCCGGCGCAGAAGTGGCAGTCGCGAGGGAGACACAAAGTGGCTGCAGCATCCTCAAAAGGAATCGACGTTTGCGCAGGCAAGGCGCGGTCAGGACCCGGTTATCTTATTCCCATGCGATGCTTCGGTTTTGGCTGCGGCGGTGCTTCTTCGGCCAGTACTGGCGTCGATTGCATGTGGGCACGGGGCACAATCGAAGATGCATCTCGCACCTCCCCTCGCACATGCCGATCTGCCGAGATTCCCATCGCCTCGCCCCGGGCCACATGCCCTTTGAACCCATCTGCATGCCCTCGTACCAACCCTGTACATCTACATCTCCCGAGACACTCTGTATGGGAGCAAACGAAATTCCGACCTCGCGCAGCAGCAAGACAGCCGCTGTTTGGCGGGGCAAACCTTCTCCTCCACAGGCATTGCGACGCCACAAGCGGGTGATCCTTTTTCTTCATCGACCGATCACCGTCTTTTCAACATGAAGAACAGGGGGCGCTGTATCCGCCGTGTTTGCAGCCTCGCCGAATGCAGCTAGTTGCCCGTCGCTGCCCATCGCATTCACGCCCGATACTATTCCAGTACTGCAACCCACTCGCTCGTATCATGTCTGTCCGAACCGAGCGTGTCTGACTCACCTCGCCGCACTCTTTACCGGATGCAACAGAGATGCCAATTGCTGGTTGTATACGCAGGGATGCCTGTGTACTGCATTGCTCTGCTACCATGTTACGAATCAAACTGTAAGATTGATGAGAGCCTACTGCTGTCGGTCAACAAGAATTTCTCCTCTTTTCGAATATTACAAATGTCGACGTTTGGTGTCTCCAAGGTTATTTCTGCTCCACTAGCGGTTTGTAAGCGTTACGTCATTTCGTCGAGATAGCCGTTGAGTGGTTACTCGCTCAATCGCCCAACCAGACATTACGAAGCATGTCAAGATTGATCTCTAGCACCGCTCGATATAGGCCTGAGATACAAAACACATTTTCATGTAGGAACAAAACTCTATCGGTTACACATTCATACTGAGCCTCACTTTCCACAATGTCTGTCCTTATCACGGGAGCCTCTGGGTATCTTGGTGGCTCGCTGCTTGCGGCACTACACAACGCCGTACTTACTGAGCACAAAGACATATATGCTCTCGTCAGATCTCCAGACCAAGCGGAAGCGGTGAAGAAGTATGGCGCGCGCCCTCTCACTCTCAATTTACAAGATGAAGAGAGTGTGATCAAGAGCATCGTCGATGCGCAGATATCCGTCATATTCTTCCTCGTTGACGCTATGAACTCCGATATGCAGGTTCCCATGATAAAAGCCCTCGCAGAAGTCAAGAAGCAAACTGGACGCGAAGTCCACTTTTTGCACACCAGTGGCGCAAAGATCTTCAGCGAACATGCGGGGATGCCTATCGATCGACCACTTCCCGATACAGATGATGATCTGTACAAACTACAAAAGAGCTCCAAGGCTCCTCATCGACTCTTAACGCAGGTATGAGGCAACTAGCGTGTACGCGGTCCAAAGTCCAATCTCTCTTACTGAAATGACCTCAGGCGACGAACACGAACAATGTCATCATTGAAACGGCGGAGAAACATGGAGTTCGCAGCTACATCTTCATTCCATGTATCGTGTACGGCGAAGGCAAAGGTTTTGGTAACAAAATCTCGATCCAAACCACAGCTGTGGTCAAAGCCGCGAAGGGGGCCGGCGCCGTGTACGATGTCAATCCGGAGGGTTGGGTAGGTGTTATTGAATAGTCACCAAGTCAACCACTCGCATGCTGACGATGTACTCAGACTTGGCCCGTATGTCATATCGACGACAACTCGAAACTGTACGTGAAACTGCTGAAGAGTATCCTACGCGACGAGAATCCAGGATATGGCGAGAATGGGTACTATCTTGCTTCCTCCGGAAGTGTAGCCTGGTACGAAATATACACCGCAATGGCGAAAGCGCTTGCGAAGCGTGGTATTATCGGCAGTCCTGAAGTCAAGAAAGCGGATGAAGCAGCGCTAGATAAGATGGCGCAGGCCTTGAGTTGCCCAAAAGAGCTTGTTGCAGTTCAGCTGGGTGGAAAGTAAGTCTACTTATATGCTCACAAGGATAGACCAGAGGTTGACACCAGACACAGATGCACACTTGAAGCGAAGAGGGGCTATAGCTTAGCTTGGAGACCAGACCATGAGCCGAAGCACATCTTGGAGGCGGCAGATGCAGAGGTAGAGCTTATCTTAAAGCATATATGAGCAGTGAGCAGTATAGTAATAGGCATTGCGGCACCTCATTCAAAGGAAAAACTGAACAGGTCTGCAGACTACATCAAGTCAAAGGCGTGCAAAGTAGGTGACACAACGTCAACGTAGACTGCGGAGTATCCAGTCTTTTCCTAGGCTGGCCTGGCGGCATGGTATAGCTTCGAATTGTAGCTGCCTTTTCCATATGTGATAACCTGGAAGTTTCAATGTGCCAAAGAACAAGAGGACAAGCCAATGAAAGATCCGCAATTAGTGTTCCAGCAAAGCTCTTTTTCTCCCATACTCAAGTTCTGAGTTGTTCGTCTCCATCCACACTAACTCATGCCCTTTCTCCACCAGACGAAGATGCCGATCCCATAATAATGTCCAACTCTGCCTTTGTATACCTCCGTTGCGGCTGCTGCAAAGCACAATTAGCACCATCACCCTAACATGCTCCCTCAACAACTTACCTCCACGAATTTCGGTCCATCGTACTCGCGTAATAGCTCAACGTACTCCATCAAAGGCCGCATGATCGAGGCATCAGCATTCAACGCTGGACCACTGAGCGCAATATCCAGGTCATATGCCAAAACGACGACTGGACCGCGAAACGGCAGTCCAAGGCTCTTGTTCTCGAAGAGTGCACGCTCTCCCTTCACATTCATGTCGTAATTGATCTGGATGAAATACGGAAAGTAGCGGTTGTGGAATGATAGTTTCTTGATCTCCTGGGCCGGCACACCGGGGAAATGGTAGTCAAGGCCGCTTACCGTACCTTCCTCGTCGAACGCCAGAACGGAGAAGATAGGTTTGGCTGAATTGGCGGGGAAGTGTAAAACGCGCCGCATGTTTTTGCCAATGGGTTGTTTGATGGCTTTGGCGTAGGGCTTGCAGGCGAGCTTGTGGCTGGAGAGCCAGTCGCGTTCTTGACAGGCTGGCGAGCAGTAGAGCATGTTTTTGCACTGGCCACATATCTTCTTCGCACCAGGAGTACGACAGGAAGCGCAATGATCTACAACAGCAGTGGGTAGAGGAGGGACCGGGATGTAGTCTTCGAGCATCAACGGATAGCCAAAGTCCTGAGGTGTGTATGGTGTAGTTGAGGACATGGCGAGCGGCTGTAGATTGAAGAGTATCGGAGCGATATCAGGAATGGATTATAATTAGAGAATGTACCCCCAGAAGGAAATAGAGAGCTCAGCAAGCGAGCTATGAGCTTAGAAGATATACTAGCATTAGTCGTACGGCATATGAATGAGGTCGCATGACGTCTATCTCACCGCAAATGACATACTGCCTTTACCTGAGAGCCTTGATCAAGTACCCAGGTAATTTCAGTATGGGCGGTAAAGCCACTGCGATGGATGAAAGAAGACATCGAAATCCACACCGCCAAACACGCCAATCGCCGGAAATAGGTCGCACTCGCCCCTCAAACCAGTGTTGCCCCCCTCGCTTCGTACGTCGAGCTCCTCGTTGCCATCCCAGCCACCTTCCTTTACTCCATTACGCGTGAAAAACACGTCGATATCTAACATCCTTCCCTGTTGCGACTGCTCGTATGATGGTGGGTTGCGCGGAACCGAGAAGGTAATACCAATACCCACAGTATCACCGGGCTTGAAAGCCGAGGTGAAGTCGATACCACCCCATGCATCGTTAACGTACTTTCTTCCATCATCTCCATGCACTCCAAGACTGGCACGTTCCCAGCCTGGGAGACGGAACGTAGGATAAGGCGGCGCAACGAAGCCTATCGCGATGCCGGCGTCTGCTTCCGAGAAGGAGAAGCCACCGCGACCAATTCCAAGGACTTTGAGTTCAAAGTAGACAGTCTTGGAGCGTTGTGTGTTGAGCGGTGAGTCCCAAAACACGCTGTACATGGGTAAATTTGTAAGGATACTCGAATCCCTGCAGTTCGCGTGGGTGCGACAACGCCAGTGGCCTGCTTGAGGTTGAGGGAGTAAGTCTCCCAGGTAGGATGGCGCTTTCAGCAGAGCAAGCTGCCCATTCTGGATCGCAGCATGAGTGCTAGGCTGCAAGTTCTGCGGTGGCCACAAAGGATTCATGTTGGTCCAAGCCAAGGCACGATCGCCATCTTCAGTAGATGCATTAGCAGTGGGAGAACTATCGTAGCCCATCGACGGTGGTGGAGGTAGAAGCGAAGTGTCAGGTACGACTGTCCAGTCGTGGTATGGCGGAGGATCCCAGCTAGGAGGGGGTTGCTGTGGATACGAAGGAGGTGGTCCTGCTGGGGGTGCGTAACCTGAAAACTCTTGTTTAGGTGGAGGCCCTGGAGGAGCAGTATAAGAAGACGACCCGTGGCTCGGTGGAGGACCTGGTGGAGCGGAGTACCCAGACGAGGATGAAGCTTGGTTCGGCGGCGGGCCAGGCGGTGCTTGATACTTCTCCGTCGGCGCTATATTATGCTGTTGGTCTTGGGGTGAGCTGTAGTAAGGGTTGTTTGAATGCAGGTTGTGTTGATCTGTCCCATATGACGGCCTTGAAGAGCTGTCGTCGCCCTTTATCTTGTCCTTGAACTTCTTGAACATGGTGGGGCTGGAAACTCAGAGCAATGCCGAAAAATGCCCTACCCTAATTTGTGGTATAAGTAGAAGGTAGTCGAGAAAATGCTGATCAGGGGTGTGTAGTATTGTTGAGTCACATACTAGGAAAGCGGGCGCACTTGAATGATGATGTAGCGAAGGTGGCCGGTTGTGGCTGTGCACGCGCAACAAACCCCGGGTTGATTGTCACCTACCCGTCTACGTCATCGTTGGTGGCTTGGCAGGGTCCTTGAAGCCTAAACCCCGGCCACAATCAATGATGCCCGTGTCGCGCTCCAACAAACGCGCGATTTCAACGCGATGGAAGTCTGGCAACCAGACCGTTCAGTCACGCATCCCTCGCATACCTTCCAGCCACAGCCTTGCCGCGGACCCTTCCTTCTATGAACTTCACGGGGACCTCGACTTCCACATCTCTCAACCAATCGCCCATACCTAAAGATCGGTGTACGAAGTCAGTGTTTGTCTCACATGCAGTTCGTACATCGGCAATTACTCACCTTTCGCGAACGCATCCAGCCTGCTACTTCCGCTAACGCCTCTGCCTAACACCCCATAAACCACGAAATGTACCGCCATGATACCTTCGAACTCCACCCTTTCCATGAAAAAGCTGTCGTTCCAGCTCTCCCCAAACATATCCTTGAGTTTGGGCATGGTGAGGAAGCTGCGGAGCCAGTCCCAGCTTTCGGCATACAGGGGTGATGACTGTGGGTAGGAGGAAGGTAGGCTTGTGGGTATAAAGAAGCCAATGTTTGCGTTTCCACCTTTGTCGCCTGAGCGGGCGAGCACGATGTCTCCCAGCCGCGCACGCGTCATTGGGCCAAAAGAACGAAGATCCACGGGACTCGCAGTTTCATAGCTTTCGCGCCTCCCAATCTCTTCCGACAGCGCTGGCGGCGTGGTCGTCAACGTCCTTGTCTCGCCAGCTTCGAGAAGATTGATCGCCGTCTTTAGCTTGCTTTGCGGCCAAATCGCTGGATAGAAGCTCAAGTACGGTTTCGGTATCGCCGTACGATGGTCCATCGTACTATGGAAGCCAGAGTAGTGCTGCATCGCAAAGTCTGCCAGTAGACTCGCTAGACCCAGGTTCACGTTTGGATCGCCGCTCTCCGCGAAGATTCGACAATACGATGTACTTCTGAGCTGGCTCTTCGGGTCGGTCTCCGGCATGCCTATGCGCTGGAATTCCAAGATGTCGAATCTGTCCAGTATGCCTTTCTGCTTCAGGCCAAACTTGATCATGCGTTCCCAGAGATCGAATTTCTCAGCCGTGGCATACCCGGTTGCGTTGACGACAATCTCGGATTGGTAACCTGCATGATAGAAGATTGCGAGCTTCGTGGTGGGTGGGGGTGGTTTGCCTTTGACGCCCCACAGACGAACTCTTTCTGATTGTTAGCGAGATTGCTCCTGCCAGCATGACATTTAAGTGAAGGAGATTCGAGCGTACCTGTTCTTGCCTCCAGCTTTGACCTGAACCTCATCCAAGATAGCCTTGACATCGCTATTCAGGTACACGTTGCCCTGAAGCTCATATAGAAACTGACATTTGACAGTGTCTTCTGTGACAAAACCCTTCCTAGCTTCGTGCTTCGTGATCACACATGTTCCGTCCTTTTCGACCTCTGCGATGCCGAAAGTGATGTCGTACAGGTCATCCAGCGGATACTCGTAGAAGCCCGCGAAATTCGAGCCTGTTACATAGCCACTGCATTCGATGAGATGACCCGCAATAAGGGCTCCTGCAAGTGCGTCGAAGTCGGTGTCACGCCACGAGTACCAGTACCATGCAGCACCGATTACGGGGCTGGCGTCCGCAACGCGACCCGCGATGATAATGTCTGCGCCTTCTTCGAGACCTTTGACGATTTCGCGGGCGCCGAGGTAGACGTTCGCACTGACGATTGGTTTGTCGCTTTTCAGGACGTCGAGCGTGTGATCCGCGACCGTTACCTCGCTGTTGTCAGAATCTAGATGCGGCGGTAAACCTTTCTCTTTGATATCCTTCATTTCGTCCATTAGGTTGTCACCAGACACATACGCAACCTTCAGATCATATCCTTTGCTTAAGACCTGCTCGTCTGTCAATTAACTAGACCATGTAGCGACTACATCGATGAGACGAGACTCACGAGTTCATGCACCTTCTCTGCCAACCCCTTCGGATTGTGCGCACCACCATTGATAACGACTTTGATCCTCTTCTCATTCAACAGGTCGATCGTCTGCTCGATGCCATCCCAAGCTGTTTTCTCCCATCCAGGATGCTTGCCCGCTGCATGTGCCTGGGCATTTTCCGCGATGTTGACTTCGGCAAGATAGTCTCCTGTAATAAAGTCTACATCTCCTAGCTCTGCTTGGTAGAGCATGTGATATCCGGGATCCCCTTGCATTCGTCAGACTGGTATGACATAGGTAAGGCTGGTATCACCTTTGTAGCCTGAGCAGTTTGCTATCCTCACTGGACGGCTTCCGCGCTGCGCTGTCCATCTCGTGCTGTAGTCTGACGATGCCATAGCTACTGCTTCAAAGATGACAGTCGACAAAGGGCTTGTGGTGAGATATTATGTGTATTCTGGGATTAGATCGCTAACGCATGCGCATGCGCGTAAAGCAGAGTTGCATTATCGCGATACAGCCGCAACTTAAATCATCCCACCAAACTTCCAATCACGAACACCTCCACATCAGACTGCTATTTCAACAGACCTGATCCTCTTCTTGCGTAACGTGTATCCAGATTGCGGGGTGATACCCCACCTTGTCGGGTAGATTGAGCTAGTCGACTTACTCGCCCGAGGGCCGAAAACGAATTGCCGTCCATCTACCATGATCGGCAGTGCTTGAGTAAGACCGGTGACAACTAGGACGATGGAGCTGATGCGCCGATTGGCGTTGCTGGCACCATGTTACAAGGCGACCAAGTAGCTAATGGGGTCGAGTGGGACGTGTTTCGGACAGCACAAACGATAAAGCTCATGCTACCCGCGTCTCGAAGCCACACTCTCAGTTCTCTCAAGTCGAAGTCAAGGCTCTACAACTATTAGAAATGTCAAATACTATGACGAACGGTCATACGAACGGCACGAATGGTAGCCACAAGGACTACTCTGTCCCCCGCGAAACCCAACACATCTTCGAAAAGGGCATATTAAGCAATCCCCTCATTGCTCCAACATTACCCATCGACATCGCAGAATGCGCAAAGACAGTCCAGTTCAAAGGCAGCGATAAGCCCAGTATACCCATCAACTGGCGCTTCGCCGAAAGCATCTCGGCACTCAAGGGGCTGGAAGCCGCCATGATCAACGTCCTTCTGAAGCAGAAATATGGACTGGAACCCCAAGAAGCTGTCATAGATACGTAAGTTGAAATATCCGAGCTTCCACGTTAATCAAGAAAAAACCGAACAGGCCTGCAGCCTACATTAGCATGGAAACCTACAAGATAGGTGACCTAGCGTTAATGTAGGCTGCAGGCCTGTTTAGTTTTTTTCTTGTATAAGGTGCTTCTGTTGTTACGAGTTGTAGCCATTGAGTAGCTAACGCGTGTCGGTGAAGCGACCATGCGCAACTCTTCTTCATGTCGATCCTATTGAACGTCATCGATCCCGATGGCGAACACATCGAGTTCTTGACCAAACCATTCGCGAGTGGATCGGACGCATACAACAGATATTTCAAGAACTGCGATCTGCATGATACTAGTAGGACTCCGTATCGCGTGGCGGCTACGAACATCTACCGGTGCGAAGATGGAAGGTACTTCCATTTACATGGCTCCATGAACCCTGAACCCACACAAGAGAGTGTTGGGTTACCGCATGATATGGACTTGGCTGAGTCGGAGGATCCATGGAAACCGTACGAAGAGAAGCTAGCAAGCATTGAATCTGACGAGATGCAAAGGTTGGCATCGGACGTCTACAAGCAAGCTGGTACCATCTGCTGGACAACCGAGGAGTTCAAGAATAGCGAACATGGAAAAGCGAACGCCCATGTAGGCCTCTACGAGATTCACGACGTCAAGAACCAGAAACAGCCAGCGTGTTGGTGGCCAAATAGTTCGGAGACAGGTGTAAAGAGGCCACTCGCAGGTCTCAAAGTCGTCGACCTGACCCGCGTAATTGCTGCTCCAGCTCTAACCCGAGGCCTTGCCGAACTGGGTGCTTCGGTGATGCGAGTAACAGCTGAGCACGTTACTGACATGTCCATGCTACACGTCGATCTCAGCTGGGGAAAGTGGAACTCGCATCTAGATTTCCGGAATGAAGAGGATAGAGAGAAGCTGCGCGCTTTAGTCCGAGAAGCCGACGTCGTCGTACAAGGCTATCGGCCTGGCGTGTTGGAAAAATATGGTTTCTCTCCTGAGGGCCTACTCGACCTGACGAAAGATCGAGAGCGAGGTCTCATTGTTGTGCGGGAGAACTGCTATGGCTGGTATGGTCCCTGGTCGTATCGCAGCGGGTGGCAACAAATCTCTGACGCGTGCTGTGGCGTATCGATGGAGTTTGGACGAGCCATGGGCAATGACGAGCCTGTGACACCAGTTTTCCCCAACAGCGACTTCTGCACTGGTACTTCTGGCGTCATCGCCGTCTTGAACGCGATAATTCGAAGGGGTACTGAAGGCGGCTCCTACAAAGTCGATGTAAGTCAGCTCCACCGTTCGGTAGCGTTGTGGACACTAACTTCTACAGATTGCCTTGAACTACTACTCCCAATGGTTGGTAAACAGCGTCGGCACCTACCCTACAGATGTCTGGGAAGATGTCTGGACACGCAATGGCCGCCAAGTATTCCGCCATTACCACAACATGCAGTATACGTTGCCGCGCTACATGAAGATGCTATTCGAGAACTCAGGATCCGTGCTCTTCAAACCCGATTTCTTCGAGATGCGACACGCGGGCGCGATCGGCAAAGACGTAAAGGGAGTCAAGCCCATTATCCAATACCCACAAGGGAAGGTGGAGTTGGGATATAATGTAGGGACGCGAGGAAATGGTGTCGATAAGCCAGTGTGGCCAAAGAGCCTGATGACCGAGGTTGTCGCGTAATCCTTGGATGTCATCTTTTTGGCAAGGGCGAGGAGATAACTAGAAGGGACGTATCAAGGCATGACTATTTGTTGAACGGAATTTGTCGCGAAATTTGATCCTGCTGTGTTCAAGTGAAGAGGCGAAGAAGGGAACCTTGGAAGTGAGCTGCCGCTGGGAAAGCGCGCTAGTCGACGCGTCTTCACGTGACTACAGTTTGATAGGTAGCCACCGGATCGTCTCACAAGCTCAACATTCTTCTCGCAAACCATGCGAACGAATTTCCAAATACTGGCAGGCTGCCAATGTAGGCGCATGCCATCTAATGAAAAGGATGAACATCTACCTATGGGGGATAATGGATGTAAACAGCCTAGAAGTCTACATTGCGTTCAGACTTTGCTAACTTCTATGTGAACACTAATGTAGACTGCAGGGTGTTTAGTCTTTCCTCGAACGCGGTGGGCGACTATGCGAGACGTCGTTAGAGCCAACGTCATTCGTGCCTTCCATATCCACACGAAAAGCTTCATCATCAAGACTAAGCACCATTGACTCATACATCCTTGACGTTACTCCTTTCATCTGACATGTATTTATTCCGCTACAAGTACATCAGCCTCCATAAGCCTTTCCACTGTTCCCAAGATTTTCGATCAAACACACCTCCAGGGCTATCTCAATCCGAGCCTCTCAAGCCATGGAAGCACTCATCCACACCCACCGCCTAACGCTTCTCCGCCTAACAGACACCTCGTC
>Ga0265780_10002407_pt1 | contig 25373 bp, 18 predicted proteins | sample P1T30metagenome_FD_192432 | JGI IMG/M metagenome (GOLD analysis project Ga0265780, IMG submission 192432) | Plant litter microbial communities from East Loma Ridge, Irvine, California - P1 T30 | ecosystem: Environmental > Terrestrial > Plant litter > Unclassified | place: USA: California... | reverse complement strand
AGGGCGCAACTGCCTGTACAAGATTTCACGCCGGGCAAGAAACACAAAAAGGGCGCAGGCGCGTTGTGATCAGCTTGGAGTCATCGTGTGTTTTGTTTGTCGCTATGAGATCACCAAGTGGCTGGTGCACCTGTGGCGCAGTCGCGGGGCAGTCGCGCTAACAGCCCTATCGCTGCAGCTCACGTGTTCATCCTCCTCACTCGTCCTTCACCCTCATCTCTCATTATCTATGCTATGCGTCATCTAGCCTTCCATCTTTATTCTAAAAACAACTTCACACCCTATGACGTGAAGTTATCGTCGACTGCTATACCTGCCCCATAAACGGCACTAGTTCCGTAATAAATGTGCCATGGAACATGCGAATTTGCTCGATATGTTACTTCTGACTGTACTAAATAAGGGTATCCTATGTCACTTTCCACTATGCGCGAACTTTCCCATTCAAATTTTAGTTTTTCGGCATTCTCAAGTCCACGAAACTATTACATGCTACAGTTGTATGAACTCTGATCCTATTGTCTCCCATACCTCTCCCGACAATCTAAGAACAAGCAGTAGGCTGCGGGAACCCTTCAATCACCCTTCCATATTTTGCAATTGCCTTGTTCGCCTCAAACGTGTAACCATAGTTTGCGCAGTGCGACTCGCAAGCCCCCGTGCCCTCGAGATCAATATCGTAATTCGTCAAGTCGTTTTTCTTGTACTCGTCGCCATTGACCTTGAACTTGTCCGACTGCACGACTTCCTGGTTGTAGCAAATCTGGCCGACGCCGCAGATGCCCGTGTCGACGCAGTGTTCTAGGAGGAGCCAGAGGGCGCAGCCATCCGGGCGCGCGCCGATCGTGTTGCACTCGACGTTGCCGCTGACGCTGGCTTCTTTGCCGTCTTGCTGCGTGAAGGTCGTGGTAATGAGTTCGACAGTGGCCTGTTGGCCTTCGCCGGGGATCTCGCAGTCGCAGCGGTGCCATTCGAAACGCGATCCCAGCACAGCGGGTGCTGCGAGGGCAAAGAATGCGAGCTTATGAAGAAAAGAGACCATTCTGGGGATGTGATGACTTGGTTCGTGGTTTTGGTTGCAATGAAGACTGCAAGGGATGAGGAAGTGAAGTGATTGAGATGTGAGTCTTTTCCTAGTGACGACACAGAGCCTTTTATATCACGACGTCTCAAAAGAATGCACACGCGGAATACGACAACATGACACATCCAGTCTTTCCTACTCATCATCAGGTTGATGCGCCCATCATCCTCACAAGCCAAGATAAGCCATTCGTCTTTCGCTACACCCATCAGTGTCCTTAGGCCCCAAATAGCCCCCATTCTCAAACCAATCGACACCCTCTCCACAACCACACAGCCTCCAAGAGCCGCATTCGTCCATCTCGCCTCCGTTTCCCGCCCCCAATAAGGCAGGCGCAGATCATAATCATGCACTGGCGATCATGTTTACAACTCCGAAACGCAGTGACATTCGATCATGGAGTCCGAATCTCTTGGCACCCCGCCGCGCGAGACGGACCATTGTATTTATGTATTTCAGGGATAGCGTATGGGTGAAATCTTGCTTGGAGATTTGCAGTGCATTAGGTTCAGCTTGTGGCTTGATAAAAACTGGATACTGGGGAGTTCAGGAATAGACAATGCACGGAGTTGCGCGCATCACACGAGGACTTCGCAAAAGTCTGCCGTAATGTTTCTGTAGACGTGATTTCTCTCCTGTATCTTCCAAAAATCTCGAGACGAACGTGTTCAGTTTGGATTGCGAAGCCCTTTACAGCACAAAGTATTCTTAGACAACGAGTTACTAAGCGTGCATGGAAAGGCGTCAATATGCCACTTCTCACTATGGCGATATGTAGCAGCGCTACTTGTCCTGTCTTGTCGCACAAGTCCGTCGTTCTGCTTCGGCTACTGTATTCGGAGATGGCGTCGCCAGACGGCACCAGGTGATGCAATAATTCGTGCGCGTTTTATCTCATCTCAACTCACTATTACAGAGTAGCTGTTATCTTATGTACACTCCTAAATAGACTTCATAAATTACCAGCATGCCACAAAGAGCTTAAAAAGACTTGAACTTGAACAGCTTAACTAAGCTGCTCTCCGATAGTTCAAGGTCGTGAGGCATAGCACGCACGAACTATCGCCCCACCTGGTGACGGCACCTCTCACGTAGTACAGTGTGCGCTACAGGATTGAGGCTCTTCGCCGTGACGGCATGGCTTATCCCAGTTCCAAGGTTGTTTTCTTTTTACGTTCATCACCCTTCCTTTTAGCATCCTATTTGCATGGCTTCTAACATGAATAACCAAATGGTATTATATGGGACCATGCATATGGCAGCATGCCGCTGGGATATTGACGCCCCAGACCAAATGGTGGATAGATCCTTAATTAGCCCAAGGTACAAGCAAATCGAGGCCTCGCCTACGGCACAACAAGTATGCATTCAAGAAGTGTCATGGAGAGCAGCAAGGAGAGACATGTAAAATGAGAGGGCATGGTGGGAGGTGGTTGTAAAAGTATCGTATTGCGACGAAGACCTGGGACTGAGAGGCAAGAGTCAATCCAAATGCAGTTATCCAGCAAAAGTCCTACGACATGGCAAAGGCCTTGAAATTTTTGTCCGACACCTCTTTCAAAAAGTCCTGTACATGAGGCTGGATAAAACTCGGTTTAATGCAACATCTGTGTCGCGGAGCCGGACAGGAATCGGGCGACCTACTTCGGTCTGGTGCGGTCGCTGAATGCTCGTGCCGTAGAATCAATAGTCTCTTTTAGAATGAGATTTTTACCTTTCAGCCTTATTAGTGACGCACATGATAATACTAAAATGTTAGTGAGCTGTTCTCTGAAGCAAAAGGAATAAACTAGTCCAGAGCCGATTTCATAGTTTTGCTTTGATTGGGACATGAGAATCTTCACATGCTTTGCTGCCCTTAATCTAACTGGGTAGTAGAGCAAGCAAAGTCGTGTTCGATCGAATGTCGGAAGAACAAGGGAGCTTGCGTCACAAAGGCCTCAATGTGTCCTTTACATGCTCGTCGAAACAAGCATGGGATCGGCATATTGCTGCTCAATCTACCTACATGTTATTCTAGTCTTGCTGCATTAGGAACTTCTTGTCAACGTTCGCAGCGGGCATCACAACGAGCGTCGGAATTCCAACAAATCAGATCACACTGAGACAATTATTACCACAGAATCCGGCTTATTCTCGTCAATTATTGGCTTCCGCAAATTTTCTTTCATCGCTGAAATAAAGCGATCAGATCGAACGCCGGATGCGGAATGACGCATGACATGAGCCTTTGTGTATTTTCAAAGGCACGTACACGAACTAGGGGTATGTAGCCTACGCAAATAAGCTTCTTAGTAGCGCACAATTGGTGAAAGAAAATATACTAAACCCGTGATCCAGTATCCCCATCTGTGGAGTAACAAGACTAGCTAATATAACTTCATGTAGAGAGCCTCAAGGCACATTCCTTGTTTCGGCCGGAAAAGACTGGTTACTAAAAATATCCATTGTTCATTCATTGTTCAGAAAATCACTTTCCTAGAGTACAGCCTTGGAGACACATGCCGACGGTACCGATAGTTCAACAAAGATGGAATTATGGTATAAGCCATCATGCACCAATCCAAAACCTGATTTTCTAACTATCTACTCACTTACTCATCCACCCGTTTACCGGCTGGCTTGTTTTCTCATTCGAATCATTTTTCCCCAAACATGGACACGAAACCGCCCCTTTTATGGACGCCTGAGATAGCAATTCGCTCTAAACAGCAGGTGCTGCAGGAAGATTGGGGAGTTCTCACTCGAGATGCAGTATTTGCAAAAATTTTGGAATGTGACGAAGCGCCAGAGCCCCCTGTAAAGGAATGGACTACGTTAAAACCGCGTGATATAACCCTTTTTTACCAAACGCGTTCTGCTCCGCCTATCCCATCTCTGGAAGAAATCCTCGGCACTACTGCAGAGAATTGTCTTCATTCGAAGATTAGCCTGCATAGAGTATGCAAATTAGGAGATGCTGTAATAAAGTGTGCCTCTAACCCAAACGTTCTAGAAGTAAGCAAGCTATGTCTTTTATAAGTTATAATTGGGCGCAAATCTAATCAGACACAAATAGGAAGCCGAGAATTTGCTTTTTCTAGCTGAAAAACGCCCGAATCTGCGTATACCTACTGTATTAGCAGTCTGGTCGTTTGTACTAGAGCCTGGACTCGTTGCCTATTGCTTCATGATGAATTTCATCGAAGGTGGCAACATGACTTTCGAAAAGTTTGCAGAACTACCTATACACGCCCAAGATACCATATGTACAAAGATATCGTCTCAACTTCGCTACCTGCGCGAACTCCCATCTGAACCCGAGGGGTATTACGGAAGAGTTCACGGACAAGGCTGGTTGTGCGCGCCACATGGTCTGGATTCAAGTACAAGCGCATCCCCATACCGCGGTATTGTTGGGCCGTACAAGACCTACGAGGAATACTGTGCAGCTATGTACCGTGCTCAGCAAACGCTGCGCGCTGGTCACAGTTCTGGCGAAGAGTGGGGCCCAGAAGAACCAGAAATCGTACCTCAGCTTGAGTCTGTCTTCCAAGGCTGGGGAGACAACGAACCGAAATTTACATGGATAGATCCAAAAATACAAAATATCATCGCTCGAAAGATTATTAAAGAGGATGATGGGAGTGAGGACTGGGAAGTGTTCCTGATAGACTGGGAATACTGTGGATGGTACCCTGCTTGGACCCAAGTGCTCCAAGTCATGACAATATGCGGTGTCGTACTGCGCGATCCTGACAATCCTGTGGGCCTAATTTCGTACAGGGGCTCGGAAATCACACCCATGATCCTAAAAGACTTTGATCCTAAGCCGGAAGAGGAGAGGAAAAAAGACGAGGAGAGGCTAAAACTCCTCTCGGATCTGTGTTGGCACTTTTTCTAGATAGCCTGACTTAATAATGAAGCTATATTGTTTGGCGAGAACAGGGGTACAATGGTTCAATAACAGAAAAGATGATATTTAGTCTGTGTCTTTAAGTAAGGCTGATGTAGCTACATTACCACTATTTAGTAATTTATAATCATATTGGTTTTCTTCTTCAAAGATAGATGACATTACTTCATATAAACAATAAAGCATATATAGAACCTAAAATCATCGCGTCTTGGAAAATTGCAGGGAATAAGAGAAACAATGTTAGTATGAGTAAGTTGATGAGATTCAGTCTATTCGCTCCTCCAAGTGCTAAAACCCCCCTTTCTTTGTCTTCTGTTGCTCTTCCGTCACCGAAATACAACTCGCTACCGAGAGGAATGGCCAGTCCCATCCCCTTCTTTTGCCATGACTACAAGCTTGCCATCGTTCTCCCCCAATTCTACGTCCACGTCATCACCTGCCTTGTCGAACCTGCTGGTGAACCGGATTCCACACCTGCCCTACGTGATCGGAGTCCACCGGCCACCAGCTCCACCATGACTGGTGTTGAGAAACAGGAGGAGATTATCGCGCCAGTTGATAAAGTTCTGTCCTGGTGTTTGGGGGAAATTTGTCGCAATCTGCTGAAACATCGCTACGTCGGTGAACCATCCGTGTTCCATGATGGTGATTTGCGGCGAAGGTCCTGTCCAAGAGTTGATGTTTTGATGACCTGCATTGTATGCAAAGATCCGACAACGGCTTCTTCCAAGACACTGGTCTGCCGTGTGGATAAACAAACGGTTATCCGGGATTGTACGAAACGACCACCCGGTGTAGACTAGATGCCCATTGATGTGCGGCTCTGAGGCCATGTCGTCTGGATTTCTGGGAGCCAAGGAGCGCGGTTTGGATTTATCGCTGGAATTGTCAAAGAAAGATGAGAGGATATCTGTGTCGATGTGAACCGATGAGATGAGGGTAGTGATAGCCGTTGATGTGGAGTACGGCCTTGCTACTGGCAAGGTGGGGGAGAATGCAGTGCCTGTAGATGGATGAAGAGCAGGCGGAGAAGAGCATAATTTTATAGTACAATTTTGATTTGAATCATTCATGCTTGTGATGTAATAAGAAACAACATGCAAGACAAGTTCAAAGACAGGAGTGATGGTGAAGCCGTGTTGCACACGCTCACCAAGACAAGTAGTCATTTTACACTGACGCTCCTTTTGAGGTGCCCGCCCGATGAAAGGAGGTGTACGCTGTCAAGGTTCTACCCAGCCGCCGTTTAAGCACGCTCATTGTTTCTGAGCATTGTGGAAGCGTCAAGCGCACCGAGACACAGCGAACGTATTTGGGACGTGGAAGAGCGGAAAGACCTCTTGGCTGTGTGTGCTCAACAACTGAGTAGATGCACGTCCACTTGCATGTCATTTGCTACGGTCAGCGCCACCAACCAGCGTTGTTGACCGCCTCCACAGGTGGCCATCGCTGACCGTGAACATGCCAGTGTTTGTCTTGGGTGCGAAGCGTTTCCTGCGAATATGGAACCTGGAAGGATCTGGAAGGATCTGGAAGGATCTGGAAGGATCTGGAAGGATGTTATTTCAGAGTGAATATGCGTGGCGTCGAAGAAGTAACTCCAATTCTTCGATCATCTGTCTTTTGCTTGATTTCAACATGGTATGGAGGCGGAGCGAACGGTCTGATGACGGTCGTGCTAATGTTTAAGGGCATCCTCAACTCTGATGTAGACTCTTGAGAGCTATGGAATTATGTATGATATTCATGTTCAACATGCGGACAAACAAGGGATGAGAATGAGAATCGCAGACTACCTACGGTACATGGGGCGATGCTAACCCCGTGATCTGGGCTGGTCCCTGCCGATAATGCAAGCGAGAAGCGAGCCCCGCTGTCGATCCCAGCGCCCAGCCTCTCCGCCCCGGAACAGTAACAGCTGCTGAGCTGATAAACGAAATCATCAGCTGGTATGAACTGATCAAATTATCCTCATTCACTCGTTCGCGCATCCCCCACTCCTGCTTTCCCTCTTCCGCGACAGCATGCCCTCGCAGTTTCTCGCTCCAGCAGGTGTTCCCACTCAGCGTGTTCGGAAGAGGCAGCGCGCATCACTTGCCTGCGACTTTTGCCATGGTAGAGGCCTCAAGTGTCGTCAAAGCGCGGCTGATGGCAGACACGATTCAGAATTTCGAAGCTGCCTGACCTGCATGGACTATGGGGTAGCATGTACTATCAAGCGGCCACTGCGAAGGCGAGGCGAAAGCCAATGGTCCGACAGGCCGGGGTTCACTTCCAAGATGACTGTCGGGACATGCATCAGTCCCAAAACCAAGCGGAAATCGACAGTGCAGACTCGTCGGACGATGCGTCGGCTTGCACATTGTTGAGAAACATCCGGCGTCTAGTGCAGATATACTGCGACACGATGTACCAGTGCTAGTAAGTTCGCTTCCCCACTCATTTGAGTGCATTGCTTACTGCTAGGAGTTTTCCCTTTTTGCCAGAGAGCGATCTATTAACACGCTGGGAAGCGGGGCCATCTGATCCTGATAGCCCATCGTATATGTTGCTTATGGCCCTCTGTGCAGCAAGCTGCCAAACAGCTTCGCTAAACGCAGTCTTCGCCGACACGTTACTCCAGGGCGCTTCACTTCCGACATGCGAGCACTACTTCAACGAAGCAGTGTCGAAGATACCGACTCGCATGGCTCAGTCGCAAGACTTGGATTACCTTCGAGCCTTTGGTCTTTTGGCAGTGTATTCCTTGCAACGTGGTAACCATAATGAACTCCACCGCTACCTTGGACTATACCGCATGGTTTCCATGATGAAAGTCTCTGGCCCAAGGAATTGCCCATTACGGAAGTTTTGGAACAAAAGCGACCAAAGAAAAGCTCATTACGCCATTTACTCGTGCGAGACGACGGTCGTAGCCCGTAGCCATGTACTTTTGGTAAGCAGGAATTGACCATCGTCACAAGCGCTTACCCCAAACAATCATGATCAAAAAGGTAAAGTTACAAGCCAAGAAAACCATACCGGCGGTTATGAAACAGCCTTGCAAGCCTTGGTTCGTCCACCATGGCGTGATTGTATAGCTGAATCCAAATCCAATCCTGTTGCGAATCAACATGACCGATACTGTCGTCTCTCCTGCGAGCTCTTTGAAGTAGTCGGCATTGTAGCTCACAGCAATTGAGCCGCTAGTAACGCACCCAAATGTGAGCATGCCGAGGCCAAACACTAAGCCTACCCAATGGGCGTCACGGTAAGCTCCAACGCCCCACGTTATCAGGCCAGCGGCAGACATGATGCCAGAGATTAGTAGAACCCAAAGTCGATGCTCTGGCTCGCGGACACCATTGTTCTTCCTGGCAAGTCGAAGTGCAATCCAATCAGCGGCATTTCCGGACCAGAGCGACGCAATTGCTGCACCGATAATTGGTCCAGTATACACGCATCCGACCAGTGCAGCGGACCAGTTGTAGGGTGCACCACCTAATACGGGACTGGCGGTTCCATTGAGCACATTATACCAGGCGAGGTTGATGCCATAAAGGAAGCCAGATCAAGCCACTGTCGGAAAGCGGAAAATCATCACCACTGGGCGATAGGCCATCCGCAGCATATCAATATTCGAGGGCCGGCCTGGGATAGGTTTGAAAAATGTATATTTGCCCCAAACTTGGTTGATGTCAGGTTTGAGTGGAGTATGCGCTGTCGGAATCGGCGATGGTGATGCGGAGCTGGGTGTGCCTTGTTCATTGTCCTTTTCCTTTCCTGCCACTTCATCTTCGGATTCCGCAACGCTCTCGCCCTCGTATGCATTGTCACGGAAGTACATGGTCTCCTCCATGAAGAAGAAGATGACCACGAAAGCCGCGGCGATCGCTCCGAAATGCATGGTCCAACGCCACCCATATGCATCGTTGAACCACCCAGCGACAAGCGGAGCGAAGAATTTGGACCCAAAAAGAATGAAGACACATAATCCTATGTATGTGCCGCGGTTGTGGGCGAAGAAGAGATCGAGAACTTTTACTTCACACAGAGATTCGATGGGCGAAACAACAATGCCGAGCACCACACGATGCGCGAACCATTCGGGTGATGAGATAGAGTATGCCGTCCAGACCATTAGTGGGATCGTCAAAAGTGTCGTGATGAGGTAAACGCCACGACGTCCGTACGTCAGGGCGATTGGTTGCCAGATTAGACATGCCCAGCCAAAGAAGAGGAACATGACACCAGTGCCTTCGACCAAATTGTCAACGAGCATGCATTCGATGTTGCCCAGGCGTCGGACGATCGCCGAGCCAATGGCAAGGCCGTAAACGACTTTAACGGTATACCCTGCACGATCAAAGATTCTTACAAGATTAAAGGCATGACTGTCGCCTCTGGATCACCAGCCTTCCGGAATCTTGTTGCGAACGAAGATGCATTCACTGTCCGGAAGATCAGGGAAGCCGGTGCATTCATCCTTGGTCGAACAAACATGCCACCCATGGCTGCTGGCGGGATGCAGCGAGGTGTATACGGCCGAGCCGAGTCACCATACAATGCCGACTATCTCACTGCCGCTTTCGCCTCTGGGTCGTCAAATGGCTCGGCCACAGCCACGGCGTCTAGCTTTGGCCTCTTCGGCATGGGCGAGGAAACCATCTCATCTGGGCGATCGCCTGTATCGAATAACGGCCTCGTGGCATACACTCCATCTCGAGGCTTGATATCCATCAGGGGTAATTGGCCGCTGTTCCCAACTTGCGATACTGTTGGGCCGCATACCAGGACAGTGGATGACATGTTCGCCTTGCTTGACGTGATTGTCGCAAAGGATGATGAGACGGCTTACGATTTTTGGAGGGCACAGCCCTTTGTCAAGCTCCCAGAGGTCGAGAAGATTCGACCAAAATCCTACCGCTCACTCTCTGAAGCAAATTCCCTGTCTGGCAAGAAGATTGGTGTCCCCAAAATGTACATTGGCGGCACTGACTCTGACCCAACTGCCCGCAAAGTTCACACCCGTCAATCTGTCATTGACCTCTGGCAGAATGCGCAAAAAGTCCTTGAAAGCCAAGGCGGAACAATCATCGAAGTGGACTTTCCCGTGGTCACGAAATTCGAAGCACCCGAATCGTCCCGTACTGGCAGCCCGATTGAAGAGTCCATCGCGCCACCCCACCACAACGAAATCGACATGTGCCAGCTCATGGCCTATGCATGGGACAATTTCCTCGCCGCCAACGCCGACTCTAAAGTCGCAACCAATCTCTCTCAAATCGACTCGGCAACCATATTCCCGCGTCCGCATGGTAGCATACCAGACAAATACGACTCCAACGACCCGCTCGTCCGCCACACCGATGTCGTTGCGCACATCACTCCGGGCCGTCCAGATACATACTCGATCCCCAATCTCGGTCCCGCGCTGCGCAATTTCGAAGCGCGGCGTAAATTTACATTTGAAGACTGGGTCGTCGAACCCGGTCTGGACGCCGTTGTCTGGCCGTGCAATGGCGACGTAGGCCGTGCCGACGCTGATGTCAACGAGGCATCCGCGGCAGATGCATGGCGCAATGGTGTGCTGTACTCGAATGGCAATTGTGCAATTCGCCAGCTGGGTATCCCGACGATTAGTGTGCCCATGGGTGTCATGGAGGATATCGGCATGCCAGTGAATTTGACGTTTGCTGGACGCGCGTATGCGGACGGTGAGCTTTTGCAGTATGCATATGCGTTTGAAAAGGGGAGCAGGTTGCGAGAAGCACCCAAACGAACGCCGGAACTGAAGAGTGACCGAATTGAGGTTGGAGGCGGGAAGAAGGAGATTGGTGCTACAGCGCCGGGTTTGACGGCGAGTGCGGTTAAGGAGGGGGGAAAGGTGGAAGTTTCTGGAACGTGTGATGAGAGCGTGGAGTCTTTGCAAGTTTTTGTTGATGGAGATGAAGTTGAGGGCGCTGTTCTCAAAGGAGGAAAATGGGGCGTGAAGTCAGGTGAGCTTAGTCCGTGGACAGGAAGGGCGGAAGAGAAGGGAGTGCCTGATCCTGAGAAAGCTATGGTTATCGTGGTGGCAAGAGGGAGGAATGGGAGGTCTATGGGTAAGATGCTCTTTGTTTAGCTTCAGTTAATGTTGAATTGCTTCATGACTAAGACTTCGATTCACTCATGAGTGCACCCGAAGTGGCTTAGCGCATGGCGCTAGCGATGGCGGTACATCGTTTTGACTGCACCTTGGCACCTTCGTGCCTTCTTACTTTTCGCTCAACGCAGTCTGCGATCCAAGCAAGACTTCACTTTTCTACGACCCAACTTCACTGTTATCCGATTGGAATTTGCATTGCCATGGTTCACTGCTAGTACCAGAAGAGATTCGCCTGATCGCCATGAAAGGGACCAGAGACCCCTTCTGTGCGCCATACCTACCCTTGAGACATGCCCATGGACTCGTTGAGACAGGTAATGAGTCGGCATAAACTCTAAATACAAGCCGGATTCTAGTGTAGTCTCACACGAATGAGGGAAATCTGCAGCTTCGTTCAACATCTCTTGCAATGAAGGCTCAATTCCTATCCCCACCGTAACTTTCGAACTGCTGGAGTCCGGAGTACGCTCCTATAGATTGATGCAACCTGCATCAACCAGGCGGATGACGATGAGAGGGAATTCAAATACCACTCATGCGACGTGTTTACGCACAAATGGCATTTGGCTTGGTGTGGTTGGGAACTGGACACACTCGGGCTTCAGTGCAAGAGATTATGCAGACCTTTTCTCGTGTTTGTGAACTAGCCGGCAAGTGGAAGCCGATTGCTAATTTTCATAATCTATTGTTGACGTCGGGCGGAATTTGAACTTCCTTGGCTATCCACGATTCTGGAGGACAGCACGGAAATTCTCAGTTCTTCTCTCAATGCTCTCAAGAGAAGAATTCGTTGCAGGCGCGAGGATTTATTATTGACAGATTTCCCGGAAGTCGTCCAGAGCCACAAGCTCTTGCACTGTCGTGAGGAGACTTCTTATTAAAACATCTGCAACAGGAGGTGGTCATTTCGGTATAGCCAGTCCAGGCTGCACGCCAGGTCACAATATTTGTACGTTTGATGGCGGAGAATGCCTATACGTCCTTCGATGGCCCGAAGAGAAAAAGAGTCTCGAGGGTTGAAAGCCTGGGAGTAACACCACGGAGTTTAGCGGCGTTAATTGGAAGCCGTCAGTCCGCGAGTTCGTCATCGTTGATATGCTTTGGCTTTTTGCATGCCCCTCAACCATCTCCTTGCTGCCTCACCGGCTGTGACCACTACTTGGCGTCTATTTTCGTTCTCAATTAACACGCTACTCTTGACAGCAGGCTGACATGGCCCATGCCACACGCCATCAGACTGCTCGCTAATCAACAAAATGTGTTCTAGCCAAGGAGAGCGTTCCTATCGGCGATTTTACCAGTCCCGCCCGCTGATCATCCTCTGTGCCGCACCCGAGTCTGGAGTTAGCGCTTTGTCTCGAGTGTTTGCAGGTGGATCCGCACGGGACTTTCTGTGTGGTAATCGTGGCGTGAGTCGTCCGCACTTTCGGACATTCACAGGGCCTCAGGCACACCCGGACTTTCGGACTGTGGCTGTTGTCGATCAAAGGCGGCTAGTGCGACAAAAATAAGGGCGTTCCCCCACGTCTCGAAACACTTGGCCATCGCACGCAACTCAACCACCACGATTTGTGCGTTGAAGACCCTGGAACATGCGCATTCCCGTGCAGACTTGCAGTTTGAGATTTCGTCTTGAAGAAGACGAGTACAGCGGGTGTTTCCGTGCTGCAGAACAGCATCCCACCACGTGCACAGTATTGAAGCAAACTGCAGCGTCAAACTTTCCGCGAGCCCCAGAATGCAGGGCCCACGCACCACTTAGCGACCCCTTTTCAGACAGATCTTGTCCAGGGTCGCGCGCATCGCTTCTCGATGTTCTTGATACCTTCTTGCGACATGCCGCAAAGCCATGAATGACCGAATTATGCCCTTTTCAGCACACTAGACGCGTAACGTGTTTGTACACTGTCGAAACCCTGTGGCTGGGCAGTATAGACTGCACAGCTTACGCAGAAAATCAAGCCATATATCACTGAGGCTGAAGCCATACATTGTAGGACAGCAGGCTGGATCTCGGGTCTTTTCTTCCACTCACTTATCTTTCTTCTTATCTTCGCTTTATTGCCTGCTAGTTTAGGCGCAACTGCTGGACAGTATTTCATTCTCTTTTCGCATCTTTCTCAATCCACGGAGTGTTGATCTAGGACGCGGGCCGATTTTAGGACATCTTTCCACTAGTCCTTTCAGTTCCTCACGATGGGTTGGGGCGTCTTGGAGAGCAGGCGTTCGGCCTTTCCTCGGGGCACTGTCCGGCTCGGTGTCAAGGAGACGAACACGAACGGCGACAATGCACAGGAATTGGACAATTCGAAGAGGCAGGGAGGCGTTGTCCTTTCACCACAGCCAAGTGACGATCCAAATGACCCTCTCAACTGGTGGGTTTCCTCGCCTCTGAGGCCGTCTTCACGAGCACTAACTGATCATCGGGTCTCTGACGTCGAAGTGGTTGCATTTGTTCCTCCTGGCCTTTGGCTCTGCAGTCACCAATGCGTAGGTTCATGGATGCCGGACTCTGCATATTTCAGCCAGCTGATCTGTTCTAGTACTACTGTAATGTTGACACCCGGCCTCGAGCCGCTCACCGAAAAGTTTAATAGCAATGAGGGCGACATGAGCACCTGGATTTTGACGGCACCAACCTTTTGGACCTCGGCCGCAGCCTTTATCGCGGTTGCTGCTACAGACGTTTGGGGTAGGAGACCATTCTACATCCTGGCCGTCGCCATGATGGCATTGTTCCAGTTTGCCGGCTTCTTTTCTACGACGTTCCCCATGCTCGCGATTGCTCGCACTGCTGGTGGTATGTTTTCGGCGCCACTGTTCACGCTTCTCACCGCGACCATCAGCGACATTTTCTTTGTGCACCAGCGCGGCAAGTCGATCGCCGTCTGGAACTTGATGTTGAACTCTGGGGCACAGGTTGGGTGAGTTGTGGCAACCTTAAAATCTTGACACATTCTGACATATGTCTAGTCAAATCTTTGCGGGTTTCATCACCGACAAATGGGGTGTAATGGCCAACTTCCTCATCACCGCGCTAATCTTCGTTGCCTTGATCCCCATCTACTACCTTTCAGTCTTTGAAACTGCATACTTTGACCGCAAGTCCGAAGACGTCACGAGGATCCATGTCCAGGCCAACAAACTGAGCGACGAATATGACGAGGAGGACCTCAAAGCATCCATCCTCCCCGCCAAACTCACATATGGCCAGAAGCTAGTTGTTTCTCGTGGTCGGCTCTCGAACAAGTCGTTCTTCAAGGGCATCATTAAGCCTTTTGGACTTTTGTCCTCCCCCATTGTCCTTTACAGCTGCTTCCTCAACGCCACAGTCTTCCTCTTCCTGGCCGGTATCTCGACCTTCATGTCGATCCTGCTGTCCTCGCCCCCATACGACCTCACACCAAGTCAAATCGGACTGACCAACTTGCCGCTCTTCGTAGTTGGTCTTTTCTCTGGTCCCTTTTTCGGCTGGCTGTCCGACGCCTCTGTCAACCTGATGGCTCGCCACAACGGAACGACCAAAGGCATGGCTGAGCCCGAGTTCCGTCTGCTCCTGCTCATCATCACGATTCCAATTACCATGGCCGGACTCATCGGACTCGGCGAAGCATTCGAGAACAGCCTTCCCCTTGCCTGGGTTCTCGTTTGGATGACCGTCACCAACGTCGGCAGTGTTGCTGTTGTTCAAATCGCCATTGCTTATGTCATTGACTGCCACCCCGACCACTCTGCGCAGGCTTTCTCCACCATCAACATGATCTCCGCGGGCGCCGTTACAGTCGTACTCAACCCCATGATAGGCCTGTTTGAGACCGCCGGACCCATGTATGTGTTTGTCTTGATGGCGAGCGCGGCCGCAATCGTCACTGCCATGGCACTGCCCTTCTTATACGTGTTCGGTAAGAAGATCAGGGCGTGGTATGAGAGCGCCGCCTGGGCGCAGAAGCTGTTAGATTAGGCGATAAAAAGAAAGAAAAATTTGGGTGTCGGTGGCGCATTCGCGAAGCGTATGGCAAAGACAAAAGTAAGAAGCTTCATGCGGACTGGCACCTTTTTTGAGGTCGCGGACAGACACAATCGCTTTTATATATTCATGTCGGCACCTCATGTACTTTATGACCCAATGAACTCATGTGATGATTCAATCTCCGAGACGAGATGTTACAGTCCGCTATTTAGAACTGTATTTAGAACTGCATTCGCCTTTTCCCCGTCATGGCCATGCAGACTCGTGTAGAAGACTTGTGCAAAAGTGAAAACATCGCTTCAGCCCTGTCAATACGAATATTCGGACTTGACCTGATCCGTTCCATGCTCTGCCATCCACTGCGCCGCTTTCGCATACCCCTCGATCTGATGACCATGGGGACCAATCTGCGCTTCAAAGTATCGGACCACAGCGTCAGGCAATATGTAGCGATAGCCTCTCCAGGAGCGGAACGCGAAATGATGTGTATGACGCGTGGAGTCCCTATGGTTCATGAAATCCCACGCCCGGATCGAGTAACGAGAACAGCTCTACGGCTCGAATTGATGCCCGTGTGAAGGTCTTTGACGGAGAGCGAGTCGGAGAAGTCTCCAGCCAACGTGTTGCAGAGGGCGTTGGTGTCTGAATGGGTTGATGCTCGCCAGAGAATATGTGCGGCGTCTTTGACGTCGGGCCATTGCGAACGGCCGTTTTGAAGTCGGATTAGGCCAGGCATTTGCAACCTTGGAATGAAAGCTCAAAGGTTGAAAGTTAGTGGAGGAGCAACGGAGCTGCGTGGACGACAAATGTGTTATCCAAAAGCAAACAGAAGCCAGGCTTTGTCCCGCACTAGCGCTGCGGGTGAAAGCGAGAGTTGAGGTTAAGGCAGCTGATCTCGCTTGTGACATGAAACGCTTCACGAACTTGGACTTAGTTCTGCTGCGCTGTCAGATCAGTCTTTTACGAGTTATTATTATTTTAGCTATATTGCGCGCCGCAATGACTACTAGACGTAAATTTTGCCTGGATTTGCGGGTGGCGCAAAGCATTGCGTGCTGGATAGTGGCGCCAACGGACCTCAACTTTTCCTCCTCGCGCCGTTCCACATCAAGCCTATTCTTTCTCGACAACTGACTCTTGGCTAGAATGGTCGCAATTCAGCTTCTTGACTCTGCTCCTCAACCTTCTACTTGTTTCAATCCGGCATCGTCCGTTGCCATTTTCGCATCATTGAACTTTTCACTCGTAGGCAGCTCAATATGCACATCCTTGACAGTCGCGATTCCAACGTTGAGTTTCTCCTTACTCTCCATCTCTAGTACATGTCCGCCCACCTTACGGCCCTTGTCGATGAAATGCATGTGATTGCCTGCGACAGAGAAGCCCTGCCATGCACTAGGCGACCTGAATCCGATTACCGTGCCTTCAATGTCGTTGTACTCCGCGACAAACTGACTTTTGCCGAGCTCGGAGAGCGGCTGTCCAGCGTACTCTTGCCCCTTCACTGTGCGGCATTTGATGTGCGAAAATCGGCCTTCCAGCCTGTACGCCATGAATAGGTTCCTAGTATGGTCGTTGCTTTCTTCCAGTACGCGATCTAGCGCGTTCTTGCTCTCCATCACCACGCTCACGGTCTTCTGCGGTTCAAATTGGATGGCGGCGGCGTATGGGATCTGATCATCTGGATCTGCCACGCGTATTCTTCCTTCTGATTGAAGTTGGTAGACTGTTCCATCGAGGAGTAGTAGTTCACCGTCCATGAGAACAAATGTGCCGAGCCCTTGGTTGCCTTTGGTCAGAAGAGTAGACACCGTTATACCGCTATCGGAGACGCCGGACATGAGCGCATTCACCAGCGAGTACTGATATATTTGGTTGACTGGCATTTCGGGGACTGCGTTGTGGATGTTGGTGTTGTCGTGATGATTGGTGGTGAGGAATTGTTGGTATTAGTGATTGGAACGACTGATTAATTATTCTGGGACCTTATCGGAGCGTGTCGTTTCCTCTTCTTTGCAACAGTCAAGCCATCTGGTTTGGTCCATGTAAATGTTGAGGAAGCGGCTAGGCCCCTCGCGGAAGGGTCCGTGTGTCATGGTTGCGGAACAGATCGGCAAGAATTCTTCGGAGCGCAACCTCGAGATTACAGCATGCTGAGGCAGAACAGTTTACTCGGATATTTCTCGAACAACGTAAGGACTAGATCAGCCATACGACTACTGTCTCGACAATTTTACAAAACGAAGGCTTTGTTTTGCTGCGCACACCTACGCCGCCCCAACCACACAGGGTGATCAAGCTTCGCCAAGCTCTTTCACAAACCACTTCAGTGTTCAATCTCTTGTCTCGAACATACTTCAATTCGTGCATCAGCTTTCAACATGACCCAAAATCTCGTCAACAGCCTGTACAATGCCGACGTGCGCGTCGTGTTTGGCGTGCCAGGAGCCAAGACTATAGCGGAAACGCCCAGCTGGCGGCCAACTTGATCGAGGACGGTGGCAACTAAGGTGAGCCCTAATGCATGAAAAATCGAGTTCGTGCCTCAGGAGAGCGCACGACCTCGAAATGAGTCAATACAAATAATGTACATGAATTTGGTAGAGCTGTGCTTCAATGAGAGTGTAGTTGATCTAACAGATGCTCACAGGAACCCTTTCTGACCGGCCTGAGCTGAAACCCGAAGGAACTCCATACAACGGACAGAAATCTCCAGTGTCTTGCAAATGAAGTCTCTCAACTTAGGTGGCCCTGTTGCATCCGAGGACCTATCAGAGGTTAGCATTGCAATGCAAAAGCAAACTCCGAGCGAATTATACTTGCCAGTTGAGCGGGACCGGCGCTGACCACAGCACAGCACGAAGAAGACTTGCCCTGTGCTGTACAGCCTGCTCGGAAGTCTGCAAAACTTCCGGCATCCACGGAGGATTCAACGCTGGTTAATCACCGCTCATGCCACTGAAATAATTTACTTACGACCACCTGGTGCAGGTGTGCAATCGTTGAGAATCAGAGGTCCATTGAACCCGCAGCAAAAGCCCTGGTTTGTTGGCAGCACTATAGGGTTGCCCACTGGAAGTACAGACCCGGTACAGGTATAAGCAAGGGCCCCATTGGCCATGAGAGGAATGAGCATGAGCAGAGCTGTGGGAGAATACATGATTGATGACTGAAGATGACTTGAGGATTTTGTGATGAGGTGTTGTATGGAATTGGATGATCGACTATGGGGTGAATGCCATTCTTTTATATATCGTGAACTTCCAGTACTAGCGACAGCATCAAAGAACAATGTCTCTGATCGAGCGAGCATGTCCGCAATTGAGGCTTGGATTACTGACCTCTAACTTCCCCCAAAATTCATGCTAACCACGGCTCGATCAATCAGAGCGTTGGCTGGACTCTAGATCTGCATAGTTTTTTCACACTGCATGGGCTTGTCACATCACAGTGTAGTATTGTTGTGTCGTCAGGAGAGATCTTTCTCTATCCCAGCACATCACAAAGACGCCACATTCAACGGCATCAAAGCCTACCGTACGATGAGGTCCAACAAGAGGCCGCTCCAGCGACATGCAGTTGCACATACACGGGCTATGGTGGTACGACACCAAATCGTAGCCCAACCCCACACTTGAGAAGTAAGCAGCCCCCGCACGGAATTCCTGTGCTCATCTGCCGATTGACTCAATCCTTTGTCCTTATGGCTGCGTTACTTGGGTGTTGTTCGACGACGGCGTTTTGTGTTCTGGGTGGCTATTTTGTGTTGCCGTGATCTGACCCGTCCTTAACCGCTATCCGGCGTTCTTTTCCACCCAGTGACAGACGCCCAGTGACAGACGCCCAATATGCGAAAATATCATGTGCATAGAAAGATGTAGACGGTCTTGATATATGGAACATTCTGACGGCCTCTCGCCGACTGGACATAATACGAAACGTGATCATCCATCTAGTGCATGGTAGTCAGAACACCTCGATTGACTTGAAGCCGATGAAGAATGTGGGTACAACATCAACATCCTTTTCTATAAGAGAGCTGATCTATGCGGACATTCTAGATCCTGGGTAGTGGAGCGGGTACGCCACTCTTCTAAGCCCGATCCTTTGTGACGAGTTATGTGCGAGAAGGTAATACGGAAATCGTCATTGTCCATTTTCTCGCCACCCTGTCGCTGCAGTTGCGCACATGCTCCGCAAATATGGTGTATGATACATGCGATGGGAGCTAGTAACAAGTCGAAGAACCGTGAAAAAGTTTTGCGTCCAGTGAGATCGTCGCAAATAGATGCACAAATATCTAAAACGCCACCGTCTCATGGGCTAGGCTTTCATAGCAGTAGAATCCCTGTGTATTATGAAGTGTGTTGATGGCCCTTTTGAGCTTGCGTGCGGATGCCATAGTTTTGCCTAGCTGCTGAACCAGAATAAATCACTGCGGCTATAGCAGCATCCGGTGCCTGGGATGTTTCAAAATTCATCCTGTGGTATGTGCTTCTATAATTCAACAAAGAATTGCCTGAGCATGCGACAAGCAGGTTTGGTGGTAGGGTCGGACCCGCGGACTTGCACAATGTCCGGATCCGCGCAGCGTCCGACTCCACGGTGTTTGAACCCAAGTCATCGTCGCTTCCATCAAATTACGTGATTTGACCTCTGTATATATCCGAGGATGAGTATCACAATATCTCTAACAGTTTCAGATTGCATTTCAATGGCATCGACGATTCTTGCCTTGAACATACTTTGCATACAGCAAATAAAACGCCAGTCGTTGTTGTACAAAGATCCTAGCCCCATAATTTGGCTACTTGTTGGTTTTCAGATCTTTTCAGAGCCAATAGGTTCATCCTCTTACCATCACAACCAAGATGGGTGCTTCACAGGGCGAGAAGCATGATGCTGTATTGGCGCTGGACGTCAACGACGCCCAATTAAACGATGATCAACCCACGATAAGTGCTTGGAAGGCCTACTGGGTAAGTTTCATCGATTTGCTAATCGCAAATTTTGACTGATTTGTTCTTACAGCGGGTGTTCACATATGCCGGACCCTTGGAGTACACGATGATTGGCGTCGCTGGTTTCGCTGCGCTAGCATCAGGCGTGGGTATCGCAGCACAAAACATAATATTCGGTGAATTCGTCACTGCCTTTACCGACTTTGGCTCCGGAGAGGCTGCAGCCGACAACTTTCGGAACTCGGGTCAGACCCTGGCGCTTTACTTCTTCTTTCTCGGAGTCGGTAGATTCGTCATGGCATACATCTACAACTCTCTCCTGACGTATAGCGCCTACCGGATAGTCCGAAATGTACGCCATGCCTATCTCAAAGCTGCCCTCGGCCAAGAAGTCGCCTACTATGATCTCGGTAACAGTGGATCGATCGCAACGCAGGCTTACTCCAGTGGTCGCCTCATCCAGGCAGGTGTCTCTGAGAAGCTTGGTCTTACTGTTCAGGGACTATCAGCGTTCTTGAGTTCGTTCATCATCGCTTTCGTCACCAACTGGAAGCTTACACTCATCATCTGCTTCATTGCGCCGCTGACTGTCGCCGTCATGATTGGCTGTGCATTCATCGAAGCTGGATATGAAGCGAAGATTCTTGAATACTATGCAATGGCAAATGCGTTTGCAGAAGGTATTCTCTCCAGTGTACGCACTGTCCATTCTTTTGAGATGAGATCCCGCCTGGTTGACAGGTTCGACTCGTACCTCGTCAAAGCGCATTGGTGGGGAAACAAGATTTCTCTGCTCTTCGGCATCCTCTTCTCCGCGGAGTACACCATTATCTATCTCGGCAACGCCTTGGCGTTCTGGAGGGGTATTCATATGCTGGCTAACGGAGAGATTGCGGAGACGGGCGACGTCTTCACAGTACTCTTGTCCGTTGTCATTGCTGCACTCAGCATAACTCAGCTGGCCCCCTACTCGATCGAATTCACTCGCGCCGCATCAGCTGCAGCCCAGCTATTCATCCTCATTGACCGGCAGACTGCCATTGATCCTTTCGACGCCTCTGGAGAGCAACCTGAATCACTTGAAGGAGACGTTTTCATAGATGGCATCTCATTTTCATACCCGACACGACCAAATATGACAGTCTTGGACAACTTCTCCCTTCATGCACCTGCCGGTAAAGTCACTGCACTTGTTGGCCAAAGTGGATCAGGCAAGAGCACAATCATCGGCCTTTTGGAACGATGGTACAACCCAATTTCCGGAGCGATCAAGTTGGACGGTCGGCCATTTGAGTCGCTGAACCTTGCGTGGCTTCGGAGGAACATACGCCTGGTCCAGCAAGAGCCAGTACTCTTCCGTGGAACGGTCTTTGATAATATCGCCCATGGACTCGTCGGTACGGACCTGGAAAAGGCTCCAAGAGAAGAACAAATGAGCCATGTAGTGGAAGCGGCTAAAATTGCGTACGCAGACGACTTCATTTCTCAGTTGCCGAGCGGCTACGACACCGAGATTGGTCAGCGTGGAGGTCTCCTCTCAGGCGGCCAGAAACAGCGAATTGCTATTGCGCGGAGTCTGGTTTCGAATCCCAAGGTCCTGTTGCTCGATGAAGCGACCAGCGCTCTTGACCCATATGCCGAAGGAATCGTTCAGCAGGCTTTGGACCGCGCTGCCGCTGGCAGAACAACAATTTTCATTGCGCATAAACTCGCTACTATTCGCAATGCTGACAAGATTGTTGTCATGTCCAAAGGGAAGATCGTCGAACAGGGCACGCACGAGAGCTTGATCGCGATGAGCGGTACTTACTCGCGCTTGGTGACCATTCAACAGCTTACTGTGACCAATGAGTCTACTCCAGAGGGCAGTGAGATTGGAAAGTCAAGTTTCGACGAGGGCACTCACGATCTCAAAGCTAGCAAATCCTTGACTAGGCACGCCACCACCGACCCGGCAAACGATGAACTACACGCAGGGAGCGACCGGTATGACGATCAAAACACCGATCAGTGCGGACTACTGGCCGTTATCTGGCGCCTTGTAGTCGAGAATCCTGACCTGAAGTGGGCATATCTTGCACTGGTAAGTGGATGCATACTGTCCGCTGGCTTGTTCCCTGGTCAGGCCATCCTCATGGCGAACATGGTTGAAGTCTTCACACTGCCCCTCGACGAGATGACTAATCTTGGTGACTTTTTTTCCGCAATGTTTGTTGCCTTGGCTGGTGCAGCACTATTCGGATACTACGTCATGGGATGGGGAACAAATACCCTGGCCCAGACACTGGCGCACAACCTCCGCAAGCAAATCTTCAACGACATCCTTCGCCAAGATCTCGAATACTTTGATCGCCCGGAGAACAACATTGGGGCATTGGCTAGTCGTATCGATGCCTATCCTCAAGCCGTATTTGAACTCATGGGCTTCAACGTCGGGTTCATTCTCATCGCCACTTTTAGCATCGCAGCGTGCTCCATCCTTGGAATTGTGTACGCCTGGAAACTTGGTCTAGTCATCGTACTTGCTGGTATACCTGCTCTTCTTGGTTGTGGTTACATCAAGATGCGTCTAGACGGCCGCCTTGATCGAATGATTGCGAAGCGTCTCGCGACCAGCTCAGCTATTGCATCCGAGTCGACAACCGCCATCCGGACAGTATCCTCTTTGGGCATCGAGAACTCCATACTGGAACGGTACAACTACGAGCTCGATCATGCCGTGAACGGCGCATTGAAGCCGCTCCTCCATGTCATGGTGTGGTTCGCGCTCACGCAGGCATCTGAGTACTGGTTCCAGGCGCTAGGCTTCTGGTATGGAACTCGCCTAGTTGCAGCTGGAGAAATCTCCCTATTCGAGTTCTTCGTATCATACATGTCTGTTTTCTTCTGCGCGCAGTCGACCGCTCAAATTTTCGGCTTCTCCACTAGTATCACGAAGGGCAGGAATGGTGCCAACGCCATCTTTTGGCTGCGACAACTTCAGCCAGTGGTCCAAGAGACACCAGAGAACAAGGACAACGCACCAGAATCCGGAGGCTCTATTCAGCTGAGTGGTACACAATTCGCATACCCACTGCGTCCTCATGCGCCAGTCTTGAAGGGTATCGATTTGGAAGCTGCGAAGGGAAAATTCATCGCGCTTGTCGGTGCGTCGGGCTGCGGCAAGTCGACCATCATCGCAATGCTTGAGCGCTTTTACGACCCCACAGGCGGGCAAATTCTTGTCGGTGGCGATGATCTGACGACCCTGAACCCACGAAAATACAGAAGTCATGCTGGATTAGTACAGCAAGAGCCCGCGCTTTTCCAAGGCACCATTCGGGAGAACATCGCGTTGGGCGTTGACAACCCAGACTCCAGTACCACACTTGAGATTCGGGACGCCGACATTGAAAAGGCGCTGCGTGCCGCGAATGCATGGGAATTTGTCTCTTCGCTGCCGGAAGGCATCAACACAGCAGCTGGACCAAACGGAACCCAGCTTTCAGGCGGTCAGCGCCAACGCGTTGCCATTGCGCGAGCACTCATTCGCAACCCACGCATCCTTTTGCTTGACGAAGCCACGAGCGCACTTGACACGGAAAGCGAAAAGATTGTGCAAAATGCATTATCGGAAGCTGCAAAGGAAGGAGATCGCATAACGTTTGCTGTGGCGCATCGAATGTCGACAATCAAGGATGCGGACACGATCTGCGTGTTCTACGGAGGCAGAATCGTGGAGCAAGGAACGCACGCGGAGCTATTGAACGGAGATGGAGCTTTGTACAAAAAGATGTGTGAAGCACAAAGCCTTTCATAGACATACCAAAAAGCTTACGCTTACTTATAGACTAACTCATAACGATTATTACTTTAAAGGGGCTTGTGCTGTTGCGAGGTGTTGTAGTTGCTTGTCCTGATCGCTTTATGTTGTGAGTTAAGTACGAAGATGTAGAAGCTGAGCGAACTTTGATCAGGAGTGTAAGATAATTAATTAGATTTCTATATAAGAGAGTTTGATAAACGATTAGACTATATACCTAGCTGCTTAGGTAATCTAGGTTTTAGCTTAGAAAAACCTTAATCCTTAAGTATTATATGCTAAATAAGTAATATAATCTTTCTTCTCTATAATATATCTCTTAGATCTAATTACGCAAGCAGAAGATTAAATTATATAGAGGTCTAGCAAGTTATAAGCGATTACTTAATCCTATTATATAATCTAATATCCTAAATCTAGTTCTGCTAAACTAGTAATAATCTATTATTACTAGCACTAACTTAAAATTTCTTTTAGCAGTTATAAAAGTTTAAAGTTTAAGTAGCTAAGAAATCTAAATGCTAGATTAGCTTATTTACTTCCTATATAGCTATAAGAAAATAATATCTTATATTATAAGATTAGCTTAGCTAAGCAGAAAAATATTCTAAAAAAGTAAGTAAGTAGAAATTTAAATAAGAGTAAGTAGCTTAGCTACTACTAATATATAAGATAGTAAGATTATAATAGAGCTTACTATTATTAAAGTAATTATTATAATATTATTAAGCTAAAGTTAAGGCGTAGTAGCGCAAATAAATAAGTAACTAAGCTCTAATTCTACTTAATAGAGGGCATATAAGCTTACTGCTTGCTACCTTTAAAGTTTCTTTCTCTATCTTCTTATAATTAACTTCTATAATCTCTTAATTGCTACTCTTAATATCTCTTTCTACTTCTTAATATTATAGCTAGTATAAGTAATCTTCTCTTAACTGTATGCTTGCTTACTAACTTATTTTTAGAAGTTTAAAGCAGACTGTACTACTTAGACTCTAAAAGCTTATATAGCTAAACTTTAAAATACTAATAATAGCTTAGCTCTAGGTAAGAATACTAATAATAAGTATTAAGACTTGCGCAGCTAAGCAGATAATACTTAATTATTTTAAAGCTAAGATTATAGAACTCTATATCCTTGCTTATCTTAAGGTTAAGATACTCTCTAATTCTAGAACTACTATATCTTCTAAGATTCTCTATTGCTTTATTAAGATAAAGAGCTTAACTACTTGCGCTGCTCTACTTATTACTAAGCTACTCTAGCTTCTAAGCTCTAAGTTCTTTAAGTTTCTAAAATGCTAAGCAAGAGTAAGCTAAAAAGTAGCTACTATAGTTAAGTAAACGCAGCTTTATGCGTTTAGTACTTAAAGAGAATACTACGCAACGTAGCTAATAGCAATTATAACGTCTAGGTAAGTACTAATAGCGCTTACTGCTTCTAATACTAATCTTATATATATATTACTAGTGTAGCAAATAGGTATAGGTTCTAGTATGTCTAAGTTAAACTTTAAGTATACTTAACCGA
>Ga0265780_10002406_pt1 | contig 25378 bp, 26 predicted proteins | sample P1T30metagenome_FD_192432 | JGI IMG/M metagenome (GOLD analysis project Ga0265780, IMG submission 192432) | Plant litter microbial communities from East Loma Ridge, Irvine, California - P1 T30 | ecosystem: Environmental > Terrestrial > Plant litter > Unclassified | place: USA: California... | reverse complement strand
TGTTAGTAGGATAAAATTAATACTAAAAATGTGTTGAAACCAAGTGTTAAATTTTAAAGTATTGTTAAAAGATTCATGATTAAAGACGGTGTTGATTCTGAGTAATTTAAACAATGATTGCTTTTTAACAGAAAATATGTAATTATGTTTAAAATAGTAGAATTACGGCGGGTCCTAAGTATCTTTGCGCCATAATTTATTACACATCGTGAACTTGCAGCAATACACAAGAGAATTCTCTTATAATTTAAAATTAGCGTATCCTATTATATTAGGGATGCTCGGACATACTTTAATTGGAATTGTCGATAATATCATGGTCGGGAAACTTGGCGCGGCAGAATTGGCGGCGGTCTCGCTGGGAAACAGTTTTATTTTTATCGCTATTTCCTTGGGAATTGGATTTTCAACAGCAATTACACCCATTGTTGCTCAGGCCGATGCTTCTAAAAATACCGATGATATCCGTGCCACTTTTCACCACGGATTATTTTTGTGTACGATTCTAGGAATTTCACTTTTTGGCGTAATTGTCTTGGCAAAACCGCTAATGAATTACATGGGCCAACCCGAAGAAGTGATCGTTTTGGCAAGACCTTATATTGACTGGGTGGCTTTTTCGCTAATTCCGATGGTGGTTTATCAAGGTTACAAACAGTTTGCTGACGGACTTTCAATGACAAAATATTCGATGTACGCAATCATTATGGCAAACGTCGTTCACGTAATTTTAAATTATTTATTGATCTACGGAATTTGGATTTTTCCAAAAATGGGAATTATCGGAGCCGCTTTGGGAACCGTAATTTCAAGATTTATGATGCTGATTTTTATGCACGTAATTTTATCTAAAAACAGCAAGTTAAAAGCGTATTTCCAGAATTTCAGTTTTCAAGATATCAAGAAATCAATGCTTAACAAAATTATAAATCTCGGACTTCCTTCAGCAATGCAGATGTTTTTTGAAGTCGCTTTATTCACGGCAGCGATTTGGCTTTCTGGATCTTTAGGAAAAACAAGTCAGGCGGCGAACCAAATTGCGTTGAGTTTGGCTTCGGCTACATTTATGTTTGCGATGGGATTGAGCGTTGCGGCGATGATTCGTGTGAGTAACCAAAAAGGGTTATCTGATTTCAAGAAATTGGTGATTGTGGCAAGATCAATTTTCTTGCTAGCCATAATTTTAGAAACAATTTTTGCTATTTTCTTCATCGCTTTTCACCAATTTTTACCACATTTTTTCTTAAATATGGAAAACACGATGTTGGTTTTAGACAACGAAGAAGTGATTGCAATTGCAGCAAAATTACTTTTAGTTGCGGCAGTTTTCCAAATTTCTGACGGAATTCAAGTCGTAGTTTTAGGTGCGTTGCGAGGTTTGCAAGATGTAAAAATTCCGATGTATATAACTTTTGCGGCATATTGGGTTGTAGGTTTTCCGATTTCATACTATTTAGGGAAATTCACCGAACTAAAAGCAACAGGAATTTGGATCGGACTTTTGGCTGGTTTGACAGTTGCCGCAGTATTTTTGTATATTCGCTTTAATTATTTGACAAAAAAATTAATTACAAACAATGTGGTTTTAGATTCAAATTCAGAAATCTAAAGTCCAAAATCATAAATCAAAATGGAATTACCAAAATTTTTATTAGGAGACAACACTGATTTTCCAGAAGATATTTTCATCATCCACATGGATTATCCACGATTCATCATCAATTTAAAAGATGACGAGGTGGAGTTTTTAGAAGAAGCAGAAGACCTTGACGAAGGCGAACTAAACGAAGTTATGGAGACTTTAATTATAGAAGCTAACGACTTTTACGACAGAGAAGTGGGAAGATACGAGGAGTAAAAAGTTTCCAGATTTCAGCCATCAGATGGCAGTTTTCAGATGTGAGAACACAGATTATAGATTGCAGTTGATTTAGACTTTAGAAAATATACAAACCAAACAGATTAATTATGAGATTCCAAGATTTATTAGCCTATAAAAAATCTTTTGAAGTTGCGATGGCAATTTTTGAGGTTTCTAAAAACTTTCCTTCGGAGGAAAAATTCTCACTTACTGATCAAGCGCGAAAGTCTTCGAGAAGTGTTTCGGCAAATATTGCGGAAGCTACAAGAAAAAGAATTTATGAAAAGCATTTTATTTCAAAACTTACTGATAGTGATGCTGAAAATTCTGAAACCCAAGTATGGTTAGAATATGCTTATTCATGTGGTTATTTAGATTTAAAAGTATTCAACAGTTTAACCGAAAAAAGTTTGGAAGTTGGAAAATTGCTAAACTACATGATGAGAAATCCAAACAAGTTTCTCTAGTCTGAAATCTTTTACGCAATCAAAGTCCTGAAATCTGCAAACTGAAATCTGTTATCTAAAATACTTTTCAAGCAAAATAGAAGCGGCGGCAAACGGTGAAATTTCATTGTTTTGAACCGCTTTTTTATTTTCTTCCAATAAATTTTTAATCTCGGGATGATTGAAAAAATTCGTTATCAATTGTTCGTTTATGGTCTCCAAAAGCCAATGTTGGTTTTGCTCCTGGCGTCTTTCGCTGAAATAATTATTTTCTTTCGTAAGATTTAAATATTCCGAAATCATTTCCCAAACATTTGAAATTCCGTCGTGAGTTATGGCGCTTGCCGTAATCACTTTTGGTTGCCAGCCAGAACTTTTTGCTGGAAATAAATGCAATGCGCGATTGAATTCGGTTTTGGCTAAATTCGCCTTTTTGATATTATCGCCGTCGGCTTTGTTGATTACAATCGCATCCGCCATTTCCATAATACCGCGTTTAATTCCTTGCAATTCATCGCCCGCGCCAGAAATTTTTAGCAATAAAAAGAAATCAACCATACTGTGAACGGCAGTTTCGCTTTGGCCAACGCCAACAGTTTCAATGACAATCGTATCGAAACCACAAGCTTCACATAAAATAATCGTTTCGCGAGTTTTTCGGGCAACACCGCCCAAAGTTTCGCCAGAAGCCGAAGGTCTGATGTAAGCATTTTCATCTTTGACCAATTCTTCCATTCGGGTTTTATCGCCGAGAATGCTTCCGTGGGAAATCGTGCTGCTTGGGTCAACCGCCAAAACCGCGACTTTCTTTCCGTTAGAAGTCAAATATTTCCCAAAAGCTTCAATGAAAGTACTTTTTCCAACGCCGGGAACTCCCGTAATTCCTAATCTTACAGAATTATTGGCATAAGGCAAACACGCTTGAATGACTTGATTTGCTTTTTCCAAATGCTTCGGATTCGTGCTTTCCACCAAAGTAATTGCTCGAGAAAGAGCCGTTTTATCACCTTTTAAAATTCCAGAAATCAATTCTTCTGCCGAAGGTTGGCGCTTTCGAGATTGAATAATTTGTGCAACAGATGCCGCGCCAATGCTTTCTGGCTGCGGAATTCCATCTTTTTCTTGCAAAGCTGATTTATGCGGATTTGGTTTGGACACTTTCTGAATTTTGAAAAGTAAAAGTAGGGAAAAGGAGGTAAGTTTCAAAGTCACAAAGTTTTGAAAATAAAATCTCGCAAAGACGCTAATTCTCAAAGTTTTACAAATCATAAACTTTGCGACTTAGCGTCTTAGCGAGAAAATGTTTAAGTTCAATCAAAATCCCTGAACCTAAAACCCAAAACCTTGCACCAATAAAATTAATATGCCGCCGTAAAACGAACTTGATGATGCTTTGGATTTTCAACTTCATCAGCCAAAACAACTGCAACGTCTTCACCAGAAAGAATGCTTCGTCCTTCTTCATTAAAAACAGGACTGTCAGTGCCTAAACGGTATTTTCCTGTTCTTCCAGTAGTAATTCCAGGATGCATTTCTATTGCCGGACTGAAAAATGCCCAATCTAAATCTTTTTCTTCTTTAATAATGTCTAAATATTCGCGAGCAGCAGTTGCTCCCGGTTTGATGTCAGCAGGAAAATCTGGACCGTCAACCAATTGTTTTCCGTCGATGTACAAACTTCCAGCACCACCAACAGTGATCAATCTTTTTACGCCAGAAAGTTTTACCGCTTCTTGAATTGCTTTGGCTCCTTTTAAGAAGTCAGCATAAATATTTGGATTCGTCCAGCCCGGATTAAAGGCGCTGATAACGGCGTCGTGACCTTTTAAAATTGCAGCCAAAGCTTCTACATTGTAAACGTCAGCGGCAACTTATTTTAAGTTGTCTTTGTCAGATTCTTGAGCGGTTCTGGAAATTGCCGTAACCTCGTGTTTGCGGTTTGATAATTCATTTGTAAGGCTTTTGCCAAGGAAGCCAGTGGCTCCAATAAGTGCGATTTTCATAAGTAGTGTATTTATAAGTAATAAAAAATGTTACAGTTTAATATAAAAAAAAAGCTAAAATTTATCTGAGAATTCCGTTAAGGAAATCCCACTTAATTGCACGCTGATTTTCTGATTGATATCGGCATACAATTCATCCAAATTTTTATTGATTTGTTTTCCAACTGGACAATCTGGATTCGGATCATTTTTTGAATAACCCAAAGAAACCGTTTCAAAAGTCATCTTAAAAATATGATCAAGACTAATTTCGGAAGCTGGTTTCAGCAATTTTGTACCACCGTTTTTTCCTTCTTTGCTTTCCACAATATGATTTTTCTTCAGGTTAGCAATCTCTTTTCGAACCAAAACTGGATGCAGATTCATGCTTCCCGCAATAAAGTCTGAAGACAAATATTCGTCTGGAAACTTTGAAAGCAAAGTAAGAATGTGAAGCGTTATCGCGAACTTTCCTGAAATCATACTGTAATAAATTATGTTACAAATGTAGTTGTTTTAATTGTATCGAAGGTTTTTTATTAAGAATTATTTAAGATTTAAACCACTTCAAACAAATATCCAAGCCTTAATTTTGCGCCACAAATTAGTCTTACAATTTTATGACCACAAAACAAAAATATTCCATACTTTTTATACTTGGAGGCTTGTTTGCCTTGGCGCCATTCAGCATTGACATGTATCTTCCCGCATTTCCTTCGATTGCAAAATCATTGAATACCGATATTTCTCAAGTTGCACTTTCATTAACAAGTTACTTCATCGGAATCAGTATCGGGCAATTATTCTACGGACCAATTACCGATAAATTCGGAAGAAAAAAACCTTTGATTTTCGGACTTTCATTATTTCTTTTGGCCTCCATTGGATGCGCTTTATCGCCAGACATCAATTGGCTGATTGCCATGCGAGTTGTCTTGGCTTTAGGCGGTTGCGTGGGAATGGTGGTAAGTAGAGCGGTGGTTCGCGACTTATTTCCGGTTTCAGAAATCGCAAAAATATTCTCGATTTTGATGCTGATTGTGGGCGTTGCGCCAATTTTAGCACCAACAATCGGCGGTTGGGTTTTGACCGTTTCTTCTTGGAGAACAATTTTCTATTTTTTGACTGCATTTAGTTTGATTCTAATTGTTTCGGTTTTCTTCTTTCTGCCGGAAAGCAAGAATCCAAATCGTGCCAAATCCTTAAAAGCAAAAGACGTCTTGAACGATTATGCCGATGTTTTGAAAGAAAAAACATTTTTATATTACGCGCTAGCAAGTAGTATTGCAATGGCGGGAATGTTCGCTTATATCAGCGGTTCGCCGTTTGTTTTTATGAAGTTCCACGGTTTTACTGAACAACAATATGGTTGGGTTTTCGGCGGCAACGCAATGGGTTTTATTATCGGAAGCCAAATGAATCGTGTGCTTTTAGGTAAATTTTCTTCGTTACAAGTGATTACAATCTCAAGTATTATTTTGGTTGGAATTTCAATTCTAATGTTCGTTTTATTCGGACTTGATCTATTATCGCCAGCACTTTTAATTGCTATGATTTTCACGTTTTTATTTTCACTCGGATTATTAGTTCCAAATTGCACGGCTTTGGCTTTGGCGCCATTTACTTACAACGCCGGAAGCGCTTCGGCATTAATCGGATTTATCCAAATGATAACTGGAGCAGGAATTTCTGCACTGGTAAGTCTCTTGCATAACGGAACCACTTTCCCGATGGTTTTTGGAATGTTTTTCTGTGGTACAGTTTGCTTTTTGATTATCTTGCTTTTGAATTTTAAAGTGAAAAAGTGGAAGACTGAAGTTGCCTAAAAACTTTCAAAAAGTCGCAAAGTTTCAAAGTTGCGTGTTGTAACAAAATATGGATAGCATAATTTTACTATTTCTATGTATGATTTTAGGAATCGCTTTGCAACGAGTAAAGGCGTTTCCAGCGAATTCACATCAAGTTTTAAACCAATTTGTGATCTATATTTCATTGCCAGGTTTGGCATTATTTTATATTCCAAAAATTGAAATCAGCACCAAGCTTTTATTTCCTCTCGGAATTGCTTGGATTGGATTTTTATTAGCTTTTTTATTTTTTAACGTACTGGGAAAATATTTTGGCTGGTCTAAAAAACTCATCGGATGTTTGGTTTTGACAGGCGGATTAGGAAATACTTCCTTCGTAGGTTTTCCAGTAATTGAGGCACTTTACGGCAAAAAAGGCATGGAAACCGCAATTATTGTGGACCAACCAGGAACCTTTGTCGTGATGGCAACTTTGGGAATTATCGTCGCTTCAATTTATTCCAAAGGAACTCCGAATCCAAAAGCAATTGCTTCCAAAATTTTATTATTTCCGCCATTTATAGCTTTTTTCTTGGCGGTAATGATGAATGTTTTGAAGTTTGATTTTGTGCAAGATTTACAGTTGGTATTTCAGCGTTTAGGAAACACCGTTACGCCAATCGCTCTAGTTGCCGTCGGACTGCAACTGAGGATTGACAAGCGAAGCCAGCACTGGAATTTCCTGACTTTGGGTTTGTTTTTCAAATTGATAATCACGCCTTTATTTTTTATAATTCTTTATAAATTTATTCTAAAAGGTAACGGTATCGAAGTGGATGTTTCTATTTTAGAATCAGCAATGGCTCCAATGATTACGGCCACAATTTTAGCTTCAAGTTATGGTTTGAAACCAAAATTAAGCAGTATGATGATTGGCTTTGGAATCCCAATTTCTTTTGTAACGCTCGCTTTTTGGTATTATATTTTGAATATTCTGTAGATTTCCTTCTTACAATTATCTTTTTTTAAGATATATTATAAGCTTTGAAGCGTACTTTTACACCAGATTTTAGATCCTATGAAAAAAACTTTAAACGTTGATAACGCTGTCGCAACTGACAACGTGCAAAAAACGGTTTACCCAATTTTATTTTCAATTGCATTTGCGCATTTATTAAACGATATGCTTCAGGCGGTGATTCCGTCGGTATATCCAATTTTGAAGGACAGTTATCAATTATCGTTTACACAAATTGGTCTGATTACATTTGCTTATCAAATGGCGGCTTCGATTTTACAGCCTTTCGTCGGACTTTACACTGATAAAAAACCACAGCCCTATTCTCAAATTTACGGAATGCTTTTTACGCTTTGCGGCATTATTTTGCTGTCGTTTGCCGATCATTTTTATATCATAATTATCGCGGTAATTTTAGTCGGAATTGGTTCTTCGATTTTTCATCCCGAAGCTTCCCGAATTTCGTTCTTGGCTTCTGGCGGAAAACGCGGTTTGGCACAATCGGTTTTTCAATTAGGTGGAAATGCAGGAACAGCAATCGGCCCTTTATTAGTGGCGCTTTTGGTGGTTCCAAACTCTCAAAAATACATTTTGGTTTTTGTGATTGTTGCTACAATTGCATTATTCGTTTTACGACATATTGCGGTTTGGTATGACAATCATTTGACGTTGCGTTCCAAGAAAAAAGTCGAAATAATTCTTCCAGATTTGTCAAAAAATAAAATCATCATTTCGGTTGTAATTTTGCTGGTTTTGATCTTTTCGAAGTTTTTTTATATGGCAAGCATGTCTAGTTATTTTACTTTTTATTTGATCGAAAAATTCAATCTTTCGGTTCAGGATGCCCAGTTTCATCTGTTTTTATTTCTAGCTTCCTGCGCTGTCGGAACTTTGATGGGCGGACCAATGGGCGATAAATTCGGAAGAAAATATGTCATCTGGTTTTCGGTTTTAGGTGCAGCACCTTTTGCACTAATGTTGCCTTACGTCGATTTGTTTTGGACAGGCGTTTTATCCGTAATAATCGGATTAATCATATCTTCTGCTTTTCCAGCGATTTTGGTTTATGCGCAAGAATTACTTCCAAAAAAACTCGGAATGGTTTCTGGACTTTTCTACGGATTTGCCTTCGGAATGGGCGGTTTGGGTTCCGCTTTATTAGGATATACCGCCGATCATATTGGTATTGAAAGAGTTTATGAAATTTGCGCTTATTTGCCTTTAATCGGAATAATAGCTTTGTTTCTTCCAAATTTGAAAAAGAAGATTTAACACCGATTGCCTTTTTAATCTTGTTAATTTCAGTAATTTTATGGTTCTAGATTAACCAAAAAACCACAGAAATCATGATTAGAATTTTTAGTACAGCGCAAAACAAAGGTTTGACCAATATGATGCTGTTTATACTTAGGGCGACGGTGAGCTGTTTCATGCTCGTTCACGGAATCGGAAAGTGGCAGATGCTGATGTCTGGCGCTGATACAAGTCAATTTCCAGATCCGCTTGGTGTGGGACATTCGACTTCCTTAGGCTTGGCTGTTTTCGCCGAAGTTGTTTGTTCAGGATTACTATTTATAGGTTTTGCCACACGATTAGTGGTCGTTCCTTTGATCTTCACAATGGTAATCGCAGTCTTTGTAGTTCACGGTTCACAAGGTTTTCAAGAACGTGAATTGGCTTCTCTTTATTTGTTAATTTACCTGCTTTTATTGATTACCGGAAGCGGAAAATATTCTATAGACCATTTTATTTATAAAAAAACGAAGCCTACGAATTATTAGGTTTCTGATAAAAAATTATTGTCACAGATTTAAGATTTTCACGGATCTTACAAAAAATAAGTCCGTTTTATCCTATAATCTGTGGCATTTTTCTTTTGGATAAAATCAAAAGTGATAGGATCTTACTCATAAATTAATAGTATTTTTGAAAATTGATAGCTCATTAAATCATACTATGAAAACTGATATTTTATCTCCAGAAATAATCCAAAAACTTCAAAACATAGTTGGTCAATCTTTTCTTTTTTTAGACCAAGAAACCCGCAATAATTATGGACACGATGAAACGGAAGATTATGTTTTTCCGCCAAGCGTAGTTTTAAAACCCGGAACTGTTGAGGAAATTTCTGAAATTATGAAATTGGCTTTTCACTGTGAAATTCCGATGACGCCAATCGGTGGAAGAACTGGTTTGAGCGGTGGCGCTTTGTCAATTCACGGTGGCATTGGGCTTTCGATGGATCGATTCAATAAAATTCTGCACATCGACGAACAAAATCTTCAAGTAATTGTGGAACCTGGCGTTGTGACTCAAACTTTGCAGGAAGCTGTTCTTGAAAAAAGCCTTTTTTATCCGCCAGATCCAAGCAGTCGCGGAAGCTGTTTTATTGGAGGAAATGTTGCTGAAAATGCCGGTGGCGCAAGAGCCGTAAAATATGGAGTTACAAAAGATTATGTCTTAAATCTGGAAGTTGTTTTGCCCAATGGCGAAATTATTTGGACAGGAGCAAATACTTTGAAAAATTCTACCGGATATAATCTGACACAATTGATGGTTGGAAGCGAAGGAACACTCGGAATTATTACTAAAATAGTGATGAAATTGCTTCCAAAGAATTCTCATAATATTTTAATGCTGGTTCCTTTTTTTAACTCGAGTCAAGCTTGTGAAGCGGTTGCAAAGATTTTTAAAGCCGGAATTACGCCAAGTGCTTTGGAATTTATGGAACGCGATGCGATTGACTGGACGCTGCGTTTTGTAGATGGCGTGAGCTTAAATATAAAAGACGAAGTGCAAGCGCATTTGCTGATTGAAGTGGACGGAAATTATCCTGATGTTTTGTTTTCAGAAGCGGGGAAAATCACTGAAGTTTTGGAACAATTTGACATCGACGAAATACTTTTTGCCGATTCTGAGGACCAGAAAAATGCGCTCTGGAAATTAAGAAGAGCAGTAGGCGAGGCGGTAAAATCGAATTCAATTTATAAGGAAGAAGATACAGTGGTTCCAAGATATGAATTGCCGAAATTATTGGAAGGAATCAAATCAATCGGGAAGAAATATGGCTTTAAATCAGTTTGTTATGGTCATGCTGGCGATGGAAATCTTCATGTAAACATCGTTAAAGGCGAAATGTCAGACGAAGATTGGAATACAGAAATCCCAAAAGGAATTCGCGAGATTTTTGAACTGACTGTTGCTTTAAAAGGAACTTTATCTGGCGAACACGGAATCGGCTACGTCCAAAAAAACTATATGAATATCGCTTTTAGCCAAACGCAATTGCTTTTAATGAAAGGAATTAAAACTGTTTTTGATCCCAAAAATATTATGAATCCTGGTAAAGTTTTACCGGATAATTTATAAATTTTGAAAACAGATTTCACAGATTCACACAGATTTATTCTGCGCAAATCTGTGAAATCTGTGTTTTATAATGTTGCAGATTTTGCCTTCGGAAGAATTCTATTTGCTAATTTTCCAATGGTTAATCCTTGAACGATTATAGAAAACACCACAACAAAATAAGTTATCGCCAAAATAATCTGCTTGTTCGGACCTTCCGCAATTGACAATGCCAAAGCAATTGAAACACCGCCACGAAGTCCTCCCCAAACCAAAATCTTGATTGTTGATTTCTCGAATTTTTTTCTGAAAGGAATAATTTTCGTCGGAATCCAGATGGAGATAAATCTAGCAAAAAGCACAATTACAATACAAATCAATCCGATTTTCCAAAAACTTACAATATTCGGAATCAAAAGCAATTCAAATCCGATGAAAAGGAAAAGAATGGCATTTAAAATTTCATCGATTAATTCCCAAAATTTGTCCAAATAATCCTTTGTAATTGGTGACATTGCTGACTTTTTTCTTCCGAAGTTCCCGATAATCAATCCGGCTGCAACCATCGTCAACGGACCAGAAATGTGCATCGCCTGAGCAATTAAATAACCGCCCATCACCACAGAAAGGGTGATCAAAACCGATACTTTATAATCGTCAACTCGGTGCATCGCTTTTGAAGCTCCGATTCCTAAAATAATTCCTAAAATAAATCCGCCTAAAGCTTCTTTAACCAAAAGCCAAGAAACGTGCGCTAAAGAAAAATCGCTTGCTGGATCTTGCGCCAGTTGTAGAATTACGGCAAAAACCACAACGGCAACACCATCATTAAAAAGGGATTCTCCCGCAATTTTTGTTTCCAAAGATTTTGGAACGTGCGCATTTTTTAAGATACTTAAAACCGCAATTGGATCGGTTGGAGAAATCAAAGCTCCGAACAATAAACAGTAAATAAATGGAACGTCTAATGTTAGATATGACGTGACGAAATCGAGAATAATTCCAATAACAAGTGTAGAAATAATTACGCTAATCGTCGAGAAAACCATGATTGGCCCGCGTTGTTCTCTTAGATCTTTTAGGTTTACGTGAATCGCTCCGGCAAAAAGCAGGAAGTTCAGCATTGCGCCCATCAAGACTTCGGTGAAATCAAATTCGGATATTAATTTTGAGAAATTGGTAAACGTTTTAGGGAAAATATTTCCAGAAATTACAAGTAAAATTGAAGAAACCATCGCAATAATCATAATTCCGATAGTTGGGGGAAGTTTTAAGAACCTAAAGTTGATGTATGCGAAAAATGACGCTAGAACGATAAGAACAGAAAACGAGTAGTATAACTCCATAAGTATTTTTTTTGGCTTTTTACAAAAATAGAGAAACACAAGCCTAAACAAAAGCGAGGCCTAATTTTTTTTGGAAAATTTGGCAAAAAAAATCCCCGAATTGCTTCAGGGATTAAAATTAGTCTCTCTTTGGAGTATTTTTCTTTTCGCGTTTTTCCTCTTTTTTCTCCTTTGCAGTTTTAAGAGGTTCTTTTTTTACGGTTTTCTTTGCGTCTTGACTCTTTGCCATTTTGTTTTGATTTTAGATTTATGAATTGATCTGATTTCAGTATTTTGACGAAAAATTTAGTCTTAAATCATACCTCTGAAATCAAAATTGCTATTAAAGTCCCAGTTGTTTTTTGATGTTTTCGTCAAAAAGAACAGCAAACATTTGGTCACTATATGTCAAATAAGTCCATTTGTTTTTGGTTGTTTCATCAGCAACAGCTACCATTTTAGCCTTTGCTTTAATATTCATTGTTTTTTTAGCGGCGTCATAAGTCACGTCTTCCGTTTTCATATTTGTTTTAAATAATCCAACATAATTTTCAACTTCCGCAGCCGGAATTGGTTCATCCCAAATTACTTGCAAAGCATTATCGTGATTGATTACTGCAAAAGATTGATTTCCGATTTTCTTGATTTCGCCGAAAACGAAATTTGGAGCCGCTGGCAACATCACAATTTTAAAACCTTGATTTCCATCAAATGTCGATTTTAAGCTTTCAAGAACCGCTTCTCTCGGCGCAAGCGTAAATAATTTTGGATACGTCATATCCAATAATGCGTTATAATCTTTGGCAACCGTTTTGTCAATTAATGTTTGAGCACCAGCTTTCATTGACGCTGCATCTTGCGAAAATCCGGTGTAAGATGCAAGAACAAATAGAGCGGTGTAAAATAATTTTTTCATAATGATTTTTGTTTGTAGGTATAAATGTAAATAAAAATCCTCCGATTGCCGAAACAAATGGAGGATTTTTAAGAATTTATTATAAAATATTATTTGCTTAAATAGCTTGAAATTTTGCTTGCAATTTCATTTTGTCCCAAATCACTTGTCAAATATTCTCTGTCAGAAGTGTTTGACAAAAAGCCTAATTCTAATGTGACCGCCGCTGTATTTGATTTTTTCAAAACCATAAATGGAGCCATTTTTACGCCTCTGCTTATTATTTTTTCGGTCGATAAAATAGAAACCAATTCTTCAGCGTGGGCTTTAGAATCCTCATATTTTGTATTTTCGTCACTTACAAAAGCTTCAATGCCGCTTGTTGTTTCATTCGGGTTTTTATTCACGTGAAGCGACAAAACCAAATCAGCATTCAAATTATTAATTGCGTCAACTCTGTCAGCTAATGATTTAAATTCGTCGTCATTTCGAAGCAAAATAATTTCAACATTATCATTGGTATTCAGGCTTTTAATTTTTTTTGCAATCTTTGAAGTGATTTCTTTTTCGCTATGAAAACCGTGTGTTGCGCCAACGTCGTGTCCGCCGTGACCAGCGTCAATGACAATCAATTTTTTGTTTGCCGGAGTTGTAAACGACATTGCGCCAACTAAAAGCGCCATCCCTAAAATTCTAAATGCGTGTTTCATAATTGAGGGTTTTAATGGTTAAGTATTGACTTACAACGGTTAATGTACGAAAATATTTTCAAACAAAGACATTTTTTACAATTTCAAAATTTCTTCAGTTCGATTACAACGAATATTAAACTCCGAAGCCAATTCCTTGATTCGAGCCACATCTTCTTTTAAAACCAACATTAATTGTATGGAATCGCCAAAACTGTCTCCGAATTCAATCAACTCTAATTCAGGATAATTTTCGTCAATTTGCTTCGAAACCCATTCTAAATATTCCTGCGTATTCAGTTTCAAATCATAAGGATATTCCGGAAAATCGCCTTCAAATTCATCGACAATCAGTTCGTGGATTTCGTCAATTTTATCTCCAGTAATTATAAAATCATAGATTTCATTGGTAATTGCGAACTGCAAAGCATCTTCTGGAGCATATTGGTCCAGCCATTCTGCATCATTTTCTTTCAGATATTCCTTCGGATTTTCTTGTGCTAACGTTAGATTTGCAAAGATTTCTTCTTCGTTTTCTAGTTCAAAATCGGCTAGAAGTAATTTTATAAGTTCTTTTATTTTGTCCATTTTTTTTATAATTTCTCTAAAGTTAATAATTTCTAACTGCAAACTGCAAACTGCAAACTGCAAACTGCAAACTGTAAACTGCAAACTCCAAACTCCAAACTCCAAACTATCTAAATATCAATCAAACAATTCCAATTTCTTCATTCTAGAACTAATTGCGCCTTTTGTTCTTCCAAAATGCAACGCCAAATCTTTCGGATTCACACCTTCCATCCACAAAACCGTCAGTTCTTCATCCAGCTCTCTTGTCCAAGGTCGATACGCATCCTTATTGGTTTCCCGAGATTTTTCTACGTAATTCGGCGTTTCTTTTTTATCCAAATTTTCTCTTTTCGGAAATGAATATTTCTTTGGGTCTGCCTTTTCAGGAAGTTCTTTAATCAAATGAATATTCTCAGAAACCGGAAAATTCTTCGGAACCAATTTCTCCGGAATTCGAATGCTGTTTTTTGTTCGCGTCACGGCCACATAAAGCAAGTTGATTTCCTCGTTCATTCGCGCTACATTTATATCTTCGCCCGAATGTTTCAGCTTGATTAATCGGTCTTCGGTCATAAAATCATTCACGATTTGCACCGTGTCATATTCCATTCCTTTGCAACGATGAACCGTAGAAAAAATAATTCTCGCCTTGTGTTTGTCTTCGTTTGAAACGTGTTTTTCCTTCAAAGATTTTAAAATTCCCGGAATTTTATTGCCATATTCTTTCACGATTTCCACCATCATTCCCAGTTGAGAATCATCCGTACTTTCAATATAAGTTTCCAATTCCTTCATCGTTTTCATCTCCCGAATCACCTTGTCCCGAATCATTTCCCTATTTTTATTTTGGAGATTTAGCACGTCATATAACGACGCGCCTTCGTCAGCATACGTATACGAATGAATATTTCCTTCAAAATAAATCTCGTTGATATTTTTCTTTTCCGTCACATATTCAATCGCTTTCAGCAATAGGCCAAGATTCGTTCGTGCAATAATAGCCTTGGATTTCGAATCTTTATTGGTTCCGTTTCCGGAAATGGAAATCGTTTCTGGACTGTCAAAATGCGTTTTATAATCCAAAACGCCCATTGCCAAGTCTGCAATATCTTGATTAAATCGAAAACTGGTCGAAAGATTAAACGTCTTAAATTTTGCTTTTTCCAAAGAATTTACTGCGTGTCGCCAGCCATAAATCTGCTGATGCGTATCGCCAACAATCACTTTAGTAGCGTTTTGGTTCAAGAAAATTGCCAACATCGCGGGCGAAGCATCTTGCGCTTCATCAAACAAAATGTAGTCAAAAGCCAATTTCGGGTTTTCTAACTGGAATTTTTTCAAATAAAAATCGTGTGTGATTTCAATTTCGCCTTTGTCCATTTTTGCTAGAAAAAGACGCGTGTGCATTTCGATTTGGGCATAAAATGACTTAGCCACTTTTTTGGCTTTTTCATCAAAAACAATATCCAGATAATTTAATTCTTGAACTTTTCTTTTGTCGCTGTTGCAAAAATAAGCCACGAATTTTAAGATGTGATTGGCAATTACAAATTCAAAATGCTTTTCAGAATTTCCTTGTAATTTTAAAAGCTCAACGATTTCATTGGTTTTGTAATCTTGATTCCGAACGCGATAATTATAGTTAAAAACCACATGTTTATAAGCCAAAGAATGCGCCGTTTCCACAGTCACATTATCCAAATTATTTTTCTGAAATTTCTCAGAAGCTTCCAATCGAACCGATTTGTTAAATGCCAGATAAAGAATTCGGCTGTTTTTTGGCCTTGCTTTCGCGTATTCTAAAATGGTAGTTGTTTTTCCAGAACCTGCAACGGCGTTTATTTTGATGTCTCCAGAAGAATTTATTATGGCTTTTTGCTCTTTGGTCAGGTTCATTTTGGGCTTTTTAGGAGGGCAAAAATAGCTAAAAAAAATCCCCGAATTTGGTTGTTCGAGGATTATATTTTTTTAATGTCTGTTGTCACAATAAATATCAACTTGGGTCGGTTTTTTGCTTAAAACCGTGATGTAATCGCAACCGAAAGAATGATATTCGAACCCAAAAATCACAGGTTCTTTGTTCTTGAATAATTTTCCGGTCCATTGGTTTATGGTATTTCCTTCTTCTTTGTTTACAAAATTTAATGGAGTGAGAGAATCGCTTTCGCCTTCGCTAAAAATTTCTTCGTAAATAATGGCTTTTGTTTTTGAATTTATTACAAATAATCTTCTGGCAAAAACCATTTTATTACGGGAATAATCTTGAAGAAGGTATTGAAAATTGCCGTAGTCGGAACGGTATGTATTTCCCAGTTCATACTTTTCTTGAAATGTTCCGTTTTCGTCATTTATTTTTCTAAATGGAAATTCCTTCGAATCGATTTTTTTCCAAGAAATTGGAGTCATTTGTTCTTGAGCAAACGGGTTTTCTTTTCCGACATAGACTAAAATCTGATTTGAGAAATCGCCAAAATCTTTCAATAGTTTTTTGTCTATTTCAAAACCAATTTGATAATCATAATGCGAATGTGGCGGTTCGCTTCCGGTTTCGTAAATACTTAAATTGGCAACCGCATTTAGGTTTTTTACAGTAAACGAAGCAAGTTTGTTTTTCGCATAATCGTATAAAAATACGTTATCAGTTTCAGAGATTTTGGTAACTGATAAAAACTGTTTTCTGAATTTGGAATCTAATAAAACGTGTTCAAAATTTCTTTTATCTTCAGGAATTACAGGCAAGTCAGGTTTTTCGCTAGAGGGATAAATATCAGAAAGTGATACGAAAACTACTTTTTCATTTCTATTTGAAATATCGAAAATCTTTAAATCTTGGGCACAAATTGAACTGAAGAAAAATAGTAAACAGAATAGGGCGGAAGCAATTTTTTTCATAATCTATTGTGTTTTAAATTCTCCAAAATGCCATAAAATTCCACTCGGGTCGTGCACAAAACATTCGCTTCCCCAATCGTTGTGCTGAATTGGCGATAACCTTGCGCCTTCATATTTTGCTGGAAGATTTAGTTCCAAAAGCTCGTCATAACATTCTTTTACATTTTCAACTTCAAAGAAAAGCATCGTATTATCAATCCAATCTTTCACGTAAGCATCTTGCAAATAAAACGCAAATTCTTCTTTTTTAAAAAGCGACATATTGTGAAGCAACACGATTTCTTCAAAACCTAAATCTTTGTAGAAATTTCTGGATATTTCGAAGTTTTTTGCTCCGATAAATGCACGAATTGATTTTGCTTTCATAGTTTTTTGAGTTTATCAAATATAAAAAATCCCCAATCACAAATTGCAATTGGGGATTTTATTTATTCAAGAGAATCTCAATTCTGAAATCTCAATTCTCGCTATTTATTATTCGTTAGCCAAAACATATTCGCCAGAAGCTAAAAGTGCTTCTGCTTTTTTGAACTTCATAGTTTCAGTTTTTCCGCTCAAAACGTGTTTCACAGTAACGTTGTCGTTACGGTTGATTTTCGGTTGATCGCGAACGATAGTTTCTGTAACTTGAGGTCTTTGTGTTTGCTTCGCCTGTTCGCTAGCGCTCGAGTGACCAGCTTCGCGATTTACTGCTGCAGCTTCGTCCGTATTTGGAATTTCATCTTTTGAAATTGTCAATTTTTCTTTTGGACGAGAAACTTCTTTTGCTTCTTGGATGTTTTGCGTATTTTGTTGTGGCAAATCACCTTTGAACAAGAACGAAATTACTTCTTTGTTCACGTTATCCAACATTTTTCTGAATAATTTGAAAGCTTCAAATTTGTAGATAAGCAATGGATCTTTTTGCTCGTGAACCGCCAATTGAACTGATTGTTTCAACTCGTCCATTTTGCGCAAGTGTTTTTTCCAAGCTTCATCAACGATGGCAAGCGTGATATTTTTCTCAAAATCACCAATCAATTGTGTTCCTTGAGATTCGTATGCTTTTTTCAAGTCAGTTACCACGTTCAAAGTCTTGATCCCGTCAGTAAAAGGAACCACGATTCTTTCGAATTGGTTGTTCTCATTTTCATACACATTGCTGATGATTGGGAAAGCTTCTCTTGCGCTTCTAGCTGTTTTTTCTGTGTAGAAATCCAACGCTGCTTTATAAACTTTTCCTGTCAATTCTTGTGTAGAAAGTCTTGAAAATTCGTCTTGAGTTACCGGAGAAGTGATTGAGAAATAACGGATTAATTCAAATTCAAAGTTTTTGAAATCGTTTATTCCTTTGCTGTCTTCCACGATCAATTCGCAAGTGTCATACATCATGTTTGCGATATCGACTTTCAAACGTTCTCCGTGCAATGCGTGACGACGACGTTTGTAAACCACTTCACGTTGCGCGTTCATAACGTCATCATATTCTAATAAACGCTTACGAACACCAAAGTTATTTTCTTCTACTTTTTTCTGAGCACGTTCTATTGATTTGGTCATCATTGAATGCTGAATCACTTCACCTTCTTTTAGACCTAATCTGTCCATTACTTTTGCTACTCTTTCAGAACCGAACAAACGCATTAAGTTATCCTCAAGAGAAACATAAAATTGAGAGCTACCAACGTCACCTTGACGACCAGCACGACCTCTCAACTGACGGTCAACACGACGTGAATCGTGACGTTCTGTACCGATAATTGCCAAACCTCCCGCAGCTTTAACTTCTGGAGAAAGCTTGATATCGGTTCCACGACCTGCCATATTTGTTGCGATGGTCACAACGCCTGGTTTTCCAGCTTCTTCAACGATTTGTGCTTCTTGCTTGTGCATTTTAGCATTCAAAACGTTATGCGGAATATTTCTCATCTTAAGCATACGGCTCAATAATTCAGAGATATCGACAGAAGTTGTTCCGATCAAAACGGGTCTTCCTTCTTCAGCCAATTTCGTTACGTCTTCAATAACGGCGTTGAATTTTTCACGCGTACTTCTGTAAATCAAATCTTCTTTGTCTTTTCTGGCCATCGGTCTGTTTGTTGGAATTTCAACAACATCCAATTTATAGATTTCCCAAAGTTCAGCAGCTTCTGTTACCGCAGTTCCAGTCATACCGCCTAATTTGCTGTACATTCTGAAATAATTCTGAAGTGTAACGGTTGCAAAAGTTTGAGTAGCCGCTTCGATTTTTACGTTTTCTTTTGCTTCGATCGCTTGGTGCAAACCGTCAGAATAACGACGTCCGTCCATGATACGACCTGTTTGCTCGTCAACAATCATTACTTTGTTGTCCATGATCACATATTCAGTGTCTTTTTCGAACAAAGTATATGCTTTCAATAATTGCGTCAACGTGTGGATACGTTCGCTTTTGATACTGAAATCTTGGAATAATTTTTCTTTTTCTTCCGCTTCAGCGTCTTTTTCAAGTTTCATTTTTTCGATTCTGGCAATTTCAGTTCCAATGTCTGGAAGCACGAAGAAATCGCTGTCAGTATCGCCAGAAAGGAATTGGATTCCGTTATCTGTCAATTCTACTTGATTGTTTTTTTCCTCAATAACAAAATACAAAGCCTCATCGATCTTGTGCATTTCGCGATTGTTGTCTTGCATGTAATGATTTTCGGTTTTTTGAAGTAATTGCTTAACGCCTTCTTCGCTCAAAAACTTAATCAATGCTTTATTTTTAGGTAAACTTCTGTAAGCTCGGTATAATAAAAACCCAGCTTCTTTGGTATTTCCTTCTCGTAGTAATTTTTTAGATTCTGCCAAGAATCCGTTTGCCATTTGTCTTTGCAAGTTTACCAAGTGGTCCACTTTTGGCTTCAATTCATTAAATTCGTGACGGTCACCTTGAGGAACCGGACCCGAAATAATTAACGGAGTTCTAGCATCATCCACCAAAACAGAATCGACCTCATCGACAATTGCAAAATTGTGTTTTCTTTGAACCAATTCTTCTGGCGTGTGCGCCATATTATCTCTCAAATAATCAAAACCAAATTCGTTATTTGTTCCATAAGTAATGTCTGCATTATACGCTTTTCTTCTACCTTCGGTATTTGGCTGGTAATTGTCGATACACTCAACAGTCATTCCGTGGAATTCAAAAAGAGGCGCTTTCCATGTGCTGTCACGTTTTGCCAAATAGTCATTCACGGTAACAAGGTGAACTCCGTTTCCGGTCAAAGCGTTTAGATATAAAGGAAGCGTTGCCACCAATGTTTTACCTTCACCCGTTTGCATCTCAGCGATTTTTCCTTGGTGCAAAACGATACCACCAATCAACTGAACGTCATAGTGAATCATGTCCCAAGTAATCTGTTTTCCTGCCGCATTCCAAGTATTTGCCCAAGTTGCGTTGTCGCCTTGAATTTGGATATAAGGTTTTGTAGCAGAAAGTTCTAAATCTTTTTGAGTCGCTTTTACGGTGATTTCAGTGTTGTCTTTGAATCTTTTTGCTGTTTCTTTTACAACTGCAAAAGCTTCAGGAAGAATTTCTAACAATGTTTTTTCTGAAATATCGTAAGCTTCTTTTTCTAGGGCATCGATAGAAGCATAGATGTCTTCTCTAGCATCGATATCTTGGATTTTTTCAACTTCCAATTTATAAGAAGCGATTTTAGCATCTTTATCTGCTCTTGCTTCTTTAATTCTCTCTTTGAAGACAATGGTTTTTGCTCTCAACTCGTCGTGAGAAAGCGCTGCCAATGTTTCTTCGTATGCTCTAATTTTGGCGATAATCGGCATGATTGACTTTACGTCTTTCTCAGATTTATCTCCAACCAAAGCTTTTAATATGCTATTGATGAAACTCATGATTGTTATATATTTCTATTTATAAATGTTGCAAATTTAAACAAAAAAAAAGCCTCGCGAGAGACTTTTCATTGTGATATTATTTTTAATATTCATCCTCGTTCCAAAGATAATCTTCGTCAGTTGGATAATCTGGCCAAATTTCTTCCATTGATTCGTAGATTTCACCTTCGTCTTCTATAGATTGAAGATTTTCCACCACTTCTAATGGTGCTCCAGCTCTAATAGCATAGTCGATAAGTTCGTCTTTGGTAGCAGGCCACGGCGCATCACTTAAATAAGATGCTAATTCTAATGTCCAATACATCTGATATCGATTTTATAATTTATGCAAAAATAATTTTTTTACTGAATAAGTCAAGTAAAATTGTATTTATTTTAAAAAAAATGTAAGAACGTCTTTTTTAGATTGCAGATTTTAGATTTTAGATTTCAGATTTTTGTATTGTCTGAAAACCTGGTTTCTGCCGTCTGAAATCTGAATTACTGTTTTTCAGGAATCCATTTCACTTCGTCAGCCTTCAAGTCGTAGGACAACTTTCGTGCCAGTACAAAAAGGTAGTCAGAAAGTCGGTTTAAGTACTTGATGACAAACTCATCTGTGGGTTCCAGCTCGTTTAAATGTACCGAAAGTCGCTCTGCACGACGGCAAACGCAACGTGCAATGTGACAATATGACACGGTTGTGTGTCCGCCTGGAAGCACGAAATGTGTCATCTGAGGTAATTGGCTTTCCATTTCATCGATTTCATTTTCAAGCAATTGAATGTCGCCTTCGATAATTTTTGGAATGTTTAATCTTGGTTTTCCGTTTTTTAAGGTTTCTTTTTCGGGTGGTGTAGCCAAAATGGCACCGACTGTAAAAAGCCTGTCTTGAATTTGGATTAAAATCTTTTTATAATGTGTGTTTATTTCTTGGTCACGAATTAATCCGATGTGGGAATTGAGTTCGTCCACGGTTCCGTAGCTTTCAATTCTTATGTGGTGTTTTGGAACTCGGTCGCCACCAAAAAGTGCTGTGGTTCCTTTATCGCCAGTTTTTGTGTATACTTTCATTTTTTTGGTCTAGGGTTTTGGGTGAAAGGTTCAGGGTATTTGCGAAATGTTTATTGATGATATTGGTCTAAAAAGTTTAAAAGAAGCCAGAAAGTTTGAAAATAGCCCCGATTGGCGGCAGTAGCTTTTTTTGATTTTTCTTCAAAAAAACTACTGCAGAAAGCGGGAATTTCGTTTAAAGAATGCTTGATGTTTGGCTTCTGAAAATCTAAATCTTAAATTATTTGTGCAACGTTATTTCTGTATTTATGTTGTCGCTTTCCACTAAACCGTCTCTTAATCTGATGATTCTGTGGGCGTATGCGGCGATGTCTTCTTCGTGGGTTACCAAGATTACGGTGTTTCCGTTGGCGTGAATTTCATTGAAAAGATTCATGATTTCTACCGAAGTTTTACTGTCAAGATTTCCCGTGGGTTCATCGGCAAGGATAATCGACGGCCTGTTTACCAAAGCTCTGGCGACGGCCACACGCTGTCTTTGACCTCCAGAAAGCTGGTTTGGCTCGTGATCCATTCTATCGGCAAGCCCCACTTGTGTTAGAACTTCTGTGGCTCTTTCTTTTCTTTCAGATTTTGAATATCCGGCATAAATCATTGGGAGTGCAACGTTATCTAAAGCCGTGGTTCTTGGCAAAAGATTGAAAGTCTGGAAGACAAACCCGATTTCTTTGTTTCGGATTTCTGCCAGATTATCGTCGGTCATTTCGCTGACATCGTTTCCGTTTAATATATAGGTCCCTGAAGTTGGCGTGTCCAAACAGCCCAAAAGGTTCATTAATGTCGATTTTCCGGAACCGGATGGCCCCATCAACGCGACATATTCTCCTTTATTGATATTGAGGTTGATTCCTTTCAAAACGTTGATGACTTCGTTTCCTAGTTGAAAATCTCTTTTTATATTGGTGATATTGATTAAAGACATAATTTTAATTTGCCGTCTAAAGTAGTGATTTTTTGGGAAATGCTACTGTTTTGGATTTAAGATAAAATTGTGAAAAATGCGCTTTCATATTAAATTATTGCTAAAGTATTAAGTTAAATTTCAGCGATTCTTTTTTTTGAAGTAATTTTAACTAACAATTTTAATTAAAACCAACCATTATGAAAAAGATTAATTTACTCGCAGGTGCGGCGATTATCGCATTAGGTTTCACGTCATGTGAAAAAAAGTCTGAAACTGCAAAGTTTGACGATTATGAAAAATACGTTGACTCTGTGAGCAATGTTTCAGTAGACGAGGCAAGAACGAACTGGGAAGCTATCGAGGCAGATTACAATGCTAAAACAGCAGAGGCAGAGGCTGAAATTGCAACCCTAGAAGACAAAACTGCAGCGCAAGAAAGACTTGACAAAGCGAAAGCTAAGTATGCAGCGTTAAAAGCTAAATTAGATGCTGAAGCAGCGCAAGCTACAACCGAAGCTACAACAGCTAACCCAGCAAACAGAAAGCAAACGTTAAGTGCTGCTTACTTTAAAGCAGGAAGCATTGGCGAAAAAATGGATTTTTCTTGGGTAAATAAAGATAATATCTTGAAAGTTTATAACGACTTCTATAATGAATTTGAAACTAATAAAGATTCTTATTCAAGAGAAGATTTTGACTACATTAAACAAATGTACGAAGCTTTAGATTCTAGAAAAAATACTGTAGAAAAAGAAGGTTTGTCTTCAAGCGACAATGCTAAAATTGCAGAGTTGAAATTAAAATTCGCTCCAAAATTCAAATGGGAGAGAATGGGAGCTAAGGCAGAAGAAAATGCAGATGCTAAAAAATAATAACGATTTGAGTTAGGATGAAAAATGACTGTCAGAAATGGCGGTCATTTTTTTTGGATTTAACCGATGCTTAACAAGTTGAAATTTAATTATTTAGTAACTTTAATAGAAAAAGTTGAACTATTAAATTTTAAAGTTATGCCAGGAAAAAGTCCCGGTCCGCAAGTCAAAGATAAGGACCAATACGAAGCATTGAGAGATAAAGGTTACAGCAAGGAAAAATCTGCTAGAATCGCAAATAGTAAAGGCGCCGAAAAGCGAGGAGGAAAGTCAGACAAGTACGAAGACCAAACCAAGCAGGAGATTTATGATGAAGCTAAGAAAGTGGGAATTGAAGGTCGTTCAAAAATGAGTAAAGCCGAATTAATAAAGGCACTACGTAATAATTAATGAATCAATCCCCAAAGATTTTTGACTCCTAAAATGTTATCCAAAAAGAAAGACTTGGAGGTTCGAACAATAAAATGTTCCTTCTCTTGTTCTTTGCGAAAAAAAACAAAACCCCACTGAGATGTGTCCACCGTGACCGTCACTTTGGGGTGTTTTTTTATGATTTCCCAAGCTTCTTCCATACCGGCAGACCAATGAATATCGTCGAAAATCCAAACGGTATCATTGGAAATTGTCGGCAAGAGCAATTCAAAATAATTTAAAGTGGCTTCTTTTGAATGGTTGCCGTCGAAGTAAATTAGGTTTTGGGTTTGAAGTTTAAGGCTCAAGGTTTCTAGATAACCTTCAAATTCCGTTACAATAGAATTCACATTGAAATTGAATTTTTCAAATTGCGATTGAGCGACTTTTGCGGTTTCCTTGCAACCTTCTAAAGTAGTAACTTCTGCAGAATTTTTTACGGCTAAAGCTGATGTTGCTAAACCTAATGATGTTCCGATTTCCAAAATTTTTTCTGATTGAAAATAATTTACAACTCTAAATAAAAGCTTTGCATCTTTTGGAGAAATTCCAGCATTTTCGGCAATCTTGTTTATCGCTCGCGTATTTGATTTAAAAACTCTCGAACCGGCTCCAAAATCAGTGACTTCAATGGTGTTTTTATTTTGTAAAAGAGAATTTCGATATTCTTCTAAAATTTTATATTCAGGGTAATTTGTATTGTCATAAAAACATTTTCGAATCAAATCAAATACAAATGGCGAATGAACTCCGTGTGCATTGGTTGATTTCCAGAGGAATTTTAAATAAGATTTAAAAATGTGTTGCATAATATAAAGTGTGGCGAAGATACAAATTGAATTGCAATCAGAAAATTTGCCACTTATTTAAAGGATTAAAATGATTTTAAAATTTTATAGAAAAAAATCCGTGCAAATCTTTGGAATCTGTGGCAAAAAATAAAACCTATCTTTGCATCCGATGAATTCGCAAAAGCAATTCAACCGAATGATAATGAACGAAGAAATAGTAACAAAAAATATACTTTCTGCCGAAGAAATAAATCGCTGTATTGCAGTTTTGGAACAATTAAATGCAGAAACTTCTCAGATTTTTGAAATTCCAAAGGAGCAGAGAACGGCTTTAATCAAAGCAGCAGGAAAATTTTCCAGACCAGACAGAGAAGAATTTACGAAGCGAAAAAAAGATGCAAAAGCATTGGCCAAACGCAAAGAAGAAAAACGCGACAGAACTGCTAGAAAAGAAACAGGAATTCGTTCAGCTCGAGAGGCGAGTATTTTTGTAGCTCCTAAATTATTGGCTTCCAATGAACTTTTGAACAAAGAAGTTTTGGAGTTAAAAGTGCCAAGAATCTGTTACGTCTGTAAAACGAAGTTCACGAAAATGCATCATTTTTATGACACAATGTGCACGGATTGTGGCGATTTTAATTATGCTAAACGTTTTCAAACCGCTGATGTAAAC
>Ga0265780_10002405_pt1 | contig 25393 bp, 22 predicted proteins | sample P1T30metagenome_FD_192432 | JGI IMG/M metagenome (GOLD analysis project Ga0265780, IMG submission 192432) | Plant litter microbial communities from East Loma Ridge, Irvine, California - P1 T30 | ecosystem: Environmental > Terrestrial > Plant litter > Unclassified | place: USA: California... | reverse complement strand
CGGGGGTACGCAGACGGTAGATGTGCTTGTGGTACTCGTAGAGGTCGATGTTGTGGATGTCGCTAACGTTGTGGGCGGTGCAGTAGTTGTGGAAGAGCTGACCCCGCAGTCGGGGTTGTAGTACGTCAGACCGCTCGATGGGGTAGGGACAACATTTGTACTGGTGATTGGTAGCCGTGCTAGATAGCACGTATTCGAGTAAACAATGAAACTTCCGCATGCACTCTCTGCACGACAGTTTGCTAAGCAGTTCTCCACACTCGTGAATGGCTTAGCTGAGATGACTTGGAGGTCGACAACATCGTATCCTTCCACGCCACAAAACTTTTCGTTGGTTGGTGTTGCCGAGGGCGAGGTGGTTGATGATGAGGTCGTGAGTTCTGATGAGGTTGAAGTTACGGAGATATCAGAAGACATGCTGGACGAGACTGAAATGGAAGATAAGGTTGAGGAGTCAATGGACAATGATGAGCTCGAGGAAGCGCTGGCAAGAGCTGTGCTTGTCGGGGTAGAAAGGGGAGTCGAACTGGAGGCATCGCTGCTGGAGGTGGAAGGCAAATCCGAACTGGAAGTGGTGCTGCTAGAGCTAGAGCTGGCGGGAGAGCTGGAAGAAGTTGAAGAGCTGGAAGAAGTTGAAGAGCTGGAAGAAGTTGAAGAGCTGGAAGAAGTCGAAGAGCTGGAATAGCTGGAATAGCTGGAAGAGCTGGAATAGCTGGAGGTGGAAGAGATCGAAGTAGAGGTCTTGCTGGAAGTAGAGGTCTTGCTGGAGGTTGAAGTTTTACTGGAAGAAGATGGAACGGCATTGCATTTTCCAAATCCTGGCTGGCAGCCCTTTCCACAGTGTGCGCTTGAGCTTCCGCAATACGAGTACTGGGAGCAACAGTCGCCATACTTTCCACCTGTGCAAGTCATTCCCGCAGGCGATGCTCCATGCAGATTTCCACAGCGAGCATTCGTGGTGATCCTGACCTTTACAGTGGAAGTAGGTGTCGTCGACGAAGCTGTCCGGGTGGAGGTGCTGCAGCTTGAGGTCGCTGAGGCTTGCGTGGGTACGGCGCCGTTGCAGATACCAAACGATGACTGGCAACCGGTTCCACAGTACTCCTTGGTCTTTCCACTACAAGAAATCAGTCAGTTTGTCCGGGTGTGCAAGATTCACCCTGGATGCCTACCAGTAGCCGTATTCAGAGCAACAGTCACCCCACTTTGAACCTTTGCAGGTCATACCACTGGGCAGGGCATTGTAGGCGTGTCCACATCGAGCATTTGTTGATACTTTACCAGCGGCCAGTGTCACCGCCGCTGCGAGAGGAAGTAGGAATGTCCAGCGCATCGTGATTAGTATTAAGGGTTGCTACAAAGACGCAATTGAAAGAGCGAAGGAATGACGTTGGATAGGATGCTCCTGAATAGAGATGAGAGGTAGGTAGATGCTAGAGCATGTATAGTTATATACCATTTTACTCAAGAGATAATTTTCTGTTCTACGAGCTGCTACCGACATGGCGTGTCTGCCTGCATGGTTCGTGGTGGACTTGCACAGGCCTTCGCGAAAGCCACAAAGTCATCCATCAGATCCGCTTCCAACGAAGGTGCTGACTCGGACATCGTGGGCATCAGGCCATGTGCAAAGGCAGAAAGCCATCTGGAGAGAAAGGGATGTCTGCGCAGGGCGAGGAGGATACTGCGCTATCGACGAGCGCGAGACAGTAGCGCGTCAGGTGATTGGACCAGCACTCAGAAAGCACGTGCCGTGGGCGTAGCCAGTGCAAGCCACGCACAAGCCACGCGCAAGCCATACATACGACGGCGAGGCTCGAATTCCATTTTGCTCGGCCGCCCCGGGGCTATCGAGGCTTTTCAGGTACCAAAGCGAGCAGTCGGATGAGTCTGTGCTATGTTTGGTGTCAACTCGCCTATCTTCTATTTGCTGGTGCGTATACCGTGCCTGGATAGGTACCGTGGGGGGCCTTTGCTATCTCAACACAACAAACAAACTTGGGCTACTGCTGGCTATCTTCAATGCTCAAGTCTCCGCGTTGCAGTCGATCAGATGAGAAGACACTGGGGCTTCCACACTTTTCTCTATCCTCATTGCCGCTCTGCCCCATAGTACGCTGCACGTCAGCTCAAGAGACTGTACCGTGTCTTCTGCTGTAGCTCGGTCTCTGGCCCTGGCCCATGCGATGTTGAGAGCTGGGGTTGATCGACATTTGGAACTCGTCTAGCGAGGCACTTTGTCAGGGCCTGGTTCAGGTCGCAAAAGTCCGAAACCTGCAGGTCATATGGCCAATGTGAGGCTAGTAGGCAAGTCCAGATGTCTACAAAAACTACAGTCTAATCAGAATTCGGCGGTAAGATCTAGAACACGTTCGCGGGGCGGCACGAAGCACGAGCCCGCGAGCCCGCAGGCCCCCTGGACAGGTACCAGGCACGGCATCACCGTCAATCAATAGAAGGCCGTGGCTTTTTCCCGCGCCCCCAATAGCTTAGTGAGAGCTAACAGTGCGATACCATAATCTCCACCAACCTCCGGACCTGTGTTGCCAAAGGGGCTTTGGAGAAAGAAAAATAGCATGCGAACACGAACTGTTATCTCTCTTGGACTGCAGGATGCATCGAGTTTGGTCAAGTTCGCTTATTCATCACTTATACGTGACTGCTTTCTCCGGAACGTGTCCGCTGCTGGTGTATTGTACAAGTCTAGTCGTGTCATCTCATGCTATGCAAGAACAGGCCGTGGGTCATCGAGGCAATGCTCCTGGTATAGCCCCAGCAATGCCGGTAGTAGTCCTACTCTGGAGCTTAGGTCTACCCGACCCCGTCGTTCTTTCCCTCTGCTCGCCTCGCCAGCGCATGCCATCTACACGGCCGTCCCTGTCACGACTACGCTCTTGCGATGCGCTGGGTTTGCGGACGCCAGCTCTTATCTCTGCCTCCCGCATCTTCGCCCCTTCTGCCTCTATGCGCTCTTCCAGCGTCGCATTTTCAGGAATGGGACTGGGTAGATAGGATGTCGAGCCAGGAGCTGTACCATTCCCATCCACGACGGCGAATTCATCTTCGTCTACGCCTTCCTCTCCTTCAACTGCTGCTTCAGTGTCCTCGGGGGCCCCGCCTCTGGTGTTGTGCTTTCGTGGCCAGAGCGAAGGGAGGACGATCTGCTGGAAACGAGGTTCGACGGCGCGCTCGTCGAACCAGGCATGAACGCGGGATTCGATCAGTTGCGCAATCTTAGGGACGTCTTGAAGCCGCGAACGTGACCCGACTAGCGATCGCACGGAAAGATCGAGTCGATAATCATCGAGGAAGGTGAACGCCAACGTCGTTGGCCGATGTGGTGGCGCGCCAGAGGAGGACGTAGGACGGCTCGGAGAAGAGCTGCGGTGGGTATTCGACGTTGGGGACGTCATGGGCGCAGCGGTAGAGGAAGGCGATGAGGAGGGTATAAAGGACATAGCCAGCGTTCCCGAGAAGCGTACGATGCTCACAGCCAGCGCAACGGGCAGCACTGCAGACATGGGCTTTGGCCAGTTCAGGTTCAGCGTCGTCTCGACACCGATGGTAATGACATCGCTCAGATCAACATCCATACGGGCTTGAAGCCTTTCCTTGTCATTCCCCGTGCTCCCCGGTCCATACCAGAATCCGTCTTCAGCAGGCATGACTCTGCAGTTGCTGAAGATGGGGAATTCGTCGCCCAGCGCTATCTCCGTCACCTTGATCTCGCCTATCCAGTCGGGCTTGCTGCCCGTGTTGAGCACCTCGGTGAGGGAGGTGAGAATGGCATCGTCCTGTCGCGCATCAGCTCTCAACTGTGCTATGGTCTGCGCAATGAGCACGTTGAACCAGTCCAGACTCTCGGGCTGGTGTCCCTTGACGTTGTAGTATGTCTTGGCGAGAATGGTAGCTATGCTCGGCCCGCCTCTGCTCTCTTCTCCCTTTCGTATTATGCTTGTCGAGGGCTTGTGGCGCAAGGACAACGACGTCGAGTTCGCGCGCGTCCGCAGTTGCTTGTACGACTGCTGGTGTGCTAGTGTACGCGCCCGTCGGAGCGAATTGAGGTGCAATGCCCGGTCGTCGGCGGAAGGAGGCTCTCCAAAGATAAAGAACTTTATGAAGCAGAAGATTAGGATTGCAATCGAAAGCTGGCCGAGCAGGAAGCCTTGTGTGAAGGAGAGCCTGGCCGGGGTTAGTGGGGGGCTCTATTTGAGCTGAGCATGGCCATGACATACGATGATGAGCCGCCTGGTGCTAGAAGAGGCACGGCTGTGGGAACCTCCTCTACCATGTTCGCGACTTGTATCCCGCTATCCGCTGACCAACTCCATATTGGCATCTGATTGTGGTGCTTGCGAAAGTTTGGAATAGGACCGCAGACCTACTTGTGCTATCGATAAGGGGAGCGCGAGCTGCAGTGTCCATTCCCCCATGGCCTCCACCACGTCATCTCCAACCATCCAGGTGCCCCAGAAAATGCCCATCCTCTCAAAAGTCGTTACCTTCAACGTCCCCACCAATCGCGCGGCCGCCATCAAGGCCGCCAGAGTCATCCGCTCCATCAAAAGCCGATACCGGACACAGGCCTTCCTGTTCCTGGCCTACCACTTCTTCCTCACGTCGCCCATGCACCTGGACATATTCATCATGTTCTTTATCCTCGTCAGCAACTTCATGAACCGACAGCACGCCTTTCCGAGCCAGTTGGCTATTGACGGTCTCCGCTTCCTGCTCGACGAGAGACGCTTCATCATGCCTTGAGAGCTAGACGCAACGCAGCTACTTTGGGCACCGCCAACACGACAACTCCAGTGCAACACAACCCACACTACACTACATGTCGGAGGGCCTTGTCGCGCTCTTTCCTACGCCTGGATACCCTTTCACTTGTGCACGCGGAGATAGCGGCAGTTGAAACTCCGATTGGCTAGTTAAGGTCCCCACCACTGCGACAGCTTGAGATCACGCTGCTCTGTAGCGCATGGCCGTCAACTTCCTCATGGACTTTGACACGTTGAGCCAGAGCGTCTCGCCGGGCGCTGCCGCGCACAATGCCAATCCGATGCTACCTGCGACATGCGAGCCACCATCAGAACATAACCCACCTAAACGAGCAACATGGATTGTATTGCCCCCTACCGAAAACAAACAAACAGTGTATTGTCCATTGGCTGATTGCTGTGTCTAGGTGTTCGGAGCAACCGGCCACATAGGCCGTTCCCTCATTCGCGCGATCCTGGCACACGGAGACCAGTGCACCGCCGTGGGATGGACCGAGGAGAACACACCAGAGCAAATGGAGAAATGGAACAGTAGTAACTGTCTGGGCTTGCTATGCGATGTCAGAGTCCGTGAGACTGTGCATCAGGTACTGAAGAAGAGCATCGATCACTGGGGACAGCTGGACATCATAGCAAACAGCACCGGCTATGGCGTCATAGCAGCATGTGAAGATCAGGACGACTATGACCTGCGCAACCAATTCACCACAAACTTCCTCGGTACTCTTCACATCATACAGCTATCTCTCCCCTACTTCCGCGCCCAACATTCCGGCCGTTATCTCATTTTCTCGTCCACGGCCGGAGCGCTTGGCGTACCAGGGCTTGGCCCATATTGCGCGACCAAATACGCCGTCGAGGGCCTCATCGAGTCCATGCTGTACGAAGTCGATATTTTCAACATCAAAGCAACCCTGGTTGAACCCGGTCATGTGCGACTGGATGAGCCTGATGACAACATCTCACTCTCCGCCTACACGTCGGCGCTCACTCCGGGCGCAGGGCCTCCAAAGCCAAAACGCTACGGCCACTTTTCCGTAAAGCCAAATCCTAGCGAGCCATATTCCACATTGACCAGTCCCGCGCAACATGCGCGACGCATGGTACAGTGGCTGAATGATCGACAGCCAGTGAGCGCTGTAAAAAGCGCTGAACTGGTGTGGCAACTGGGCCGTTGTAGCTATCCTCCCTTGCGCCTGATCCTGGGCAGCTACGCCGTGGAAAGTATCCGAGATCGCTTGAAAAGCATTACTGAAGAGGTATGTGTCAAGTGTGAAATCTGCTTCAATGACAACGCGGCTTATGTGCTCTAGATTGAGGACTGGAAACATCTCTCGTTCCCAGTATCCATGCCCGAAGAGGAACAAGGTGGGAGGGATCAGTTCAAAGAGGAGCAGGAGCAGGACGAGGAACAAGACCAAGATTGATGGTTCGGCGCAAGTTCTGGTAACCACACAATAAGCCCGTAACATCATGTGTGCGGGTCCCCGCCTGGCGATTGGCGCATGCGATATGAACCGCTCCTCCGGTAGTGAGATATCGAATCTTCTCAGAAATCTAGAAGAGTTCAGATGCATGATTTGGTCTAGCCGAGCAGCATGAGGATCTTGTCGCAGGTGGATTGTTGATATACGAAGCTCAAGTCAGAAATTTGGAGTATCCATGCCTTACCCAACGACTCGTTCGCAGCATCGCTTTCATTGATCGCTGCCCGTATGTGTTGTCAATGTGTATTGGCCATCGATGATTGAAAACGCTAGTGAATATCAACGTGGTCGTTGTTACGTTCAATCATGACGAATAGCCGCTACCAAAGTCTAGAATGACCCCACATGACCTTATATCCACGTCCTCTTGGGTAACGATGACTTCTGATGTACATATAAGTTTCATCTTATGGAATACAGAATCGAGGCAACTCAGTCTTTATGTCTGGCAGAAAAGTAGCTGTGGCTTGCTCTTCCTGCTGCAACACATATACAACGTCAGTCATGGGCGTGAGAGGAGGTTTGAGTATTCGTTATCAGTTCTTCGGGGGCCGACGACCATCTCCCCCTCTTTAGCTCCACTTTTACTTAGGTCCCATATGTCCCGCCCAGCTATATTGCACTTCCATGGTACAGTTGGCCGAAAGGGGAGTGGCTGTCTGTAAAACACCATTCACATACAATATCGATAAAGTACAAACGATTCGCAATCATTCCAGGCAGCTAACCATCATTGCATTTAAAGGTGAAACCCTGATAGATATTACTTTATTCACCTGAAGCACTTCAGCCACACGCTCACTAGCATCCATGGACGACAACACACGCTCACCCTGGGCATCGCAGGTACCGACTCTTGTCAACAGAGGACTTGAACACAATGTATACAGTGAAGAAAGCAGACGGGATTCCTCCGAGGATTGCATAACGCAGAAACGCTCATCGACAGACTGTCCCATCAAAGACCACCCATCAAAAAAAGGAACTCAGTCCAAGGACTCCAGTACTACTGAGGAATGGATTAGCTCAACCGAGTGGGGATGCGTAGACATTGATGGCATCGACTGGAGACCTGGCTTCAAGGCCCGATTTCCCAAGATTGGCTTTGCTGGATTGATCGTCGTCATCCTTGCTACTGGCGCAGCAGTTTCCGTTCTGGTCAAATCAGATAAACAGCGGGTTGATGATTGGCCTTTCAAAAGCTGTCCCGCTCAGCCCAACGTATTGCTCAACGTCGCAAATCAAATTCAGAATCTGGGGCTCTTCACCCTGATCAGTCAGGGAGTAGCTATCGCGTGGTGGAGAAGGGCGCTACACGGGACTACATTGAGCAATCTCCACAGAAACCATGCGTACTCTTATAGCTTCCTCTCGATTCTGACATATTTCAAGCACTTCAACTTGATTGCCCTCGCTGGGCTCATGGCCAAGTTTGCGGTTATCGACAGCACACTTTTCCAGACGGCGACCAAAACCGCCATGACGTTGGAAAAGGGATATACGCAGGCCAATATGAAAGGCTGGATTGAAACAAGATGGATTGCCGGAGCTGGTGGCATACCGCGAGAAGAAGGGACCATTCAGACTATCGATACGGCATGGGCAGGTATCCTCGACGCTTACAATGAGAAGGTTGCGGACGGAAGGGTACAGGATTCACCTATGGACAAGGCCTCCTTCTTTGGCTGCCCCTTTCAACACGAGTGCAGCGGGCATATCAAGGGATTGGGCTTTGCCTATAATTGCTCAACCAAGACTGAGCATATCGACTACGGACAACAACAGCCGCATCAAGGAGGCATAGCCACGTCGTATCCGTTATGGGACGCACGTTTCGACACTGCATGGGCAAATAGGACGAGGCAGCATGCCAGTATCAATCTCGAAATGCTATATGTCGACAGTCGTGCTGGTCCAGACAAGAACTCTTGTCCAGGCACTCTAACGCGCCGATCGTGCGAGATCAGACCGGCTCTAGTGCAATACCCTATTACCATCACCATACCCAGCGAAGAGGAGCTCAAAAGCAAAAACATTTTGACGCACATCAAATTCTTCAATGACAACTCGACCTGGCCGGTCGGTACCACACTGGACGACGTGGAACAAATCGACGACGTCGAGATTCTCGAGTACACCAATCTAGTGGAGCATTTCAACCAAACATCCACGGTTGGCGGCCTGGCCTACATAATGAACCATCTCTATGGATCGTCTGTGAACCTGACTCTTCACAACGATGCCTGGGGCATCATCTCTCACGGTGCTTCGGTACAGACAATGTTTCCCACGCACATGCATACACCGTACAGCGACCGCTGCTGGTACAACATCAACAAAGCCGACCGAGACGACCCCGCCGTCGAGATCCTCCGCAAACTCAACATGCTGAGTTTCGTCGCCGGCCTCTATATCAAAGGCGCACCCAGCATAAACGCCACGCATCGCGCCCTCGCCGGCATGTCGAGCCAAAACTTCACCGCATCCGTAAGCGGCTTGATAGAAGAGTACCAAACCTCGTTCCGATACATGTACGGTGCGCTTGGCGCCACCTTTGTCACCGTCCTCCTCGTCCTACCCGCATACTGGGGCTTTTGGCAGCTCGGCCGCAAGGTCACGCTCGGTCCACTGGAGATATCGCAGGCCTTTGGCGCGCCGATTCTGGCGCCGGACAGGATGAAGGCCTATCATGGCAATTTCAAGCAGGTGCTCAAGGACGTGGGCAAGAGGAAGGTGCAGTATGGGCAGTTGAAAGGAGCGCCACCGGGTCAGATGGGGCTTAGGGAGCCGGAGAAGGTGGCAGACCCCAAGGCGAGACAGCGGTGGCAAATTAGTGGCCAGAAGGAGAAGAGGTTGATTGGGCTCAATGCTGTTTTTGCGGGCTTGGTTGGGGCGTCTGCTGGGCATTCGCACAGCTGAAGCGTGGGAATATATATGCATGTGAAAAGTGTTCCTGTTAAGGCATGAGAATGTGGTCTGGCGACAATTGCATGTTAGTTAGGTGTTTGGCGTATGTATTGTCGTCCTCGCATCAGAGGTATAAAGTCTTTCTACAGCTTCACATGTCTGTTGGTAGTTAGCTAGTAAAGCAGTCATTTATGAAGCACGGTTCCGGTCTTAAAAAAAACAGTCACGCAAGCCTCACCTATGCCTACCTCAACCACTTCTACTCAACATCTGGCGTAAAAAAGAAGCAAAAAGAATGTGTGCATCGGCCGGGAATCTAATGACTGTTAGAGCTGATAATCGAACATTAGATCGACTAAACTTACCGAACCCGGGGCTAGCCGAAGTTGTCCTGCTGAAGAAGCTGGATGGCAACGGCTAATTTTACCACTAAACCACCGATGCGGATTGTAGAATCAAGAGCTTGTTGGTTGATAGGAATTGTTCGTATTACAACGTATATATCCTGAATTGTCAATAGAAATTACGCGCCAGTGCTGTGGTTCACGATTTCTGAAGATGACGCACAGGATGTTCGAGGCTATATACCATTCCCAGAGTAAACAAGCGCTTTCAGTGGGTTTGTATTCGCATCCCTTGCAACAGCACAGAGAAGACCTAGTAAGTTAAAAAAAAGGCTTTACTACCGTACACTGGGATTGTTCATTCTGGAAATATTGAGGTTGGGCTATCCAATGTAACTGTAGCATTCTGTGACTTCTATGTGACTTCACGAATAGATCATAATTGCTGTGTCAATACCAGCCAAAATTGTAATTGTGTGGGTATGCAGACTACACAGCTACATTAATCTTGTGATGAGCTGTCGGCAGCATAGCGAAGCTACACGGACCAAAGACAAGACAAATGACCATTGTCGTGTTAGCCTTGCGCAGCAAACAATGCAAAATCTTTTCTTATCCTACCCTCTAAACCCAACACACAAACAAGATTACTGCCCTACACTTGTAACTGCCCAATCATATGAATGTAGCTGTAGGGAAGGAAAAAAGGAAACGCCATGGGTATCCCTCGATTTTTCTAATTAGGACATTAACAAGTTGGCTCAAACAATGGCTTCTCTACTGCCAACTAGCAGTGGGCGTGGGTGCAGAATGTGGCGGGGGAGCGCTAATGCTGGTGGGAGAAACATCGATAAGCGGCTGCTGCTGGGGCTGTGGTGCTTCATCCGGAGCACTGTAAGGTGGAGTGGGGGCAGAAAAGAAACCATCTAGTTTTGGGAGGGCATCCGTGTTGTTCGCAGGCGGTTGATGGGTGGTGGGTATGAAGGCTGGCTGTTCCGATGAGGCGGGGAGGCAGTTGGAGAGGAGCACTGTTGCTGTTGATGGTTGCGCAAGTGCTTCCTTTGATGCGGCAGTCTCATCGTCCACGCCGTTTGTCATGACGGTGTCTTCATGGTCGAGAGCAGCAGATGCATCAGATGCGCCTTTGCGGTAGTGTAAAGTGACAATGAGAGACTGTTGTTCGTCCCCTTCCTCTGACAAATCACCGGGAGCATCATGCTCATTGTCATCCAGATCCATCTGATCCGCCTCCTCCTCATCGTCATCTCCACCATCCCAGGATGTGGCGTCCTCGTCGTCTTCTGAGTCAAACGTTCGTCCCAATGCACGGTCGTTGGTGGTACCTCTATTGGCAGCGCGTGTTGCCCTACCGTGGCCCAGCTGTGGCTCCTCGGACATGTCTGAGCGTACATAGTCTCCGTTTACAGACGACCCGTGGTCGGTGACTTGCCCACTGTGCAGTGTCTCGCCATAGAGGCCCGTTGCACGAGACCTTACATGCCGGCCGCTGGCGGTGACGGTAGGACCTGAGGGCGCAGCAGGCGTATCACGGGCTGACTGCCGACCTGATCGTCGGGCAGAAAGGTTGTCCGAGTCAAAGTCTTCCTCTTCATCGTAAGTGTATCGCTGGCGCTTGCCACGGGTGCGCATCTCGTACGGGGCGAAGCCGGGTTCGGGGCGTGTAAAGGCGTCCTTGCGTTGGCGCGTGTATTCGCGCCGCTTACGTTTCTACAGTGTTGTTAGTATGAGTAGGAATGTGTATTGGGGGGTGGAGCGTACGTTTTCTGAAGCCTCAAAGCGTGGGACAGCGTTGAGCATGCGCTCGCCCAGTGCCCTGGCTTCCTTGTGCCCGTCCTCCTCCTCCAGCTTCTTGGCAAGTACCCTCAGCTCCTCAATGGATCCAGCAACACTGATCCATCGTACCTTCTTTAGCTTCGGGTCGCTTTCGCGGTAGATGCGGAAGTGGGTATCGTTTTGGCCTTCGACTAGATAGTACCGACGCTTGTCGCCATCGCGACCCCAAGCTTGCACCGACAAGGGTATGTTTGTGTCTAATTTGTCCTTGGTAGACCGAGACTTGTATGCGTTGTTGATTATGGCCTTGATTTGCTCGTTCTGGTTAAGGCTCCAAAGGCAGAGTGAGTGGAGGAGGGTAATCTGATGCCACGGTTAGCATTGGGCACTAATAGGCCATGAGCCATGAGATTACGCACTCGCTCTTCTGCCGTCATAGTATTGAAGCTGCGACCGCCGCTGAGGGGGTTGCCTGTCCATTTGGTTGGCCATTGTGATTTCTGGGTTTGGATGGCCTCTTCGAGAGCGCGACCATAGTGACCTTTTCTGTAGAGCACGCCAAAGTCAGCATTTGTACCACGTTATGCGCTCGGGAGTGCCGTCGCGACCAGCGAGTTTGTATTTGAAAAGTGCGAAGGGGTGTGACTGACTCGACAGGTTTCTTGCGATTGAGTACAAGTCCGAGCAGGGCGCATAGCAAGCCCTCGACATCGGCCGACGGTGTGTCTTCTGCGACACCCAGCTCGATGTCTTGGGGTCCAACATGAGGGGAGCCACGTGGGAATGCGTCGTTGAATCGTGACCGGAACATTACAATGAACTACGGGTCGTGATGTTAGTCATATCTGGGTAGTGAAGCGGTTCGCGATTGTCAGGTAATGCGGCGCGTTACGACGCGATGGACGCGTCCAATACGTACGGCGATATCTGGATTATCCTCGGGCACAGGCTCATGCGGCGGCGACGCTGCACGTTTTCTTGGAGGCGGCGAGGGCGAGCGTTGTTTGAAGAAGGTCAAGATAGTGCCGTTCTTCTTCTTCTTCTTCTTTTTCTGAGGTGCCGCCTTCTTCGTCGTCGCTTCTGGGACCTCGACTTCCATCTCGTCGTCGGTCGGGGGCGCAGAAGATAGTGACGAGTCCGAGTCAGCCATGGTTGCTGTTTCGTGTGGGTTGATGTTGGTGGTTGTAGTTGCGGCTGGGCTGCGGGACGAGGAGAGGAACTGCGAACAGAGCACGGTTAGGCACGCATGAGGTAATGCCTTTTCGCTAGCACGAGAGATCTACCAAATAGATCCCTGTAGCCAGAAACGAGGACAAATAGTTTGATACACATGGACTTGTTCTTGTTTGATGAAGCAAGCGTCACGAGATTTGAACAGGGAGCAGAAGTAGAGTTGCAAAAGGCAAAGTTGCCATTGCAGAAGCGTTAATCAAGTATTTCATGTTCTGGAAGTTCTACAATCAAGTTCCAACTCGCGCCGTTCCAGAGCTGAGAAGCGAGATACTACACCACCCCTAGCAACACCTCGACATTCTTCCCTCCCAGAGCACCAGCTCCAGCCTAGGCGGTCCCATGACACACAAACCGAGTGAAACCATATGTTCTCATGGTAGCCAGGGTCAGCCGTCTTGATGCGATCCACACTTTTTGGTGAAGATCAACCTTCACCGGAGACGCCGAGTTAACAAAAGCTGATTGGCTCCAGCCTTGAGATTTGAAAATACCGCGTCGTACGCAGCGCAAGGGCAGAGTGTGCTGAGTGTCAAATGCCCCGTATACCTCGGCGCTGAACTTGGTTGATTCGTGTGTTGGGTCGTGGTCATGGTAATGATGGCCGGCCCGAGATCTTCAGGGCATTAATTGTGCGGGGGATGCTCAGCGATTTCGCGCACACAGTAGATACGACGGGCGCGCACAACATTCCAGAGCTATTTGGTGTTGTCTGGTATCGCAGGTGAATGTCCGATGAATCGCTCCTTCTCTTTCATACATCCCTCAAAGTAGCTGTACAAGATAATGGACGGAAGATGTTTGTACGAAGTTCAGAATTCGACCAGGCAATACCAATGGCCATCAAGACGGCATAGGCGGTGTTAGGGTGGTTGCATACTCGCATGTATGCATCCCGTTCCTGCTGTTGTATAATCGAGAGCCGGCGCAGTCCCGAAGTTGCAGCACCTACACACCCACATGTAGTCACCTCTTCACTTGCAACTATTGCTGTGGAATCTGAATAATCGCACACCGGTCGAGCACGATCAAAGAGCGGCTGCGCTCTATCATGGACACATGGAGGACGAACAGACCGAAAGAGGCGGAGAGAATTGCGCAACTAGAAGAGCGGCGATGGCATGCCTCCATGATATGAAGAGGACAGCGATGTAAAGGCGTTGTCGGAGTGCGGTTTTGTTTGCTTGGACAGAGCGGCGAATTTGAGGTTGCGAATTGCTAGGTCTAGTTGGCGCTTACCGGGTCACGTGCCCTACCATGCACGGATGGATCAATGTTGGATGCATGCGCCGAATCTCATCTGGAGGCTTCCTGAGCATCTGAAAAGTGCGGCAAGGAAAGCTGCGCAAGGGAGAAGCAAATGCTTTGGCAGCAATCAAGGTGGCTGAAAAGCGTGACTGCAGTCGGTCGTCCAAGGTTCCCGTCCCCGCACATGTGTAGGTGACGGATGACCGCAAGTTCCAGGCGCTGTGCAGGGTTATCAAGCTTCGGGCGCGACTGCAGAGATGGCTACGGTGTTGGCTGCAGCCAAGATGGACCGTCTTTGATATAAGCACGAGATATCAGGCGCTTCCTGCATCCTGGAGAGTCTGGACGGCGCACTAGAAGGCTTCTGCGTTCCCATGGCTGCACCTGGTGGTAATGTGCATGCCATAGCTGGGCGCCATGGCAAATTCGACTGTCAAGAAGCGTGCTCCTGCTCGCGGTGATTTGCTCGGCCTGCGGCGACGACGGCGGAGACAGGAGAGCGGCTAGCACAAAGTCACTTTGGTTGGTGAGATGGTGATGAGCAACGCTGAAACCTAGCAAGACGTAGCAAGTGCTCGACATGACGGATGAGACGATGGGATGACACTGAGCGGCCTTCAGCGCCAACAGAGTGCTCACGGCTACGTAGGCTGGCGAGCTGGCGACATGTAGGGTACCGAAAGATGGCCCCAGAGTTGGAGGCAGAGCCGGCGGGGCCAGACGGAGAAACGGAGACCTATACTTGGAGCGGCGGATGTGTTGGTGTACGACATACAGGTGGCGAGTGACAGTCTAGGTAGGGCGGCGACCCAGCCGCGGGCCTGTCGTCCCGCCATGGACATGGCATGGGCAGTGGACGAGCGTCCTCCAGGTCGAGTCTGTCTGGCTACTGGCTAGACGCGTCAATAATGGGTCTGGGTACATTGGACACGCGTTGGCTCTTCCCAGCTTTTTTCTTCTGCCGCACACCTGTCCACAGATACGAAACCACTCTCCTGTCTCGATCGCGACCCCCCTGATTGACGGCTGCTTCCTTCTTCAGTCGTGCAATTGCTTGTTCCAAGTGCTGTCGCTGCGTGCTGAACTGTCCCGCTTGTCTGCTTGTCCGCCTGTCCGCCTGTGCCGCCCCTGCTCCTCATGGTTGGGCGCACGTATCGATAGTTATTCCCTGCACAGCACAAGCACTTTACCGTTATCACATCCCCACCACCGTCATTCCGCCTCTTTTGGTCTTTCTGGCCTCTACACACACACAACCACCCACCCACCCCCCACCACCGCCACCGCAAACATGAATGTCACCAAGAAATTCGACCGCTTCAAGCAATGGACAAACGAGAAGATGGGCGCCGAAGCCCGCACCGGCTTATCCGACGAGTTCAAGGCACTCGAGGTGGAGATGAACCTGCGTCATGAGGGTATGCACGACTCCGGGACCTGCAGCGGCCAAGATTGGGATTGGGATGCTGACCAGAAACTGCAGGCATGGACAAGATGCAGCAGGCCATGGCCGTCTACGTCAAGTCGCTCTCCAAGCGTGCAGAGGGGGCCGACAAGGAGAAGCAGCTGCCGGGCGGCCACCTAGGCTCCTCCATGGTGACGCACGGCGAGGACTTTGAGCCAGACTCTGAATTCGGAATCTGCCTGTCTTGTACGTTTGCCGGGCAACTGCAACCTAGCAACCCATACATGGTACTGACTACCGCCAGCCCTCGGCCGCGCAAACGAGCGTCTAGCAAGAGTGCAGGAGACATATGTAGCAAGCGCTACTTCATCATGGCTCGAGGGCCTCGAGCGCTCCCTCGTCCAGATGAAGGAGTACCAGGTGGGCAGAGGACTCGAAACCAGTCGATTGCATTCATCCCCACTAACTACTACTGCCAGGCTACACGCAAGAAGCTGGAGACTCGCCGTCTCGCCTACGACACCTCGCTCGCCAAGATGCAAAAGACGAAGAAGGAGGACTTCCGCATGGAGGAGGAGCTGCGCTCGCAAAAGGCAAAGTACGAGGAGACGAGCGAGGAGGTGTTTCGGAGGATGCAGGACATCAAGGAGTCCGAGGTCGACATGGTCCAGGACCTGACCGCCTTCCTCGAGGCCGAACTCAGCTACTACGACCGCTGCCGCGAGATCCTCCTGACGGTGAAGCGGGAATGGCCGGTTAGGTGAGCACTGTTCCGAAAGCGTAAGACCCAAGACCTAGTGCACTGCTGACCCGTGGCATAGGGATAACCTTGCCCTGCCCTCTCGCCTACCGCGATCTCGGTCTAATACCGCCCATGGCTACGCCGAGCGCTTCAACCCGGTAGAAGAGGAGCCAGAGCCAGAGCCAGCGCGGATGACCATCCCCAAGCTATCTACCCAGCGCAGCCGCTCGCCAGTGCCTGAGCAGTCTCCCAGCGGCTCCTCTCTGCGCCCCTCTATTAGCCGCACCTCTACCTACGACACCTCCGCCCGAGAGGACTCCCCAGCCCGCCGATTGGCTCGCGTCCCTACCGATTCATCCACCATATCCTCCAGCCGTAACAATCTGCGTCCAGTGCGCCGCGCCAGTTCCAACCAACAAAATGCTTTTGCCGATGACTATGAAGACGACTACGATCCTTCGGCCGGCAATGGTTACCGACGCAACGACCGCGATCGATCGCCACCGAGCCCGGATACTGCGTCGTCTGTTGGTAGTGCACGCGGCAGCGCAATTTCTCGGGCTGCAAGCTGGACGGCAGCGTCTGAACAGGGCGGCAACGGCAAGAAAGCGCCCCCGCCACCGCCCCCATCAAGGGCGAAGAAGCCGCCGCCACCTCCACCTCCGATGAAGCGAAGTGCGTTGAGTGAGACTCAACTGGCACGCTACTAGGCCGCTTGCACCACCTGCTCCTTTTCTCTCTGGCTAACACGTGCGTGATGCAGAGCTCATGTCGTCTTCCGTCAGAGTTACTAGTTGGTAAGGACGATGCCCAAGCTGGTTGTGGTTCCGGTTCGAGCTTGGCCAAGTTAAAATTTGGGTTTGCATCACTGACCGCAGCGCGGTTCGGCGTATACGGCGTTTGATTGTCGGTCTACCTTGCGTCTTTGTTCGCGGCGTTTCGGAGCATAGGCACTTTTGTGGCGCATGCTAGCATCGAGACAGGACCAGTTACAGTCTCCTAATTATAGTCTTTTTATCTTTTGCTTGCGATTGTGCCAACTCTATGTACGTGCGTGATGATCATCTCTATAATACTTCCATGGGGAAACAATTCTGCGCCCCCTCCGCAGTCAACGAGCCGTAATCAGAGTCGACATGGTCGGAACCACTTCTCAAATATGACATGCCTGTGGGTTACCTAGCGCAGATCATTGCTCGTATTTTTGCTGTTGAGGTGGAAAATTCCAGTTCTCCTAACAGTACTGTCAGCATTGTCCTCTAGTCATATTTTCACATGATTAGTCCAAACTTACCCATTGCTGCAACCCGCCGTTTGGACTCCTAGTCCCAAACTCGTTGTGATGCGCCGCAGTATCAACAGGCACAAAAATGGCGCCTGTATCTTGCTGGCCTGCTGCAGCTCCACCCATGGCACTCCACACATCAAAATCCTCTGTGCCGCCGCCACCACCACCACCTCCACCGATGCCGCCATTTAAACTCCCGAGTATACTGTCAAAATCGACATTCAGACCATCAAGTGTGCCGGTTGTGGGCGTTCGCTGCAGTTGACTGTGCATGTTATGCGGTGGAGTTTGCTGTGCGCCGAATGCCGGGCTCGTGACGGAGCCACCACTAGGTCCGCCGAATGAGGGCAGAGGCTGCAAGGTAGGATGTTGCTGCGGAGCGACATGTTGACGTTTCTTATTGAAGCCCTTCATCACGTAGAATGCTTCTAGATTCTCTTTTACGGTAAAGAGCAGGTCTGAACAACGTTCCCGAACACCGATGCCGTAGCAGTGTCCGAAGATGTGGTCGATAATGGTGGCCATGCGCTCTTTGCGCGGTAGATCGGGCGTGCGGTAGAGTTCGGTGAGAAGAAGTAGCACAGCATGGTATTGTTGGTAGGTTGTCGAGTACCAGGCCCAAGATGATAGCGAGGGGAGCGTGTCTAGGGTTGCGCCAATTTCAAGTGTTGTGAGGGCTGCGGCCAGGAGCACGTCGCGGAGGCGGTTTTCAGAGTCTGAACGCGGTTGGAGTGATGTCTGGGGGAGGTGGCGGTAGAGGAGCATCGAGTCACAGCGAGACATGAGGAGAGTTGCTACTAGACCTGCGTACCGTTGGATAGGTACGTTGGCATCAAGATACTGAAGGTATTTTGTCTGGATCTGGCGCTTCTTTGCTTCGACCCGGGCACGTAGATCGTGCAAGGTGATGTGCTTGCGGTCCATTTCAATTCTGCCTCGAAAGATCAGACGGTGAATCTCGTTGCATTCGTATCGGATTAGTGACAGGGTCACGTCCGACCATCCGTTGGTCGAGGTTGGATGCTGTTGCCAGCTTGGGCTACCAAATTCGAATACGTCATCGTCGACATTGAGAGGCAGAGCAATGTCAAAGTCATCAGTGCGTATCGAGGGATGAGGTCCTTGTGCCTCTGCTGTTTTGAAGTCCAGAAAACAGATTTGGTACCAGAGAAGAGATCGCACGTGGCGTTGTAAAGGTGTCAAACTGTTGGCTGAACTGTGGCTCATGCGATGTATGCCTATGCATTGAGCTAGGCGAACCAGTGCGCCAACTACAACGGATGTTGCTCGGGAGATTTGCGCGCGACAAAGCGGAATCTAGATGTTGTTAGCGGATAATGTGCTTGTCAGTGACAGCCCAACAACCTACAAGATAGATTGTCAAGGCTTGCAACGTCCTGATGTTGGACGTTTTTGCCCAGTTTGCGCGGAGCAATGCTCGTTCCGTGGCTTTCTGCAGCCTCAAGAACAAGTCCTCTTTGGTGATGCCAAACTGCGACTTGGCTTGCAGTGGAGAGACAGACGCCGCTGCCGCCATGCACACAGCCAAGATCAAGGCAGTGCATGAGTTCTGATTTGGGTTCCCGATTTCAATGTTGATCCAGAAGCGTTCGAATAGTCGCTTGAAAGATGGTAAATGCAGGACGTGTGCGAGTGGGCTAACAGCTTCAGTATACCGTTGGAATAGGGCTTCTGCCTCCATCTTGGTCGGTAGCTGCGGGGCTTGAACATCATTACTCTGGTGCAGGGATAGCGAGCCACCCAACAGCAAGTTCAGGGATGGCGCGAGCGACGGCATTTGTTCCGCTGACAGAAGAGTTGACGACTGCGTCGCCCTTTGGCCTGCGACCGACGCGGCCGGAGTGGAGCTCTCGGACAACAGCTTGCCGAGCTACACAGCAATTCAGTTTGTGTTCAAGATGAGGCAATGCAAAACGCAGGACAAACAGACGTGGATAGGGCGGAAAGTACCTCTTCGGCATACTGGGGACGGAAGAATCCAGTGACATTCTCACAAATAATCATCCTCCCAATTCGAATGGTGAGATCAGTCGCAATCTGATCTTCGTCATCATCCTCATCTTCGTACACATCGTCCTGTGTCTCCTCGGGCTCAGCAGGCAACCTCTCCCAGGCGTCTGTTTCGGGCTCGACATCTTGCTGATACGCTTCCCACTCATAGTCGCGGGGCGGAGTTCCCGGCGTCGTAGTGTCGACAGAGTTCGCGTTCTCATAGCCATCAGGCAAACTGGCGCTGCTCTGCGTGCGCACGGGGAGATTCTTGGTCCAGTCGGGAATGGTGACACCAGAGCCGCTCTTGCTCTGCGCACGCTCTCGCTGCTCCCTCTCTTTCTTGCGCGCCGCGCTCTCAGGGACGGTGATGAAGACGCATTCGCGTCCGAAGGCTGTGCAGTTTTGGCAAGGATGCGTTTTGGAGCATCGCGATTTGCGTGTCCGACATTCGACGCACGAGTTAATGGGGCGTGGGTTTCTGCGGCGGACCACTCGAGACTGCAAGACCTGTCCGTGTTCTGGCATGTCTCACAATCCTCATCTTCGCGCCATCGGGTGAGGTTTCGGAGAGTGGCTGTGGCTGTGGTGGTGGTGGTGGAGAATAGCAATCGGACGTCGGCCCGCTGGACACCCGGCGTCTTATGGCATTGATCCTCGGTCATCACCTGCATGCACGTGTTCAGCCTTGCGTGAAGCTCTTGGCTGCGAGGGGTTAGCAGACTTTTCGCCGCCTTCGGAGTCATGCAGGTACCAACTCAACAACTGACAGTCTTGAAGGTTGCCATACGCTCGCCATCTTGGCTGCGCCGCCAAGGCAGCGAGCCCCGCACCAGGGTTCACCGGACCGTCCTCCAGTCCAATGCTCGTTACAGCAAACACGGCACCCATCATCTGGCTACTCGGATCTCGCAAAGCTTCTTCATTGACCTGTGATATCAATACAGTAGCCGGACGGCTCAATGGGTCGTGGTTGTGGCGGCGACCGCCTGTGGGTTTTGGGCAGAGTAGTAAGCGGTTTTGGCGCCATCTCCGCAATACCACACCACACCACACCACATCCGCCACGCCACGCCACGCCACGCCACGATACACCGATCTGAGTGTCACTCTGCATCCCGCTTGCCTCTAAATGAGCTCTCCGTTGAAATCTTCTGATATAAATGTTCGTGCTGAGGCCTCCTAGTGGTGAACAAGCTCGCACACATTGCGCATTCACTCGCACTCTCATTCGCATCTCCTTACCTCCAGACCGCACAACTCTTTGATTCTTCTCACTACTCGTGTATTGGAGGGTTTGGGATACGTGATATTGTAATCGCGACACATACACACACACACATATATATATATATGTCCATCTGTAATCAAAACTCATGTTGGTGTTTTCTATGGCAGGCCGGTATTCAGCTTGAAAGAAAGGGAACCCCAATTTCAAATCTTCCGTAGGTGATCGCTACACTACCTGCCCACCTCTCTTTTCAAGCGTGCCGCAGCTGATGTAGCGGGCGGCTCAGGCCACGAGTCGACAGCGTCTTCGACCTCCTCCAAGAATGATGTGCTGTTATGAATTGTTGTGCCACCAAGCACAACACGAATACCAGGCGAGCTGGCATTGACCTGAGCGACCATTTTGGCCTCCTCATATGTCGCTCCTCCCACCATAAAAACAATAATATCCTGGGGTTTATCCTTGGTCGAGCCGCCGCCCTCTACAAAAGGGTACAACTGCTGGCTCAGACGGCCTTTTATCATGTCTTGCAGCGTCGCCTCCAGACGGGGCGAATGCTGCGTGTATACATTCTCAACACCCTTTAGTCCCTTTAGTCGATCTCGGGCTCCTCCGAAAAAGGAGCCAGGCTGGAAGAGGTCTGGTACCCCGCCCGCTGCAGTAGTGGCTTGTAGCGAGTCATGGTATGTTAGGAGTTTGGTAATGAGGTTGATGCGATGTCGTGATAGTCCGCCAGCAACGGCAAGCAAGTCGAGCAACATTGCGGTCGAGTTTGAGGATGTCTTTGAGTAGCGTAGCGCATAGATGGCAACGAGTCTGAGCTTGTTGTTTGCCGGAACCTTTGGATCCTGTATGATCTTCTGCAGTGATTTTACGTCGTTGGAGTGGTTGTCTGTACATGCTAAACTCTGCTCAAGTTCACTAATGTCCAGCAGGCTCTCCTCGCCAACCCGTCGGCTCAGCTCACCCACGAGAGTGACATGCTTTGTCACGTTGCCAGAGAGCTTGCGGAACTCTGGAAAGTCTTCGATAAAGCGCTTCATGTCTGCTATCGAGTCAAGCTTCTGTGAGCCCTGCTGCTTTGATGCAAACTGCTCGACGTACTCCTTTGCGTTCTGACCCAGGTCACCAAAATTGAGGTACATGTTCTTCTTGAAGAAGGGGTCCTGATCTTGAGATAGCACAATCTCTTTCAGTTCCGGCCGTATTTCGGGTACGTCGCGCAAGTCTACCCTCCCGTTGTGAATTCCAAGTAACTCGTGCACCATGGCCTGGTATGTCCATTGTGTCAACAGCGGCGTGACTGGATCGTCTCTCCGGTCCACAATCAGCAGGATGGGCGGTGTGTCCGTTTTGCGGAAGTCGAACAGCTGCTCCTCCTGTGTCATATAATAGCGGACCTCGGTCGCGAGTTTCTTGACCAGCAGGCTGTTCTTCTGATATCGTATCAAGGGCTTCTTCTTCAGCGACAGCAGTAAAGCCATTACGGCCTCAGTCGACCGTTGTAGCGCATCCTGATTCCACGAGTCGGGACTTGTACTCCATATCCGGTGGTCTGGGAAGCTGAGGTTGAGGGACATGAGGTCGGGGTTTATGACGAGGAAGTCTGCAAAGTACTCTTGGACAGCGCGGACAACTTCATGGTCGTCTGCTTCGGCGAGGCGCTCCAGGGCGGATTTCTTAACAATGTTGCTGAAGTCTGCCTTTGTCAGTCAATATCCCCGCTCCAAGTCGTAATCCCTCCACATGAGCGTACATGTAACATACATATGTTGTATTCACCGTACTTGGGCTCTCGTAGCTCTTCAATCAGGCTCTGGATCGACTCGGGCGAAGGTCGCACGAAGCATAGACAGCGCAGATGGCGCATCTTCTCGCGCTTCTGGTTGTCCAGACGGCTACCATAGCATTAGCCATTGTGTCGCGTGGTGGGGGGGGGGAGCCCTACTCGGTGAGGTAGACTTCATGGTTGAGGAGGGCTGATTGCGTCGTCGCCGTCGACACGATTGACACCTACTGCCCCGTCAGCGCCTAGTATATGCCATCTCTCGGCAGAGCAGACAAACCCACAGTCTCGTTGTCGAGTAAGAGGATCTTCATCTTGGCCGCGGAGGTGCCTGTCGCCGCGCTGTCCCCGGCTGACACCATCTTAGTGATGTAGCCAGAGACGGCTTGGATAATGTCCATGATGGCGAGGGAGCCTTTGTTAAGCTATCGCAGACTTGCAGTCACAGTGGCAGTGTGCTGGCCAGAAACGTCGCCGTGTTGCTCGTTCTTCTCTCATGTTGACGCGGTCGCCGCGTGAGTTAGCGCACCTGGCTTAAGCGCCGCTCAGGTACACCTCCCGACTGGCCATGACCCGCCAAGTACCTGCACAATTTACCATCGAATACTCTCCCAGTCCGCATTCATCCCGCAAGTTGGGTGCCTTGTTCTCTCCTACATGCATCCTTCCCATTCTCGTCACATCCACCTTCACATGCTCTGCAGCCCACAGCAAGATCATTCTTTCCCCCAACCCAATTGCGGGGCAGCTCCTCGACTGTGGTTGGCCATAGCAACAACATCGCCCATATCATCTCTCATAGGGAGCAGGTATCCTAATTAGCTACAAAAAAACACATGCTATCTTCTGACCGCATGTGGGCTAACTCCAGGTTCGATTTGTTGTTGATTGCATTCATTCGACACTTGCGCGGGGTTAATTCGGAAGTCGAATGGAGCAGCTACATCTGTGTGACGTATGAGTAAGCCACGGACAGGAGTGATTATGTGACGTACAACTCCGCTTCCGCTAGTCGTATATGTATAAGAGTTCGGGGACCACTGGCCTCGTCCCAGCAAACTCTCACATCCAAAACTAGCAGAATAGCCACCCAAGCTTTCAAACATGACCAAGCTCTTCATGTAGGCCCACATCTCTTTCTACATGTGCTGATCTGCTTGTTGCAAGTTCACCCACTAATCAGATACTACTAGCACCGGTGCGACTGGCTACATTGGGGGCGATGCCCTCTACGCTGTCGCGAACAAGTATCCTGACCTGGAAATCACCGCACTTGTCCGTAACAGCGACAAAGGGGCAAAGGTCGCCGCACAATACCCCAAGATCCGCCTTGTATACGGAACCCTTGACAATACCGATCTACTTGTTGCCGAGGCTTCCAACACGGACATCGTCCTCCATACTGCAGACTGTGATCACGTAGCGTCTGCCAACGCCTTAGTTGCTGGTCTTGGTCAGAGCGGACGAAAGACATATCTCATCCACACTTCCGGCACTGGTGTACTCTCCTTTGAAGACTTTGAGACCAGTACTTATGGTTTCAAACGCGACAAGATCTATGATGACTGGGATAACATTGGTGAAGTCACTTCACTTCCTGATGTGGCTCTCCATCGGAATGTCGATAAGATCATCCTTGGATCGAATGAAGCATCAGCGGGTAAAATACAGTCGGCCATCGTCTGTCCGCCGTGTATCTATGGCCCTGGCCGAGGTCCAGACAATCATCGAAGTGTACAGGTGTACGACATGACCAAATTCGCACTGAAGCGCATGAAAGGCTTCGTTGTCGGCAACGGCGAAAACATCTGGACTCAGGTACATGTGCAAGATCTCAGCGAACTGTACCTGGCCCTTGTTACCGCTGCCTTATCACCAAACGGCGGCAAGGCGACATGGAACAAGGAAGGATACTACTTTGCAGAGAATGGCGATTTCAATTGGGGCGAAGTCGGACGCAAGATCGGAGAAATTGCCTTCAAGAACAAACTTATCAATCACGACGGAATCGACAACGTGAGCAAAGAAGAAGCAGACGAGATGCGACCCTTTGGCAGCTACCTCTGGGGGACCAACTCAAGATGCAGGGCCATTCGCGCCAACAAACTTCTCGGATGGACCCCGAAACAGAAGAGCATTTTCGATCTGCTACCCGAGATCATCGATGAGGAGGCGAAGGTGTTGGGTCGCATTAGGCAGCATGCCGAGGAAGCTGCTGAGGGACGCATCCTGAAGTAAGCGGGTACTTTACCACGTACACTTTTGTGTTATCAAGCAAAGGAATTCTACTGTCATATTCGTGGCCTCAATTTCCCTCTTGAAGTATAATGTGCCCATAAAACGACGTCGTAATCAGTTCCCAGTCGGCCGGCAGAGAGAGATCTTTGTGGAGAATGCCGAAGGCCTTGAGAACATGAAGCTGATTCATGCCGTAGAGTGTGGTTAACAAGATAGATCCCGCCCTTGTGTATATGCTGTTAGTCAATTTTTGTAGTCTCCTAGGACACACTTATGTCTTCACATTCGGTACCTTGCTTGCTTTTAACTCAAAACCTCCTTGCAAACCAATCATCACATAGCTCAAGCTTAGGACTAAGCCATCACTATGTGATGCAAGGGCTTTGCTCAGACTACCTGCAACAGCCACAACCCTCGACAGACACACGGTCAATGGCCCTGAATTTAAAAACCATTTGAGGGTCTGCTGTTTATCTGCGAACCTAGAGACACATAGCCAATCTAGTTATCCCGCTTCTTTCAAAGCCATGGAGGGCTCACCATTCATCTATCTAACCACATCACTAGCGTAGTCGACTTCACCGTAAGTCCACGCCACCCATGCCACACTCTCTGCCCTGCCGCACCACTTCAGCACCTCCATACCTCTGCCCATTGTCACTTGCCACGATAACCTGTTGGGTAGTATGGGAGCTTCAAGAATGCCTTCTTCTCTAGGTGTCGGTAGAAAAGAGGCAGAGGACCTTGATCGCATCAAGGGATGGTTGAGGAAGCTGGATGTTAACGGCTTAGAAGCTGATGTGAGCAGCGGTTACCACGATAGGAGAACTACTGAGAGCAGTTTACAGCCTGTGACACCTTCGCGACGACCACATACAGTCATGGGAGTGCATGAAGATATA
>Ga0265780_10002404_pt1 | contig 25395 bp, 27 predicted proteins | sample P1T30metagenome_FD_192432 | JGI IMG/M metagenome (GOLD analysis project Ga0265780, IMG submission 192432) | Plant litter microbial communities from East Loma Ridge, Irvine, California - P1 T30 | ecosystem: Environmental > Terrestrial > Plant litter > Unclassified | place: USA: California... | reverse complement strand
GTAAACCACTCCGTTTCGGGATTGCAAAGGTGCAAATCTTTTTCACTTTACACAAGTTTTGTTTTAAATTTTTTTAAGTTTTCAACAAGGGCTTTGGAATCAATAACTTACAGTTTCAGCCGTTCTGCCTGCAGCCTGTAATACGTCCCCGGGCGCACTGATCTTTCTAAAAAAGGCCTTTGTTTACCCTTCATTAACCCTTTGTTTACCCTTTCTTTACCTAAGGGGTAATAAATAGGTAAACAAGGGGTAAACAAAATACGACCCAGAGGTAAAGATTAGCTTTCGATCACCCAGAATACTATTATAATACAGGCCCTGGTTTTTCAGCACCCATTTCGCCAGACCTCCCCGGCCTGGACCGGCTTTTTTTTGCTACCTTCTTCTGTATGCTTTTGGGCCGCTGTTCAAGCTCAATAGGCACATCAAGCAGATCCCTGATCACTACCGAAGCACAAAGTCCGCCGAAAGCAGCCGGCAGGTACGAGATCGTACCATAAGCAGAACGTTTAAAATTGCTTCCGTCTGTCATAACCAGCGAATCCCTTCTTGTCTCCTCAATAGAAAAGACAGCCTTTATCCCAGGCCCTACACTTAATTTTTTTATCCGCTTACGCACATATTCAGCAAAGGGGCACTGATAAGTTTCCTTAAGATCGGTTACGCGCAATTTAGAAGGATCCATCTTACCTCCCGCTCCCATAGAACTTACAATACGCTGCCCCTGTGCATAAGCCGACGACAACAATGTTACCTTAGGAGTTATGCTGTCGATACAATCCATTACATAGTCAAAACGGAATTCCATGATCTCCCTGCATTTTTCAGGTGTCATAAAGTCTTTTCTCACATGTAATTTCAGATCAGGATTTATAGCAAGCAGCCTCTCCGCCATAATATCAGCTTTGAATTGCCCGTGATTAGTGGCAAGTGCGGGCAATTGTCTGTTACGGTTTGATGGGTCGACCACATCACCATCTATAATGGTCATCTCTCCGATTCCCGAGCGACAAATGAATTCGGCTGCAAATGAACCGACCCCGCCGAGTCCTACCACCAGCACATGCATTGTTTGTAATTTGTCTATCCCTTTATCCCCGATCAACAGGGCAGAGCGCGACAACCAGCTTAATTCAGCCATCTTTAAGAAATAAAATGATCAATAATCAGCTCAGGGCCTCTTAGCAGCCCGGCTTTGTAAATTTATCCAGTTGGCAAAGATAATTTCTTTCAAATAATCCACACTTACCTTTCTTAGCTTAGCAGCGGCCTCATAAATAAGTTCGATAGCGCAAGAACTGTCGTCAGTCTCCAAAAAAAGGCGGTCTTCAGGCACGAGCCTGATCACAGTGGCTGCATTTGAAGAATCCCTTAACAAAGCGGCACCAAATGAAAGATAAAAGCCTGCCTTCAGCAGTTGCCGGGCAATCTCCCGGTTACTGTTGAAACCATGTACAACCAGCGGGACAGTAACAGGATTCCGTCTTTTTATAAGTATAAGTTCATTAAAACGTTTTACACAATGAATAAGAACAGGCTTGCCAAGATTTTCAGCGAGCAGAATCTGATCGGTAAAAATCTGTTCCTGTAACACATGATCGGGTCCCCTTAATCTGTCAAGGCCGCATTCTCCGATCATTTTAACAGACGACACTTCTGCCAGTTGTCTTAGCCGCCCTATCTGGCTGTCATAGTTTACTTCGTCAATATACCAGGGATGGATCCCTGCAGAAAACCACTCTTCAGCCGGAGTTTGTTCCGGTAACAGACAATCTGTTCCGGCGCTAAGAACAATAATATTTCTTACTACTGCTTCGGATGATTTCCGTGGTCCGTGTGAATGAAAATTCAGAAACATAACAGACCTCAAAAATATAAACAGCCCCGAAACTATGCCGCATTTTTTATAATCATTTTCTCACCAGGCTGCTTACCACTGAAAATCGAATTTGTGTTAACACCGGTTGCGTTTGCCGATAGAAATGTTACCACCTATTTAGGCTGCTTATTGCCGAACGCCCGAAACAATCATCCGATCTCATCCGGAAGGATTCTGAAATATCTCATTCTGTAAGAGTTCTGAGCCATCTCCCCGAGTTGTTCGAGCAGTTTAAAATTAGCTACAGCACCTACGGCCGCACCGATAAAGGGGATCAACTGTGCCATTTTTACAAGGTCTATATAGTCCCGGTATTCCTGCTGGAAAGTCCTCCAGTCAAAGTTCTCTACTTTATCAGGAAGATCTTTTATATAAGTATCCCAGGTTTCAAGAACATGAAACACCTCTTTTCTGCGTTTGGTGCTCGAAAAAGAAAGCTGGAAAATATACAGAATAAACAGCCTTTCCCTGTAATCTCTTACATCGTGACCGTAAATGGCTGCAATTTCATAAAGCAGTTTTATCTTAAATCCTATTAACAAGGGAAAATCTGCCAGCCCCAGTAAAATACCCCCTGCCCCGGTGGCAGCCCCTTCAGCTGCCGCAGCGTTACGGTAAAATTTCACTTTCTCCTGCAGCTGAATTTCCCGGAAAGCCAGCGGCACCTCCTTGAGAGGATTTGCAGTAGTATAAGTAGATCCGAACAAAACCGCCTCAACCATTTTGCGTATGGTAGCAGTAATTACATCATGTGCCTTCTCCGGGATATAACTATTAATCTTATCCTGAACGCCTTTTGATACTTTATCGAACAACGAAGGATCTTTCTGCATTTTAAGCTGCCAGATCTGAAGCTCTATCAGGGCATTTTGCTCGTAACTGTCCATAAACCAAAGCAGATATAGTATTAAGAGGATATTAAAAGCTTATTGTTACACCGGTCAGTTATTCATAGTGAGCACAATTTTGCCGGTATGTTCGCTGCTTTCCATCAAGGCATGCGCTTCGGCGGCCTGGGTAAAGTCAAATACTTTATAAATCACCGGGCGAAATTTACCGTTCGCGATCAAAGGCATAACATATTTTTCGACTGAGGCTGCCAGCATTGCTTTAAATTGCGCATCCCGGCTCCTCAGCGTACTTCCTGTTATCGTAAGGCGCTTTCTCATCAGCTCCATTACCTCATATTCAGCTTTATTACCCTTCATAGAATTGATATATACTAACCTGCCATCTTCTTTTAGCAGCCGGGTATTTTTCGGAGCATAATCTCCGCCAACCATATCGAGAATTACATCCGCACCGATGTCTTTTAAAATCTCTTCAAAATCTTCTTCTTTATAATTGATACACTTCTCAGCTCCCAGTTTTTCGCACGCATCGCATTTTTCGGCAGAGCCTGCTGTCGCAAAGACCCTCGCCCCTATTGCAGCTGCAAGCTGGATCGCCGTCACTCCGATACCACTGCTTCCTCCATGTACAAGAAAGGTCTCCCCTGGTTGGAGTCTCCCTCTTTCAAACACATTATGCCAGACCGTAAATACGGTTTCAGGCAATGAACAGGCTTCTTCAAAACTCCAGCCTTCGGGTACAGGCAAACAATGTCTGCTGTCGGAAAGCACATATTCGGCATACCCACCACCGCCAAGAAGAGCAAATACGGCATCGCCTTTTTTCCACCTTCCGGTTTCAGAGCCGCAGCTTTCTATAATTCCGGCGACCTCCAACCCAGGAATATCATGCGGCACGCCTGCAGGAGCCGCGTATAAACCTTTCCTTTGTAAAACATCCGGGCGGTTAACCCCCGCGGCCCTGACAGCTATTAATACCTCTCCTTCCGCAGGCTCCGGTTTATTCCTTTCGGATATCTGCAGTACTTCCGGCCCTCCGGGCGAATTGATCACGATAGCTTTCATGTTAAAACTTAAACTTGTGCCCTGCCTATTCTGTTGATTGAGGCAACAGAAGGCAAGATAATAATAGTAATAAAAACTCTTATTAATGCCTATTGTTCCCCGAACCATTCAAAAATATTAAATTGCCGCCGGTCGTTATGATAAAAATCTGTTTAGTTGAGGATGATAAAAAAGTGGCCTCTGGGGATCGGTTCCGAAGCTTCTAAACCACTGGCAATCGTTGTTATCGGCGGACTGATCACCAATACGATTTTTAACCTGTTCGTTTTTCCGTTGGTATTTTATTACGCTTACCGGAAAAAAGTAGCGGATAGTTAGGAGAGCGATACAATCGCTCATCTCGCTCATTCGCGTTACAAACGCGAACGATGAAATGCGTAGCGTGCAGCCAAACGCAAATAAATGAAACGGGCAAATTAGTATAGATATTAGATTCAAAAGCCGGATTTTAAATTCCGGCTTTTGAATTATCGACAGAGTTCCAGGGAGTAGAACTATTATCGCCCGCGATTGCATCGCGGATGAGCGAGAACCACGATTGCATCGCGGCAATTATTCCAAATTCAATGGCCTGTTCTTAGGATACTTCACCTGGTATTTCATCAAAAGATTTTTCTTCTCTCCCCCCTGTAAGTCCAGGTCCCATTTAACCATTCCTGTATTCTCATCAAGCTTCGCTCCTGAAAGCTCCTGGCTTTCTACACTAACCTCAGTACTGGATGATACCGGTACCTGGTCTTCAACAGTCAGTTTTACAGGCTGCGTTTTACGATTCAGAATTTCAAATGAAAACGCCCTGCCTGCACGCAGGTTGGAACCGATCAGCGACCTGTCATTTTTCTCCTTCTGCTGAATACGTTTCACGATTACATTTTTATCAGCTCCGAGAGAGACTCTGAGAGTATCATTGGTATTGTCCATATTAATCAGTGTCTTACCCAGATAAGCCCCCTCGAAAAAAATGGTAGCTTCACCACTAAGCAGGTTCAGATCTGCTATCCCGGTAATGGACGCATTCAGATAAGCATCCTGGCTTAATTTCGGCACTGCATAATAACGATAATCCGCATTAAGCTGATGTTCTGCGATTTCAACGGTGAGCAGTTTGCCGTCACTGGAAATACTGTAAGGCTCAGTTACCTCGAACTGTACCGTAGTCTGGCTCTCCTGTACCTGCACATCAGGCGCCGGGGCCTGGGATAAAGCAGACTTAGACAATGAAGAATTCCCCCTTATCTGTATCCCTGCCAATCTCCCGGCAAACTTATCCGAGCTTCCATAACCTACAGTGACCACTTCATTCAACTGATTGACGCTTGGCCTGAGCTGAACGTTCGTTACTGCAGAAATTGCCGGTAATTCGGTGTTTTCGTATCCTACATAAGAATAACTTAATACAGAGCCAGGCGCAGGTATCTGTATAGAATATCCTCCTGATTCATTAGAAGTGCTTGCTATAGATGATCCCTTTACCCTTACACTCACACCAGGCAAAACACTTCCGTCCTGCGCACCGGTGATCTTTCCGGATACAGTACTTATATTGGATAAAGGCTGATACGCAGAAATATTATACCCGATCTGGTAAGGGCGCAGCGAAGGTTTCGCTCCACCCCGGGATGGGTCGCCAGACGAGAGTATAAGTTTCACGTTTTTCCACTCTTCCCCGCTCTGCTGGGATATATTGGCACGGTAAACCAGGTCTACGGGTCTACTGACGTCTGTCGCCCTGAGATCATAAGAAGGATACCATGTAGCATTTTTAACGAGGTAGCTAATTTTAAACGATGCATTTACGGCTTGCTTTGCACTTACTTTTACCGCAATATCGCTTGTATTTACCTTGCTTCTTCCAATTGCCTCGCTCTCCTGTTTCTCCAGGCGGTTTATTTGTTCGTCCAGTTTCTTAATGGCCTTCTGGGCATTCAGCTGTTTCACCTTGTTATCACTCAGCCTGTCCTTTTGAAAATCGAGGGCCTGTTTCAGCTTATTCAGATCCATTCCGGCCCCTCCATTCCCGATACTCTGATTGCTGGCAAGCATCTCTTCCTCCTTTTTCAGTATCAGAATGACGTTCTGCTGGATCTCCCGCCCATCATTCAACTCGGATATCTGATCCTTCAGCTTCCGGACTTCATCATTTACCTGCTGCTCATTGAGGAAATTATTCTGCCGGTTAACAGAAAGTATGGTAAAATTACCTGTGCCCTTTACCTGGATGCTTTGTTCATCTATCTCGGGCGATAAATTTTTAAAAAGGACAGTAGAAGTGCCGGCCGGAAGAGCTAACTGTCCGCTGCGCTCTATTTGCGCACCGCGGAGAAAAACGATCACCTGCCCGATTTTTGTATCTGCATTCAGGCTTTTCTCCTGCCCCATAAGTACGGAAGAGATCAGGAAAAATAAAAAACCAAGTGAAAAGAAACGGATCATAAGAATTCTGAATTAGGTTTAACTTAATACTATTTATGTCTAAACCTTTGCAGGATTCTGAAAAGACCCTGATTCCATAATTCTTAAAAAAAAATTCCGTATTAAACTTATTCATTAACTCCGGGGTGGTTTGCAGAAATCCATTTACAAAATTGAAATCACCTCCAATATGTTCTTATAAAATCCTTTAAGTAAGAACATTCCCCCGCTGCAACAGCAAAAAAGCGTGTACCCGAATAGAGACCTGTAAGTTCTTTAAAATACAAATTGTTGACATTAGCAGTTTTGTAGTCGGCCAGAGCTTGTTCATATTTCTCATAATTGTTATAAAACAGAGAAGTATACTCAGGATACAAGATCTGTTTCTGATAACACTTAGCAAGCATAAATGTGCATCTGGCTTTAAATTCCTTATTCCGGCTCAGTCTTCGCGCAATAGTAAAGTATTGTTGCGCCGTTTTAAGACCAGTATAATCTTTGTCATAGTAGTACTTTTCCTTTCGTCCGATATCTGCTGATGCCCAGCTATAGGAAATAAGATACCATGAATTACCATAAGTTGAAGCATTATACAATCCGTTACCAATACGATAATAATAAACTGGAGCACGAGAGGGGTCTGACTTAATTTTCCTTTCTAATTCTCCCATTTCAACTGCAAATCGTAACTTATCATACCCGTTTACGCTGTCGCGCGTTAGTGGATAATCAAGCAGGCGGTCTACGAAAGGGCTGCCGGTAAGAATAGAATCGCCATAATCGCCCATTATGATCCGCGTCCTTTTGCCTTTATTTACCCGTTTTAATGTTAATGCTGCTTTTGAAAAAAGATGTTCGCGCAAAAGAGCCGTCCCCTCCAGTTCAAGCAGTAAGTCTTTATCCAACATGGCCAAACCATTGCGGAGAAAAGCCGGGTAAGCTGCTTGTGGTTCTTTATCATATAACTCGAGCAATTTCTCCCGAAATCATGTTTTCCCGCAGCGGCGATGGGATCCCCTTTGAGCATTGCCAGCGCAGCATTTACCGTATCTCCCTGGCTGAAATAAGCTGGTGCCAGTATCAACTGGTAAAAATTCCTTGCGGTAACCGAAAAACGGATTCCTCCGTTATATTCACGATAATATTGAGCGTTCCTGCTGTCTTTCTGCTCCTCTTCTGCTTTCTTATCAAGCCAGATAAGGGAAGGCAAAAGTTCAGCTTCATTTACCTGGTTGTATTCTTTTATCTTTTGCGCCGAAAGCAGCAGGCGAACGATCTTTTCCTGGTCTCTTAACTTATCTTTCAGATTATCAGGATTTATCTGCTTTATGTAAGACCATGCTTCTGCATTTTCTCCCTGCATCCAGCAGATGTAAGCAGCACAAAGAACCCCGATCTCCGGATCCGTATTTTTCCTCTCCTGTGCCAGTTTAAGGCAGAATATTTTAAGCATTTCCGGATGATCATTCTTCTTTGCTGAAGCAGAGGTGCTATCTTCCTCATTATACCAGCGTATGAACTGGTATGGGTTATAGAAGAGATAGTTCTTTTTCAAGCTGTTGGTCAGGTAATAGGACTCCAACTTGTTGATCTCTCTGACCAGCAGTACTCCAACGACCTTTGACGAGGGAGCTAGCTGATAAGCATGCTGCAGGTATGATATATTAAATGAAGGATCTCCAAATCCCTCAATACCCCATATAATCGCTTTCTCCTCATCATTCTTTGCTATTGCCAGCACATCATTGATATCAGCCCCAGTATTACGGTAATTGCGGTATGCCTGTACACGCCGTTCAGGGTAAAGGGCGAATACCTTTGAAAAATGGTAAGCAGAGGCAACACTGTCACCAAGCCAGCGTAAAGCACCCGCCTTCAGAGACATTCCCCAGCCTCTTATATGGCTATCAGCCGAAAGTTTGTCTATATACTTATCGAATATCTCAATAGCATGCTGCTCCCTGCCGGTAAAATGTGAAAGCTTACAGGCCTGGTAATAATAGCGGTTCTTTAAAAACTGATTTTTTGTCGCCGCCGCCCCGGATAGTGACTTATTCATTAAAGAGATCAGTGCAGCGGTATCAGGCGGCTCAGGGTTCCAGGGATCATAAGCCCTGTTATGATATTCAATCCGTTTTGCCAGGGTGTAATAATCTCTGAATGGATTCTTTTTCTTTTTCAGCAGTAATTGAACAAAAGGATCAGAAGCTAAACTATCTGGAAGGTTTAACTGTGCTCCTTCCAGCTTTTCTGTAAGTAAAGAATCAGATTGCCTGTCGATCCCGTACATAATATGCTGTACATCCCTGTCCTTTATCTTATAATCCAAAGCGGCCGCCCATTCTCCCGCATTTATTTCTGCCTCATTTGCAGGTTCAGTCTCATCAAAAAGATACAGGTATTCTGAAAGATAAAAATTCCCATATTCCTTGCCCCCCTGTACATCATTATGAAAAAAAGAAACGTAATAATCGTATGGATCAGGTTCGGGGCCGCAGGCTATGTTTATAGCTGTTTCGCCGAAAAAAAAAACGACGGTACTAATTAAAAAAATGAAATATTTCTTCGAGCTGACCATTCTGATAATTATTTAGCAAGTTATCGTCCAGATGATAGTATACTATATTAAGGCTGTCCTGTAATTTCACCGACTTGCTGATAAGCTGTGCAACAGACTTCAATTCGTCAAAAGTTACGGCTTCATACCGTAACTCATCCCGTTTTCTGATGCCATATTCCGCAATGTCTCTCTGCACTTCATATAAGCTGTTTTTTACTTTTTTAAAAAGCAGCTTATTCTCAAATTCGCCGGGAGAAATCCTGGTAATGCCTGCATATTGTTTGCTCCTGAAAACCACTGTCCACCTGAATATGGGCAGGGCGATATCTATGGGCAGAGGATATTCCACCTGCCCCGCGTCAAGGTATCTTTTCATCTCCGGGATGTTGAGAATCGAGTTATGCTGGCCGTATTTACGAAGATTGCCCATATTATAACACATCAGCATTACACGGTCTGCGGGTGGAATGCCTAAACTTCTGTTTTTATACTGATGCAAACGCAGGGTTACGGAAATAAGTTTGTGCGGTAACTGCCGATCCAGTTCGCGAAGCAACAGAAAATAATTATCCTTTGTAGTCCTCGTCCAGTCGCAATCTATTTGAATCTCTGAAAAAACCTGCACACCGGCTTGTTTTACTTTGGCTTCAGTGAAACGGATAATTTTCGAAGCAAGTAACCGAATACTCTTATTGTGCAGATTCTGCAGTGTGTTGTTCACTATAAAAATCACCGGAATCATCCGGAGGGAATCGGGAAATCTTTTCCTGAATAAAACAGGCGATACGGGTACTGCTTCTTGCCTGTCTGTATCCCAGTCGATATCCATCATCCTCACATACAACCTGGTGCTTCCCGATCTCCCGATCTGAGACTGTTCTGTTTCACTGAGATCGAACAATGTTTTCCAGTAATAAAACCCAGCTTTATAAGACCGTTCTTTTCCGCATCCGGTAAAAAAAACGATAATAATAAAGACAAAAAATCTGTAATAATTTATATTTCTCGGCAGCACTAAGTCCTGGATATAATCAGGCATAAAGATATTTATTTATACTTTCCCTGCACCAGTTTGATTGTTTATTGTAAGTTTATTCGGTAAGGATTTTTATTATTCAGTATGAAGCTAAACCTAAGGAACAGGCAGTATTATTTTAAAGAAATATTAGCATTTCTTTTCCTGCTGTTTGCTATCTATTTTTTCAGGCATGAACAACCTGAACTAAAGCAGGCTGTAAAAGTGGTATCAGACAGCAGTCCGCTCTGGATGTTCATCGGAGTAATCATTACCCTGGTGTATGTATTGCTGAATGGCCTGATGTATACCTCGTCTTTCAGGGTTGTACATAAAAAGATTTCTCTGTATCTGGCATTAAAGCTCTTCCTGAAGAGAAATCTTATCAGTGTGTTTCTTCCCGGCGGGGGAATAACCTCGCTCGCGTTTTTCACAAAGGAGATAGAGAAAACAGGCATAAGCCGTACCAAGATCAGCTTTGCTTCCTATATCTATGGTGTGATAGGGATAGCGTCACTTGTCGTGGTGGCCGTTCCGGTACTTACTTACGTCGGACTTGAAAACTCGTCATCAAAAGACGCATGGAAGGCACTTCTGGGGCTTCTTATTCTCGTTGTGCTTTTGTCTCTGGCTACATGGTCATTCCTAACCGAGGGCTGGCTTTATAAAAGGCTTGCAAAACTCAGCCCCCAGGCCGAACTGATCATCCTGGAAATTAAAAGCGGGGAGTTCTCTGTAAAACATCTGTTGACAACCCTGCTGCATTCTGTATTAGTAGAGGTGTCGGGGATGTTTCACCTTTATATTTCGATGAAAGCGCTGGGCCTGGAGCCTGATCTCGGTGCCTGTATTGCCGGATATGTTATTGCTACGTTATTCCTCGCCATTTCTCCATTTTTGAGAGGACTTGGGGCAGTAGAGGTTTCGCTCGCTTATATTCTGCAGAGTTATGGTTTCAGCGATGTTGAGTCTATTTCGATAACTCTCTTATACAGGAGCTTCGAGTTCTGGCTTCCCTTACTCCTGGGCGGGTTGAGCTTTCTGCTTAACAAGGGCAATATCATCCTGAGGGTTTTCCCTGCTATACTCATTTTCCTGCTTGGTCTTGTAAACATAATTTCTGTGCTCACCCCGCCTATTGCCATGAGGTTGAGAGTGCTGCACCGTTTCTTACCTGTCGAAGCGATCCCTGCCTCCAATTTCCTGGTACTGATCGTAGGGGTGATGTTGGTGGTATGTGCTGCGTTTCTTTTAAGAGGTTTAAAAAATGCATGGTACCTTGCCCTATGCCTCTGTGCCCTTTCCCTTTTCGGCCATCTGAGTAAGGCGATCGACTACGAGGAAGCATCGCTGGCTCTCTTCGTTCTGGTGACCCTGGTAATAACCCGGAAGCAATATCATCTTAAAGGCGACAAAAGCCTGCAATCTTTCGGAACAGGGACAGCATTAGGTATACTGGTAGCCGTAATTATCTATGGTATTACCGGGTTCTATTTCCTTGACAAAAACCAGTTCGGTGTGAACTTTACCCTCGGGCAGTCTGTACTTTCAACGCTGGAAAACTTTATCCTGCTTAACTCTGATCTTAGTCCCCGCACAGGTTTTGCCAGAGCATTTATGTACTCGATCAATGTCTTCGGCTTATCTGCCATCGCCCTGTTATTTTATGCTTTTATTAAACCCTATGTATTCATGGCTTCGGCCGAAGAAAGCGGGTTCATAAAGGCTCAGGAGCTATTGAAAAAATATGGACGTTCGCAGGCAGACTATTTCAAAGCTTATCCAGATAAACACTTGTTCTTCAGTGAACAAGATGAGGGTTTTGTCGCTTTTAAATATACCGGGGGGTATGCTATTGCGCTGGAAGAACCGGTTTGTGTCAACGATGAAGCTGTAAAAAAAGCGATGATCATCGAGTTTGAAAATTACTGCAGGCATAATGGTTTAAAACCTGCATGGTATAGAGCTAATGAAGAAAGCCTGGAACTGTTCCATAGCCTTGAAAAGAAATCGCTGCTCATCGGCCAGGAATCTCTTGTAAATATAAATAACTTCAGCCTGGAGGGCAAAGACAGGAAATCTATGAGAAATGCATTAAACAGCATCCAGAAAAAAGGCTATAAAACGCATATCTATCCCGCTCCTGTAAAAGACGGCGTAATACAAAAACTCAAACTGGTATCAGACGAATGGCTGGAAACAATGGACCGGGAGGAACTCGTGTTTTCGCAGGGCATGTTTAACTGGGCAGAAATTAAACAGCATACCATTATAAGCCTGGAAAATGAAGACGAAAAGGTAGTAGCCTTTTTAAATATTATCCCGGATTATGCCGAAAATGAGCTGACCTATGACCTGATACGTAAAACAGCCGATGCTCCCGGCGGAAATATGGATGCCCTTATTATTGAACTCATCAATTACGGAAAAGCCCGGAATATCACATGGCTCAATATGGGCCTTGCCCCTCTGTCAGGAATAGACCGCGCCAGGGATTTTCCCGAAAGGACCATTAAGTTCGCTTTCGAAAAGTTGCAGCAATTCAGGCATTATAAGGGTTTAAGAGACTTTAAGGATAAATTTGATCCGGAGTGGCATAATAAATACCTTATTTATGAAAATCACTATGACCTTGTTCAGCTTCCGCTGGTAATCAACAAAATAATGAAACCATGAGGGCTCCGGCAATGTATACTTTCAGAGAATAAACACAATGAAGTACATTAAAACAGAATTACTCTTCCTCCTTTTTGTTATATATTGGGGCAATACCAGGGTATCTGCATTTACAATAACAGACAATCTGCCTGTTACGTTAATCCCTGCAACCGCAAATACGAATTCAGACTACATGGTGATTCTATACTCGGGCGATGGCGGCTGGAAGGATTTTGTCAAAGATCTGGCGGGTTCATTTGCTTCCAGGGGCGTGCCGGTAGTTGCAGTGAACAGCTTAAAGTATTTCTGGACTTATCAATCGCCGGTGCAGGCTGCAGCCGATGCTCAGGCTCTGATCAAAAAATACAGCTCCCTTTTAAAAAAAGAAAAGATTATCCTGCTGGGTTATTCTTTTGGCGCCGATGTCGTTCCCTTTATCTATAACAGGCTATCCGCAGATACCAAAAGAACTATAGAAAAAACGGCACTGATCTCTCCCTCAAGGGGTACAGATTTTGTGATCCGGGTAAGTAATATGTTGAACTTCGGTTCTAAAAACTGGAAATTCAGCACTACTGAGGAAGTAAAAAAAATGAACCCCAGGCCGCTGAGCTTTTTTGGCAAAGAAGAGGATGATTCCTGCTTTTCTATTTTCAGAGGTATAAGTACAGCCCGGGAGCTTGAAGGAGCTCACCACTATACAAAAGGTGGAATCTCTATAATTACCAGGAACCTCACTGATTCCGACTAAGCGATCTGATTCCTTTCAAATGCCCTGAAAACATATTCATATGGGTTTTCCGCATTCTTAAGGCCTTTTTTTTCAAATACCTGTACCCATTCGTGTTGGTCTAATTCCGGGAAAAAAGTATCGCCTTCGAAGTCCGAATCGATAGTGGTAATATATATCTTACCTGCAAGAGGAAGAAATATTCTGTATATCTCCGCTCCGCCTATAATAAAGATCTCGTCATCGATTCCATGAAGTACCGGCAGCAGATCTTCAACTGAATGAAATATCTCGCAGTCATTGCAGCTGAACCCAGTGTCCCTTGTGAGCACTATAATCCTTCCGTGATCCAGATCTCCTCTCATCGATTCGAAGTTCTTTCTTCCGCTTATCATTACATGTCCGCGGGTAACTTCCTTGAAATACTTCATATCAAAAGGAAGAGACCAGGGAATTTTATTGTCTTTACCAATTACCCGGTTGCGGGCCATAGCGGCTATCATTGAAATGGTCATAAGATAAAGTTCTGCAAAAAAAACTGAATATCCGTCCGGAATCGAACATCCTGAGTTCATAAGCGAACAATCCGCGCAATACAAAAACCACATAAGTTATTGATTATCAACAATCAAATTTATTGGTCTTTTATTGGCAAAGGGTATATTGAACAGATATCATAAAATAACAATTTAAAAAATCAACAATGTTTTCACACAAAATAAACCCGGAGAAAAAAAATTCCAAAGTATCATTCCGGATTTCACCGGTCAGTATCCGCCATTTACCGAAAAGTTCCGGTCACTGACCTATTCCATCTTTGCAGAGGACAACTTGCACACTACTTTTGAATCAACAAACAAACTCAAAACAACAACATCAAAAATACAAACGTTATGAAAACTCTAAAATCTCTAGCAGCAGCCTTACTTATCTTTTTATCAGTCAGCGCATTTGCTAACGATGACTCCAAGAACCAGAAATTACAGATGGACTATGCCCTTAAAACGTATATCGACGCAATAAGTAACGGCAACATCAAAGGCCTTCCTGAAGTTCTTGACAGCGATGTTAAATTCACTATTACCAGGGGAGAACAAATTGTAAGTTATTCCAAATCTGAAATGCTCAGCTCTCTGAAAACCACGCAGAACATCCAGCAGAACTGCGTAACAGATTACACTATAATCGACCAGAACCCTGCACAGGCAGTGGTGAAGGTTACAATGAAATATGCTGAATTTTCAAAAGTAAATTTTGTGACGATGACCAATACGACCAGGGGCTGGAAGATAACCAACGTATCGAGTTCTTTTAATTAATAGTTATATACAATTGAGGAAATGCCCGGCAACGGGCATTTTTTTTATGCCTGTTTTTTGCCTGCTGTCTAATCACTATCTTAGCATATACATATACCGTTATGACAGACATAAAACATATTAGCGACAATAAAGGCGGAACCTTTATTTATGAGAAAGAAGGTACAAAACTAGCCGAAATGGTATATGTCATGGCCGGCGCTTCAAAAATGATTATTGAACATACAGATGTTGACGAGTCGCTAAAAGGTAAGGGAATAGGAAAAGAGCTGCTCGCCGCACTGGTAAACTTTTCAAGAGAGAAGCAGATAAAAGTGATTCCATTATGCCCGTTCGCAAATGCTACATTGAACAAAACAAAAGAATGGCATGACGTTCTCGCCTAACGGCCAGCGGTAAATCGCGCAGGCGGGGAATTACAAGATCGTGTTTGGCGGACTAATACCTCTTGTTAATGCTGTCTGCCAATGCATCCACTTTAAGAGACAGGTCCTGAAGTACCAGAAGCTGCTTTGCCTGCCTGTCATATAATGTTTTAACCTGCTCCTCGATAAGGAGGTCCATTTTCTGATGCAGACTGCGAATCTCCATTTCGGCCTTAAGATTTACCAGGTAATCGTTCTCACTTCTCATCCTGTCTTTTTCTTCCTGCCTGTTCTGGCTCATCATGATTATCGGAGCCTGTAATGCCGCAATACAAGAAAGAATAAGGTTCATCAGGATAAAAGGATAAGGATCAAACTCATCGCCTTTTGGCCCGTAAACATTAAATATTATCCATAGCGTAAGAATAACTGCAAATGTGATAATGAATTTCCAGCTGCCGCCGAAACGGGCAACCTTGTCAGAGATGTTCTGTCCGCGACTTATAATTTCTTTCGGCGGATTAAGCAGATTATTTACAATCAGTTTTTCCTCGTTTATTGTGTCCTCCACGATGCGGCGTAGTTTCTCAAGAGGTTCATTCTGCTCTCTCAATAACTGGTCGGTTTCTGTGTTTTCCATAAATAATTCTAAATATTTTTTTTTAATACCGGCGATATAGAAGGTTAAAACATATGAGCTACTGATTGAGATAAACAATATTGTCATACCGGCTTACTGAGGCGGTAGCCAGATTAAATCTGACCTGATTTTTCGAGTTCTCCAGTACTTTATAACGCAGTCCAGACATTACCAGCTCTCCGGATTCCTTATTATACGTATAAGATACTGATTCAACGGAAGATTCATTTTCCAGGCAGTCATTATAGGATGATCTGCCCGAAGGCAACACAGAGGGCGTTTTATCTTCCAATCCTCTTTTCCAGGTTTTTGACAGAACTATCTCTCTCGCTGACACTGAGTTGCCGTCTTCATTCTTATCTTTACAGGCAATGGTGAACAATATGGCAGTTTTCATCAGTTCAGTCTAATAGCTTGAGCAGACTAAGATACTATCAATTGAGACAAATAATCTATTCAATAATTATTTAACCGCCTTAAAAATGAAATATAAGTCTTTTTTTGATGACACCTTATTTATTGCACTTATCTCCAATTTCAAGGCAAGCTCCTGGCTCAGACTAAATGCATCGCTGATACAGATACACGATCAGGAAGACGTTGATTTAAAAGCCAGGCCAGCAAAGGGTGATGATTTTCTCAGGAAAAGCTGGGATAGTTTCAAATTTTCCAATCCGGAACTTTATCAATATACCGGGCAAAAGGCAGTCATCACATTTATTGTGAACATGGACGGCGGATTATCCGAAATTAAATTAGCTGAGAGCTTTGATACAGAAACGGATAAAATCATTGTAAAAGGTTTTAAAAAAATGGGAGTAAAATGGCTGCCTGCCGAAAAAAGCAAGGTGCTTGTGAGGGCCGGCATCAGTCTTACATTGGATCTTTGACCGACAGCATATAGTTAGCAGAATTCAATTTATAACACATTAATAGCAGTGAGAAAAGAAGCTGGCAGGTACTTAATTGCCCGAAATATTTTTGAACACAGATCAGCAATAAAATCCCGCAAGGCCTTACCTTTGCCACATGAGCAATATACTTCCTCCGGCGCTGGTAAAAAGGCTTAATGAGCAGTATAACTTTGAAGAAGAACTATTTTTCAAGGTACACGAAGAAGGAGAAACAGTAACATCTGTCAGGATCAATCCATTTAAAGACGCAAACATTTTCGCGGAGGCAGAACAGGTGCCATGGAGCAGTTATGGCAGATACCTGGACACCCGGCCTTCCTTTATTGCAGATCCGCTTTTTCATGCAGGATGTTATTATGTACAGGAGGCCTCTTCCATGTTTATTGAACATATACTGAGAGAACATGTTTCATTGGATGACGACCTCAGAATACTGGATCTTTGTGCAGCGCCTGGTGGAAAAAGCACATTAATTGCATCGCTCATCAGCAAAGACAGCCTGCTTGTTTCCAACGAGATTATCAGAAGCAGGGTAAATGTACTTTCAGACAATCTCACCAAATGGGGTATATTAAATTCTGTTGTTAGCAATAACGATCCAAAAGACTTCAGTCGGCTGGAGGGATATTTCGATGTACTGGTAGTCGATGCTCCCTGCTCCGGTTCGGGCATGTGGCGCAAGGACCCCGGGACGGTCAATGAATGGTCTGAAAGCAATGTACAGCTTTGCAGCCAACGCCAGCAGCGCATTTTAGCAGATGCTCTGCCTTCTCTTAAAAAAGGCGGATTGCTGATTTATTCTACCTGTTCTTACTCGGCCGAGGAAAATGAGGCGGTTGCCGACTGGCTTTCTGCTTCGTTCGCTGTCAGTTCCCTCAGGGTTTCCACTGAACAGGAATGGAACATCGTAGAAACTACATCTCCTGAGCACAAGTGTTATGGATACCGCTTTTATCCTCACAAAGTAAGAGGTGAGGGCTTTTTTGTGAGCTGCTTCCGTAAAGAAGAAGGCAGCGTGGAAGGGCCTCCGGTTAATTTCAAGCCAGTTAAAGTCAGTAAAAATGATCAGTCTATAATCAGGAACTGCTTATCTGAAAACGAAGATATAGCTGTGATACCAGTCAAGGAAGGTTACAGCGTTATAAATGCCCGCCATACAGCTGATGTGCAATTGCTTCAGTCGAAGTTGTACCTTAAAAAATCGGGTTTGTATGCAGGGAAAATAATAGGTAAAGACCTTATCCCGGAACATGATCTGGCCCTGAGCCTGAGTCTCTCAGACAGCCTGAGTCGTGCCGAACTAAGCTATGATCAGGCCATCGCCTACCTCAGAAAGGACGAGCTAAGGTTAAATGATGCCCGCACGGGCTGGTGTTTGATGTGTTACAAGGGATATCCCCTGGGATGGGCAAAAGTATTGCCCAACAGGGTCAATAACTATCTGCCCAAAGAACTGAGAATACTAAAAGACATTTAAGAGACCTCAGACGATCCGTTAAGTTTACGGATTACCCGGGCCGGATTTCCTACAGCAAGCGAATCTGCAGGTATATCTTTTACCACAACAGAACCTGCACCTATGACAGAGCGATCGCCGATCGTCACTCCCGGGCAGATAGTTACGTGTCCGCCGATCCAGCAACGTTCGCCGATCGTAACAGGTTTACAATCCTCCCACTTATCCCGCTCATCAGCATCCAAAGGATGCTGAGCCGTATAAATATGAACACCAGGTGCCAGCATGGAACCACTGCCTATTGTAACTTTTGCGCCGTCGAGAATTACCGCCCCGAAATTAATGAACACCTTATCGCCGGCATATATATGATCGCCGTAATCACAGTAAAATGGTGGCTCAAGGTGAATATTCTTTGCTGAATTAGGACAGAGTTCATTTATTACATCCTGAAAATTATCTGAATAATATTCCGTTACATTAAGCCGGTGAAGAACCCGCTTCACTTTTCTGCGAACAGCAAGCATTTCATCACTGTGAGCATTATAAGGTTCGCCGGCAAACATCTTTTCTTTTTCTGTCTTCATTTATTAGAACTCTACTGTTTCCGGCTAAAATACTATTTCAGAAAAAGATAAAAGACTGTTTGTTAATATTCGCCTGTAGATAACATCACAAGAGTACAGGCATATAATGTTTCAATGCCTTTCTCTTCGGCCATGTTTTCAAGCTCAGGATTTTCCGTGCCGGGATTAAAGATGATCCGCTTAGGACGCGTATCGAGGATATAGTCATAAAGCGGCAGCTGATTCCTCGGACCTACATATAAAGTGATTGTATCCACATCGTCGTGGATCACTTCAGGCTTTTCAATAGGAACACCCGCAGCTTCACCTGTTTTTATGCCGACATTTATAATTTCATGCCCGAATCTTTTAAGTTTATTTGCTGCCAGATAAGCATATCTGCTGGGATCCGGCGTTGCTCCAAGTACGATGGTCTTTTTCATATTCTTATTTTTTCAGGGGCTGACCCCTTAATTCCTTATAATAGCTTCTGCACAATTCATGCCATCAATCGCCGCTGATACGATACCTCCGGCATAACCTGCTCCTTCTCCGCAGGGATATAAGCCTTTAAGCTGTGGATGCTGGAAGGTAATTTTATCGCGGGGAATCCGTACAGGTGAAGAAGTCCTTGATTCAACTCCTACCAGGATAGCTTCATTGGTAAAATAGCCTTTCATCTTTTTTCCGAATACAGGGAGGGCGTTTTTTAATGCGGTATAAACTACTCCGGGAAGTATATCTTTCATATCTGCAGCCCTGGTTCCCGGCAGATATGAATTGTCAGGCAGATCGGCCGAAACCCTGCCGTTAACAAAATCCACCATCCTTTGTGCGGGAGCAACCAGATTTCCTCCGCCCGCTGCAAAGGCTTTCTTTTCAACCTCTGCCTGAAAATTAAGTAATTTCAGAGGATCCAGATCTGAGCCTTTGACATCTTCCAGGTTAATTTGAACTACCGTACCGGAGTTGGCGTATGGATTATTACGTTTGGAAGGCGACCATCCATTTACAACGATCTCATTGAAATCTGTAGCACAAGGAGCAATGATGCCGCCGGGACACATACAGAATGAGAATACACCGCGGTTACCAACCTGCTCTACGAGGCTGTAATAAGACGGCGGCAGGTAAGGGTCCCTGACCTCGCAATGGTATTGTGCCTGATCTATGATGATCTGAGGATGTTCTATTCTGACTCCCAGGGCAAAAGGCTTAGGCTCCAGCAGTAAGCCCTTTTTATGAAGCAGATAATAGATATCGCGTGCGGAGTGGCCGGTTGCCAGTATAACCGCATCTGCCGCGAAATTTATTCCGCCAGATGTCTGCAAGCCTTTTATACCCTGCGAATCGCTCAGAATATCGGTCACCTTACAATCAAAGTGCACCTCTCCCCCGGCATTTAAAATACTCTCGCGGATAGCTGTGATAATTCCCGGAAGCTTATTAGTACCTATATGAGGCCGGGCATCGACCATAATATCTTCGGTAGCACCGTGGGCAACAAGCGTTCTGAGAACGTATTGAATGTCTCCCCTTTTATTTGAACGGGTATACAGCTTTCCGTCAGAGTAAGTCCCAGCCCCACCTTCGCCGAAGCAATAATTTGACTCAGGATTTATGAGTCCTTCTTTATTTATGGCAGCAAGATCACGGCGACGTTGTTTTACTTCTTTACCCCGCTCCAGTATCACTGGTTTTAATCCACATTCTATACAGCGAATGGCAGCAAAAAGTCCTGCCGGCCCGGCCCCTACAATCAGAACCGGCTTTTTGTCGCTGACATCCGGGTAGTTTACTGAAAAAACTTCAGGTAACTGCTGCTCTTCAATATATACCTCTGCTTTAATTCTGAACAGAACTTTCCGCCCGCGGGCATCAATAGATCTTTTAAGGATTTTCACCGCTGTAATGCGCGCGGGGTCTATTTTCAGTGCTTCTGAAGCTTTTGCACGAAGAAGCGCCTGGTCGGCAGCCTCCGCCGGCAGAACTGCCAGCTCGATCTCTTTTATCATATTTCTGCCGGGTTTTTATCCCGGTATAGTAACAAAGGTATGAAAATTGATATCTAACATGTAAATTGAAAAAGTTTTAACCTATAAACAATGAGAAAATTATTTTTAACGATAACGGCACTTTTTGGAGTTCTTTCTTTGTCATCCTGCGGATATAATACTATGGTCCAGCTGGACGAACAGGTACAATCGCAGTGGGCACAGGTAGAAAATGTTTACCAGAGACGTCAGGACGTAATCCCTAATCTCGTAAATACTGTTAAGGGAGCTGCAAATTTTGAAAAAGAAACATTAACCCAGGTTATTGAGGCGAGGGCAAAGGCGACTTCTGTAAATGTAGACCCGGCCAAGCTTACACCAGAAAGTATCCAGAAGTTTCAGGAAGCACAAGGGCAGTTAAGCTCTGCACTGGGAAGACTAATGGTCGTTACCGAGAATTATCCGGAATTAAAGGCAAATCAGAATTTCCTCGAATTGCAGGCGCAGCTGGAAGGCACTGAAAACCGGATCGCATCTGAACGCAGAAAATTTAACGAGGTTACTCAAACTTACAATTCAAAGATAAGGACCTTTCCGAATAACCTAACTGCCAGCATGTTCGGCTTTGAGAAAAAGGGATATTTCCAGGCAGAAGCTGGTGCAGAAAAAGCACCTAAGGTAGAATTCTAAGTAAGCGATTACTTTTTTGAGATTATACGATAAATAATACAGCATACTGATTACTATTTCCTGCAACAGGAATGGTAATCAGTCGTTATATAACATGATAAACACTATCAAGCATGGCTCTATTCACTGAACAGGAAGAGGAACTTATACGAAAGGCTGTCGAAACGGCTGAAAGCAATACTTCCGGAGAGATAAGGGTATGTGCCGAAAAAAAATGTCCTGGTGATCCGCTCGACAGGGCTGCAGATTATTTTGCAAAACTTGGCATGAACCAGACTTCGCTGCGAAACGGGGTATTGATTTACCTGGCAACTGATGACCATAAATTTGCAATCATCGGTGATGCCGGAATAAACAAAGTAGTTCCTGAAGATTTCTGGGAAAGTACTAAAGAAGCGATGCTCAGCCATTTTAAAAATGCCGAACTTGCAAAAGGCATAGTTACCGGTGTACTCAAAGCCGGCGAAAAATTAAAGGCATTTTTTCCTTCGATCGATGGAGATAAAAATGAATTGCCCGACGATATATCCTATATGTAAGGCACAAAACACTTTAGATGATTATACGAAAATTTCTTTTCCTGACGGCATATTGTCTGTACCTGACCTTCGGACAGGCCATTGCACAGGAATTTCCTGAAAAACCCAACAGGCTGGTAAATGATTATGCTAATATCCTTACGGAAGCTGAGCTGTCTGGTCTTGAAGAAAAACTGGTAGCTTTTGATGATACTTCCTCTACACAGGTGGCAGTAGTTATCATGAGATCTACAGGCGATTATGATATCGCAGATTATACGGCACGCCTGGCCGAAAAATGGGGAGTAGGCAATAAAGGGAAGGACAACGGCATAGTTCTGCTTGCTGCGATGGACGACCGGAAAGTTACGATACAGACAGGTTACGGGGTGGAAGGTGCTTTGCCGGATGCGATTACCAAACGGATCATAGAAAACGAAATAACACCTGCCTTCCGGCAAAAAAATTACTATGAAGGACTAAACAGGGCAACCGATGCGATTATATCCTATACCAAGGGAGAATATAAAAATGACCGTCCAAGGAAACAGAAGGGCAGCTCCGGCGGTTTCCCTATAGGGCTGATCGTTATCATCATTATTGTCCTCGTTATCATCTCAAAGAAGGGTGGCGGCGGACGCGGTGGTCAGATCATCGGCGGACGTGGTGGCGCCAGTCCGTTCTGGTGGATGCTTCTTGGTTCGCAGATGGGACGGGGAAGCGGGGGCGGAAGCGGATTTGGAGGAGGCGGCGGCTTCGGTGGTGGTAGCGGCGGAGGCGGCTTCGGCGGTTTTGGCGGAGGAAGCTTCGGCGGAGGCGGATCCAGCGGAAGCTGGTAAAAATTCTGAACTAATAACCCTCATATCAAAAATATGTACAGAAAAGATCTTATAGAAACCGAAATACAAAAACTGACCAAGGTAATCGACAGGATCCTTGGCTTAAAAAATGATGGAGATGTTGACCAGGCAATAGACCTCTCTTATGAAACACTGGAAGAAAGCTTCGGGCTGTCTGAAGACTTTCTTGAAAGCGGTTCGACCGAAGACTTTGAAGTAATACTGCTTCAGAAAAAGTATGCTGCAGATAAACTTAATCTGCTGGCACAGCTAATGTTTGAAAGCGTGTATCCTTTTAATGAAACAGAGGAAACTATCCAGGTTCTGCATAAAACAGCGCTGATTCTTAACCAGCTGGAAACGGAATATCACCAGCAATCTTTAGAAAACCTTCACAGAAGGGATATGATCGACAAATTCTTAAGTAATCGTCAATATGAGTAACCTTAAATGGGAAAAATTATCGTCTAAATATCTGGTACAGGAAAAATGGGCAACCTTACGGGTAGATGCCTGTAAAATGCCTAATGGTAAAATAATTGATGATTATTATGTTCTTGAATACCCGGACTGGGTAAATGCAGTTGCTCTCACTGAAGATAACCAGGTTGTCCTCATTCGCCAGTACAGGCATGCTTCGGGCGAAGTGATCCTGGAAATACCCGGTGGATGCGTTGATCCGGGAGAAGCCTCAGAAGTGGCAGTAAAAAGAGAGCTGATGGAAGAGACGGGTTATGAGTTCGATTCTTTCGAACTAATCTCAACGGTATACGCGAATCCTTCTACCTCTTTTAATAAAACATGGTGTTACCTTGCAAAAGGTGGCAGAAAAGTAGCAGAGCAAAGTCTTGACGGCGCAGAAGAGATCGAGGTGCTCACTGTGAGCCTGGATGAACTGAAAGATCTGCTGATGAAAAATCAATTCGGACAGGCGCTTCATAACAATGCGATCTTTTTTGCCTTAATGAAACTGGGCATATTAAAGTGATTCCCCGCTGCAGTATATTAAGTGCAAACAGCCGAGCAGCTCCTGGCAGCGTAATAATAATAACATTTAGGTAAACAATATAACCTGTATACCTAAATGTTTATTCATTCTATTATACACTATCCTTACAGAAAAGACCCGGAAAACGGAACCGGGGCAATGAAGATTTAAGCTAAACAGGTTTAAACTCTATATTTCCCTGTACCATGTATGTATTTTGGAAAAAAAGACAAATAATTTTAGCTTAGTCTCCTGATATGACAGTTCAGGATTTATATATCTACCCCGTAAAATCTTTAGGCGGAATCAAAACAGAAAAAGCGAGAGCCCTTCAGAGGGGCTTTGAGTTCGACCGCCGATGGATGCTGATTGATGATACGGGAAAATTCATCTCCCAGAGAACTGAATTCCAGCTTGCTTTATTAAGAACAAGGATCACAGAAAATGGCGTTCAGATAAGCCATAAATCCAAAGACACATCCATTTCAATTCCTTTCGGCTTCGGGTCCGCAGGTCCGGTTGATGTTTCTATATGGGATGACAGGCTTCAGGCCGTCCATGTCAGTGAGGAGGCCGATGAATGGTTTTCAGAAATGACAGGCAAATCATGCCGTTTTGTTTTTCTCCCGGAGAACGGGCAGAGGCCGGTTGATCCCCGGTACGCCGCAAATGAAGAACAGGTAAGTTTCGCAGATGCTTTTCCCTATTTGCTGATAAGCCAGGCCTCTCTTAATGATGTAAACAGCCGGATGAATGAACCTGTGCCGATGAACCGCTTCCGTCCTAATATAGTTATTTCCAACACTGAAGCTTTCGAGGAGGATACCTGGAATGAGATCAGGATCGGTGAGGTACGATTTAAGGTCGCAAAACCATGCGCCAGGTGTGTGCTGACCACCGTGGACCAGGAAACGGCCATTAAAGGCAAAGAACCACTCGCCACACTTGCCAGATACCGTACAATCAATAATAAGGTGATGTTCGGACAGAATCTCATAGCTCTAAATGAAGGATTTATTACTGCCGGCGATTCACTGGAAGTGATCAGTAGTAAATAATAACATTATTCTGCCAATTTCTACAAATACCTTTTGATATGATCAACTATAACCCCAAAGTATGGTTCCCTTTTATTTTCAGGCTCGACAAAACCGATACATTCAGAAAATTACTTCCCTTAATGCTCGTTGTAGGACTCTATTCTGCAATAGTAGCGTACCTTGAAATAGAGGTATTCAGACTTTCAAAAACAAGTTATATAAGCAATATCGGCATCATGCACAGCGTATTGGGATTCGTTATCTCCCTGCTTCTTGTTTTCAGGACAAATACTGCTTATGACCGCTGGTGGGAAGGCAGGAAATTATGGGGAGCTCTGACCAACAGCAGCAGGAATTTTGCTATAAAGCTGCACGGCTTCATCACAGATGAAGACGATAAACACTTTTTCAGGCTGATGATAGGCAATTATGCTTTTGCTCTTAAAAACCACCTGAGGGAGAATGAAGATTATCATGAGCTGGATCCGGTACTCGATTTGAAAAGACATCATCATCTGCCTAACCAGATTGCCGCCAAACTATTCGAACGGCTTGTACTTCTTCAAAAGAAAAACGTTTTGAATAATGAGCAGATCTGGATGCTGAACGACGAGGTTAAAACACTGACAGATGTATGCGGCGCCTGTGAGCGGATCAAAAACACTCCCATTCCCTTTACATACAGCGTTTTCATAAAGAAATTCATCTTTTTGTATATCCTTTCCCTTCCTTTTGGCTGGGTATATAGTATAGGCTATTTTATTGTGCCGGTGATCATGTTTATCCTCTATGCCTTTGCCAGTTTAGAGCTGATTGCAGAAGAAATAGAGAATCCCTTTGGCACCGATCCTAACGACCTGCCTGTAGATCAGATCTGTCATAATATAAGAAAACAT